>Ga0070741_10011792_pt1 | contig 16008 bp, 18 predicted proteins | sample Coa_R1_4_FD_66440 | JGI IMG/M metagenome (GOLD analysis project Ga0070741, IMG submission 66440) | Surface soil microbial communities from Centralia Pennsylvania, which are recovering from an underground coalmine fire - Coalmine... | ecosystem: Environmental > Terrestrial > Soil > Unclassified ...
GAGCGCGTGGGCGCGTACATCGGCGCGGGGCTCGGCGGCGTGGCGACCATCGAGAAGACGTTCGCCGCGCTCACCGAGAAGGGGCCGCGGCGCGGCATCTCGCCGTACTTCGTGCCCATGATCATCGTGAACATGGCGCCGGGCCTGGTGTCGATCCGCTTCGGGCTCAAAGGGCCGAACATGTCGCACGTCTCGGCGTGCTCGACGGGGGCGCACTCGATCGGCGAGGCGTTCTACGCCATCCAGCGCGGCACCGTCGACGCCATGTTCGCCGGCGGCTGCGAGGCGACGATCACGCCGCTCGGCGTGGGCGGGTTCAACGCCATGCGCGCGCTGTCGACGCGCAACGAAGAGCCGCAGCGCGCGTCGCGCCCGTTCGATAACGACCGCGACGGCTTCGTGATCGCCGAGGGCGCCGGCGTGTTCGTGATCGAGGAGCTGGAGTCGGCGAAGAAGCGCGGCGCCAAGATCTACGCCGAGCTGAAAGGCTACGGCGTCTCCTCTGACGCGCACCACATGGTGCAGCCGCCGGAGAACGGCGAAGGAGCGCAGCGCTGCATGCGCGCCGCGCTCAAGGACGCCGAGATCGATCCGGCGACGGTCGGCTACATCAACGCGCACGGCACGTCGACCAAGCAGGGCGACATCGCCGAGACCATCGCGGTCAAGACGGTGTTCGGCGATCACGCGAAGAAGCTGGCCATGTCGTCGACGAAGTCGATGACCGGCCACACGCTCGGCGCGGCGGGCGGCATCGAGGCGGCGTTCGCGGTGCTGGCGCTCGAGCGCGGCATCTTGCCGCCGACGATCAACCTGGAGACGCCCGACCCGGCGTGCGACCTCGACTACGTGCCGAACCAGGCGCGCGAGGTGCGGGTGCAGGCGGCGCTGTCGAACAGCTTCGGCTTCGGCGGCACCAACTCGACGCTGATCTTCACGCGCTACACGGGCAACTGATGCGCGTCGTCGTCGGCTCCGACCACGCGGGCTACAACTTAAAGGAACACTTGAAGTCGCTGCTGGCGTCGTGGGGCCACGAGGTGGTCGACGTCGGCACCAACACCGTCGAGCCGGTCGACTATCCCGAGTTCGGCGCCGCCGTCGGAAAAAAAGTCGTCGAGCTGGGCGACGCGCGCGGCGTGGCGGTGTGCGGCTCGGGCATCGGCATCTCGATGGCGGCCAACAAGGTGCCGGGCGTGCGCGCGGCGCTGGTGTCGGAGCCGACCGCGGCGCGCCTGTCGCGCGAGCACAACGACGCCAACGTCATCTGCTTCGGCGAGCGGCTGATCGGCCGCGCGGTCGCCGAGGAGGCGCTCAAGACGTTCCTCGCCACGCCGTTCGCCGGCGGCCGCCACCAAAAGCGCGTCGCGCTGCTCGACGCGCTTCCGCGTGAGTAGCAAGCTCGACGTCAAATTCATGCACCAGGCCTTGCGCCTGGCCGAGCGCGCGCGCGGGCGCACGCGGCCCAATCCGCCCGTCGGCGCGGTGATCGTGCGCGCGGGAAAAGTGCTCGCCACCGGCTTCACCCATCCGCCGGGCGGCGCGCACGCCGAGGCCGACGCGCTCGCCAAGCTCGACGGAAGAGCGCGCGGCGCGACGGTGTACGTGACGCTCGAGCCGTGCAACCACGTCGGGCGCACCGGGCCGTGCGCCGAGGCGCTGGTGCGCGCGGGCGTCGAGCGCGTGGTGATCGGCGTGCGCGATCCCAATCCGCACGTGCGCGGCGGCGGGGCGGCGCGGCTGCGTCGCGCGGGCGTGGCCGTGGAGGTCGGCGCGTGCGAGGACGAGTGCCGCGAGTTTCTCGCCGGCTGGCTGCGCTGGATCGAGACCGGGCGGCCGCTGGTGACGCTCAAGGCGGCGGTGACGCTCGACGGGCGGCTGGCGGCGCGCTCGGGCGATTCGCGCTGGGTGAGCGGCGAAGCGTCGCGGCTGGAGGCGCACCGGCTGCGCGATCGCGCGGACGCGATCCTGGTCGGCGCGCGCACGGTGGCGCTCGACGATCCGCGGCTCACCACGCGGCTTCCGCGCGGCGGCCGCGATCCCGTGCGCGTGATCCTCGACGGGAAACTCTCGATCGGCGCGCGCGCGAAGGTGCTCGGCGGCGCGCTGGTCGCCACCACGCGCGGCGCGAGCGAGGCCAAAGCCGCAACGCTGCGCGCGCGCGGCGCCGAGATCGTGCGCCTCGCCGGCAAGAACGGCCGCGTCGATCTGCGCGCGCTCGTCGACGAGCTCGGCCGCCGCGAGCTCCAGTCGCTGCTCGTCGAAGGCGGCGGCGAGGTGCACGGGCAGCTCCTCGCCGCCGGCCTGGTCGATCGCGTGGCGCTGTTCATCGCGCCCAAGCTGATCGGCGCGGGCGGCGTTCCGCTGCTCGCCACCGACGGGCCGAGCCGCATGACCGACGCCTGGCGCCTCACGCGCGTTTCGACCCGCCGCCTCGGCGATGATATCCTCGTCTGCGGTGACGTCGCGGCGAAGCGACGTTAAATGTGGTACGAGAAGCTCGCATGTTCACGGGACTCGTCGAGGACGTCGGCCGCGTCGAGCAGATCGACGCGCTCCCGTCGGGGCAGGGCCGGCGCCTGACGCTGGCCGCGCGCCTGCTCGACGAGCTGCAGCCGCTCGGCGCGTCGCTGGCCGTCGACGGCGTGTGCCTGACCGTGACCTCTGCCGAGCGCGGCCGCGTCACCGTCGAGGCCGGCCCGGAGACGCTCGAGCGCACCACGCTCGGTGAGCTGAAGACCGGCGCGGCGGTGAACCTCGAGCGGCCGGTGCGCCTCGGCGATCGCCTCGGCGGCCACCTGGTCGCCGGCCACGTCGACGGCATCGGCCGCATCTATAAAGTGCGTCCGCGCGGCGAGGCCATCGACGTGGCGATCGGCGCCAAGCCGGAGCTGCTCCGCTACGTCGTCGAGAAAGGCTCGATCGCCGTCGACGGCATCAGCCTCACGGTCAACCGCGTCGACGGGCGCGGCTTCGAGGTCTCGATCATCCCGCACACGCAGACCGCCACCACGCTGACGAAGAAGCGCGAGCTCGAGCACGTCAACCTCGAGGTCGATCTGATCGGCAAGTACGTCGAGAAGCTGCTCGCCGGCTACGCGCCGTCCGGCGGCGGCCTCACGCTCGCCAAGCTCAAGGAGTCCGGTTATGCCGACGAATAAGGAGCGCGCCGCGCGCGTCGAGGCCGCGCTCGACGACGTGCGCGCCGGCAAGATGATCATCCTCGTCGACGACGAGGATCGCGAGAACGAGGGCGACCTGACCATGGCCGCCGAGAAGGTGACGCCCGAGGCGATCAACTTCATGGCCAGGTACGGCCGCGGGCTGATCTGCTTGACGCTCACCGAGGAGAAAGCCGACGCGCTCGAATTGCCGCTCCAGTCGGCGCGCAAGGGCGGCGGCTCGCCGTTCGGCACCGCGTTCACCGTCTCGATCGAAGCCCGCCGCGGCGTGACCACCGGCATCAGCGCCAAGGATCGCGCGACCACCATCCTCACCGCCGTCGGCGCCGACGCGCGGCCGGAGGATCTGATCACGCCCGGCCACGTGTTCCCGCTGCGCGCGAAACGCGGCGGCGTGCTGGTGCGCACCGGCCAGACCGAAGGCTCGGTCGATCTCGCGCGCCTCGCCGGGCTCTCCCCGTCGGGCGTCATCTGCGAGATCATGAACGACGATGGCTCGATGGCGCGCATGCCCGATCTCGAGCGCTTCGCCGCGCAGCACTCGTTGCGCATCCTCTCGATCGCCGACTTGATCGACTATCGCCTGCAGCGCGAGTCGCTGGTCGAGCGCCGCGCCGAGGCGCCGCTCACGCCGACGCTGCCCGGCGTCACCGCCGATTTTCGCGCCGTCGTCTACGGCACGCCCGTCGAGAAGACCGAATACCTCGCGCTCACGCTCGGCGATCTGACCACGCCCGAGCCGGTGCTGGTGCGCGTGCAGACCGCGTGCTTCCCCGGTGACGTGTTCGGCTCGGCGGCGTGCGACTGCGGCGCGCAGCTTCGCGCGGCGCTCGCGGCCATCGAGCGCGCGGGCCGCGGCGTGTTCCTCTACGTCTACGCCTCGGGCCGCCAATCGCTCTACGGCGACGTGCGCGCCCACGTGCTGCACGAGGAGGGCGCCACGCGCGTCGAGGGCGGCGAGCACAAGCTGCGCGACTTCGGTCTCGGCGCGCAGGTCTTGTCGGAGCTGGGCGTGCGCTCGATCCGCCTGCTCACCAACAACCCGAAAAAGATCGTCGGCCTCGAAGGCTACGATCTCACCGTCGCCGAGCGCGTGCCGCTCGAGGTGGGCGAGACCAAGCACAACGTCAGCTTCCTGCGCGACAAGCGCGACCGCGAGGGCCACCTGCTCTCCGGCGGGAAGAAGGAGTAGCGATGCCTCGCTTCGTCGACGGACAACTCTCGGCCAAGGGCCTGAAGGTGGCGATCGTGGCCGCGCGCTTCAACGCCTTCATCGTCGATCGGCTGGTCGACGGCGCGATCGACACGCTCGAGCGCTCGGGCGCGTCGGGCGACGACGTGACGGTGGTGCGCTGCCCGGGCGCGTTCGAGATCCCGCAAGTCGCCAGGCGCGTCGTCGAGGCGGGCGGGTTCGACGCGGTGATCTGCCTCGGCTGCGTGATCCGCGGCGCCACGCCGCACTTCGATTACGTCGCGGGCGAAGCGGCGAAGGGGATTGGCCAGCTCGGCATGAGCGCCAAGATCCCGGTCGTGTTCGGCGTGCTGACGACCGAGACCATCGAGCAGGCGGTCGAGCGCGCCGGCACCAAGGCGGGCAACAAGGGCGCCGACGCCGCGCTGGCGGCGATCGAGATGGCGTCGCTGTTCGCGCAGCTCGGGGCGCACGCGCGGTAGACCATGGCCGGCAATCGACGCAAAGCGCGCGAGATCGCGCTCCAGATCCTGTACCAGCTCGACGTGCAGGAGCAGCTCACCAGCGAGCAGGCGGCGGCGCTGTTCTGGCAGCACTTCTCCCGCGAGGCGGCGCCGCCGGCGTCGGAAGGCGGCGAGGAGGCCAACCGCGCGTTCGCCGATCAGCTGGTGCGCGGCGTGCGCGAGCACCTCGCCGAGATCGACGCGCAGCTCGGGCGCGCGTCGCGCAACTGGCGGCTCGAGCGCATGGCGCGCGTCGACCGCAACCTGTTGCGCCTGGCGATCTACGAATTGAAATATTGCGCCGACGTTCCGGCCAAGGTCGCGATCAACGAAGCGATCGAGATCGCCAAGCGCTTCGGCACCGCCGAGTCGCCGGCGTTCGTCAACGGCATCCTCGACCGCTGTCTCGAGGACGTCGATCGGTGAACGTCTCGTTCCTCGCGCCCGAATTGGGCAAGTGGGACATGCTCGACGCGGCGCAGGCGCCGGAGGCGCTGGTGCTGCCGTTCTTCGCCGACGAGCGCCCGCTGCGCGGCGCGGCCGGACTGTGCGACTGGCGGCTGTGCGGGCGGCTCTCGCGGCTGATCGCGCGCGACCGCCTCGACGGCGATTGGGGCGAGACCACGCTCTATCCGCCGGGCGCGCGCCTGCCGTTTCCGCGCATCGTGCTGTTCGGGCTCGGGCCGCAAGATCGCTTCGACGAGGCGCGCGCCCGCGAAGCCGCGCGCAAGATCCTCTCGGTCATCGAGCGCCTCGCCGTTCGCCGCTACGCGCTCGCGCCGCCCGGCCGCTCCACCGGCCGCCTCTCCGCGCGCCGCGCTCTCGAGCTCTTCCTCGACGAAGCCAAGGGCAAGCTCTCCGGCGAGCTGGTCATCGTCGAAAGCCCCGCGGGCCAAAAAGAAGCCGCGGAGCTCGCTCGTCGCTGAAGCGTCGCTGAACACCCGCTGCATTCCGCGGGCGGGCGCGAAAACTGTTTTTCGCCGGACGCTCGCATACGCCGTGCTCGCCGCTGCTGCTGCGCAGCAGCGGCTGTGCGCGGCACGTGCTCACTCATGCTACGGCTAGCATCGCCGCAGACGGCGAGCGCCTTCGCAATGCCCGCGAAAAGCACCACCAACACCCCCGCGCGAGAGCAGCGGGTGATATAATGGCCCGCATGCCGCAGCGTGTGCTCGTCGTCGAGGATTCGACCACCATGCGCGGCTTCGTCACCGCCACGCTGGAGTCGTCCGGCGGCTTCCAGGTGACGCAAGCGCCGAGCGGCTTCGAGGCGCTCAAGATTTTGCCGCGCGCGCAATACGACGTGATCATCACCGACATCAACATGCCGGACATCAACGGCCTCGAGCTGGTGCGCTACGTGCGCGAGTCCGAGCGCCACGCGCGCACGCCGCTGGTGCTGATCTCGACCGACGCGCGCGCCGCCGATCGCGAGCGCGGCCTCAAGCTCGGCGCCGATGCGTACCTCACCAAGCCGTTCGAGCCGGAGGAGCTGCTCGCGGTGGTTCGCAAGGTCCTGAGCGCGCACACGGCATGAGCGACGCGCCGACGGAGAAAGCGCTTCAGGAGTTTTTGTCCGAAGCGCAGGAGATCGTCGAAGCCTTCAACCGCGATCTGCTGGCGCTCGACGAGGCGCGCTCGTCGGGCCGCGACGATCCGGAAGTCTTGAACGGCGCGTTTCGCGCGGTGCACTCGCTGAAGGGGCTCTCGGGCCTGTTCGGCGTCACGCGCATGACCAGCCTCTCGCACAACCTCGAGAACCTGCTCGACTCGCTGCGCCTCGGCCGCCTCGAGCTGCAGCCGGAGACGCTCGATCTCCTGTTCGAGGCGGTGGCGCTGTTCAACCGCATCATCGCCGACACCGCGTCGGGCGCGCGCCCCGGCGAGCCCAGCGTCTCCGTCGACGATTTGATCGAGCGGCTGGATCGCGTGGCCACCGTGCAGCCGCACGAGAGCGAGCCCGCGCCGTTCGGCGGCTACGAGCTCGACGCCGGGCTGCTCTCGGTGCTCACCGAGTACGAGGAGCACCGCCTGCGCGAGAACATCAAGGCCGGGCGCACGCTCTATCGCATCCACGCCGCGTTCGATCTGCTGACGATCGACAAGGGGCTCGACGAGCTGAAGACGCGGCTCAAGCCGGTCGGCGAGGTCATCACGTATTTGCCGTCGACGGAGGCGGCCAACGATCAGCAGATCGAGCTGGACGTGGTGCTCGGCTCGGCGCGGCCGCCCGAGGAGGTGCGCGCCGCCGTCGAGGGGCTGTCGGCCGAGGTGCACCTGGTGCCGCGCCGCGCGCCTTCGCCCGCGCCGCCTTCGTCCGCCGCCGCGCCGGCGCGCCGCGAAGCCGCCGTCGAGCGCGCGCCCGGCGACGCCGCCGCGATCGCGCCCAGCCCGCTCGCCGACGAAGGCGGAGAGCTGTCGCTCAAGTCGGTGGCGCAGACGGTGCGCGTCGACATCCGCAAGCTCGATCACCTGATGAACATCGTCGGCGAGCTGGCCATCGCGCGCGCCGGCTTTCAGACGATCCTCGACGGCGTGAAGCAGGATCGCACGCAGTCGAAGCTGGCGCGTGCGCTGCACCACGAGCTGCGCTCGTTCGGCCGCAAGCTCGACGAGTTGCAGCAGGGCATCCTCGACGTGCGCATGGTGCCGCTCGGCCAGGTGTTCGAAAAACTTTCGCGCGTGGTGCGCAAGATTTCGCGCGACGCGGGAAAAGAGATTCGTCTCGTGATCGCCGGCTCCGACACCGAGCTCGACAAGCTGATCGTCGAGGAGCTGTCCGATCCGCTGATGCACGTGATCCGCAACTGCATCGATCACGGCATCGAGCGGCCCGACGTGCGGCGCCGCTCGGGCAAGCCCGACGCCGGCACCATCGGCATCTCCGCCGAGCAGCGCGGCAACCACGTGGTGATCGAGATCGAGGACGACGGCGCCGGCCTCGACGAGCGCGCGCTGGTCGAGAAGGCCATCGAGCGCGGCGTGATCGATCGCCTGCAGGCCGGCGACTTGAGCCAGCGCGACATCTTCAACTTGATCTTCTTGCCGGGTGTCTCGACGAAGAAAGTCGCCGACGAGATGTCGGGGCGCGGCGTCGGCATGGACGTGGTCAAGACCAACATCGCGCGGCTGTCGGGGATCATCGACGTGGCGTCGGAGCCGGGGCGCGGCACGCGGCTCACCATCACGCTGCCGATCACGCTGGCGATCATCCAGGCGCTGATCGTGCGCGCGGCGGGGCGCACGTTCGCCATCCCGCTCAACTCGGTGCTCGAGAGCTTGCGCGTGTCGGCGATGGACGTGTCGACCATCGAGCGGCGCGAGGTGATGGGGCTGCGCGGCCAGACGCTGCCGCTGGCGCGCCTCGAGCGCGTGTTCGAGCTGGAGCGCGCGGCCGGCGAGCGCGCGCCGCACCGCCAGTTCGTCGTCGTCGTCGGCCTGGCGCAGCACCGCATCGGCCTGCTCGTCGACGAATTGGAAGGGCAGCAGGACATCGTCATCAAAGGGCTCGGCTCGTCGCTCAAGGACGTGCCGGGGATCGCCGGCGCGACCGAGCTCGGCGGCAAGCGCACGGTGCTGGTGCTCGACGTGGCGGCGATCGTCGAGGAGGCGGTGAGCTCGCAGGTGGAGGCGGCATGAAGCTCGCCACCGAAGAGACGTACCTGCGCGCGCTCGATCGCAAGGACGATCGGCCGCAGCGGCCGGTGCTCACGTTCGTGGTCTCGGCGGAGACCTACGGCGTGGAGCTGCGCTCGATCCGCGAGATCATCAAGCTGGTCGAGATCACCGAGGTGCCGCGCGCGCCGCGCTTCGTGCTCGGCGTGACCAGCGTGCGCGGCGCGATCATCCCGGTGATCGATCTGCGGCTGCGCTTGCGGCTCGACGCCACGCCGCCGACGCGCGCCGCGCGCATCCTGGTGGTGCAGCACGACGTCGAGCCGTACGGGCTGCTGGTCGACGCCGTGCGCGGCGTGGTCAAGTTCACCGACGCCGACATCGAGCCGCCGCCGTCGACGCTGGCGGCCGACGACACGCGGCTGCTCGCCGGCATCGGCCGCTACGGCGAAGGGCGGCGCGAGCGCATGGTGATCCTGCTCCAGCTCGGCGCGGTGGTCGCGTTCGAGATCCGCGCGGCGCGCCGCCGGCGGGAGAGCCCATGAAGGGCACCGGCACCGGCCTCGGCCGCCCGCGCGTCGGCGCGGTGCCGGCGAAGAAAGCCGCCGAGCTCCTGCAGCTCGTCGCGTTCTCCGTCGGCAGCGGCGAGTACGCGCTCGACATCATGCGCATCAAGGAGATCATCAACCCGGTCAAGATCACGCCGGTGCCGAAAGCGCCGCCGTTCATCGAGGGCGTGATCGAGCTGCGCGGCACGATCCTGCCGGTGGTCGATCTGCGCAAGCGCTTCGATCTCGTGCCGACGCCGACGGCGCGCTCGACCAAGTTTCTCGTGGTGGCGATCGACGTGAGCGGGCGGCGCATGATCGTGGCGCTGATCGTCGACGGTGTGAGCGAGCCGCTGCGCGTGCCGCTCGAGCAGGTGCGCGCGGCGCCGGCGCTGGCGCAGGGCGAGGCGGCGTACTTCTCGGGCGTGGTGCATCACGGCAGCCGCATCTTCATGATCCTCGATCTCGACGCCATCCTGTCGTCGCGCGAGAAGATCACGCTCGCCGGCCTCGACGGTCCGCCGGGAGGCGCGGCGTGACGGTGCTGGTGGCGCACGAGAGCGAGCCGATCCGCGAGGTGGTGCGCCGCCTGGTCGAGGGCGCCGGCTACGCGGTGCAGGTGGTGGCCGACGGCGCCTCGGCGGTGCGCGCGCTCGATCGCGGCGACGCGCCGCGCGCGCTGGTGGTCGACGTGGCGATCCCCGGCGTGCACGCCTACCAGATCGTCGAGGAGGTGCGGCGCCGCGGCCTCGGCACGCGCGTGGTCCTGATCGCGTCGATCTACAACCGCACCGGCTACAAGCGCCGGCCGACCTCGCTCTACGGCGCCGACGACTACGTCGAGCAGCACCACCTGCCCGACGCGCTCGTCGGCAAGCTCGAGCGCTTGATCGGCCCGCCCGATCACGCGGCGACCAGCACGCCGCCGGCGTCGCACGCCGACACGCCCGAGGGGCGCGCCATCAAGGCGGCGGGCGAGGCGCGGCTCGATCCGGTGGCGGCGCAGTCGCGCGCCGAGCGGCTGGCGCGGCTGATCGTCGCCGACATCGCGCTCTACAACGGCGACGCGCTCGATCACGACGACGACGACGAGCTGCAGGCGCGGCTGCGCCTCGATCTGGAGGAGGGGCGGCTGCTGTTCGATCTGCGCGTTCCCGTCGAGGTGCGGCGCACGCGCGACTTCATCGGCGTGGCGCTGGAGGAGCTGCGCCAGCAGCGGCGGCGCGCGCGCGCCGAGGCCGCGGGAGGCGCGTGATGCCGCTCGAGCTCGCGGGCGCGCGCGCGCAGTTGCAATCCGCCGACGAGGAGGCGCGCCGCGCAGCGGTGGCCGAGCTGTCGGTCGACGCGCGCGGGCCCGACGCCGGGGCCGCGCTCGACCTGCTCATCGACGCGATGGGCGACGCGAGCTGGCGCGTGCGCAAGGAGGCGGCGGCGCGCGCGGCGGCGTGGAGCGATCGCGCGGCGGCGGCCGAGGCGCTCACGCGCGCGCTCGGCGAGCCCGACAACGTCGGCCGCCGCAACGCCGCCGTCGAGGGGCTGACCGCCATCGGCGCGGAAGCCGTCGCGCCGATCGTGCGCGCGCTCGACGGGCGGCCCGAGCATCGCAAGGTGCTGGTCGACACGCTCGGCTTGATCGGCGATGGACGCGCGGCGAACGCGCTCGCGCCGCTACTCTCGGACGCCGACCCCAACGTGCGCGTGGCCACCGCCGAGGCGCTCGGCTCGATCGGCGGCGCCGGCGCCGAGACCGCGCTGCGCGGCGCGCTCTCGGGCGCGAGCAAGGATCGCCTGCTCACGCTGGCCGCGCTCGATGGCTTGAATCGCCTGGGCGCGCGCCTGGAGCCGAGCGCTTTGGAGCCGCTGTTCGCCGAGGCCACGCTGCGGGCCGCCGCGCTCGAGGCGCTCGGCCGCTCGGGCGACGAGCACGCGATCGCGCGGCTGGAGAGCGGGCTGGCCGATCCGGCGCGCTCGACGCGCGAGGCGGCGATCCGCGCGCTCGCCGAGCTGTGCCGCCGCGCCGACGTGCCGCTGCGCAGCCGGCTGCGCGCGCGCCTCTCGCTCTCGACGGCGGGCATGCAGTCGCTGGTGCAGGCGCTGATGGAGGGCACGCTCGGCGTGCAGCGCGCGGCGGTGACCGTGCTCGGCCTGCAGGGGCGCGTCGAGGCGGTGCGGCCGCTGGTGCTGGCGGTGGCCGATCCGGAATTGCGCGACGGCGCGATCGAGGCGCTGGTGACCGTGGGCGCGGCGGCCGTCGAGGCGCTGGTGACGCTGTCGCCCGATCTCGAAGGGCGGCTGCGCGGCGACGTGTTCCGCCTGCTGCCGCGGCTCGGCCCGGCGGCCACCGACGCGCGCGTCCAGACGCTGCTCGCCGACGCGCTCGCCGACGAAGATCTCGACGCCGCGTCGGGCGCGGCGCAGGCGCTCGGCGAGATCGGCGGCCAGGAGTCGCTGGCGCCGCTGGTGCGCGCGTGCGCGCGGACCTCCGCCGGCGGGCGCGCCGACGAGGTGGCGGCGAGCGCCGCGGCCGCGCTCGGCCAGCTCGGCACGCGCTACTACGACGCCGTGCGAATTTTGGTGCAGAGCCGCGGGCTCGACGGGCCGGAGGCGCCGCACCTGTGCCGCGTGCTGGGCGCGTGCGGGCGCGCCGCCGACGTGGCGTTCCTGCGCACCGCGCTCGGCGCCTCCTCGCCCGAGGTGCGGCGCGCCGCCGCCGAGGCGCTGGCGCAGTTGCCGGCGACCAGCGAGGCCGACGACGCGCTCCTGTTCGCGCTCGCCGACGAATCGGTCGAGGTGCGCGCCGCCGCCGCGCGCGCGCTCGGCGCCCACGCCGGCGAAAATCCGGCGCGGCTGATCGATCCGCTCGAGCGCGCGGCGCACGACGGTGAAGTGGCGGTGCGCGGCGCCGCGGCGCGCGCGCTCGGCGCGGTGGCGCGCGCGGCCTCGGGCCCCGAGCGCACGCGCGCGCTCGCCGTCCTGCGCAAGCTCGCCGAGGCGCCCGAGCCGATCGCCGCCGTCCCCGCGCTCGAGGCGCTCGGCCAGCTCGGCGAGGCCGCCGACGACGCGCGTCTGATCGCCGCGCTCGACGCCCCCGACGCCGAGATCGTCAAGGTCGCCGCGCGCGCCCTCGGCCGCCGCGCCGGCTCGCCGCCGCCGGGCGGCGATCGCGCGGTGCGCGAGGCGCTCGATCGCGCGCTCTCCGATCGCCGCTGGGACGTGCGCCGCGCCGCCGCGCAGGCGCTCGGCGAGCACGGCTCCTCCGCGCACCCGCTGCTCTACGCCCGCCGCACCGTCGAGCGCGACCCGCTGGTGCTGGAAGCGATCGACTCGGCGCTCGGGACCGCGCTCGCCGGCGCGCGCGCGGGAGAATGATCCGGCCGCCGTTCACCGAGCGGCTCCTGTCGCGCGAGGTCTTCCGCCTCCTGCGCGGCATCATCTACGAATATTGCGGCATCTACTTCGAGGAGGACTCGAGTTTCCTGATCCAGCGGCGGCTGCTCCCGCGCGTCGAGGCGCTGGCGCTCTCCGACTTCGGCGACTACTACCGCTACCTGCGCTCGTGCAATCCGGAGACGCGCCGCGCCGAGCTGGAGGAGATCGTCGAGCGCGTCACCACCAACGAGACGTACTTCTTCCGCGAGAGCTACCAGCTCGACGCCTTTCGTCTGGAAATTCTCCCCGAGCTTCACGCCGCGCGCCGCCGCGGCCCGCGCCTCACCGTCTGGTCGGCCGGCTGCGCCTCGGGCGAGGAGGCGTACACCATCGCCATCCAGATGATGGAGACCGGCCTGTTCCTCGACTGGGACCTGCGCGTGTTCGGCTCCGACATCTCGCGCCGTGTGCTGGCCACCGCGCGCAAGGCGCTCTACGGCCGCGGCTCGTTCCGCGCCACCGACGAGCGGCTGCAGCGCCGCTACTTCCGCGAGGTCGAGGGCAAGCACCAGGTGCGCGACGACGTGCGCGCGCTGGTCAGCTTCGGCCAGATCAACTTGATCGACGAGCCGATGATGGCGCTCGTCGGCGACGTGGACGTGATCTTCTGCCGCAACGTGCTCATCTACTTCGATCAGGCCTCGCGCAAGCGGGTGATCGACATCCTCTATCGCAAGCTGGCGCGGGGTGGTTACCTTCTCCTCGGGCACTCCGAGTCGCTGCTCAACCTGACGACGGCGTTCGAGCTGGTGCATCTGAAAAACGACATGGTGTATCGGAAACCGCTATGAACCGGACCATCCGCGTGCTGGTGATCGACGACTCGGCGTACAACCGCCAGACCATCACGTCCATGCTCGAGGAGAGCCCGGGCGTGCAGGTGGTGGGGCGCGCCGTCGACGGCGAGGAGGGGCTGCGCCAGGCGTTTCAGCTCCTGCCCGACGTGATCACGCTCGATCTCGAGATGCCGAAGATGGACGGGTTCTCGTTCCTGCGCATCCTGATGTCGAAGAAGCCGATGCCGGTGATCGTCATCTCCGGGCACAACACGCGCGAGAACGTGTTCAAGGCGCTCGAGTTGGGCGCGCTCGATTTCGTGGCCAAGCCGTCGCGCAACATCACGCCCGAGCTCAAGGGCATCAAGGACGAGCTGCTCGGCAAGGTGCGGCTGGTGACGCAGCTGCGCATGGTGAGCCTGGCCGATCGCGCGGCGCGCACGGCGTCGATGGGCACCGTCTCGGGCGTGTTCCCGCAGCTCGGCGGCCAGCCGTCGGTGACGGTGGCGCCGGGGCGGCGCGAGGGGCCGGCGCCGCCGCGCCTTATCGCCATCGGCGCGTCGACGGGCGGGCCGCCGGCGATCACGCAAATCTTGTCGGCGCTCGACTCGGAGCTGCCGCTCGGCATCGTGGTCACGCAGCACATGCCGGTGAAGTTCACCAAGGCGTTCGCCGAGCGGCTCGATCGCACCACCGCGTGGCGCGTGCGCGAGGCCGAGCCGGGCGACGCGGTCTCCGTCGGCGTGGTGCTGGTGGCGCCGGGCTCGGGCTCGCTCACCGTGCGCCGCGAAGGCGCGCAGCTCAAGGCCGACGTGATCCCGCCGCAGCCGGACGATCGCTTCGTCCCGTCGGTGGATCGGATGTTCGATTCGGTGGCGCGCGCCATCGGCGCCGACGCGCTCGGCATCATCTTGACCGGCATGGGCGGCGACGGCGGGCGCGGCGTGCGCGCGCTCAAGACCGCCGGCGGCCGCGTGCTCGCCGAGTCACCGCAGACCGCGGTCATCTCCGGCATGCCGCAAGAGGCGATCGCCACCGGCCAGGTCGACGAGGTGATCCCGCTCGGCGCCATGGCCGACGCCATCACGCGATTTGCCCGTCGCTGACCAAGTCTGTTATCGTACCAAGGCTCATGTCCAAGACCGACGAGAAGGCGGGGCTCCCGGAGCTGGACCTCGCGGCGTCGAAGAAGGAGTTCATCGAGACCTTCTTCAAACGCGGCGCGGAATTCACCGAGGAGCTGATGCGCGAGAACGAGAAGCTGCGTTACCGCGTGGTGCAGCTCGAGGAGGAGCGGCGCATCCTGGTGGCGCGCGGCGATCCGACGCCCGGCTCCGAGGGGCGCACGCTGCGCGAGCTGGTCGCGCGCATCGAGTCGCTCGAGTCGGAGCGCGCGGCGCTCAACAAGCGCTTCGAGGGCGTGGCGCGCGAGAGCCACGACTTCTCGACGCGCTACCACGAGATCGAGCGCGAGAACAACAACCTCGCCAACCTCTACGTGGCGGCGTACCAGCTCCACTCGACGATGGACCTGCGCGAGGTCACGCAGATCATCCTCGAGATCCTGCTCAACTTCGTCGGCGCCAAGACGTTCGCCATTCAGCTGGTCGACGACGAGCGCGGGCGGCTGCGCACGCTGGCGGCCGAGGGCGTCGACAAGCAGCGCGCGCCCGAGGGCGGGATCGCCGACGGGCCGCAGGCCAAGGTGATCGCCACCGGCAAGCCGTTCATCGACGAGACGCGGCTCGGCGCGCGCGCGGATCTCGAGCGCCCGCTGGTGGTGGCGCCGCTGCGCATCCGCGATCGGGTCGTGGGGGTGATCGTGGTCTGGGATCTGCTGGTTCAGAAGACGGCGCTCGCCGAGGTCGATCACGAGCTGTTCAATCTACTCGGCGCGCACGCGGCCTCGGCGCTGCAGGGCGCGAAGCTCTACTCCGAGCTCAACGGCAATTCGCCGGCGCTGTGGCGCGCCGCGGACATGGTGTAGCGATGCCGATCGCCCTGGTCGTCGAAGACAGCCCCACCATGCGTCAGCTGATCGTGTTCGCGCTCAACCGCATCCGCGGGCTGCAGGTGGTCGAGGCCGACGACGGCGTCGATGCGCTGCGCAAGCTCAACGGCGGCAAGCTCGACATCATCCTCACCGACATCAACATGCCGATCATGGACGGGCTCAAGCTGGTCAAGCGCGTCCGCTCCGACGAGGCGCTCAAGTCGATCCCGATCATCATCATCACCACCGAAGGCGCCGACGAAGACCGCCAGCGCGCCCTCGCCCTCGGCGCCAACTCCTACATCACCAAACCCATCCAAGCCCCGCAGGTCATCGCCAAGGTCAAAGAGCTGCTAAAAATTACTTAGCGCGTCGCCGGCGCGATGCAGCGCGCCCTCGATGCGGTTGAAGCGCGTCTGGAATTCGTCTTCGAGCCGGCCGAGGCGCGTCTCGATCGGCTCGAGGCGTTCGTCGAGATGCTTGGCGAGCTTTTGGAACGCGTCGATGATGTCGCGCCGGAACTCGGCAGCTTCTTCGCGCATCGCGCGAAACCCGCCGCGCATCTCGTCCGTGAGCGCTTGGAATTGTTCGTCGGTCACCATGGCACTTTGCTCCCCCGCGATTTGAGTCGTCAAGGGTATCGACGGCGGGTTTGGGAAGTTGCGCGCGGGCGCGAGATTTTTTTGCCGCGGTGGCGGGCGCGTGGTAGCGCTGAGACGATGGGGATGCTCCTCGACTCGGCGATCGATTTGTATCTCGACCACGTCAAG
>Ga0070741_10011794_pt1 | contig 16007 bp, 13 predicted proteins | sample Coa_R1_4_FD_66440 | JGI IMG/M metagenome (GOLD analysis project Ga0070741, IMG submission 66440) | Surface soil microbial communities from Centralia Pennsylvania, which are recovering from an underground coalmine fire - Coalmine... | ecosystem: Environmental > Terrestrial > Soil > Unclassified ...
CATCGCTCAACAGGGCAATCACGCGCGCAGCTTGTGCAGCGATATCGCCGACTGGTTCCAAAAAACCGTCTTCGCCGTCTGTGATCAACTCCGGCACGCCGCCGACTCGCGTCGCCACCGGTACCACTCCGCAAGCCATTGCCTCCAACGCCACCAGCCCGAATGATTCGAGTTCACTCGGCAACAGGAGCACATGCGCGAGCGGGATGAGCCGCTCGACGTGGCTCTGCTTGCCCAAGAATGAAATATGTCGGTCCACATGCAGCTCGCGCGCCAGGTGTTCGGCCGGGCCGCGATCCGGACCGTCACCGACCATCAGAAGATGCGCCGGAACCTGCTTTTGAACCTCCGCTAAGATGCGGATGCAATCGAAGACCCGCTTGACCGGCCGGAAATTGGAAAGGTGAATCAACAGTTTCTCGCCATTCGCCGCGTACAACGACGCCGCGGTCTTCTCATTATCCGGATGATACAGATCGCAGTTGACGAAGTTCTTGATCACCCGAATCTCGTTCGGCACGTCAAAAACTTCCACCGTGCGCTGGCGCAGGTATTCGCTGATCGACGTGATGCCGTTCGATTTCTCAATGGAAAATTTCGTAATTGGAAAATACGACCGGTCCGTTCCGACCAAGGTGATATCGGTGCCATGCAGGGTGGTGACAAACGGGAGCCGCCGTTTCGGCGCCAGCATCTGCTGCGCCAGCATGGCTGAAATCGAATGGGGAATGGCGTAGTGCACGTGCATGAGGTCGAGACTGTAGGCATCCGCCACCTCCGCCATGCGCGAGGCCAGTGCGAGGCAATACGGCGGATATTGAAAGAGCGGATAGGTGGAAACTTCCACTTCGTGGTAATGAATCCGCGGAATGCCTGGATCGAGCCGGATCGGATTGGCGTAGCTGATGAAATGGACCTCGTGCCCGCGATTGGCCAGTTCCAGCCCCAACTCCGTCGCGACGATTCCACTGCCGCCATAAGTGGGATAGCAAGTAATCCCGACGTTCACTCCGTCAGGGTAGCATTAACCCCGCGCAGAGCCGCGGCCGTCATTTTTGGCAGCGACGGCCCGGCGACTAGGTTTATGAGAGTTCCAGGTCTTGATTTCTCGTATGTGGGGTGCTATTCTTTGTCGCGAACGAGAGTGGTATGCCGGCTACGCCGGGAGGGCGCGGCCGCGGCGCGGCTGTGTCTCTGACGCCTACGTGATCTACACTTCTACCGCCACACCCCCGGCGTTCCAATCGCAACGCGCGGTGTGAGCCAGCGCGAAAATTCCGGTTTGCTCCGGGGTTTCCCCCGAAAGAACCCGTCGAGTCCCGCTGGTGACAAGACGGGCTCTTCACGAACCCACCAGCAGATATGCAAGAGGAGCCGTTTATGTCCACCAACCGACGCGCTCTCTGTGTCGGCATCAACCATTTCCAGAACTACCCGAGCGCGACTCTGCAAGGCTGTGTTCCGGATGCCAACAACATGTCGTCGTTGTTGCAGAAACTGCTCGGCTTTACGAGCAGCGATATCACCGTGCTCGCGGACGCTCAGGCTACAAAAGCGAACATCGTTAAGAACCTCAAAACCATGGTCACCGACGCCAAAGCGGGCAAGTATTCGTATTTGGTTTTCAGCCTGTCCAGCCATGGCACGCAGATTCCGGATCTGGAAGGCGACGAACCCGACCGGGCCGACGAGGCGTTCTGCCCGACGGACCTCGCCCAGGCGGGGGATCAATGGGACCGCAACCACATCATCCTCGATGACGAATTGCGCGACATTTTCCTGCCATTGCCATCCAATGTCTTATTGGAAGTCTATTTGGACACCTGCCATAGCGGCACCGGGCTCAAGGGGATCGATCTGTTGCTTGACCGCAAGCCCCGCTACCTGCCTCCGCCCTCATTGGAGGCGTTTCACCAGGTCGAGACCTTGCGGCCGCGCACGGTGAGGGAACGATTCGTGGAGAAGGGCATCGTTCACCACATCCTATGGGCGGCGTGCCGCGCCGACCAAACCAGCGCCGACGCCAGCATTGCCGGCAGCTGGCACGGAGCGTTTACCTACTATTTCTGTAAGGTAATGCTCGAGACGAAGAATACGCTCTCTCGCTCCGAAGTGTTGAAGCGAGTACGCACCTACCTGGCGGCGGGCCATTACAGCCAGATCCCGCAACTGGAGACCGAGGCAACTAAGCGGCAGTTGAAGGGATTGCCCGAATCGCTAATGGAAGCCGTCGCTGCGCGGTGATGATTCCGAAGAGCGAGACCGTTCGCGCCAGAGCGGTCTCGCCTTCGGGTTCACTCTTTTTTGACTTTTGTCGTTCCGCGTCCCCAGAATAGTCTTGGGGTGCGCCATGCGGCTGATCTTGCTATTGGCCCTTACAACTCCTCTGTTTGCCGCGCCGCTCGGCATCGTCCGTGCGGTCATCTCCGATAGCGATGGCGGGGCGGTTTTGCCCGCCGACTTTGAACATATTCCGGGCGAAACGCTTTTCTTCTTCTGCCGTGTCGCCGGATACCAGAAAACGCCGGATGAGAAAATTCACCTCGCGTATACCGTGCAGGCCGTGGACCCAAAAGGCGTACCCATTGTGGAGCCATTCCATCAGGAGATCGTCGACGAAGTGACGCCGCAGGATAAGGACTGGATGCCGAAGATTCAGACCGAGATTGCGGTGCCGCCGCTAGCCGGCTCGGGAATTTACAAGATCATCGTCAACGTGGAGGACCTCGTAGCCAAAGCTAAGACCGACACCACGCTTTCCTTTGCGGTCCACGGCCGCGAAGTGCAGCCCAGTGATACCCTGGTTACCCGCAATTTCCAGTTCTTCCGCTCCGAGGACGACACGCAGCCGGTCGAGAAAGCCGCTTACCGCCCGGGTGATGGCGTCTGGGCGCGATTCGATATCACCGGATTCCGCTACGGGCCAAAGAACAAGATTGATGTCAGCTATGTAACTTCGGTCATCACCGATTCCGGAAAAGTGCTGTGGATGCAGCCGGAGCCGGCGACTGAAGAGACCGAATCGTTTTATCCCAAGCGATACGTCCCGGCTTCGATGGGGATCACTTTGCAGAAGAACATCCGGCCGGGGACATACACTATCGCCGTTCAGGTCAAGGATGCCGTTGGCGACCAGACCTACGAAACCAAGCAGACGTTCACGGTAGAGGAATAACCGCGATCCTCTTTAGTCATAGACGATCCTGCTCTGCCCGGATAGCTAAAGCTCAACCGCAACCGTGCTGCTATTCTACTGTTTGGCACGAATGACCCAACGACGCGTAGTGGTCGCAATCGATGGGCCGGCGGGCGCTGGCAAGAGCACTATCGCCCAACGGCTCGCAAGCCGACTCGGATTCACGTATATCGATACCGGAGCGATGTACCGCGCTGTGGCCCTGTGGACCTTGCGACAGAATGTGGATCCCGCCGATATGCACCGCGTCGAAGAAGTGGCGTTGGCGGCGGAACTCGAGTTGTCCCCCGGCCGTATCAAGCTCAACAGAGAAGATGTTACCGATGCGATCCGCGCCCCGGAAGTTTCGAGCGCCGCCTCCAAAATCGCAGTGATTCCCGGTGTGCGGCGGGCCATGGTAGCCAAGCAGGGTGTGATTGGGGAACACGCCAGTATCGTCATGGAAGGCCGCGATATCGGCACGGTCGTGTTCCCGGACGCGGACGTCAAAGTTTACCTCGACGCCCAGCCTCACGAGCGCTTTCATCGGCGCTTGCGAGAAATGCGGGCCAAGGGCGAGGAAGTCAGCGAAAGCGCGCTGGCCGAGCAAATGAAGGAACGCGACCGCCGCGACAGCGCCCGCGCGGACGCCCCCCTGTCGCAAGCTCCCGATGCGGTGTACTTGGATTCGACGGCCTTAAGCCTCGAAGAAGTGGAGGTCGCGATTCTCAAAATTGTCCGCGCCAAGTTGACCAACGGAGAGGAGTTCCGCTGAACTCGCGTCGCGTAATCATCGTCGGCGGCGGCATTGTGGGCCTGGCGACCGCATACCGGCTGAATGAAAAGTTCCCGGGCGCCCGCGTTACTTTGCTCGAGAAGGAATCGCAGGTCGGTCGGCACCAGACGGGCCACAACAGCGGCGTCCTGCATTGCGGTCTTTATTACCAGCCGGGCTCGATCAAGGCGCGGATGGCGGTTTCCGGGATCCGTGAAATGGTGGCGTTTTGCAACGAGAATGCCATTCCACATGACGTCTGCGGCAAGCTCGTAGTGGCCGCGGACGAAAGTGAGCTGCCTCGCCTGCATGCCCTCGAGGAACGCGGCCGTCGCAACGGCCTGGAGGGCCTGCGCTGGCTCACGCCCTCCGAGATGCGTGAAATCGAGCCGCACGTGGGCGGTGTTGCCGCCCTGCGCGTCCCGCAGGAAGGCATTGTCGATTACCCCAGGGTTTGTGAAACACTGATCAACCGGCTGGCTGAACGAGGCGTGAGCGTCGTAACCGGAGCGCGGGTTCGTCAGTTGCGGTTCGCAAGCGGTCAGTGGCTCGCGGAGACTATCGCCGGCGAGTTCGAGGCAGATTTCCTGATCAATTGTGCCGGGTTGCACTGCGATCGCGTGGCCGAACTGGCCGGTGAGCGCCGCGAGTTGCGGATCCTGCCATTTCGCGGCGAGTATTACAAGCTCAAACCGGCCAGCCAGCATCTGGTGCGCAATCTCATCTACCCGGTGCCCGACCCACGCTTTCCCTTCCTTGGCGTCCACTTCACGCGCTTGATCCATGGCGGCATCGAGGCCGGTCCTAATGCCATCCTGGCTACATCGCGCGAGGGCTATCGCAAGTCGGACTTCAATGCGGGCGACCTGTTCGACGCGCTTTCTTATGGCGGGTTCTGGCGCTTCCTCCGCCGCTATCCAACCACTGCATGGTTCGAGTTACGGCGCTCTCTTAGCCGCAAGTTGTTCTGCCAGTCGCTGCAACGATTAATTCCTGAGATCCAGCCCGATGACCTGGATACGGGCGGCTCCGGCGTGCGTGCGCAAGCCATTTCTCCGGCCGGCGAACTGGTGCAGGAATTCTGTCTCATCGCCCGCCCCAATGCCCTGCACGTGCTCAATGCGCCCAGCCCGGCCGCCACCGCGTCCCTGGCGATTGGTGCGGAAATCGTCTCGATGCTTCCGAAGTAACGAAGCTGCCGCCCTGAACCCTGAGCCGGCCAGAAACTGTTGGCACCAGTCGCAAGTTCGATTCGGTCCGCCAATAGCAATTCCAGAACTTCAATCCCGGTTTGAGGAGGTCGCCGTCGGGACGCCATTGCTGACCGCCCCTGGGTGGTTGGATTCTACCTTAATCCTGACGGTATAATCGGCCTGGCATTTCGCTCGGAGACCGGGAATCAATTGAGCACCCCTGTACCGCTCGATCGGTTTGTTCAATACGGATTGTGGTATCAGAAACGTGCCCTTCCCGACCTCGACCGCCCGGCCGGCGCCGGGTGGCTGGCAAAACGGCTACGAGACGTTACTATTCGACTCGGCTGTTCGATTGTCTGCCCGACCCTCACGAACGGACGTGTGAAAGTCGTGGTCAGCAATGGAAACAAGCGAACGGTCGATCATGTCTTGTTGGGGACCGGATACCGCATCGATCTTTCGAAATATGGCTTTCTAGCGGCGGATCTGCGCGCCGCCATTCTCTCTGTCAACGGTTACCCCATTCTCAGACAAGGGTTTGAGACATCGGTGCCACGCCTCCACTTGGGGGCACCCGCGGCGTGGAGCTTTGGCCCGCTTCTGCAGTTCGTTTCAGGAACCACATACACCTCACGCGCATTACTCTGCGCCGTGTCTGCTAACGTTGTCGCTTCCTCACGCCGTAAGGCGATCTGATGCCTGTGTGTCAATAACAATCTTAAAGGCGCTTCCGGATCGGGCCCGGCATCGGTACCAGGAGACGGGAGCCGTTGTACTGGGCGGGGACTACCAGGGCCTTGGGATAATTCGCAGTTTAGGGCATCAGAAAATTCCGGTTTGCGTAATCGATGACGAACATTCGATCGGCCGTTTCTCTCGTTACGCGACCCAGGCTGTTCGAGTTGACGACTTGCGCCATGAGGAACGGATCGTTGACACCGTGCTGGAGGTCGGCCGCCGTCTCAATCTTCGCGGCTGGGTTTTATATCCTACCCGGGACGAAATGGTCGCCGCATTCGCCCGGTATCAGCATTTACTAACGGGCTTCTTTCGCGTTCCGACCCCTGGCTGGGATTCGATCCAGTGGGTCTGGGACAAACGGAATACATATCGGCTCGCCAACCAACTGGCTATTCCAACGCCATCTACTTGGTACCCCAAGAACCTCGAGGAATTGGACTCCATTCCTGTGTCGTTTCCCGCTATCATCAAGCCCGCCATCAAAGAACGCTTCTTCTATGCAACTAAAGTTAAAGCATGGCGGGTAAACAACCGAGCGGAATTGCGTAAACTATTCGAACGCGCAATGGCCCAGATCAAGGCCGAGGAAATCATGGTTCAAGACCTTATCCCCGGAGGTGGAAGCCAACAATTTGCTTATTGTGCCTTCTTCAAGCAGGGCAGCGGCATAGCAACCATGATGGTTCGCCGGAGCCGACAACATCCAGCTGAGTTCGGTCGGGCTAGCACCTTCGTCGAGACGGTGGACCTGCCATTGTTGAAGGAACTTTCCGAACGCTTCCTGCGCGCAATCAAGTACTACGGATTGGTCGAGGTGGAGTTTAAGCTCGATCCACGGGACGGGCAGTACAAGTTACTTGACGTCAATGCTCGAACGTGGGGATACCACAGCCTCGGGCTAGCGGCTGGCGTCGACTTTCCTTATTTGCTCTTCGCGGACCAGAACGGAAGAGGAGTCGAACCCTGCCGCGCGTCAACTGGCGTCAGGTGGATTCGCTTATTAACAGATCTGCCAACCGGCCTAATCGGCATTTTTCGGCGGCACGACCGGTTTACCGACTATCTGGCTTCAGTGGTGAGCTTCGATGTCGAAGCGGTATTCAGTCTCCAAGATCCGTGGCCGGGCATCATGGAGTTGACCATGATTCCTTACTTGTACGCCAAACGTGGATACTAGATGAGAACATTTCATATATAGCGCAACTTATAGCGGACTTCTATTGCCGCGATCGCAAGTCGTAGACAGCCTACAGTGAAGCGAGAGACCGTGGTACCAGTCAGGACGCCGCTGTTGTGGCCGGTCTGGTCGTGACTTATCTGCGCCTCTTTCTCAAGACGATCGCCGCCGCGCATATCCATGACCGTCTGCTTCGCGTCGGATTCAACCACCGGTTTCACGCGGCCATTCAAAAAGCGCCCTGTCTCACGAATATGGGGGCCATTAGCGGACTGCTGTTCGTCCGCGCCCGGCATCGGCGGGGTGGGCCCGTATGTGGCTCCAGGTCAACGGGTTGTGGTAGCGAAAGGATGAAGTCGGCCGTTCGATCTATTTTGCGGCGATCGCAACAACAGGCTGCATGTTGGGGTACCATCAACCGGCTCCAGTACCCTATGTCCGGGTTAAGCGCTTGAAAGAGACCGAATTGTATGCAATTCTCAACCAAGTAACTCTGTGATTTCAGGGTACGAAAACGCCTGAACCGATGAGCTTAATCAAAGCGTATTACGCTTGCAAGCCAATTCTGCCATGGGCGCTGCGCACGGCGCTACGGCGCGCCCGGGCACGCTTTAAACGCGACGCTTGCAGCGATCGGTGGCCCATTGATCCAACCGCTGCGGTGATTCCCGCCGGCTGGACCGGATGGCCGCGCAACAAGGGTTTCGCGCTCGTCCTGACTCACGATGTGGAGGGTACGCGAGGTCTCAATCGCGTGCAACGGCTCATGGACGTCGAAGCCGGAATGGGATTCAAATCATCCTTCAATTTCGTCCCCGAGGGCGCTTATCGGGTTCCCGATGATCTCAGATTCACTCTGGAAAAATCGGGTTTTGAGGTTGGAATCCACGGTCTCAAGCACGACGGGAAGCTCTATTCGACACATGCTGAGTTCAGCCGCAGAGCGGCCCGAATCCGGGAATATCGGCAGAAGTGGCAGGTTTCCGGCTTTCGCTCACCCTTCATGCACCATAACCTGGACTGGATCCAGGAACTGGGAATGGAGTACGACGCATCCACGTTCGATACGGACCCGTTTGAACCGCAGGCTGATGGTACCGGAACCATCTTCCCGTTCTGGGTTTCGAATCGGAAGGGCGGCGGTTACGTCGAGCTTCCATACACTCTGGTTCAGGATTACAACCTGTTCGTGATTCTCCAAGAACGGACCAACGAGATCTGGAAGCGGAAGCTGGACTGGATCGCCGAGCACGGGGGTATGGTTCTGATGAACACTCATCCGGACTACATGTGGTTCGAGGGCAGTAGGGGGCGCGACGAATACCCGGTGAATCTGTACAGCGAGTTGTTGTCGTACATCCGCCAGAAACACGAGGGGGCCTACTGGCACGCGCTGCCCCGTGAAGTGGCCCGGTTCTTTTGCTCCACCCGAGAGCACCGTCACTATGAAACGGTCGCGCATATAGACGGCGCAACCGAACCATCACTGCCGACAGAGAACCTGGTTGCAAACCCGAATGCCCGTGCCCAGGGACTTGCCTGAACGGCTTCCCACCACGTGAGGCCAAACCTATGCGCCCTGGCCGGACGCAATATTCATTTAACCGCCCTCTGCCTGACCGCGTGCCAGCACTGACTGAATAGAAGACACCATTGATTTGCGAACCGTCCTCAACCGTCTTAAGAAAAGCGCCCATGGCAAAACCCCGCGTACTCTCCTCTTATCTGCGTGCCGGCAACGCCGGCAGGGTTCTAAGCCCTCTGCGCTCCGTTGAGGTGCCCCCGCGAGAGAAAGAGAGTAGCAATTCGAGCCCCAAGCGCAAGCAAAATATGATTTCGCACGAGTCTTTTGGTCCTAGTACGAATAAACCAACAGATAGGGGCAGGCTATTTTCGACCGACGTTATAATCGAGCGAATAGTGCACGCCTCAGTCCTCGCGGAGGGTTGAGCCAACGGTGGATCGATATCGTTCTGGAGGGACATTGAAAGCCGCTACATCTGTAAGTGATCACCGCTCTCGTTCCGACCTCCGATCGAAAAGGTCACCCCGGCCGGACCTTGATGTTGCTCTAATCGGCGCCGGCCCATATGGTTTATCGGCGGCCGCTTATCTTAAAGGCCACGGCTTAGAGGTGTGTGTACTCGGGCAACCGATGGGGTTCTGGGCGGACAGAATGCCCGAAGGAATGCTGTTGCGTTCGCCGCGCGAGGCATCCAATTTGGCGGACCCGGCCAACGCTTTCACGTTAGAGGCCTATGAGGCTGCGGTGGGCCTACGACCCAGCGCTCCTGTCCCTCTGGGCACCTTCGTGGCATACGGAAGATGGTTTCGACAACAGCTTGGCTCGGCTCTGGATACGCGGAGCGTACTTTCGGTTATTCGCGAGGGATCTTCGTTCCGGTTGACCCTGGACGACGGATCACAGATTCGGAGCCGGCGCGTAGTCGTAGCGGCAGGCATCGGACCTTTTCGCCGGAAGCCGGCGGTCTTTAGTAATCTGCCTGCCGAGCAGGCATCCCATTGCTATGAAGGGCGCAAGATTGCCCAACTCGCTGGGAAGCGCATCGCGGTAATTGGAGCCGGACAAAGCGCTCTGGAGTCGGCTGCTCTCCTTAGCGAGGCGGGCTCGGACGTAGAAATTATCGCGACAATATCGGAACTGCGCTGGATCGGGATGCATGGGTGGCTCCATCACTTAGGACCGATTTCATCAATGCTGTACTCGAAGTACGATGTGGGACCCGCAGGCATCAGCCGCCTCGTATCGATGCCGCGGTTGATGTACCATGTTCCGCTTAAGCTAAAGGACAAAATACGTGTTCGCGCCGTGCGTCCGGCGGGCTCGCGATGGCTTCCAGACCGTCTGGCTTGCGTCAAGATTAGCACCGCACGTACCGTTCGGGCGGCTATCTCGACTGGCGACGAAGTCCTCCTGAAACTCGATGATGGGACCGAGCGGCGCGTCGATCACGTCTTGATGGGTACCGGGTACAATGTCGATATTAGTAAGTACGATTTCCTGCCGCCGAAGCTGGCTTCAGAAGTGCGTCAACTGAATGGATATCCAGACTTGGGACCGGGATTCGTAAGCTCAGTTCCTGGACTTCACTTTATCGGCGCAACGGCGGCCCGAAAATTTGGCCCATTGCTTTACTTCGTGGCCGGTACGGACTTTGCCTCTCGTGCGTTATCCTCTCATATCCTTCAGAACGGAGTGGCCGCCTAGCCCCGACAAATGAATGCGCGAATCTCAGTTAGCGATGCCGGTCTGGAACCGTGCGAGGCGGAACTCCGTCAAACGGGTGCCCTGGTCGTCGGTGGTGAACATCCCGGCTTGGGAGTCGCGCGAAGCTTGGGCAGACGGGGAATTCCGGTCTACGTCTTGGATGACCAACAATCGGTTTCCTCTTTCTCGCGATACACAACTCGGGTAATCCGAGTCCCGGACTTAAGAAACGAGGCTCGCACGGTTGATACCGTTCTAGAGGTGGGCCGGCGCTTCAATCTCAAGAACTGGGTGCTGTTCCCCACTCGCGACGAGACGGTCGCTGCTTTCTCTCGCCATCGCGGCAGGCTTCAAGAGTTCTTCCGCGTTACTACTCCCGAGTGGGACTCCATCAAATGGGCGTGGAACAAAAAAAACACGTATGAGCTTGCCAACCGGCTGAAGATACCGTGCCCTCAGACCTTCAGCCCGCGAAGCGCGGATGACCTTGCGAGTCTCTACCCGAGACTGCCGCTGGCCATCAAACCCGCGGTCAAGGAAAACTTCTTCTACGCTACGGGTGCGAAGGCGTGGCGCGCCGAAACACCCGAGCAGTTGCAGAATCTTTATTTGAAAGCGGTGCGGCAGATCGGTCCCGAGGACGTCTTGGTTCAGGAAATCGTTCCCGGCGATGGGCAACAGCAGTTATCCTACTGCGCGTTCTTTCGCGATGGACAGGCCCACAGCAGCCTCTTGGCCCGAAGAGCTCGCCAGCATCCGCGCGAGTTCGGGCGTGCGGCCACATATGTAGAAACCGTAGACGAACCGTTAATTGAAGAGCTTGCCGAGCGCTTTTTGAAGGCCATAAATTTCTATGGGCTGGTAGAGGTGGAGTTTAAGAAGGACCCGAGGGACGGGCAATTCAAGCTGTTGGATGTGAACGCTCGGACGTGGGGCTTTCACGCGCTCGGTTCTGTCGCCGGGGTGGATTTCCCATATCTGCTTTTTGCGGATCAGATGGGGCAATCGGTGAAACGCTGCCGGGGTGATATTGGAGTCGGCTGGCTGAGAGCACTCACGGATGTGCCGGTTGCCATCTCCGATCTTATCGGGGGTCACTTAACGATTAGTTCGTATTTCAAATCGCTGCGGAATACACGGATAGAATCGGTTTTCTCGAGAGAAGACCCGTTGCCTTTCTTTGGGGAGATCCTCCTTCTGCCGTATTTGATCATGAAGAAATACATCATGTAAGCCCGGCGTACCGCAGTACGATGGCCCAAAATAAGCGGACCGATGGCGCTCTGACCGAAACGGCTCCTGTAACCGCTACCCTCGTCGATAGAAATCAAGGATCAGGCGCCCAATAAATTCGATGCTCTCACGGCACAGGGCAGAGTGGACCGGCAGAACCAGCGTTTCCTCTGCAGCTCTCTCCCTTTGTGGAAAAGCTCCCCTCGAATATCCGAGGCCCAGGGCAAATTTGGTCGGAGCCGGTCCGCGCTAAACCTGCGCGTAAGCCCGGCCACGCTGGGAGACCACCTCGCCATGGATCCAAGCATATGTCTTCTCCAGACCGCTACGGAGACTAATGCTCGGCTCCCACCTGAGCAGTTGCTTAATGAGCGTATTGTCGCTATTGCGGCCGTTCACCCCTTTAGGGGCGTTGAGATCGTAGCTTCGCTTCAACTTGATCCCGGCAATATCTTCCACAATGTCCACCAACTGGTTGATCGAAACCATTTCTGCGGAGCCGAGGTTGATGGGCTCCAGGATATCGGAATCCATGATCATCCGTATGCCTTGCAGACAATCGTCGATGTACATGAAGCTGCGAGTTTGTTGCCCGCTTCCCCAGATGTTGATCTCGCGCTTGCCGGAAAGTTTCGCTTCGATGACTTTACGGCAGATCGCGGCAGGCGCCTTCTCGCGGCCTCCTTCCCACGTGCCGTGCGGGCCATACACGTTGTGGAAGCGAGCCACCCGCGTATACAGGCCGAAGTCCTCCCGAAAGTGGCGACACATCCGCTCGCTGAACAATTTTTCCCAACCGTAACCATCCTCCGGCATCGCTGGATAAGCGTCCTCTTCACGGAGGCCGGGGTTGTGGACGTCCCGCTGCTTGTCGGCATTGTAAACGCAAGCCGATGAGGAATAGAAAAACCTCGCTACGCCGTTCTCCTTCGCTGCTTGCAGCATCTGCGTGTTGATCAGGACCGACAGCATGCAGAGGGCCTTGTTGTTTTCGATGAAGCCCATGCCGCCCATGTTCGCGGCAAGATTGTAAATCTGAGATGCTCCCTCGGCGGCGCGGTAGCAGTTCTCCTTAAGATTTAAATCAGCAACAATGTTCTCTACATCTTCGAAGCACTGATACCACTCTGCCAATGGCTTGATATCGACCGCTCGAATTCTTTTGTACCCGCTACGGCGAAAGTCCGCTACGAGGTGACCGCCGATAAAACCGCCTGCGCCGGCTACGGTGATCAACGCGTTTTTCAAGTCCGAAATCATTAACGATAAACCTCCCTGGGATCGGATCGCCTCATTTTTCTGCGGTAGGGACCTGCTGGCAATTGCGCATAAAGACGCCTTGTTCATTTAGTGTAGCTCTTGTCGCATTGTCCGAGCTACGTTCGCGTAACTCGGATTGAAGAATGCCACAGCGTCTTCGGCCCATTTTTTCGTCGGAGTGCGCGCAGGTTTTAGGCGGTGCGACCTGATTCCGCCATAGTCGCAAACGCTTTCATTTCCATCCGCTGGATCCGTGCCCCACTCTCGACGAGTTTTTGCAGGGACTTCACACCAGTTGCATTCGTCGCCGGTTATCACGGATGATGCGCGCAGGTTTACTCAGGCGTACAATAGTTCAATTCGGCTGGGGGATGCACAAATCCGATTAAGAAGCTTATGATCGATGCCATACTGCGTGGGAATATCGAACGCAGCATACAGGTCCAAAGTCGGATTTTAACCGCCTGCATTCCCGCGCTGATCCAATCGGCTGAGGCCCTGATTTCAGCCTACCAGACGGGCCATAAAGTGCTCTTTTTCGGCAACGGCGGTAGTGCCGCCGACGCACAGCATTTGGCCGCGGAATTCGTTGGGCGTTACTTGCGTCAACGAGACCCGTTGCCGGCGTTGGCGCTAACTGTCAATTCCTCCGCCGTGACTGCGATCGGGAACGACTTTGGGTATGAGCAGGTCTTTGTACGGCAACTGAGGGCCCTTGCGGCGCCCGGGGACGTCGCCGTGGGCATCAGCACTTCGGGCAACTCGCAGAACATCATTGAAGCCATCAAGTGCGCCAAGGGACTGGGACTGTTTACTATTGGGCTGACTGGCGCCTCGGGTGGCCACCTGTCCGGGCTCGTTGATGCCCTCGTTGCCATACCGTCAGAGGAGACGCCGCGCATTCAAGAAGGTCACATCCTTGTCGGGCATGCCCTTTGTGATGCAGTCGAACAGGCGCTTGCCGCACCAGACATGAACGCCCGCCGGAAGTGAATATCACCTGCATCTGCTCCCGGATTGACTGAAAGCTGGCATCTTCAGTGCCATTCGTACGAAGTACGTTTCGTGCGGTGAGCGCACAATCTGCTGAGATCTTGCTTCGGGTCCGCTAGTATCCGAGCTCGATGGCGGCCGTTACCATATTGCTCGACGTAGCATCGCCTGTACGTGCTCCAGTCGCGCATTGCCCTGAGGGCGCCGAAGGCCAAGTCCCGGGTGATAGGATCCCCGGGTTACACGTCCCGCTGGATTGCGGCAGAGGTGATACCACGCTGATTGGAATCGCTTGGCCGTCCGTAACGCCGGGCGGCACCGTTACCGCGATGTCGTACACTCCTGCCATTCCGGAGACCGGATTCACGGAATCCGCCCTGGCATAAAGATCGCCGATTTTGACCATCGGAAGCCCGCTGGCATCGCCCATTCCGGTCACCCGTACTGTAATTGCGTCCCCAATCTGTGCCGGCTGCCCCAGACTCTGAAAGGTTCTGCTAGTGGCGAGCAGTGAGGTGCCCGCGAGGAAAATCGTGCCTTGTCCTTGCCCTGAACCGTCGTTCGTATACGCACCCAGGCTGACCTCTTGCATGGTGGTCTGCGCCGGAACGCTCGAGCCGGCCCCATTCTGAACCGAGATGCTCAATACTGTGCCGGCGGGCGCCGACGGACACAGGAAATCGATCCGCCCCCATGAGACGGCTACCACCGGAGTCGCAGCCCCGTTGGCCATTACTTGCGCGCCGCCAAGCGACATCGATTGCCCCGTCAAATCCGTAACCGGTTGGATCGCCGAAGTCAGCCACCGGCCGATGATGCTCGCCACCGATCCCGGACTGCATGCCGGCTGGCTCTGGCTCGCCGCGTTCCGGATATCGGTGATCAGCGGAATCCCGGAATCCACGTGAATCGTCACCTGCCCGGTCGACACGGCCGATGCGGAGTTGGTTGCTGTAAAGCTCACGCTAAACGTACCTTGCTGCGCTGTCGTCGGCGTCCAGGAAAAGCTGCCGCCGCTCGCGTTGAAGCTCGATCCGTCCGGAAGGCTCGCCGCTGAGAGAGTAACGGGTAAGCCCGCGGGATCCACGGCGGAGACCGTGAAATTTAGCGCGTTCCCCGCCACCACGGCTTGATCGGGCGGTACCGTCAGGATTGGCGCTGTCAGTGGCTGGATGCCCATCGGCGCGCTCACAGTTGTGCTGCCAAACTGCACCGAGATCGTCGAGGTTTGCTGCGGAGCGAGCGGATCGGATGCCACCATGAAGGTCAGCCTGGTTTGCCGGAGCCGCGTCGTCATCGAAACTGGAATCTTTAGATTAGGACTCGTGCTTGCCACCGTGAGCCGGGCCACCGCCGGTACATTAGTCGAAGTCATATGTACCACGCAGCTCGCCGAAACCCCGGCTTGTATACTGCTAGGACAGACCAGCGAGATGGGGCGGATTCCTGTGACTTGGATAGCGAGCGAGTTCGTGTTCCCATTCAACGCCGCCGTGATCTTGACCTGCTGATCCTGATCGGATGTCTGAACTGTGGCTCTAAACTGAGCAGACTGCGCTCCGGCCGGAACCTGGACTTGCGTCGGCATTTGCACCTGGCTACTGGCGGCTTGAAGCGTAACGTTGGCGCCCCCTGCCGGCGCCGCCGTCGCTAACTGGACCGTGCAATTCAGTGTGCCGGCGGTGGTGGGATCCGGAGAGCACGTCACTGAAAGAGGTCCTTGCGGTGTCGCCGAACCCAGGTTCAGAGTGAACGTCTGCGTACTCCCATTGAGCGACGCTGTGATCACCGCAGCTGAACTCGTTGTAAACCCGCCGACGCTTACTGTGAACCCCGCCGAGTTCGTTCCCGTTGGAACGGTAACTGTTGCCGGCACAGTCACAAGATTCGAATTGCTGGAGACCGCCACAACGGTCCCTGAGCCGGTGGCCAGCAGGGTTACGTTTAGCGTGCAGTTCGCGATCCCTCCCGAACTTACCACTGCCGGAGAACAACTGAGCGAGCTCACTCCCGATGCTCCGACCATCGTGATTAGTGACGTCATCGCCGAGCCGTTGATGGTCACCGTGATATTCGCACTCTGGCCGGCGGTGTTCGTCGCCGTGACTGCAGCGAATGTTGTGACGTTCGCCCCGGCCGCGATCGCGATCTGTGCTGGAACCGTCACGGTGCTGTTGTCGGTGGACACTGACAGCGACAACCCGCCGGACGGTGCGGCCGACGATAGC
>Ga0070741_10011795_pt1 | contig 16006 bp, 10 predicted proteins | sample Coa_R1_4_FD_66440 | JGI IMG/M metagenome (GOLD analysis project Ga0070741, IMG submission 66440) | Surface soil microbial communities from Centralia Pennsylvania, which are recovering from an underground coalmine fire - Coalmine... | ecosystem: Environmental > Terrestrial > Soil > Unclassified ...
TTTCCTGGTATGCCTGCGGATCGCTCTTGCGCAACTCGAGAGCCTGCTCGAAGGACATGCCGTTGGGCACATATCCATTCAGCGGATCGTGCGCGGAAGTCTGATCGGTCAGAATGTCAGGAACCACGCCGCGTTCGGCCATCTCGGGAATAATGTCAGCACAATTTCCCACCAGTCCGACGGAGACATTCTCCTTCTTCCGAACCGCGTTCTTCAGGATGCGCAAGGCTTCGTCGAGGGTGGAGACCATAAAGTCGCAGTACCCCGTCTTCAAGCGCTTCTTGATGCGCTCGGGATCGATGTCAATGCCGAGAAACGCCGCGCCCGTCATGGTGGCGGCCAGAGGCTGAGCTCCGCCCATTCCTCCCATGCCCCCGCTGACGATGAGCTTCCCAGCGAGATCTCCAGCAAAATGCTTTTCTCCGGCGGCGGAGAATGTCTCGAAGGTTCCCTGCACGATGCCTTGCGAGCCGATGTAGATCCAGGAGCCTGCGGTCATTTGGCCGTACATCATCAGGCCGGCCCGTTCCAGTTCGTTGAACTTCTCCCAGTTGGACCAGTGTCCGACGAGATTGGAGTTGGCGATCAGCACGCGGGGCGCGTGCTCATGAGTCTTGAATACTCCGACGGGTTTGCCGGATTGCACCAGCAAAGTCTCGTCATTCTCCAGCTTCTTCAGAGTCGCAATGATCGCGCGGTAGGCCTCCCAGCTGCGCGCGGCGCGTCCGGTTCCGCCATAGACGACCAGGTCGTTGGGACGTTCGCCAACTTCCTCGTCCAGATTATTCATCAGCATGCGCATTGCGGCTTCCTGCTGCCAGCTTTTGCAGGTGATCTGGTTGCCGCGGGGCGCGCGAATGGAAGTTGCGGGCTGAATGTCGGCTTCAACGGGCATGGGTAGATGTTACTTGCAGGATGCTGCCGGGTTCAAATCAGGCGAGGTCAGCCCCTGGGTTTCAGCCCCGCAATCGGGATCTCCTCCGCGATTCCCGGGATCAGCCAATGAAGGCGGTGGGACAATCCAGCATTGTGAATCGCACAGGATCTTCCTTGCCCTCGGAGAACTGCCCACAGCCCTCGAAATGCGTGGGCACGATAGAGACTGCGAGAACGTTGGGGCACGGTGGGTTTCTCAGAAGGACAGGCGGGCGCTTAGTTGAATTTCACGGCCTGGCGTCATGGGCATCGTGATGGTGCCGAATTGGGGCTCGTTCACGAAACGATTTGGAGTACCAAGGTTGAGCATATTGAGAGCGTTGAAGGCTTCGCCCCGAAATTCGAAACTGGATCTTTCGGTCAAGTGAAAGCTGCGCACAATTGCGAGGTCCAACGTGCGCAAGGGCGGGCCATAGACCGAGTTGCGCCCCACGTCGCCGAAGGTGTAGGCGGCGGGGGCGGCGAAGGCGGCAGGATTGAACCATTTGGCGGCGCTGCGCGTGCCCGGGCCGAAGACCGGCTGGCCGGTGTAGTTGGCGCGAATCGGGTTTTCACCCAGCACCGTGCCCGCATTGGCGGTATCGCCGAAGACGGAGATGGTGAAGGGCATGCCCGATTGGATCTGAAAAACCGTGCTCAGCTGCCAGTTTTCCGTAAGTACCCGCGTCCACGAGGCGCGGGTGATTGCCGGAATGTTGTACACACCGCTCAACGCAAATCGATGGCGTACGTCACAAGCTGGGCCCTTCTCGGCGGCGAGGTTGCTGTTGTTTTGCGGGATCGCGCTTTCATCCATGGGGGACCGAAAATCAGGCGCGTCGCTAAGATTCTTCGCAAAGGTATAGTTGGCAAGAAGACTCAGGCCATGGGAGTACTTGCGGCGCACGTTCACATATCCGGCGTCGTACCAGCTTTGAGCCGTGTCTTCCAGCAGGTTAATCGTGCTTACGGGGAAGGTCTGGCTCTGAATGACAGCGTCTGTGCTGCTGGGAAGGAGCACAGTGTTGGGGACAAAGCTCAAGGTTTTGAAGGGGCGCCGCGGGCCCAGCGGTCCTGGTCCTGGGGGCGCGTTATTGATCAGGTGGGAGCGCTGCAGGTGGAAACCGCGGGCTCCGAGGTATCCGACTTCCAGGGTGGTGTTGAGTCCTAAAGTCTTTTCGAACTGCGCGTTCCACTGCTGAATGTACTCGGCGGGAGCGCGGGGATCGAAGGCAGTAAAGCTCACGGTCGTCGCCGGCAGGGTGCCTTTGCCGAGCACGGGAGTGCCGAAATTCAGCGTATTCGCCAGCAGGGAAGCGGGAGGCGTGAAGTTGTCGGCCTGCTGCGTCTCCGGAAACACGTAGGGCACATTATGCCGTTGATTGCACCACGTATTCTGGTCGACCGGGGTGAAGAAGATTCCGTAACCTCCCCGCAGCACAATCCCAAGCCGCGGCAGGTTCTTTGCGATTCCAACTCTGGGGGCAAGATTGTGCTTGTTTGAATACATGAGGCCGGTCGGGTAGCCATTTTCTCCGCCAATAAATACGGACGGCACCCCGTTGCTAAAGATCAAATTGCTGTTGGTTTCCCGGAGATCATAGAGAGGGCTGGTGTACTCATACCGCAGCCCGAGATTGACGGTGGTGGTGGGAGTGATCTGCCAACTGTCTTCGGCGAAGCCGTCGTAGCCCCAGTTGCGCAGATTCATCTGCGGGACACCCGCCTGGCGTTGCTTGACGGTGGGGAGCGTTAGCAGCAGGCTGGCGAAACCGGAGCCGCTGCCATCGTTGAAGCCAGACTCGGTGGTGTATCCGTTGGTGAACTGGTAGTAGCCGCGGTTCTGAAAAAAGCCCCACATAGGCCAGATAAAGCGCCGCGCATCGCCGCCGAAGCGCAGGGCATGATGACCGTGCTGCCACGCGAAGGTATCGCGCAGTTCGATCGTGGTGTCCCAGGCGTGCATGGGGGTGGCCGCAAACGTGTCGCCAATGCCCGTGTATCCCTGCACGGCAAACCACGGAGCGCCCCAGGCTCCCGGCCCGCCGAAGCCGATTCCCTGAATGCCGAGTTGGCTCACGAAATCGTTGACCCTATTGTTTTGGGACGTGTGGTCCATAGAAAGCCGTGACATGGCGAGCGACGCCGTATTGAGCTTGTTGCTGGAAAAGACATGCGTCCACCCGATCACGGAGTGCTGGGAGAGATTGTCGAAGTAGGCGCCGAAGCCAGGCAGGTTCTCGCTGGTCGAGGTGCTTCCGTTGCTGGGAGAGAATCCCCGCTCGGAACTGAGGGAATAGCGCGCCATGATGCTGTCGTTATTGGCGAAGTTATGGTCGAGACGAACGGTTCCCTGGTTCTGGAAGTGGTTCTCGTTGCGGATATCCAGATAATTGTTCGAGTCCCGGCCTGAGGACATGGCCATCATGTTGGGTTGTGGAACGTATTGAAGCAGAAACGCCTGAAGCTTGGGATTGATGCGGTCACTGGGAATCTGGTTATTGGGAAACTGGCTGCGCGTGTAGGGATAGTTGGAAGGACCCGTGGGCAAGGCCGGATTGTAATTGGGGTTGGCGACAGCGGTGGCGGGATCGTAGATATTGACATTCGCCATGCTGAAATCGCCCATAATTTCCTCTCGAGTGGGAACGGTGAGCACCTGAGCGTCAGCCCGGGCAAGTCGCAGACCCTCATAGTTCACAAAAAAGAAAGTCTTTCTCTCTTTGCCCAGCAGTGGGCCTCCGAACGAAGCCCCGAAATTATTCTGCACAAGGTGGTTGTTGCCCATGGATTGGAATGAGCTGGCATCCATGGCACCGTTGCGGAGAAATTCGTATGCCGTCCCGTGAAACGCGCTCGTACCGGAGCGTGTGACGATGTTGATCTGGCCCCCGCCGGCCCCACCCATGTCAGCGGTGTAGCTGCTGGTCGCCACCTGGAATTCCATCACCGAATCGGGAGACGGGCTAAGGTTCTGTGTGTTGAATGTTGGATCCGTATTGCTGGCGCCGTCGAGCAGGAAGAAATTGGCGTTGGAACGAGCTCCCCCGATGACCACTGCGGAGCGCTGCCCGGGCCGCCAGTACAGGGGGTTGCTCTGCCCGCTCTGGGCGCCAAATCCGACATGGGCTCCCGGGACAGTGAGCACGAGATCAATCAGCATCCGGCCATTCAGAGGTAGTTCCTGAATGGATTTTGGTTCCACCACCTCGCCTACGGCGGCATCGATGGTGTGAAGGACATTCCCCGCGGCGCTGACGTCGACGCCCTCCCGGACGGCGCCTACCTTCAGCGAAACTTCCAGCGACAATTGCTGACCCACTTCCAGATGCAACGACTTCTGAACCGGTGCGAAGCCTGAGGCTGCGGCAGTGAGATCGTAATCACCGGGCAACAGTGCGGGTGCGTAGAATAACCCGCTCTCATTGGTGGTCACGGCACGTGTGGCTCCGGTGCTGAGAGCTTTGAACACTAGGGTGGCGTGTGCGACAGGCAGCGATTGCGAGTCTCGAACCGTGCCCGAGACTGCAGCATAGTTGCTTTGCGCCAGAGCCGCGGAAGAAAGAACCAGAGCACAGAGCAACATCCACAGTGTTCGCATCAGCTATGAACTTCCCCACAGAGATTCCCGGGCGGCATTGGAGATCCGGCGATCGAGAGGTGAATTCACTCCACGCCGGATTGCGCACGAGTGTCGGAAACTTTAGCGGCGAAGTTGAGCCGCATCAATAGCAGGAAAGCATTAGTGGGAGATGCCGGGGCAGGTGCGAGGGGCGCCTGACCAACTGTTACCAGGTATTGTAGGCCGTGCCGTCGCTGGCAGTCTGGGCGGAGGCGGAGTGGACGTCGGTGATACCGGGCTCCTGCTGGTCGACGGCCATCATCACGTCTTCCTGAACGACTTCCCAGTTGGGCTGGCGGGTCATGGGATCCGAGGGAATCTGCCTCAGATACCCGGCTGTGACCAGGTCGTCGAGGGATTGCGGAGCTTTCTGCTTGTCGAGGGTATATTGCGAGATGACGGAGCGCAGCGTGGCAAGATTGGACCGCAGAACTGACTCCCGTGCCTGCACGACGGCCTGGTTGTAGACCGGCATAGCCACCGAGGCGAGGATCATGATGATGAAGATCACCATCATGAGCTCGAGGAGAGTAAAGCCGCGCGCATTGCCAGCGCGGACCCAGGCGCGCGGCTGACGCGGGCTGCACCCCAGGCCCCTCACTGCCTTCGAACTGTTCCGGAGTCTACGCATTTACCAGTCCTTGTACTTGGTGCCGTCAAGGCCGGTACCTTCAGACTTGGTGTGAACGTCAAATACATTCTGTCCGCCCCAGGAATCGGAGTCGGGATCGTCTTGCATGGAGCGCAATCCCCATTCTTTGCTCTTGGTCATGGGATCGGTGGGAATAGAACGCAGGAAGCGATACTTCTTGCCGCCCTGACCTTCCACGCCTTTCGCTAATGTTTCCAAGTCGGGGGGATATCCCATGGTATCGACCTTGGTCTGAAAGACCTGGCGGTCGGCGGCGTCCTTGTAGCGGTCGATGGCGTCGCGCATCTCCCACAGGGCCTGGCGGAGTTGCTTTTCCTTTTCACGCTGGATGGTCACGCGCGCCAGCGGGAGCGCCATCATGGTGAGGATCGCCAGGATCGTGGTGGCGACCATCAGTTCCATGAGGGTGAAGCCGCTGCTTGCGCGTCTGCGGGATTGGTGGAGCATCATAACTTTTTGCCCGGATTCCCCCGGGAGGGGAGCGGAGTCGTTGTTTGACTACGTCGTTTGAGTACGTCGGGAGCGCCTCTCTCCCTTCCCCTTTGGCGCTCCGGTGCCCGGTGTTTTCAGGCTCTCGGGCGTATGACGACTGCTAATTCAAAGTCCCCACCCTCTCGCACAAAGCGCGAGACGAGAAGGGTGGGGCACCCTCGGTCCCGAGACTTTTACTGCACTGTCACGGCGGCCTGCGCGCCGTTCACCGTGATCGATTGCAGACCGGGATCGCGCGCTCCTCCTCGTGTGATCGTCAGGGGAGTCTGGCCGGTTGCCTTGGCTTCGAACGTCATAGTCACTACTGCGCCCTGGCCGGAAACGCCACCCGCCCCGGGCGGGCGCGTCGCGGTAATCTGCGACTGGCCTAACGATTCATCCTCGCGGTGGACCAGGGCCACCGCCTGCCCGTCCTGCGACAGGAAGCCCCCATTCGATACGTTCACCAACTGCAGAACTTTGGGATCGTAGTTCAACTGCACGGGCACGGAATAAACGTTCTGCGCTCCGGAGATCAGCAGGTTCACGGCGAAAGTATTTCCCTTGGTCGCCTGTACCGTCGGCGGATCGAACAGAAAACTGGCCGAAGGAGTCGAGGGCTGGCCGGGTCGCGTCTGCGATTGGTTCGGGGCAGAGGGATTGGCCGGGGCAGGCGCGATCGATGGCGAAGGCGCCTGGCCTGCAGGAGCGGCCTGGTTTCTGCTGACGTGCCGCAATTCGACGTTGGTTGCGGTGCCGATCTGGATCGGACGCTGGTTGATTTCCTGCACATCGGTGCCGCGAATGATATGCGGCACTATGGCGAAGACGATCTGATTTTCGGAATGGTCCGTGGTGGTTTGACCGAAGAGATATTTCAGGATCGGAATCTGTGCCAGTCCCGGAATACCGCTGAGCGATTTAGTCTGCTGGTCTTCCATGATGCCGCCCAGCAGGTTGGCTTCGCCGTCTTTCAGGCGGATCTCATGCTCGATCTTGCGCTGGCCGATGACCGGCTGGTCAATGCCCCCTATGCTCACGTGGCTGGTGACCGCGGAGACATCCATCGTGATCTTCAGCGTCACCTCGCCGTTGGCGTGAACGTGCGGCGTGATGTCGATATTGACCCCTACGTCTAGATACTGGAATTGAGTGTTAACCAATGGGTTAATACCCACTCCGCCGATACCGGGCTGAAACGATCCAGTCGCGACCGGTACACGATCGCCGATCTTCAGCGAAGCCTTCTGTCCGTCCAGGGCCCGAACCTGCGGGTTCTGAATCAGCTTGGTATCGCTGTTATTCATTACCGCGGAGAGATTCGCCGAGGGAATCGTGACCTGGAAATCGGTGGCGTTCAGGTTGCCCAGCGTATTCAGGTTGATCCCATTCGTGGAGGACGAACCGGTGGTGGTTGGATTGGGCAGTCCGGTGATGGGATTCGTCGTGGGTGTCGAAGTTGTCTGATTGAGGTTACTCTGCAATGTGACGGTCGCGCTGGTGGGAGGATCCAACCCCAGGGTCCGCGAACGGTTCTTGCTGACTTGCATCACCGCGATGTCGACGATCACTTCAGGACGCGCCTTGTCGAGGTCGCCGACCAGTTTTTGCGCCAGCGCGATCTGATCAGGGGTGCCGCGCACCACCAGCGCATTCTGGGAGAGCAACTGCTGCACGCGCTGCACATCCAGCACGGCGCGAATGGCGTTCACCACGTCCTGTAACTCGGTGGGCTGGGAAAGATTGGTGAGATAGAACGTCTTGAGGACGCTTTGTTCCAGTTCCTTGCGCTTGGCGGGGTTGTCGGTGGCGACGAAGATAGTGTTGGAAGTTACCGGCCGCCAGAAGGTCTTCGACTCCAGTGCCGTGATCTCCAGCGCGTCCTCGAGGGAAACGCCGTTGAGGTCGACGTTGATCGGCCGCGGTGTGTAATCGGGGTCAAACAGCACGTTGATGCCGGCCAACTGCCCCACCGTGCGGTAGACCACGTCCGACTTGGTGTTGAGCATCTTCAACGTGACCGGCACGTTGGAGATGGCAGCCAGTTCGACAGGGCCGCCGGCTTCATGGATCCTGCGCTCGAGGGAAGAAGGCGTGCCCGCGGCCTGCGGTGGCGGGTTCTGCTGATCATTCAGCATCTTCAGCGTGCGAGTGAGTTCCTGCTTGGCAATGAAGGAGGACGGATCGATAGCCAGCGCTTTCTGAAACTCGGCAACCGCTTCCTGCAGTTTGCCTTCTTCGCGCAATTGCTGGCCCCGGTGAACCACGGCCGCTCCGGCTTCGAAGCGGGAGTGTTCGTAGGCGGCACGGTAGCGCAGGTCTTTGGGCTTAAGATCGTAGGCCTGGCGGAAAAGATCGTAAGCGGCTTCGTACTGCTGGCGAGCTAACGCGTCCTGGCCCTTGTTGTACAGATCCTTGGCCTTATCGGCGAGGGCGGGGAGAGCTGTTATCACCGCCAGCAGGAGAATTAGAGCCGGGCGCAGCGGGCGTCTCATTCGATGATCCTCACGAAAATATCCTCGATTTTTTATGCGAGTTCGCCGGACAAGCAGCTTGGCCCGTTCCGACGCCGTCCCGTGAGCGAGTTGGCGCGTGAACTCTGCTGAATACACGAAAAGTTCGCGGTAACGCGATTATAGCATCGTGAATTCCTGCTCCCCATCTGCTTGCCCACACGGCAGTTACACTCTTTGGTCCCTGCACTAACGGGGCCAAGCTGGGACCCTGGTCTTGGAGTCCTCAATCATCCGATCTCCAGAGACCGCCGGCCTGGAATCTTTCATTCATTGCAGTCCACTTGCCTTGCGCCTCCCTACGCTGCTTGATTGCTGGACGGTCCGGGCGGCGGTGATCCCTGGCGCTGCTGCTAAGATTGAACTTGCGATTCACTCCATATGGCCCGTCAACCAATTCATCAGACAAAGCCGAATCCGGAGAAGTCTCCTCGGCGCGACCCTACGGCCAGTGGGCAAAGGGATGCCTCCGTCAATAGGATCGCTGCGCATAACTATTTCTTGCTGGAAAAATTTGAGGCGGGAGTGGCGTTGACCGGGACGGAGGTTAAGTCCATCCGGAATGGGCGGGCCAACCTGAAAGATTCCTACGGGTTAGTAAAGGACGGCGAGCTTTGGCTGCTCAACTGCCACATCAGCCCCTATGAGCATGGGAGCTACTCCAACCACGCGGCGCTGCGGACCCGGAAATTGCTCATGCACCGGGAGGAAATTCGCAAGCTGATAGGCAAGACCCAGCAGAAGGGTCTGACTTTGATCCCAACAAGGATGTATTTCAAAAACGGTAAAGTAAAGATTGAACTTGCCTTGGCTAAAGGAAAGCAACTGTGGGACAAGCGGGAGACTGAACGGCGGCGTACCGCGGATAAAGAGGCGCGCGAGGCGGTGGCGCGGGGAAGAGCCCGGAAGTAGCTGCGGGCTGTGGTCTGTTGCGAGGGGACACAATCAAAACCGTCAATCTCAAGGCGGACATGCCATCCGTTTCCCAGGCAGTACAGCGGCTGGAGCGCGAAGTTGCGCTGGCGCACCAGGAAAAGCAATCCACACTGAAGATCATTCACGGCTACGGGTCCTCCGGAGTGGGTGGGGACATCCGGATTGCTGTACAGAAGCGCTTGCACGAGATGGCCGAGGCCGGGCTGATTTCTGGGTGCGTATTCGGCGAGAACTGGGGGAAGGGCAACGATGCAGTCTGGCGGCTCCTGCAGGCGAGATCTGAGTTGAAGGCGGACTCTGATCTGGGGCGCGGGAATCGCGGCATCACGGTGGTGCTGCTTTAATACCGCCCACCGACGGGGCCCCGAGAACCTGTATGGGCTACTGATCTTGCTCCGGACCTGGCGTCTGGTTGGGGGTTGCAGGGACGGCGAAAGCCGGTGCTGGAACGGGCGCTGCAGAAATCACCGTGGGCTCAACCGGGCGTACTTCAGCTACCGGAACCAGCATTCTCCGTTGCCAGTATGAGACGGCCATGCCGCGTTGCCAGAATCGCGGGATCAGCAACAGCAGCATGATGAGTTGGACCAGCAGGAAAGCGCGGGTCACGCTGTTCGACGGGATGAAGCGCATCCAGCACCAGAGTCCGGCAACCAGCACGATCGCGGCCAACAAGGTTGCGAGCACATAAGCTGCCAGGAGCCGTCCCAGGTTGCGAAAGGTGTGACGGAAGCCCGCGGCAATGGATTTCCGCACGACGCCTTGATCGTTCAGGACAATATCTGCTTCCGCGAGGTCGAAACAGATTCGCAGCGCGGTCATGACCAGGAAGATGATCACGAATCCAATCATCTGCGAGATGAAGGGCAGCATCTCATAAGTGCTCTCGCCTGCCTTGGTCACGATGGCGTCGTTGGCTGCGAAGAGCAGGCCGGCGAAGATGCCCATGACGATACCCGCGACGATCATGAGCCGGATGAATCGCCACAGGTTGCGCCCGCAGGCGCGGAAGAAATCCTCCTTGGGCAGACGGTAGGTGGACCCGTATCCGGCGAAGATCCCGGGCAGGAACAGCGCCGTGGCAATAAAAAAGATGCAGGCCAGCCACGCCGCCGGAGTCGTCACGCTCGAGAAGGGGCCGAATTCCGGCCGGTTGTAGAGTTCGAACATGGTGGTGAGGTGAAATCCATCGGTAAGGCGCTTACTGAACAAGCTGTGATCGAGAATGCTGTGGGCGCTTGTTCGGAAAGCAGAAGTGCCAATGGTCGCTAGAGCCACGTTGAGCAGCCAGAACCAAAGGATGTAGCGCTTGTTGGCTGACATCCTGCTGAAGCCGTGACTCAGCAGGTTGCGATTTCCGGGTTCCTCGAAGAGTGTCTGCACCGTTATTCCTATACCGCCCACCAGGCAAGAAACTCGGCGAGCAATTGGGTCAGGAACAGCCAATAGTTTGAGAGTTTGTACGCGGGCCGGGCATTTGCCTGGACCACGAAGCTGTTGTTGAACTTGTTGCGGTCGAGTTGGACCGTATGGTCAGGATCGATCTCGGCCGACACAACGCGAGCTTTTTTCAAGTAACTGAATCTTGTCCAGCGGCTCTGCCCGTCCCAGTGTTCGCGAATCGTCTCGCCATTATCGAACTTGATCTCGACGGCCACGGGCATCACGAAATCTTCCTTGCGGTGCACGGTGACGAACGACTGGTAAACGGTATCGTCCTTGCCCTTTTCCTTTTTGGCGTCTTTCTTCTTCTTGTCCTCTTCGTACCAGTTTGCCGGGAAGGAATTCACGCGGAGAATTTCGTAGTCCAGTACCTGGGATCCGTAGACCGCCTGGTTGAAATACCAGCGCAGGTCCTTGCCGGAGACCTCTTCGATTGTCTTCAAAAAATCTTCTTTCGTCGGATGCGTGAAACGATACTTCATAAAGTAGGTGTGCATAGCCCTGGCCATAGTGTCTTCGCCAATGATGCCCTCCAGGGTGAGCAGGACCGTTGCCGTCTTTCCGTAGGTGATGCTGCCGTAAGAGTCGGCATTAACGTAGTCGTACGCCTTTTGCGCCATGGGATCGTCATTGGCGGCAGAAAGATAGGTCAGCCGCTGCACCTCGCGCTCTCCGGCGGAGGCTCCGGCGATATCGATCACGGAACGGTCCTTGCCTAGAATCGATTCCATCACTTTCACTTCGGAGTAGCTGTTAATGCCTTCATCCATCCAGGCATCTTCAAACTCGTTGGTCGCGACCATGCCGTACCAGTACTGATGTCCGAACTCGTGCTCGACCACGAGTTCGACGAGGCGTAAGCCCGGGGGCGCAAGCCAACTGCTTTCTCCGGTGATGAATGTGGGATATTCCATGCCGCCGGATGCGGAGTCGGGTTCGGGATCGACGACCGTGAGCGTCTTGTAAGGATATGGACCGTAGAACAGCTCAAAGCGGGCAAGGGTCTCGCGAGTGATGCGTTCGTGGCGTTCCGCCTGGCTCCAGTGCGCGGGTTGCATGAGGAACCGCAGTTTGACGGGCCCCATCTGACCCTGATACATGGTTTCGCGAACCTTGTAGCGCGGGCTGACCGTCCAGGCAAAATCGTGAATGTCATCACCGTGATACGTCACCGTTTTCGTGTTGTCCGGGTTGTCCTGAGTGCCGACTTCGACGCCGCTGGCGCCAACAATTTCATACTTTGGGACTGTGAGCTTTACATCGTAGACGCCGAAATCTGCGAAAAACTCCGTAGTGCTGTGGTATTGATGGCAGTTCCAGGCGCCGTGCCACCATACCCCGATCTTGGGAAACCACTGTCCTCCCAGCAGGAAATCGCGCTTCCATCCGGAGCGCGCCTGGGTTTCAGGAAATTTCGTCTCAAAAGCAATCTTGAACTGGACGTACGCGCCCGCGGGAATCGGTTGGGGAACGCGCAGGTCGACTACTGTCTTATCATCCCGATTGCCGTCATCCGGCGCGATGAACTGCAGGTTCTGCGTCAGGTCACCCTGGCCGACTACTTCGATCCGTTTAATAGTCTCCGAGCCCCAGAACTTGTTTTCCCACGTCTTATAGGCCGTATCCCGGCTCCCCTTGAGCTTGGCCTCCCGCACGAATGTTGACGTCGGCTGAAAGGCGTTCTGATAAAGATGGAAAGGAAAGTGATCGAGAGGCTGCCCGGTCAGATTGTGATAAGTGAGAACTTCGTTCGCCACGGCCGCGTGCGTGGCCGGGTCGTATCTGGCGTCGATCTCATAATGCACGACGCGCTGCGACATTGCTGTAGGGGAGTTGATGGCCAGTGTCGTGTCGGGAATGGAGACTGCCGCGTTTGCTGTCGGGACATTACGTTTCGCCTGAGCCGGGACTTGCGCAGCCGTTTTGCCCGATTGAGCAAGAGCAAGACTGCTCAAGGCAACTAGCAGAGCGATAGAGAGCAGGTCTGTTTTGCGTCGGATCAGCATGCCATCTTCACCTGTGGGGCTGCGGCCTTGCATCATACTCCGAGAGAGGGAACGCCGTCACCAGAACCCGCATCCGGGCGGAGCCACATGGCCTGCGGCAGCTTCCTCCAATCTGTCGGCCTGACTTCGGTACAACGCCATCCGCTATCGAAACGGAGTACAATTCTGGCCGAAAAGTACGAAGGGTAGCGGCTGATGCTGCCGCGAGGAGGCCTGTATGCTCGCCGTCCAGCAGGGGGATCTGAGTCTTCTTCAGAATGCCGCATCCCAAGAGCTCTTGCGCTCAAAAATCCCCGCGCGCCTCGCCTATGTGTGGATGGATGGGAGCCCGCGGGTTGTGCCCATCTGGTTTCACTGGAACGGAAGCGAGATTGTGATGGCGTCACCGCCGAAAGCGCCGAAGTTAAAAGCCCTGGTTAGGAATCCGAAGGTTGCGCTCACCATCGACGACAACACATTTCCGCACAAAGTGCTTCTCATCCGGGGTACGGCCCGCCTGCAAACGGTGGAGGGCGTGGTTCCGGAATACGAGGCCGCTGCCGCGCGTTATTTCGATCCCGAGTTGGCGCAGGCCTGGCTGAGTCAATTGCGAGGAATTGTCTCCTCGATGGTGCGGATCACGGTCGCTCCCGAGTGGGTGGGCCTGCTCGACTTTCAGACGCGCTTCCCAAGCGCATTGGCCGGGTAGCCGCAGGTTGTTGCCGCGCAGGAAGACTCCCCGTCGATTCCGCCCACGGAAGGAGCACAAACCCTCGCTTCGCCAAGCATTGTCAGGCGCACATCCCCGCGCCCTTGCGCTTTTGCCTTTCCGCCGTCGATACTAAAAGGATTACAAACAATCCTTGATCATGAAGACCAAAATCTCACTCTCTACTCCCGCGGAAGTTGAAACTGAAGCGCTGGTTGCCGTTGTACTGGACCAGTCCAACTCGAGTTCCACTGAAAAAGGCAAGAAGCCTGAATTGAAGATTGCGGCCAGCGATCCGGCGGTGCAGGCGGTTGCCGCCGATCTGCTGGCTAGCGGAGAAGTTGCGGGCAAGCCGTTTGAAACCAACTTGCTTCATAAGCCCGCTGGCCTGAAGGCCAGGCGTCTGCTGCTGGTTTCCGGCGGGGGCGCCAAGTCGTTTTCCGCTTACGATTTGCGGCGCATCGCCGGAACGGCCGTGCGCACGCTGAAAGCCCGGGGTATCCGCGCCTTCGCGTTTGTCGCGCCTTCCGGTATTGCTCCGGAAGCAGCCGTGCGTGCGATTGTAGAGGGGGCGCACGTAGGAAATTTCGATCCTGACTACTACCGCAGCGACCGCAAGGATCAGAAAATCGATGCCCTCACAGTAGTGACCTCTGGAGACCAGACCGCTCTCGATAAAGCGGCCGCGGAGGCGCAGATTGTCGGCGAATCGCAAAACTTCACGCGCGACCTGGTCAATGAACCATCCAATCGCATGACGCCCACCATGCTGGCAGAGCGCGCCAGGAAAATGTCTGCGGAAGTAGGAATTAAGTGCGAAGTGTACGGCGCGGACAAGATCAGAGAGATGAAGATGGGAGCTTTCTGGAGCGTGGCCCAGGGATCCGACGAGCCGCCCGCCTTGATTGTCATGACCTACGAACCTGCGGGCGCGCCCGCGAAGCCGGTGCTGGGTCTGGTAGGGAAGGGAATTACTTTCGATACCGGCGGCATCTCGATCAAGCCCGCCGATGGTATGGAGAAGATGAAGTACGACATGGCGGGGGGCGCAACCATGATCGGGGCGATGCGCGCTATTGCCCTGCTGAAGCCGAAAGTCAAAGTGATCGGAATCGTTTGCGCGACCGAGAATATGCCCTCGGGAAAAGCGCAGAAGCCCGGTGACGTGCAGATTGCCATGTCCGGCAAATCGATCGAGATCATCAACACCGACGCGGAAGGGCGCCTGGTTCTAGCCGATGGACTCCACTACGCGCGCCAACTGGGATGCACGCACCTGGTAGATGCGGCAACCTTGACGGGGGCCGTGGTTGTCGCACTGGGCTACGCGAACGCCGGTATCTTCGCCAATGACGACGACATGTACAGCCGTTTTCACAACGCAAATACGAAAGCTGGCGAGAAGATGTGGCGCCTGCCGCTGGACGACGAATATAAAGAGCAGATCCGTTCCTCCATTGCCGACATCATGAATACCGGCGGACGCTGGGGCGGAGCCATCACCGCGGCCATGTTCCTCAAGGAATTTGCCGATGACACGCCCTGGATCCATCTCGACATCGCCGGCACGGCGTGGACGGAAGAGCAGAAGCCCTGGATTGCGAAAGGTCCATCGGGCATTGCGCTGCGCAGCCTGGTGGAGTTCGTCAAGAGCTTCGCGGCGTAGAAGGGTGCCTGATCCCGCGCAGAGTCTGCGGCTATGCATGCGCGCGAAGCGGAGAAAGGAGATGCAGTAAGTACGCGACCGTATGGCTTGGCTTGAGGTCCGGGCGTGAACGTTGAGGGAACCCCGTGTCATTGCTATAATCAGAATCGTTCCGCACGCTCCCGGCGTTGGATCCAGTAGCTTTCGGTCTGCAATCCCGACAATCGGCGTGAAGTGAACGATACCTCGTAGCCCGCGTCAAGGGCGGGTTCTGAACGTGGCCAGGTAGCTCAGGTGGTAGAGCGCAGCCCTGAAAAGGCTGGCGTCGGCGGTTCAACTCCGTCCCTGGCCACCACATTCCAAAGCAGTTACGCGATTTTTCAAAAATTCTTCCACCCAACGTCCACCCAAGATAATCACTGAATTCGCTCCGTGAGCAGGTGCACCCTGTCGCCGAGCAACTGTTCCAGGTACCTGCCCTGGGCGTCCCGCCGCGATTCCATATCCGATTGCGCATACAGCTGGAGTGTGGTCGTGACGTGCGCCTGGCGCAGGAACTCCTGGACAGTCTTGGGATCGACTTTCATCTTTACGAGAGCCGAAGCGAGCGAGTGACGGAAGTTGTGAAACCCGAAGCGCACCTTCTGTCCCTCGCGGAGGACGCCTGCCTTTACCGCCGCGGGACGAAGGTATTTTTGAACGAGAATTGAAGCCGAGAGCGGCTTCGAGCCGGCAAGGCGAGTGCTCGGAAAAACGAAATCCCCGTCGGTCGGGTACGTCGTTTTCTCGCGCCAGGCCAGCAGGAAGCCGGCGAGCAGCGGGTGCAGGGGAACCGGAGCCTTCGAAGCTTTCGATTTCGGCTCCTTGAAGCGTCCCCACACGTAGGCGCGCCGCACGTGCATCACCAGTTCGTCAAAATCCAGATCCATCCACATCAGCCCCAATATCTCCGACACTCTCAGAGCCGTGGCCGCATCGCACAGCACGAGCGTGCGCCTTGGCTCGGGAGTATTCAAAAGAATCTCGAAAGCTTGTTGCGGAGTCATGATCAGCGCCTGATAGTTCGAGATCGTGCGCTGGCGCACCCAGTTCATGGGATTGCCTTCCTGCTGCCG
>Ga0070741_10011796_pt1 | contig 16006 bp, 11 predicted proteins | sample Coa_R1_4_FD_66440 | JGI IMG/M metagenome (GOLD analysis project Ga0070741, IMG submission 66440) | Surface soil microbial communities from Centralia Pennsylvania, which are recovering from an underground coalmine fire - Coalmine... | ecosystem: Environmental > Terrestrial > Soil > Unclassified ...
GATAGAAGGTGTCAAGATCGGCCTGCCCCTCGCCACGACGCACCGTCACGCCTTTGCGTCCGGCCAGGCGGATATTATAGCGCCACTTCTCCTTCATGTTCGCTTGCAGCGTCTTCTCATCAGGCTGAATATCAAGCACCCACTCGTGCCGTACATGCATAGCGTACGGCATGGCGCGAAATCCCCATCGCTTGAGGGCGTTTAGCCAGCGTTTGTCACCGTCCAGCACGCTTGGCTCGACTTTGAGCATAAAGGCATGACGTTTGCGCGCCTCAGCTCTGACATAATTGAGCAGTACAGTCATGGCGGGCGAATCGGGATCGTCGATTACGGGACCCCGGGGCGCGTAGAAGTAGGTTTGTTTGAGAATGGGCGCGCGGGAGATGAGGAGCAGCATAGCAGCGCAGAGCTTCCCCGACTCGTCCACGACTCCGACCGGTAGAGCCTCCGCCCCCAGATGCGGCGCAAGCTCGCCCCACTCGTACGATTGCGTAATATTGCAACAGGCCGATGAGGCAACGAAATCATTCCATTGCTGACAATCGGTAATAATTTGAGCCTCCATACTTACCCCTTTTTGCCCTCTTTATCCTCTTTTTTCTCCATCTTGCCCCGCGCCGCCCGCTCCAACTCGACTTTCTGCCGCTCTCTATGCCGTCGCGCTCGCCGCATCTCTACCAGTTTACTCCAGCCATTATAGATCAATGGGCGGTAGACATAATCCTGAGTAGGCATGTTTAAACGCGAGAAGCCGTCAAAGCCTTTCTTGTACTCATACACGCCCCACATTTCTTCGCCTGGCTCAAGCACCTCGGGAATGGTACGAAAATCGAAATAGCTACAACCACGTTCTTTAGCCCAGAGGATGCAGCGATATTGCAGCAGGTAGGTGGGCTTCAGGTTGCGTTTATGATTGGACGACGCGCCAAACATATCCCAGCACCAATCGCCGAAGCGGATTAGCATCTTGGCCGCGATAGGCTCTCCCTCGTGCTCCGCCAGGTACAGCACCGCATCGCCTTTGCTGGCGAAGTAACGCAGGATCTCTTTGTGATAGTCTTTGCTATGGATAAAAAAAGCGTCGCGCTCACTGGTGATGGAGAGCAGGTGGTAATATGCCTCGAAATCGGCGTCGCTGCTGGCTTCGCGGATCACTACACCTTTGCGCTCGGCGGCGCGCACATTTTGCCGCCACGTCATTTTGAAGCTGGCAAGCAACTGATCAGCGCCGGGACGAATATCAAGTACCCAGCTCCGCCGCCCATGTACTGCGATAGGATTGGTGCGAAAGCCGAGCTTGTGATAGATGGCAAGCCAGGCATCCATAGCGGGATCGTCGTCGGCGATATTCGGCTCTACGCGCAGCACAACCGAACGTTCCTGTCGCGCGATATCGCTGGCGCGTTGCAGGAGTTCTGCCAGCGCAGGCGAGTCCAGCCGCTCCACAGTGGGGCCGCGCGAGCAATAGAGCCAGTTCAAGCGTATCCCTGGTATCACGGCGGGCAGCGGGACGGGAGCTACCGAGAATTGCATCGAACCGACCATCCGCCCATCGTCCAGAGCGCCCAGGCGATAGATGCGCCCGCCCAGGTACTTACCCAGTTCACCCCACTCGTACGATTGTAGCAAGTGACCGCGCGGCTGGCTGGTCAGGAAACTATTCCACTGCTCCCGGTCGGTGATTTCCTGGATCGTAATCGTCATAATGAGCTACATATTCTCCATAAATTCTCTTCTAAGCAGGCTATAGATCCGCACATCATGGAACTTACCAAAGCGGGGGATGACCTCGCGGATCGTGCCCTCATATTTAAAGCCAGCCTTCTCATCGGCGCGCCAGCCGCCAATATTCTCCTCCATATCCTGCGTCTGGATACGATTGAGGTTCAGTTCCATAAAGCCGTAACGCACCATCAGTTTCGTGGCTTCCGTTCCGTAGCCCTGACCCCAGGCCGAACGATCACCGATAATAACGTAAAATTCCGCGCTCTGATTAAGCACATTAATATCTTTCAGGCCCACCAGACCGATCAAGCGATTATCGCTATTCAGGGCAACGCCAAAGATGATATGCCTGAAGTCTTTATAGAGGTTCTCCAGCCGCTCCTTGCCGCGTGCGTCGCTGGTGGGATAGATGGAGAACCAGCGGCGAATCTCCTCATCATTCAACCAGGTCGAGTACAGATGATTATCCTGAGTGGGCTCCAGCGGTCGCAAATAGAGGCGCTCGCCCACCAGAAACGGATTTTGCATATGCGATGTATCCTGCATAAATAAATATTCTCCTTCCTCATTGCCTCGTGGGCAGTATAGCATAGCAACAAACAAGAGGCAATTTGCCAACTCTTTAAAATAGCTCTTTATTATGGTACGCCCCAGACAAAGTGAACGATGAGCCTGGGGAAAGACGCAGGCTTTCTATCTCCTCCCATAATTTCTCTCAGAATGCGCCTGATTCTCGGCACGCTCCTCTGCTCCTGGCCCGGCGTTGCACGGCTTCGCCGTGCAAAAGAGGAGAGGGATGGTGCAGCAGACGCGCGAAGCGCGTCTGCTGCACCATCCCTCTCCCCAACGTGAGCGCCACAGGCGCGAGCACGCGCATGCCATGAGAATCAGACACATTCTCAGCCGAAAGGAGGTCTTGCGCCTGATTCTTGATTAGCAAACGCGATAGGCAAGCTAAAAATACCTCTTCAATCCTATGAAAAGAATCATAATTTCTTCTCATGCATTCTATAGCAAGTGATGATATGCTTGACTTATCGGGCCAGAGAGATGCGGGCCGATAACATCTATTGCTGCAAACAACGCTTCTATAGCGATACGAGGAGGATATTAATGGTAAATTTTCTGCCTGCCGTGCTGGTGGGAGGACCGCCAAACGCGGGAAAATCTGTACTATTCTACCGCCTGACGCAGGCTCTGCGTGAGTGCGGAGTCACTCATTACCCTCTGCGTGCCTGTCCCGATGGTGAGGGCAACTGGTACCACGAAGGTGAAGAGAAGCTGGTGGAGGAACTGCGTAAGGAGATCAAATTAAAATTAAAAGAATGGCCGCCAGCTTTTATACAATTAACCACTCAGGCATTGGAGTATCGCAACGTGCCCTTGCTGGTGGATATGGGTGGTCATCCTAAAGCCTCTCAAGGATGTCTGTTACATGGCTGTACACATTCTATCCTGCTGGTAAGAGAAGATAAACCGGACGATGCCCGGCTCTGGCAAGACCTGATCGAGACCCATAACTTGATTCCGCTGGCGCGTATTATCTCGCGGCGGGAAGGTGAATCGCTGATCACGGCAGAATCGCCGGTACTGGAAGGGATCATCACCGGGCTGGAACGGGGCAAAGCCAGGAAAGGTGCTGGCGCTGGACCGCTTTTTGATATACTGGTGGAGCGCATCGTGGCTCTTTTTACCTCCTACGACTTGCAGGAAATCAAGGAATCTAATCTTAAACGCGCCCCCACGGAACTGGTATTGGACGTTGAGCAGGAGTTACGTACAGTTACCACCAGTTCAATCGATTGGGAACCCTCCATGCTCCTGCCATTTCTGGAGCGTGTACCTCAACAGAGTCCACTTTCTGTAGAGGGTCGTGGTCCAGGCTGGCTATATGCGGCTCTAGCTGCTTACGGAGATCAGCAGCCGTTCTACCTCTTTGATACCAGACTACCCTTCGTCTGGGTGCAGCCCGTGGCCGTTGCTTTAGACAAGGATTTTCAGCAGAGAGAAGACTTAGCTATCAAGCTTATGCAGACTCAAGAGGCGGCGGTCCTCAAAATCCGCTTTCCTCAAGTTCGCCTCGAATACCTGCAACCCGATCCGCTGGTCTTCCCGCCCGTATCCTCGGAACAGGGGATAGTCTTTGACGGCCCGCTTCCCTACTGGCTCCTGACAGCCCTCACGCGCCTCTATAAATCCGCTGGCATGGCCTGGATCGCCACCTATTACCCCCCACTGGGCAAAGCGGTCGTCGTCTATTCTCGTACCGAACAATACCGCCCGGGCGATCTTGTGGAGAAACCTCTTATGTAGGTAGGGGCAGTGCCTCGCGCCTGCCCTCGCCCCGCCGGTCTCGTGGAAGAAACCTCTCACGTATGGTAGGGGCAGTGCCTCGCGCCTGCCCTGGTAGCACATTTCACCGTCGAGGAGGCTGCCGGGAGGGCAGGGGCCAGCCCTGCCCCTACGCAGGGCTATTTAATTCTCTGAAGAAAAGGGGGTCAAGGGGCATAGCCCCTTGCGGGGCGTGGGGTGTCCCCGCTCATTCTTCTCCCCCCCTCGCCCCCGAAGGGGGCAAAAAAGAAGAATTAAATAGCCCTGGCCCCTACGGGGCATCATTGACGAACGTGAAAACCATCGGCTAAGATGACATAAACATGAGGAGAAAACAAATGAATATTGCTATCTTTGCCGATGTTCACGGCAGGATCTTGCTGGCATTCAAGCTCTGCGCCCGCTGGCAGCGCGAGACGGGAGAGACGCTGGACCTGATTTTACAGGCTGGCGATATGGGCATCTTTCCCCTTTACTCACAACTTGATAGCGCAACCCTGCGTTATGCCCAGCGGGACCCGACCGAGCTGGGGTTTATGCAGCATTTCGTCGCCCATACCGATGAAGTTGCTGCTGTGCTGGCACAAACTCGCTGCAATCTGATTTTTGTACGCGGCAATCACGAGGATCATGCATGGCTGGATGGTCGCGAACAACAGGCGCCGGGCGCGATATTTCCGGTCGATGCCTATCAACGCCTGTATTGTCTCAAAACCGGCGTTCCATATACCCACGCGACGGGAAACGAACGCATCTCTGTGCTGGGCATTGGACGAATCGGACAGCGGTCCGCTCCGTTGAGTTCAAGACATATCCAGCCGGAGGAACAGGCGCGCCTGAACGAGCGGGACGATATCGCCATCGATATTCTCTTGACACACGATAAACCCGCTCTAGCTGACAGAGGAATGGCGGAGATTAGCACTGCTTTGCAGCAGTATCGCCCACGCTATCACTTCTACGGACACGTTGGCGGCGAATGTCTCAGCGGCCTTTCCGATAATGGCGTTACCCGGTTCTGCAAACTGGCCGACCTGCACTGGGATGGCCCGGAACAGAGACTCCATCCTGGCTCGATGGCGATCCTGCGCTGGCAGGACCGCGCAACCCATTCCCTCAGCATCGTCTGCGACCCGTGGTATACGGAATATAACGCCAACAACTGGCAATATATCTCGTAGGGCTGGCGCAAGGCACAGCCCCTACAGAGTTTCAATCATCCCGGTTACGTTTTTCATGTTTTTTAGAGAAAACCTCATCCTGAAAGGCTCTCCGCCTCGCAATATCCCTGGCAAGATTGGCTCTTGACCTCCTACCTCTTGTAGAGTATGACTCTCTATAACAGTGTTGTATGCTCTGCATGAGAACTGAAAGCGAGGCTATTCCCATGTCCATCCCTGAGTTGCAGGATGTCCTGCAAGCGCAAAAACGCATCCGCCCCTATCTGGCGCGTACCCCTCTTCATAGCTACTCAGCTATCAACGCATTAGTCGGGACAACGCTTTTTATAAAGCACGAGAATTACCAGCCCGTGGGCGCCTTCAAGGTGCGCGGCGGCATCAATCTTGTATCTCAGATGAGCGCGGAGGAGCGGGCCCGGGGCGTTATTTCAGCCTCGACCGGCAATCATGGACAATCGGTGGCCTATGCCGCTCGTTTGTTTGGAGTGAAGGCGCGCATTATCGTGCCGGAAGGAGCCAATCCCGGCAAAGTTGCCGCCATTCGCGGGATGGGTGCAGAGGTTATCGAGCACGGCGCCACCTTTGATCAGGCCAAACTCTACTGCGAAGCGCTGGCTCAGGAGCATGGATACCGCTATATCCATTCCGGCGACGAGCCACTATTGATCGCGGGCGTGGCGACGGAGGCGCTGGAAATGCTGGAGGACGCGCCTGGGCTTGAGGTCATTATTGTGCCCATCGGCGGTGGTAGTGGCGCGGCGGGGACCTGTATCGTAGCGAAGACGATCAACCCCGCCATTCGCGTCATTGGCGTGCAGTCCGAGGCTTCTCCCGCCGCATACGAGTCCTGGCGCCAGCACAGTCTTGTCACAGCTCCCAATCGCACCTTCGCCGAGGGGCTGGCTACCGGCATCGCCTTTGAGCTGCCACAGACGATTATGCAGCAAAGCCTGGATGATTTTCTGCTGGTGAGCGAAGAGGAGATTATGCGAGCCACGGTCTGGATGATCGAACATGCTCATACCCTGGCGGAACCGGCGGGCGCTTCCGCGCTCGCCGCGGCGTATCGCTTACGCGATGAATTGAGTGGTAAGCAGGTGGGAATTGTCTGCTCGGGCGGCAACACATCGCTAGAACATCTGAAACGCGCACTCTCACTTGCTTCGTAATAGTTACAAGGCATATGCGGCTTGTTCACGCAGGCTCGACATGTTACAATAGGAGGAAAAGGAAATATCAAACAGGACGAAACATGGATCAAGAAAACATGGACGATGTGGCGAATGGGTACGGGGGCGGCATAGATATTCAGGCGTTTGTAGCGCGTTACCCCTTTCCTCTTGATGCGTTCCAGTTGGAGGCCATTGAGCAACTGGCACAGGATCAATCGGTGCTGGTCGCAGCTCCTACAGGTACAGGAAAGACGCTGGTAGCCGAGTTCGCGATCTGGCTGGCGCAGCAGCGTCACCAGCGCGTTATCTATACGACACCCTTAAAGGCGCTCTCAAATCAAAAATACCGCGACCTGCGCGCAATTTATGGCCTCGATGCCGTCGGTCTGGTGACTGGCGATATCGTCGAGCACAGCCGCGCCTCGATTGTGATTATGACAACCGAGGTTTACCGCAATATGCTGCTGGAAGAGGGCAGCGAGCGCCTGACGCGTACCTCGCTCAACGATGTGGGCTTCGTTGTTTTTGATGAGCTACACTATCTCAGCGACGTGGGCCGTGGCCCGGTCTGGGAAGAGGCCATCATCTGTTCACCCGACCATGTGCAACTGGTGGGTCTTTCCGCGACCGTAAGCAATGCCGAAGACCTGGCAAGCTGGATCAGCCGCGTGCATCGCCCTATCTCGCTCATCACGCACGAACAGCGAGCCGTGCCGCTCGAACACTATTATTTTCTTGATGGCAAGCTTCATCTCGTCCAGGACGCCGAAGGCAATCGCGGCGAGCGTTTCCCCAATATTGGCGGCGAGGCAAAATTTGCCAGCCGGGGGCGGCGTAACTTCACCTATGACGTGGATGATGAAGCAGAGGCGATTGAGGAAGAGGAGGAGCTGGCTGATATCTGGGAAGAACGGCGCAGAAAGAGGCGAGGCGAGCGTCGGCAGTTCAAAGAGGAGCGAGCCAGGCCCGACGTAACGACAACGAGCGAGAACGGAGCAACATCGTCGGCTCCCGCTCATCAGCAGCGCCCGGCGCGCCCTCAACAACGCAAAGCGCCCGAACCGGGCGAGGTGCTGACCGCCCTGCGTGATGCCAACCTGCTGCCATGCCTCTACTTCCTGCCAGGACGACGTGTGGTCGAGGAAGGCGCAATGGGGGCGGCCCTGCACCAGTTTACCAGCCCCGAAGAGGAAGCTCAGATTCGGGCCGAGATTGAGGTCTGGCTGGAGCACCTGCCCAAAGAAGATCGCAACTTGCAGCAAGTCCACTTTCTGCTCAACCTCCTGCCGCGTGGCCTGGCATTTCATCATGCCGGTCTGCTGCCAGGCTTAAAGGTGCTGGTCGAGACGCTTTTTGCGCGTGGCTATCTGCGTGCAGTCTTCGCCACCGACACCCTGGCGCTGGGCGTTAATATGCCCGCCCGCTCGGTCGTGGTTGGCAGCCTGAGCAAATTTGATGGGCAGGAGATGCGCCTGCTCACCCCCAACGAGTATCGCCAGTTGACCGGTCGAGCCGGCAGGCGCGGAATGGACGTGCGCGGAGCCGCCGTGATCCCCTATTCCCCCTGGGAGCCCTTTGAAAGCTCGTTCCAGCGTATCACCGACGAGCTATTACCCGTGACAAGCTCATTTGTGATCCGCTATAACTCTGTTCTCAACCTCTGGCGACCCGGTGATATGCGACACCTGCGCCGCATTTGCGCCTCTAGCCTGCGCGAATACCAGCGTTACCTGATCTGGGAACTGAACAAGCTCCATCATCTTGAGAAACGTTACAAGAAAGCCAAAAAGCCTGGTAAGAAAAAGGGCGCAGCCTCCGAGAGCGCCCTGGCAGCCCTGGAGAAGCGGCGAGCGAAGATAGGCGCATTTCCTCTGAGCCGCGCCGGCGCCGCCGAACTCGACGGCACAGTCTTCGCATTGCGCGCACTTGGCTATATCGGGCAGGACGATCAGTTGACCTTAAAGGGGCGACTGTTGCGTAGCATCTTCCATCCGGCAGGCATTGTTATTGTCGAGCTTATCACGCAGGGAGTGCTTGACGAACTATCGGCGCACGAGCTGGCCGAAGTCTGTAGCTGGTTCACCTTTGATAGCGACCGCCGTCTAAGCAACCGTAGCACGCCGTTGCCCCGCATAGTCAAGGTCCGGCGAGAACTCTGGCGCATCGCCCAGCATATTCACGGCATTGAAGAGCGCGCCAACGTGAACTTCACACCTGGCATTGTGCCCGAATTTCATGGGCTTGCCCTGGCATGGGCGCGCAACACCTCGCTTAGCGGCCTGCTGCGCCAGATCGACCTGGCGGAGGGCGATATTCTGATGCTGCTCAACCAGACCATCGACCTGTTGCAACAGGTGCAGGCGGCTGTTGGTCAGTTGATGGACGCGAAAGATGTCTGGGAGCAGGCTTCGCCGGTAATGACCGAGGGCGTCGATAACAGCGGCAACGCCTCGGTTCGCGCCAAAAGGCGGGTCGCGTTACTGCTTGCCCAGCGAGAACGCCTGGAGCGCCTGCGCCCGCTCTTCTCACAGGCGGCAGCCTCATTGCTGCACGGTATCATCATTCAGAGCCGCACTGTCCCCTCGATGGTTGCGCGCGTTGGTACAGAAGAAGTGCCGCTTGACGCTGAAGAAGACCGGGATGCGCAAAGTTTCGGTGATCGCCAGGCGTTTGTCGGCGACTTGTAGAGTTTACATCTACTCTTAACACTATCTCTCTATTGATCTTTTCTGCCTTTAACAGCGGGTAATCTCGGAATGGAGACATTACTTTGGTCATGCTTATGAGGCTAATACATTGTCATGAGCATGGAACTTGATTAATATGTACAGAGGTATAATCTGTTACAGCGAGGGTTGGGGGGGATAAAGATAGTACAGGCTGGTACTCCGTAGGGGGCTGGGCTTGCCTTCTTCGTAGGGACCCGATTGATCGCGTCCGCGCTGGTTGGCTACATATTAAGACCCTGCCCTATGTCAACTAAAGAGGGGTAAAAATTTTCATGAACGCAGAAGCATTGATAGGCACAGTGTTGGGTACCTGTACGTTGCAGAAACTGGTAGGACAGGGGGGGATGGGGGCCGTCTTCCTGGCCCAGCAATCCCGGCCCCGGCGTCAGGTCGCTGTCAAGGTGCTTTTACCGATGACACCCCTGAGTCCTAATCAGCTATCAGCGTTCCTGGAGCGGTTCCGGCGCGAAACGGACGCAGCAGCATCACTGGAACATCCCAATATTATGCCAGTATACGAATATGGAGAGCGCGACGGACTGGCCTACCTGGTGATGCCTTACGTGAGTGGTGGCACACTGCGCGATGAGTTGGAGCGCGAGGGAATGCTTCCTCTGGCAAAAGTAGTCAACTACCTGGACCAGATGGCGGCTGCTCTTGATTGCGCTCACGAGCGCGGCGTGATTCACCGTGATATAAAGCCTGCGAATATTTTGATGACCCCGGAAAAACGTTTACTGCTCACAGATTTTGGGCTGGTGAAGATCGTGGCCGAGGGACGAATGCCTCAGATGCGTCTTACCGGGGCAGGGGCGCCCGTCGGTACACCGGATTATATGGCGCCAGAACAGGTCATCGGCGAAGAGGTAGACGCGCGAGCAGACCTCTACTCCCTCGGCGTCATTCTCTACCAGATGGTAACGGGCACGACGCCGTTCCAGGGGGAGACGCCGATGCAGATCGCAGCTCAGCATTTACAAATTCCCCCTCCTTCTCCTCAGATGCTACGTCGAGACCTGCCTCCCGCGGCTGAAAAGGTGATATTGCGCGCACTGGCTAAACGTCCTGGTGATCGCTACGCCAGCGCCCAGGAACTGGCGGACGCCCTCCGTATGTCCCTGATAGGCACGGGCATTCCCCTGAACACAGGTATGACCGGAGCAATGCCCGCCATGAACGGAGCGAACGGGACGCTTTTCGGTACCAGTCGCGCGGCAGAGCCAGCATGGCAAACAGGCACAATGCCAGCAGCCAAAGCTGGCGGTGGTCTGCTCAGTAGAACTGGTATGTTCCCATCAGTCACTGGCGGGCTGCCGAACAATGGCAGCGGCTCGACTATGGGAGGCGGCCTGCTATCTCGTACCGGGAAGTTTCCTCAAGTCGGGGCAGGCACCGGAGCGTTCCCCCAACTTGGCACGGGGACAGCATTCCCGCCCGCTATACCGGCTCCAGGTAGCACATTCACCACGCCGCCCGCGAACGCCTTAGGCACTCAGCAGCTTCCAACGACGACAATGGGAACTGGTCAGCAATTGAAGACCAGTACCGGAGCCCTGGCCGTCCCCGGTCAACCTGGCTCAGGCAATACCGTCAAGCTCACGGGTCCGGTCAAAGTCGTGAAAGTGCCTGTCGCGGGTCAGCCTGGTCGCTATCTCACAGGGATATTACCTATGGCTCCGGGAACTCAACAAGCAGGAGAGGAAGAACGAAGACAGCTTAGACCCTGGGTAAAGACTGTTGGCTTGTTCGTAGCAGCCATCCTGGTGATTTTCTCCGCCATCGGTACCTACTGGCTTACGCGCCCCCATGCGGCTACTCCCACCCCCACTACACGTCATGCTCCGGTGGGCACTCCGAACGTGCAGGCGACCGCGATGGCACAGGCGACTCAGGCTGCTCAGGCCAATATCATCCTGTCCGATCCGCTGGACCGCAATATTCACAACTGGCTGGAAACTCCCCCGGATGTATACGCTTTTAAGAATGGTGCCTATCATATCACAGATCATGGCGGCAGCGGGCGAGCAGCGATCCTGACGACAACCTCGTTTGGGCCAACCCTTGCCTATACGCTCACTATGCAGGAAATAAACGGCGACGACAACTCCGCCAATAATTCCTTCGGCATGGTGTTCCGTTTTAACCAGCAAATGAAGAATGGGACCAACATCTCGACCTTCTACAGCTTTGAAATCGTTAATATGAAGGGTGGCGAGTATCAGTTCTGGAAGTACGACGACACCAACAGGGCCAATGGCGCCAGCCCCTGGACATCTCTCTGGCACGCGCCGTTCGGCAACGAATTCCATCAGGGACACGGTGTTAACACCGTTAAAGTGATCATGAATGGTAATGCCTTCAACATTATCGTTAACGGTAAAAAGCTGGACAAAACCGTCAACGATGGATCTTTTCAGAATGGAACCATTGGCATGATCGTGAACCTGGATGGCACCGAGGTCGCTTTTAGCAACCTGTTGTTGACCCATAATTAAACTAGCTGCAAACCATTATCTGAGGTAAAGTATTGATGAACGCGGAAGCATTGATTGGCATGGTCCTGGGTACCTGCAAGCTGCAAAAGCTGATTGGACAGGGGGGAATGGGCGCGGTATTTCTTGCCCAGCAATCTCACCTTGCCAGGCAGGTTGCTGTCAAGGTACTGTTGCCTGTGGCGCCGCTCGCGCCTCATCAACAAGCAGCATTTTTAGAGAGCTTTCGCCGCGAGACTGTTGTCAGCGCGGCGCTGGTCCATCCCAATATCGTCCCTGTTTATGAGTATGGAGAGCAGAACGGGCTACCCTACCTGGTAATGCCCTATCTCGACGGCGGCACATTGCGCGATGAACTGGAACGCTGTGGCCCGCTGCCGCTGCCACAAGCCGCTGCTTATCTGGAACAAATGGCAGCCGCTCTTGGAGTGGCACACGAACGCGGCATTATTCACCGAGACATTAAACCGGCCAACATGATGAAAACCAGCGAAGGCCATCTGGTCCTGACCGATTTTGGCCTGGTCAAAATTATCGCCGAAGGTCAGTCAACTCAGTCCCATATCACCAATCTGGGCGGATTGGTGGGAACGCCAGATTATATAGCTCCTGAGCAGGTGCTGGGCGCTCCGCTGGACGCTCGGGCCGACCTGTATTCACTGGGCGTTATTCTCTACCAGATGGTAACGGGCACTGTCCCGTTTAAGGCCGACATGGCGATGCAAGTGGCCATGCAACATGTCCATGCCGCTCCTCCATCCCCGCGCTCGTCTCGTCCCGATCTTCCCGTGGCCGCCGAACAGGTGATACTGCGCGCCCTGGCGAAGAATCCTTACGACCGTTATACTCATGTGCAGGAACTGGCCCAGGCGTTTCGTCAGGCGCTGGTGACGACGGGCTTGCGCGCGAATGCGCGTCCTGGCCCTGTATTTCCCTCGTCAGCAGCTACAGGCAAAACTGTGCCTGAACGACCACGCCTTCGTCGCAGCCTTTTCGATCCCGCGTGGCGCAATAGCAGCAATCCAGATCTTTCATCTGACAACGACACAGCGCAAAAGGTACCGCTCACCCCATCAGCAACGGACGCATTCCCGCCACCAACTCCAGCAACGCCGGTGACCAGCACAAATCTTTATGTACCTCCTCCCGTGCCCGCGTGGCCGTCAACGACGAATGAACAGCCGACAACCGGAACGGGCTACTTCAACCAGGTTTCCTCCGCCCTGGTACCCACGACTCCCACCGGAACCCTCGGCCTGGGAGCCAGTGGCATCTATATGGCCTCCTCCAGCGTTACCGGGGCGCTGATGCCGCCCGGCGTTGAAAGACCCACCAGCACCATGAAGCTATCACAGCCGGTAAAAGTCGTAAAGGTTCCTGTTGCCGGACAACCTGGCCTTTATAGAACCGGCATGTTACCGGTATTAGAGCCAGAAGAGCGACCTTTGCCCTACGCGGAGAAGTTCGTGGGGCTAAACACTTTTATCAGAAAAAATATGCGGCGGCTGCTTCTTATTGCTGCCGCGCTGGTGCTGCTCTTCAGCTCAAGCCTGTTCTGGCTGGCCCATGTTGCCTCCGATCAGGCGGCGAAGAATGCTCTCAAGCCCGCCTCAACTCCCAATGTGGCTGCAACGGCCACAATGGCGGCTCAGGCCACGGTAAACGCTAATACCATTCTTGTGGATGGGCTTAACGAAAATATGCATAACTGGCCCGTCTCTACCGACAAAAATCCGGTGTTTGTCTTCAAAGATGGCGCCTACCACATCGCCCCCAACGACAATGCGCACTCTGGCATTGCGCTCCTGCCGGACGAGACATTCTCCAGTCCGTTGGCCTATACGGTGACTATTCAGGAGGTCAATGGCGACGATCAGTCTATTTTTAACAAATTTGGTATGGTTATGCGTTATAATTCTGTGCAGAAAAATGGAAAAATGGTCACAACTTTCTATAGTTTTGATGTGATCAACCTGAAAAACGGCGAATACGAGTTTCGTAAATTCGATGACAGCTTTGGTCCCAATGTCAACCCGTATACGATGCTCTGGAGCCATACTTTTGGTCCCGAGTATCATACAGGACATGGCAAAAATACCTTTGAAGTGATCATGAATAAAGACAAATTTACGTTTATAGTCAATGGCAAACAGGTTGGAACAACCCAGGATAATGCGTTGGCGGACGGCCAGATAGGCTTGTTCGTCAATCTCAAGGGCACTGAAGTAGCCTTCTCCAATCTGCTTTTGACATATAGCTAGTTATCCAGACAGCCAGTGCTCCCACGATGAATCGGGGAGTTACAGTTCAGGCTGTCTGCAAGGAAGTGCTAGGCAAACAACGATTAGCCCTGACTCAGGGCTGCTATTCCGGGTGGAGGTATCTTTTGTTAAGTTTCATTGCTCTAATTTCGGTCACTCTGGTTGTGGCTCAATTGATGGCAGTTACGGTGAATTTGATGAGTATGGTTGCCCTTACGCTATGGATCACCGGGTTTCTGTGCTTGCTGAATGTGGTGCTTGCTATCATCTATCGCAAAAGAGATATAAAGGAAATTGTATCCTATTATGCCGCAGGCAGCGTTGAGCTGATCATCTTTATTTTCGCGTTCTTACTCTCCATCGGCGTTATCTCTGCCGTTCCCTACCACCTGCCGCCTGGCTTACCGGTGAATCGCGCGGAAATTGGCGCTGCTCTGGCGTTCGGCATCGGGCTATTTCCGGCAGCCTACTGGCATCGCATCAATTTATCGGAACTGCCCAGGCGAATCGCGGAAGATAAGCCGGTCATTAAAGATCGGGATGGGGGCGTTCGTGTCCGCAACAGCTCACCCGGCGAATGGATGAATTAGCGATGTTGACTAAAGTTCGTGTTATTCTACGCAGCGGGAACGCCTGGAAAATGCACATTATCACGCTGGCTTTGCTCGTGATCTTTATCGGGGGAGGGTCTCAGGTTCTTGCTAGCGCCGCGGCTGCCAGCATCAAGCCTTCTGATCTCAAGCCGATTAAAATCATGGCCAAAGGTAAAATAGACGATGGCGATCCTGTTATAATCAGTACTTGCATTTTCTTTGCCAATCAGCGTCACGTTCTCACAAAGCTCGTTGAGCTAAACGGTGATGGCAGCGTTCTTATTCGCCGTTGTGATTAAAAAAGCTATTTTGCAGCACGCGAGAAGGCTATTGCGCTCTTCTCGCGTTTCCTCTCTCCGGGAGGGGTATCGATAGCTGCATGATAGCCATCGGCCAGGAGGAGCATCAGAGCATGCGCCATCTCTTGCGGGGTTAATGGCAGGTCGTTTTCCAGCCACCAGGTGGTGATGCCGATTAGCGCGCCGGCATAAAACTGAGCAAGGATGGGGAGTGGAACCGAGAAATGCAACCCTTCCTGTCGCTGGCTCCGCCGCAATCGGGCTTCGCAGCCTTCCGCCAGATAGGTGCGCATCAAGGTTTGGAACGAACTCGTCCCGGTGCCACAGAGCAGCAACCGGTAAATGTGTTGATTTCTGGATATATGCACAAACACACGCACAAAATACTGCGGAAGGCTCTCGTCCAGCGAGGTAGCCTTAGGCAAACCGGTCTGGCCCGCCAGCGAATCGTGCATCTCTTTCATGCCACGCAGCAATAGATCGTGCTTATCCTCGTAGTGTTTGTAGAAGGTCGTGCGATGCACCATCGCTTGCTCGCAGATATCTTTTACGCTGATCTTCTCAAAATCCCGCTCGACCAGCAACGTCATGAGCGCGTCCCAGAGCAGCTTGCGTGTGCGCCGGACGCGTAAATCTTCCTGATCCTTTGCTGAGTTCATAGACATATCCTGTTCCAGTGTCGATTATCTAACACCCGAAGCATTTTTGTTCCTTGACACTCTTCATTTCACATATTATCGTAGAAATAGCGACAGAAGTAAAGGTAATCGACACCTGTAGCAGAAGCTGCCGCCTTTTATTAGCGAAAAGACTCAATAACAACATATTCTGGTCAGATTTGTTTCCCAGTCATTCAACAGGGAAGGAGCATCTCTTATGACAACATCGCAACGCCGATCCTACAGCACGCTAAAAAATGGTGGACTGCGCCATGATATCCCCCCCATGCGTCTCTATCACAAGGCGAAAAGACTAGGCATCTGGGACCCGCGCAGCATTGATTTGACGCAAGATCGACTGCACTGGCAGCAGATTCCAGAGGACCGGCGAGAAGGTGTGCTACGCTTGATCGTTGGCTTTCAAGCCGGTGAAGAAGCGGTTACGCTTGATCTGTTGCCCCTGATTCTGGTAATGGCAAAAGAGGGCCGCCTGGAAGAGGAAATGTTCCTGACCACCTTTCTCTGGGAAGAGGCCAAACACACGGAATTCTTCCGCCGCTTCCT
>Ga0070741_10011797_pt1 | contig 16005 bp, 14 predicted proteins | sample Coa_R1_4_FD_66440 | JGI IMG/M metagenome (GOLD analysis project Ga0070741, IMG submission 66440) | Surface soil microbial communities from Centralia Pennsylvania, which are recovering from an underground coalmine fire - Coalmine... | ecosystem: Environmental > Terrestrial > Soil > Unclassified ...
TCGGTCGGTGACGCGTGCGCGCGGATGGCGCGGATCCGCTCGGGCACCTTGAGGTAGTCCTCCATCATCGACATGACGATGTAGGTGTTCATCCCGAACAGCTCAGACTCGAACACGGTGCGCGCGGCCAGCTCGCTCTTGTACGCCGCGCCGGCCTCGTGCACCAGCCAGTTCCACTCCTCGAGGGTGGGCTCGTAGGAGGCGTCGGTGTACAACGCCTTCAGGTCCGACGGCGTCGGGATCGCCGCGCTCACGCGGGGCTCGCCTCGACGCTCCGGACGACCGCGATCCGGGCCGTGCCCGCGTCGGTGAGGTCCAGGCTCACGGTGTCGCCGTCGGAGACCGATCCGGACAGCTGCGCCTGCAGCACGCACGGCACGTCCGACTCGCGGCACAGGATCGCCAGGTGGGACTCCCGGCTGCCCGCGCTGCACACGATGCCGCGCAGGTCCGGGAGGATCGGCGACAGGAACGTCATGCCGCCCTTGTGCACGAACGCGATGGTGTCCTCGAGGTCGTCGTCGTCGATGTCCAGCACGTCGGACGTGTCGTTGAACCACCGGGCCGTCCCGGTGACCTCGCCCGCCGTGAACAGGTTCATCCCGGTCCCGACCTCGTCGTGGCCCTCGGCCATCTCTGCTCCGTCCCGGCCCGGCCTTCGTCGGCGCCCGGGCACACCACCGCTGTGGGAACCACGCTAGGAGCGAGCCGGGCTGTGACCCAGTGCACTTAGGGGGACAGTCCCGCGGTGGGCCGCCGGGGGGCCAGCAACTCGACCGTGCCCTTGTCCCCGTCGACCCGGACGAGATCACCGGTCCTGATCGCCCTCGTGCCGTCCTCGGTGTTCACCACGCACGGTATGCCCAGCTCACGGGCGACGATGGCGGCGTGGCTCAGCGCCCCGCCGAGATCCACCACGAGGCCCCTGGACAGGAACATGATCGAGCACCAGCTCGGGTCGGTGATCGGGGCGACGAGGATCTCGCCCGGTTCGACGTCCATGAAGTCGGGGTCGAGCACGACCCGCGCGACCCCTTCCACGACGCCCGCGCTGACCCCGATCCCCTCGACGACGTCCCCGGCGCGCAGGACCCGGGCGCCGGAGCCGATCGGGGTGGGCACGGGCATGCCCTTCCAGCCCGGAGGGATCGTCAATCGGAGGTACTCGGCGCGGCGGGCCCGGCGCCGCTCGACCAGGTCGCGGACGTCCGCGGTCAGTGGCGTGCCGAGCTCGTCGACGGTGAGGTGGAAGACGTCGTCGGCCTCACGCAGCACGCCCCGTTCCACCAGCAGGCGTCCGGCGTGCCGGGCCGCCGCGCGGCCGACGTCGATGGCCTGCAGGAACGCGACCTTGCCGATGCCCCGCAACGGGATCCCGGCGGCGGCCGCCCGCAACAGCAGCCGGGCCGCGGGGCGCTGCCACCCCGGGAGCGCGTCGAGGACGCGGCGGGCGGTGTCGACGCGGGCCGCCGCCCGGGCCAGCTCGCGCCGGCGGGGGTCCTCGGACTCGTCGCGGTCGGCGTACTCGGTGACCATCCGTCGCAGCGGCGCGTCGTCCTCCCGCCACACGCGGCTGGACAGCTCGCCCTCCAACGGGCCGTGGAACCCGTGCTTCGCCGCGACCGCCTCGACGGTGAGCCGGCCCCGGGACACGTCCCAGATGTCGGCGATCATCTCGCTGGTCTCGACCCCGAACGCGCCGCTGAGGGTGGCCACATCGCCCACGCCGGCCTTCTCCACGAGCCGGGTGAGGGCGGCGTAGAGCGGCTGCACCACGCTGAACAGCACCAGCCCGTGCAGCACCGCCGCCCGCTCGAACCGTCGCCTGGCCTCCAGCACCGTCTCGACGGCTCCGGCCAGCCCCTGCGCGGGCACGACCGCGAGGCGGTCCGCGTGCCACCGCGCCATGTCGGCGCCGAGGGTGCGGATCCGCCGCTGGGTGGTGACGAAGCACCACGGCAGGCGCACCGCGACCACCGGGTACCGGCGCCGGGTCGGGTGGAACTCCATCCCCTCCGGGACCCGTCCGAGGGTGTTGGCCACGATCTCGGCACCGGTCGCACCCGGCAGCCGGTCGCCCAGCAGCGCGAAGTAGTCCACCTGCATGGCGACCCGGCCGTAGAAGGCCTGGATGAACCGGGACCGGTCGCCGGTCGGCACATCACGCTCCCGGGCGGTCAGCGCCCCGACCGCGTGCGCGGGCCGGCGCAGGGTCGCCTCGGCGGCGTCCCCGACGAACGTCCAGCTCAGCGGAGTGACGACACCCGGGAACGCCTCCCCCGCGTTCGTCGTTGTCCAGTGCGCGTCGGGTCCGCCGTCCCGATGGGTGGGGTCCCAGTCGTCCACCGGGGGCGGGTGGGCGGTCATCGCCTGAGGGAACGCAACCAGCGGCGTGCCTGGTCGCCGGGGTAGTAGTCCATCTCGTCGCCGTAGCCGGTGTGGCCGTCGAAGTACCACGCCGCTCCGCACCACCACATGTGGTAGTGCGGGTAGAGCGGGAAGACGAGGTGGTTGTACATCCGTCCCTCGGCCTCGAGCGTGCGGCCCAGGTCGTCGGTGGCGGTGATCGTCACGATCTCGGGCCGGCCGTCGGGCCCACGCTGCACGACCTCGCGGGTACCGGAGCCGCGGGCGATGTCGGCGAGCACCCCGTCGCGCATGTACCAGCCGCCGACCAGGGACTCCGCCGTGCCCACGACGGGATCGGTGTCGCGGGGCAGCTCGCTGACCGCGGTGACCACGAAACCGGAGGTCTCCGACGCGATCGCCCACGGGAAGTCACCGCGCGGGTTGGACACGTAACGGCGGATGCCCCAGGAGTGGTCGCGCCCGGCGAGGCAGTCGATGGGGATCTCCTCGCCCTCGACGACGATGGTGCCGGTGACCCGCCCGCCCTGCTCGTAGTGATGCGGCGCCCACTCCTCCGCCCCTCCGACCCAGTTCGACGGGTGCGGGTCCATGTACGCGCGGAAGCGCAGGTCCATCCGGAAGCCGTGGTTGTCGTATCCGAGGTCGTATTCGCGCTGCAGCAGCACGGTCCTCACCGACAGCCCGTTCTCGTTGGTGTAGTCGAACACGTCGTGCTCCGGTGCGAGCGCGGTCGTGTCCCACCAGTCGTGGTACAGGCAGTCCCAGGTGTTCTCCCCGGAGTCGTCCCACACCCACACGCCGGCCTGGGTGTAGTTCATGTTCGGCCGGTGGCACATGTACACGGCACCGGTGAGGTTGCGCTCCGGTGCACTGAACCCGAACCAGCCGCTCTCGTTCCAGTGCGGGCTGTCGGGGCGTTGGTGCCAGCGGTCGTCCTCCGGGACGATCAGGCGGTCGCGTGCGGTCGTCACGTCGGGGTCCCGTTTCAGAGGTTGGTGTGGGCGGGCATGGTGATCCACCCGTTGGCCGCGGCCCGGTCGGTGAACCGCTTCGAGTTCTCCCGGTCGACGGTGTAATCGGGGATGCGGTCGAGTACCTGGTTGAGGATCACCTCCGCCTCGATCTTGGTGAGGTGGTTTCCGGGGCAGTGGTGGATGCCGTGGCCGAAGGTCAGGCTCTGCCCGCAGTTGCGGCGGATGTCGATCCAGTCGGGATCGGGGAAGACGCTCTCGTCGAGGTTGCCCGAGGCCAGCAGCACCAGCACCCGGTCACCGACGCGCAACTGCACCCCGCCGAGCTCGACGTCGCGGGTCACAGTCCGCACCGTGGTGGTCTCCGGGGCGGCCAGCCGCAGGAACTCGTCCAGCGCACCGGGGATCAGGGTGCGGTCGTTGCGCAGCTCCTCGCGGATGTCGCGATGGTGATCGAGGTACCACAACGAGTTCGTGATCATCGCCTCGGTGGTCTCGAACCCCGCGAACAGCAGCAGGATCAGGAAGGACAGCATGCCGACGTCATCGATGTCGGGCAGGGTCTCCATGAGCTTGCTCGCCACGTCGTCGCCAGGGTTCTTGCGCTTCTCCAGCACCACGCCCATGGCCTGCATCCCCATCTCCAGCAGGAAGGAGACGTCGTCGTCGTCGACCTTGCGCTGGAACCCGGTTCGGATGGCGTCGATGAACGTGGGCCGGAACTCCAGCGGGAAGCCGATGTAGGTCATCATCATCGTCGGCCCGACCAGGTGGCCGATGTCGGTGACGACGTCGAACTGCCCCATCGTCACCACCCGGTCGAACACCCCGGTGACGACCTTCTCCACTTGGGGGCGCAGCTTCTCGGTGGCCGCCCGGTTGAAGTACCTGTCCAGCGAGCGGCGCAGAAGGGTGTGCTGGGGCGGGTCGCACTCGGCGGGCAGCAGCGCTCCACCGGGGAACGGGATCGGGAAGGTGGGGATGAACAACCCACCGCTGCCGTCGGGCTCGCGCCCGGACTTGAACGTCTCGACGTCCTTGAGTACCCGCTTGGCCAGCGCGTGGGACGAGACCACGAAGTGCCCGCCGTTGTTGTTGGTGTAGGCCACCGGGCAGGAGCGCATGTCCCGGACGATGCTCTCCATGTTCCGGGCGAAGTCGTCGGAGTGATGGTCGAAGTCGACGACCGGTGCGTTGGTCGGGCTCACGGTGCCGGTCTGTTCGGTCATTGCTTCACCCATGAACCGATGACAACAGCCGCACGCCCACCGCCGCAGGAGTACCTGGTACTACCGCGGGGTCCGCTGACCGCAGCGGATCACCGTCAGACGAGATCGCCGAGGGCCGCCGCCAGCTCGCTGCGCCCGGTGACACCGAGCTTCTCGTACACGTGCTGAAGACGGTTCTCGACGGATCGGACCGCAACCCCGAGCTGGCCCGCGATCTCCTTGTTGGTGGCTCCGGCGGCGGCGAGCACGGCGGCGTCACGTTCCGCCGGCGCCAGCACCGCGCGGGCGGTCACCGACTGCAGCGCCGGCGTGGAGGCACCCTCGCAGCGGTCGAGCAACGCCCGCGCCCGGCGGTTCGCGGCGGCCCCCCGGCGGCGGTCGCCGTCGCGGTGCCACGAGACGGCCGCGTCGGCCGCCGCCTCGGCCGCGAGCAGGCAGGCGCCCAGGCTCTCGAACCGTTCCGACACCTGTTCCAGCTCGTCGGGCGCGTCCGCTGCCAACGCGGACGCGTGGGCCGCCCGCGCGGCCACGAGACCGCCGTCGATGCCCGCCGCGAGCGCGCTGAGGCGGCCGGTCGCCGACCTGGCCCGTCCCAGCCGGGCCAGCGCGTGCAGGGCCTCGACGGCGCTGACCAGATCCCCGATGCGCTCCCCCAGCCCCGCCGCCTCCTCGAACAGCTCCCGCGCGCCGGCCAGGTTGCCCGCCGCCACCGAGGCCCATCCTTTCGCCTGCACCTGCTCTACCGCGGTGTGCATGTAGGGCGACAGGCCCAGCGCGTTCAGCTCGGTGATCGCGGTGTCGGCCTCGGCGGCATCACCGCCGAGGGCCGCCGCGAGCGCGAGATCCTGCAACCCGTCCCGGACGAACATCGGCCGGTCCAGGCGCCGGAACAGCGCCACCGCCTCCCGCGCGTGGGTGCCCGAGGAGGCGATCCGGCCGCGTTCCCGCATGACCCGCGCCAGCTGCCGGGCGAAGTAGGCCTGCGCCTCCGGTGATCCCTCCGCGAGCGCCCGCTCGTGCTGCTCATGCGCCAGCGAGTGCGCCTCGGTCAGCCGGCCGGCGTAGGTCAACGCCTCGCAGCGCACGAACAGGTGCCACCACGGGTACCACTCCAGCGGGGTCGGCAGCTCCAGGTGGGTGGCGTGCCCCCGGGCGGACACCGCGAGGGCGTCCTCGAGGCGGCCCATCCTGGTCAGGCAGTAACCGGCCCCCAGGCAGGCCCAGGCGAGCCCCCGCCCGGAGGAGCGTGCGACCAGCCTCTCCGCCAGCTCGACCCCGGCGTAGGGACCCTCGACGGTGGCCAGCACCCACGCGCGACGGGCCGCGATCTCGTCGCGCAGCGTGGCGTCGCCGATGGCGGCCTCGGCCTGCTCGGCGACCCGCAGGCCGTCGGTCGGACGGACCGAGAACAGCAAGTTGTCCAACCGGCTGGTGGTCACCCGGCTGAGCTGCTCGTCGTCGCGGGCCTGCTCGCTCAAGCGGCCCAGAAGTGACTCCGCGTCGGCGGTACGCCCCTGCAGGCTGGCCAGCCGCGCCATCAGCAGCTCGGCCTCGAACCCGGCACCGGCCTGCCGCGCGGCCCTGGCCAGCTGCTCGGCCAGATCCCAGTCGTAGTGCCAGCGGGCCATGGTGGCCGCCTCGAGCATCAGCGCGGCGCTGCCGCCTCCACCGGTGAGCCGCCACCTCGCGACCCGCAGGGTGTCACCTCGGCGGCGGGCTCCGGCCGCTTCCACCGTCTCGGCCAGGCTGCGCGCGACGGCTCGCGCCCGGGTCGCCGGGATCCGGGCCCGCACCACGTCGCCGTAGAGCGGGTGAGCCAGGCGCAGCCGAAGGCGGCGGCCGTCCATCGAGCTGGTGAGCAGGGCCTTGCGTTCGAGGCTCTCGGCGGTGGCGGGGTCCGACAGCGCCGCCAGCTCGGCAGCGCCCAGCGGTTCACCGAGCGACACCAGCTCCAGCAGCTCCCGCTCCCGAGGGCCCAGGCCCTCCAACCGGGCCTCCACGAGCTCCACAAGCCGGTCCGACGGTGACAGCGCGCCGACCAGGCGCCACAACCCGTCGCGTTCGCACAGGGTGCCGTCCCGGGTGGCGCCCAGCACCAGCTCCCGCATGTAGAGCACGTTGCCCTGGCTGCGGCCGGCCAGCACGGTCGCCGCTCCGGGATCCACGTGGCCGCCCAGCACCTGGGTGAGCAGCTCCTCGACCGCCGCCGGGCTCAGTCCCTCGAGCTCGATGCGCTCGACCAGCCCGTCCTTCCACAGGGCGGTGACCGGTGCGGGCGCCTGCTCACCGGCCCGCACGGTCGCCAGTACGAACGACCCCGTCGTGGCGGCCAGCTGGTGGACCACGGTGGCCGACAGGTCGTCCAGCAGGTGCGCGTCATCGACCAGCAGCATCAGCCTGTTCCCGGCACCGGCACCGGCACCGGCACGCGCACCGGCGATCGCCCCGGCCGCGACGCGCAGCAGGTTCTCCCGGTCGTCCGACGAACGGGGACCGCCCTCGTCCCCCGGGGGCAGCAGCGGCGCGAGCGCCCCGAACGGGACGTCCCGGACGGCGTGCGAGGCCATCACCCTCGCCGTCCCCATGCCCGCCGGCCCGGCCAGCGCCAGGCACTCCATGCCCAGCCGGGTCTTGCCGGCGCCGGCCGGACCCGCGATCACCACGCCCCGGCAATCGGGGTCGGCCACGAACCGGGCAAGGCGCTGGAGCTCGTCGGAGCGTCCGACCAGTGGCCACGGCATCACTGCGATCGTGCAACCCCCGACGGCTGTTGGCTGTCCCGGATCCGCGTCCCGCCGGCCGGCCGGGGCGCGAACGGCGTCACAGTAGCCCGGCCCCCGCGCCGGTGTCAGCACGCTTCCCGGTGCGGACGGTGACCCGGTCGACCGCGCGGGCGCTGAGCAGTGTCATCGCCACGATCCAGCCGAAGAAGTCGAACATCGGCATCCACCAGGAGATCAGCCCGTCCCAGGCGAAGGGGCCGGTCCTGACGAACACCAGCACCCCCGGCGGGATCTGCACCAGCCCGACGAAGATGCACAGGTAGCCCGCCCATCTCGGGTACAGCGGGCTGTGCGACTCGTCGGAGAAGATCGCCAGTCCGGTGGACACCGCCCACGTCACGTACGGAGCGAAGCCGGCCACGAAGATCAGCCACCCCAGGTCGTTGACCAGCTGGACCGACTCCGGGTGGCGGCTCTCAGGTCGGAACGCCGCGGTCCACCAGCAGAACAGCGGGAAGATGATGATCAGGACGGCCGACGCGAAGCTCCCGATCTGCACATAGGTGACCGCCGGAGACACCCCGATGATGCGGCGGGTCTGGCCGACCACGCCGGCCCCGAACGCGAGGAAGAACATCGTCCCGAGGAAGCACAGCAGCAGGCCCAGCCGGATGGAGAAGTTGTGGTCGGCGTAGAGGGCCGCGACCTGGCCGGCGTCCAGGTCCGGGCTCGGAGGCGGCACGAATCCCGCCAGCACGAGCAGCCCGACGAAGAAGAGCACCACGAAGGGCACCCCGCTCCACACCAACCACAGCTCCGTCCTGCGCTTCATCGCGACTCCCGGCCAGACGTCCGAACAGCTCGGTCCAGCGCGGATCGCATCAGGCCGCGCCGCCCGGCGCAGGAGTACCGGGTACTGACCGATGGGCCGTCGACCGCGAAGCCGCCGGGTCAGGCGCCGACCGGCTCCTCGTCACCGGGCTGGGGTGCCTGCCGCTCCGGCAGGTCGGAGAAGATCGGCGGCGGCTCCCGCCAGGGCTCGGTGGGCGAACCCGAGGTCGCGTCCTGGATCGCCCTCCACACCGCCTCCGGTGTGCAGGGGAGGTCGAGGTGGCGGACGCCGAGGTGGCTGAGCGCGTCGACGACCGCGTTGTGCACCGCCGGGGTGGAGCCGACGGTCGCGGACTCGCCGATCCCCTTGGCCCCCAGCGGGTTGTAGGGCGTCTCGGTCACCGTGTTGGCCACGTCGAACCAGGGAAGCTCGACGGCCGTGGGGATGGTGTAGTCGGTCAGCGTCGCGGTCTGGGGGTTGCCGTCGTCGTCGTAGCGGACGTGCTCCCACAGGGCCTGCGAGATGCCCTGGGCCAGGCCGCCGTGCTGCTGGCCGGCGACGATGAGCGGGTTCACGATCCGCCCGCAGTCGTCGACGGCGAAGTGCTTGACCGGGACGACCTTACCGGTACCGGTGTCGACCTCCACCACGCTCACGTGCGCGCCGAACGGGAACGTCGACCCGCCCTCCTGCACCCAGTCCAGCTCGGTGGTCAGCGGGGTGCCACGCTCCCTGCCGGCCTGGGCCAGCGACGCCCAGCTCAGGTTGCGATCCGGGACCCCGACCACGCCGAGGCCGCCGTTCTCGGCGACCTCGATGTCGTCGACGTCGGCCTCGAGCAGTTCGGCGGCCAGTTGCCGGGCGGACTCCAGAACGACCTCGGCGGCCCGGTTGACCGCGTTGCCGCCGATCTGCAGCGAGCGCGAGCCCATGGTCCCGCCACCCCGGGGCACGCTGGCGGTGTCGGCCTGGACGAACCGGATGTCGGACATCGGGATGCCCAGGCGTTCGGACACCAGCATGCTGAACGTGGTGGCGTGGCCCTGCCCGTGAGCGGACGTGCCGACCTTCACCGTGGCGATGCCGTTCTCGTCGACATCGACGCCGGCGTACTCGGTGAAGTTCCCGGCCCCGGTGACCTCGACGTACGAGGCCACCCCGATGCCGATCTGCACGGCGTCCCCGCGCTCGCGGCGGCGGGCCTGCTCGGCGCGCAGCGATTCGTAGTCGGACATCTCCAGCGCCTTGCGCAGCGGCGCGTCGTAGTCGCCGCTGTCGTAGAGGGTGCCGACGGCGGTGGTGTGCGGGAACTCCTCAGGCTGGATGAAGTTGCGCCGGCGGATCTCGGCGGGATCGATGCCGAGCTCGTGAGCGGCCATGTCGATGACCCGTTCCAGCAGCTCCGCGGCCTCCGGGCGGCCCGCGCCCCGGAACGCGCCCATCGGCGTGGTGTTGGTCAGGGCGGCGGCCACCGAGTAGCTGATCTTCGGCATACGGTAGACCCCGGCCGCCATCATCCGGGTGAACACGATGCCCAGGAAACCGTTGAAGCCCGCGTAGGCCCCGGCGTCGACGATCACGTGCAACCGCAGCCCGACGAAGGTGCCGTCCCGGCGGAGACCCAGCTCCACCCACTCCTGCTGGCCGCGCCCGTGGACCATGCACACCGCGTTCTCGCTGCGGGTCTCGATCCACTTGACCGGCCGGCCCAGGCGCAGCGCGGCGGCGATGACGACCAGGTGCTCGGTCTGGGCGCCGATCTTGGCGCCGAAGCCTCCGCCCACGTGCGGCGACACCACCCGCAACCGCTCGGGCTCCAGGCCCAGCGCGGCGGCCGCGGCCTGGTGGACGCCGTGGGCACCCTGCGTCGACACATGGACCGTGACGTCGTAATCGCCGGACGACCCGCCCGACGGATCGCCCTGCGGGCTCCCGGCACCGGCCGGTACGGCCGCGATCGCGTTGGGCTCCATGGGCATCGGGGCCAGCCGCTGGTTGCGCATGGCCACCCGCACGACGACGTCAGCGCCGTCGAGCGCGTCACCGGAGTCGTCGGGTTCACGTTCCCCGGCCGCGATGTTGGTGCCCAGCTCTTCGAACTGCAGTGGGGCACCCGGGAGGACGGCGGCCTCCAGATCGGTGACGGCGTCGAGCGGGTCGTAGTCGACCTCGACCATCTCGGCCGCGTCGTCGGCCTGCGCCTTGGTGTCGGCCACCACCGCGGCGACGACGTCGCCGACGAAGCGGACCTTGTCCACCGCGAGCGGCGGCCGCGCGCACGCCGGGTTGAGGGGGATCATGCCGACCTGTTTCGGCAGCTCCATCGACTCGGCGGTGTAGACCGCCCGCACCCCGGGCGCGGCCTCGGCCGCCGAAGTGTCGATGCCGGCGATCCGGGCATGGGCCACCGGGGACCGCACGAAGCTCAGATGCAGAGCACCCGGAACCTCGAGGTTGTCGACGTAGGAGCTGTTGCCTGTGATGAGGTCCTGGTCCTCTACCCGCCGGACCTCGGTACCGAGAATTGAACCGCGCACGCCGCTGACAGTATCGGCAGATCGGGGTTTCCGTCAGCCGGCAGGCCCGGTCACCGTGCTTCGAACGCTGGGGTGCGGCGTTCCCGGACCGCCGCGACGCCCTCGGCGAAGTCGGCGGTCCGCATCAGGCGGTCCTGTTCGGCGCGCTCGCGGGCCATCGCCGCCCGCACGCGATCGGCGAGGCCGGCCCGCATGGTCGCCCGGATCGAGGCGACCGCCAGCGGTGCGCACCCGGCGATCGAGGCGGCGAGCCCGAGCGCCTCGTCCAGCAGCCGATCGGGCTCCACCAGCCGGTCGCACAGGCCGATCCCCAGTGCCTCCGGGCCGAGCACGGGCCGGGCGGTGGTGAACATCTCGGTCGCGCGTTGCGGCCCGACGACCCTCGGCAACGTCTCGGTCAGGCCGAACCCGTGGTGGAAGCCGAGGAGGGCGAAGTTGGCGAGGAACCTCGTCGCCGGGGTGGCCACCCGGAAGTCCGCCGCCAGCGCGAGCCCCAGGCCGGCGCCGACCGCGCTGCCCTGAACGGCGGCGACCATCGGCACGGGCTGCTCGAACAGCCGGATCGCCACGTCGTAGATGTGACGGCCGTCGGCCGAGCGGGCAGGATGCCGGGCAGGTTCTGGGGCCGAATCTCGGGCCGAATCTCGGGCCGAATCGTGGGCCGGGTCGTGGGCCGGTTTGTTGGCCGAGCCGCCCAGCGCCGCTCCGGCGCAGAAGTGCTTGCCGTCGCTGGCCAGCACGATCGCCCTGGCCTCGGAGGCGCTCTCGACCGCGGTGGCGATCTCGTCGAGGTACTCGGTGTCCACGAAGTTCGCCGGGGGCCGGTTCAGGGTCACCACGGCTACGTCGCCGTGGCGGATTGGGGTGATCATGAATCCGTCTCCTCGGGGTGGGCCGCCGATGGGGCGTCCCGAGCATGGAAGCACGTGCGGGCCCCGCGGATGCCGCGGGGATGAGCGTCCGTGAACGGCCCCTCCGGAGGACACGGGATGTGACCGGCCGCCCCCCGGGTCCTAGTCTGAACGCGGTCGGATCGGTCCGTACACCGGAGGAGCATCGAGCGCGCCATGGACCTCAGCGACGATCTGGGCGGGACACCGGGGTGGGGACGACTCCAGCCCCCCGCCCCCGAGGAGCCCGTTTTCGCGCAGCCTTGGTACGCCCGGACGTTCGCGATCACGCTGCTGACGATCGGCGGGATCTCGGGGCGCAACCTGGACAGCTTCCGCTACACGCTGGCCCGGTTGGACCACGACGCCTACCACCGCGACGGCTACTATGGTCGCTGGCTGAACGCCTCCGAGTCGATGCTCGTGGACAGCGCGATCCTGGCTCCCGGCGCGGTGGAGGCCCGGGCCCGGGCGTTGCGGGGCGAGCGCGTCCCGGAGCCACCCGCGCCCGAGCCGGCGAGGCCTGACCACACCCCGGCCGGCCCGGGCTCGCTGCGCGACATCGACACCCGGCCCGTGTTCTCCCCGGGCCAGCGGGTACGGGCGCTGGCGGAGAAACCGGCCGGTGCGAGCAGGCTGCCGGCCTACGTGCGCGGTCACTCCGGGACCGTCGAGGCCCTCCAGCCCGCCTCCGTCCTGCCCGACACGAACGCGGTGTTCGACGGCGAGAACCCCCAGCACGTCTACTCGGTGCGGTTCGCCTCCCGTGAGCTGTGGGGTGCCGACGCCGAGGACTTCGACCTGATGATCGAGCTGTTCGAGAGCTACCTGGAGCCAGCCTGATGACCGCCACCGGACGTTCGGACCCCGCCGCGGACCCGACCGGCACCCTCCCCCCGGCGTTGCGGGTGGAGGCGCTCGAGCAGCTGCTCACCGAGCGCGGGTTGATCGACCCCCAGGTGATGGACCAGGTGATCGACACCTACGAGACCCAGGTCGGCCCGATGAACGGCGCCAAGGTGGTGGCCCGGGCCTGGACCGATCCGGAGTACCGGGCGCGCTTGCTCCAGGACGGCACCGCCGCCATCGCGGAGCTCGGGTTCTCCGGCCCCCAGGGCGAGCACATCGTGGTCGTGGAGAACACATCGGAGATGCACAACGTGGTGGTCTGCACACTGTGCTCCTGCTACCCGTGGCCGGTGCTCGGGCTACCGCCGTCCTGGTACAAGGATCCGGCCTACCGGGCCCGGGTGGTGCGCGAGCCCCGCACGGTCCTCGCCGAGATGGGCCTCGAGCTGCCCGAGTCGACCCGGATCACCGTCCGCGACTCCAGCAGCGAGGTGCGCTGGTTCGTGCTTCCGCAGCGACCCGCCGGCACCGAGGGCCTCACCGAGGAGCAGCTCGCCGCCCTGGTGACCCGCGATGCGATGGTCGGCGTCGCCCGCGTCGAGGCCGGGCCGGTCGAGGAGCGGGTGCCCGCGTCGTGACGATCTCCCTGCCGGTCGACGGACCCGCGGCGCCGCCCCGCGCGAACGGTGAGCTGGTGTTCGCCGAGCCCTGGCAGAGCCGGGCGTTCGGGATGGCGTTGACCCTGCAGGAGGCCGGGTTGCTCAGCTGGGAGGACTTCCGGTCGGCCCTGGTGGCCCGGATCGCCGAGGCCGACGGCTCCGGTGACCCCGGCCGCGGTTACTACCACCACTGGCTCGCCGCCCTGGAGGACACCCTGGCCGGCGCGCGCATCGTCTCCGCCGACGAGCTGGCGCAGCGGAGCCGGACGCTGGCCCTGCGGCCGCACGGACACGATCACTGACCAGGAGATCGCGCCCGCGGTGCGGTCAGCCCGCGTCGGCGGTCTGCGGGGCCGGTGGGCGGTAGAAGACGACCAGCTGCCCGGTGCCGGCGAGCAGCCCGCCGACGATGGCGATCAGCCCGCCGACCAGCTCCGGCAGCACCCGGTCGAGCCCGATCAGGTGGTCCAGCGAGAGCCGCCCCGGTCCGGTGAACCCCAGGGTCGCGCCGATCAGCGCCAGGATCAGGTTGTACTCCCAGCCCGAACGCACGCTGAAGAACCCGTTCGGCCGGTGGACGGTGTAGGCGGCGACCAGCATCAGCGCGACGAAGGCCGCCCCGGCGAGTGGGGTGAGCAGACCGAGCGCGAGCAGCAGCCCGGAGCCGATCTCGGTGGTCGCGGCGGCCACCGCGTGCACGCGGCCCGGGCGCATGCCCATGCTGTCGAACCAGCTGGCGGTGCCGGCGATGCGGCCGCCGGAGAAGAACTTCTGGTAGCCGTGCGCCGCCATGGTCAGCCCGGCAACCACGCGCAGCAGCAGCAGCCCTACGTCAACGCTCATGATGCTCACTCGCCCTCCCACGCCGGTACCCGGTGATTGTTTACCGGATCCGGCACCGTCGCCGGTCCGGGGTCCCCGTGTTCACGGTTCGACGTGGTGCCCGGGCAGGCCGGGGACACGTCCACCGTTCAGACCTCCAGCGCCGCGAGTGTGTCGTGGTCGATAGCCGCGCTGACGTGCCGCTGTGCCATCTCGGCGCAGTCCTGGGGATCCTGCATCTCCGGTGGGCAGAAGGCCCACATCACGCCGTGCAGGTGATGCTTCCGGTAGGAGTCCATCGCCTCGTCGAAGCTGGGCGCGGTGACGCCCTGCGCGGCCAGTACGTCCAGGTAGTGGCGGAGCAGGGCCTCCTCTTCACGCTGCCGGTCGGCCACCGTGAGCGAGCCGACCAGGAAGTAGCTGGCATCGACCGACCACGAGCCGAGGCTGAAGACCTGCCAGTCGAGGAACCGGGGCGCCGTCTCACCGGGCATCCGGTAGGTGTTGCCGATGTGGGCGTCGCCGTGGGCGAGGCACTGCACGCCGGCGTCGTCGAGCGCCCACTGCCGGTGCAACCCGGCGACCACCCGATCGCGGTCGCGCATGTCGTCGGTGAGGCAGGCGGTCTGCGGCAGGCCCAGCATCCGGTCCCAGTGCGCGGGTTGGTGGAACATCTGCCCCATGGCGTGCCGGAAGAACGGCGACCCGACGGTGAGCCACGGCGCGGCTCCCGGGCCGGTCGCCCCCCAGGTGCGCCCGTGCCAGCGGGCCTGCAGCTCCAGGCCGGCCGCCACCTCGTCGACGCTGTAGGCCATCCCGGCGCGGCCGAACCCGACCCCGGCGACGCGCAGGTCGTCGGAGATCACCAGACCCTGGTTGAGCGCCTCGTCGATGTCGGCGTACCAGGCCCTGGGCAGCGGAACGTCGAGCTGCGGGGCGATGTCGCGGTAGAACAGCGCCTCCTGCCGGTAGCCGACGCCGGCCACCTCGCGCAGCTCGTCCTGGAAGCCTCCCTTCACGCAGAGCGCCTCGGGTGGCCCGTCCTCGGGTCGGGCGGCGTAGCCCAGGCGCAGGAACACCTTGGTCGCCGTCCCCCAGATCACCGACTCGACGGTCGCCGTGTCGACCACGGTTCCCGGGCAGTGCACGGCGAGGGCGGCGGTGAGCCATTCCGGAGTGAGCTCTTCGACGCGGACGGGCATGGTCATGGCGCCCAACTTAGGGCCTCCGGCGAACCGGCTCACTCAGACGTTCGTTGACAGACAGCGAAAACTGTCGCATAGTCATGCTGTCGTGCACGTCACAGTTCGCGGCACGCACTCGGATGAGGGAGTGACCATGAACAGGAGCATGCAGAGGTTCGGCGCGTGCTGCTCATTCCTCTCGATGGCGATCTTCTTCGCCGGGCTCATCTGCGCGGGGTTCTTCCCTACCCTCGCGCCTAGCCTGACGCCCGAGCAGCTCGCCGAGATCTACACGCAGCGGCAGACGAGCATCCTCGCCGGCGGCCTCATCATCGTGATCGCCTCGGGGTTCTGCGGCCCGTTCCTCGGCGCGATCTTCCTGCAGCTCCGTCGTATGGAGGGCCCGCGACCGATCGGCTCCTACGGTCAGCTCGCCTCCGGAATCGCCAACATCCAGTTCTTCATCTTCCCGGGCATCCTGTTCGTCGTCGCGGCCTACCGGCCGAACCGCTCACTCGAGGCGCTCTCGGCACTCAACGACCTGGCCTTCATCGTCACGATGCTGCCCTGGACGGTGGGCGCCATGCAGTGCGTGTGCATCGGCTGGGCGGTCATCACGCACGGAACCAGGACGACGCCCTACCCGCGCTGGGTCGGCTTCTTCAACATCTGGATCGCGCTCGGCATGACGACCTCGTCGGTGATCCCATTCTTCAAGACCGGCCCGCTGGCCTGGAACGGACTCATCGGGTTCTGGATCCCCGCCGCCGTGTTCGGCCTGTGGGAGCTGGTCATGGGCATCATGACGCTACGGGCGGTCAACCGCGACGACCTCGGCGAGATCGCGCCACCGGCCCTGGGCACACCCGCCGTGGCCGCCAGCGCCTGAACGACCGGCTTCTACAGACCGCAGGCATCGTCGGTGCAGGCGCCGGCCTC
>Ga0070741_10011798_pt1 | contig 16003 bp, 13 predicted proteins | sample Coa_R1_4_FD_66440 | JGI IMG/M metagenome (GOLD analysis project Ga0070741, IMG submission 66440) | Surface soil microbial communities from Centralia Pennsylvania, which are recovering from an underground coalmine fire - Coalmine... | ecosystem: Environmental > Terrestrial > Soil > Unclassified ...
AGCGTGTCGGCGGCGTCGTTCGGCCCGGACACGTACTCGCGCGCCCAGTGCGAGGCAGCTCGAAGGTAGAACAGCGGGTCGGTGCGCGGGAGCCCTGCAGGCAGCCTCCCCGCGGAGACCGCGAAGTAGAGCTCGGTTGCGCCGAGCTCGAGATCGTCTCGCCACTCGATCTCCGGGTAGAAGCCCCACGGGATCACCGTGACCAGCCGACCCGTCGGGCTGGTGTCGGCCAGGTCGAAGATATGCTCGGCCGCAAGGAGGCACCGGTCGGCGAACGCAGGAGCAAGCTCCCTGAAGACCTGGAAGCACAGGGCGAAGGCCGCCGCGTCGCGACCGGCGAGGTTGGGGCTCACCGGCGATCCCGGGGGACCCGCGCGAAACACGGGTCGGTGGCGGATATACCGGTACCGCCGGTCCCGGCCGCCGAAGGTGTCGTCGGCCTGCGGGAGCCGCCACAGGTCGTGATCGCCGGCAGTCCGGGCGTTCCCGGAGCCGATTCCGACCTGGTAGTAGAGGACCTTCCGCCCGTCGTCCCACATCCGGAGCAGCCACTTCAGTCCGAACTGGGCCTCGGCCGTGAAGTCCGAGGTCGGCGAGCCCGAGCCCATGAGCTCGGGGAAGTCCCGGATGCCGGCCAGCATCAGGTCTACCGTGTAGCTGGTCGTCTCCACGAACTTGAGGTAGTCGCCCGCGTCCCACCAGCCGCCCGAGGCGTCGATGCGAACGCCCAGCGGGTGGAGATCGCCCCGGAAGACTCCGTCGGAGTCCACGCGCGGTGTTCGATACGTCATCGCCCGTCGATCGTGCAGGTGCGCGGGCGCGCTTCGGAGCGAGGAGCGGATGAAGTCCGGCCCGTCCCGCTGCACGCGGTAGAAGGCGAGGGCGTGCGCGAGCGCGTTCCGGTCGATCGTCACCCCCTCGTCGATCGGGAACCGCGGAGAGGACGCCGCGATCGGAGCCGTCACCACGATCCGATACGTGCCCGGCGTCGTGACCCCATCGAAGTCGATCGGGTACACGAACGGGAAGGCGTCGCTCCATGCGCCCAGGCTCGGGCCGGCGCGCCCGGCGAAGGCAACGCGGCCCCGCGCGTCTCGTACCTCGAACGTCGCCCCGGCCTCCCGGCCCGTGGCCATGAGGTACGCACGCTTCGGCACTCCGATCGCATAGCCCATCTGATCGACGCGGACGAACGCGGATCTCGTAGGCGCGGGGTGGGTCGGGGCGGCGCCTCTCGCCGTCGGCGCGAACGGAAGCGCGAGCGCCATCGCCATGACCGGCGCGACCGTGCGAACGACCCGTTCCCCGATCACGGTGTCAACGGTACCCTGGGCGGAGGACCTCGTCGCGTTGCGGGAGTACGGCCGGTGGAGGGCGACCCCGACGCCGTCTTCGCGTATGAGCATCTAGCCTGAGCCTTCGCCAACCACGAGAGCGATGGCGCCGCGCACCTTGCCGGCGCGAAGTGTGTCGAGCGCCTCGTTCGCCTGCTCCAGCGGGAACGCGCGCACGCGCGTGCGCACCGGCACACGCGGAGCGAGCTCGAGGAACTCGACTCCGTCCGCGCGGGTCAGGTTGGCCACCGAGCGCACCACCCGCTCGCGCCAGAGGATCTGGTACGGGAACGACGGGACATCGCTCATGTGGATCTCGCCGCAGACGACCGTCCCGCCGGGAGCCGTCGCCCGAAGCGCGAGGGGAACGAGCTCGCCGGCCGGCGCGAACAGGATGGCCGCGTCGAGCTCCTCCGGTGGGAGATCTGTCGAGGCGCCGGCCCACTCGGCACCGAGCTCGCGTGCGAAGCGCTGACCCTCCTCGTCTCCTTCGCGCGTGAACGCGAACACCCGACGACCTTGATGGAGCGCCACCTGTGTGACGATGTGTGCCGCGCCGCCGAACCCGTAGATGCCCAGGATCCGCGCGTCCCCCGTCATGCGCAGGCAGCGGTAGCCAACCAGCCCGGCGCAGAGCAGCGGAGCCGCCTGCAGGTCCGGGTAGCCGGCCGGGATGGGGAACGCGTACCGGGCGTCGGCCACCGCCAGCTCCGCGTACCCTCCGTCGACGTCGTAGCCGGTGAAGCGTGCGTGCTCGCAGAGGTTCTCACGTCCCGCGCGGCAGAACCGGCACTCGCCGCAGGTCCATCCGAGCCACGGGATCCCGACACGATCGCCGACGGCGAAGCCTTCCGTGCTCTCACCCGAGGCCTCGACGGTGCCGACGATCTGGTGTCCGAGCACGAGCGGGAGCTTGGGCCTCGGCAACTCGCCGTCCGCCACGTGGAGATCGGTTCTGCATACCCCGCACACGCGAACCCGGACCAGCACCTGACCGGCGCCGGGCTCCGGCACGGGAAGCTCGGCCGGCCGCAACGGAGCACCGGGCCGCTCGAGGACCATCGCGCGCATGCGCTGGCTCACCTCATGCAACCTTAGACGAGCCAAGCTCGAGCGAGAACGAGCCCGCTCGATCCCGCTGGGTGCAGGCGCGGGTTTAGGGGTTGAGGCGGTACAGCGTGGTGAGATCGATGCCGAGCACCGTCTCCGCGGCCATCATCGCCGCGACCGCGGTGTCCCGGTCGCCCTCCTGCACGGCGTCGGCCGCCCGGTCGAGCGCGCTCGCCACCGCCCACGCTTTCATCTCGGCTTCGCCGAACTCGATGCGGTCGTCGCTGATGGCGGCGCGGTAGAGCATCTCGAGCGTCGTGTACATGTACATCTCGATGAGCGCGATCATGCGCTCGGAGTCCTTGGCGCCGGGACGCAGCGCGTCCCGAAGGCCCGTCATCACCTGGTCCCCGCGCGCCTGGATCGCGATCCGCGCTTTCTCCGGATCCGCCTGTCCCACTCGCAGCATGGCCGCAACGTACTTGGCGAAGATGGCCGTCTCGCTCATGGCGTTCCGCGACTCCCCTCGACTCGTCCCCAGCCGCACCGGCATCCTCGCGAACCGGGGGATGGGGTCGCATCGGTCATTCGGTTCCGGCGCCTAGGCCGAAGGGCCATTTCCCGCTGGGGCGATCCGCGGCGATCGGAGATCCGGGGCGAGGGGAGATGAGGCCGCGACCTGAGCCGCACGGGCCGCGGCTCAGGTCGCGCCCGGGTCGCGCACGCATCCTCGCGGCCGGAACGCGGATCGATCAGGGCCCTTCGTCCCGGATCAAGCGGGACCGCCGGGACCCGCCCCCCACTTCCCGAGCGAGGGAGCCCGCCCCTCGTCCCTCGCACGCATCGAACGGGCCAGCATCCGCGCTTCGCGCAGCGGCTCGGGAGTGCGAGCGCGCCCGGTCACCAGCGCCACGACCTCACACGCCACTTCCGGGTCCGTCCTCCAAGCCGCATGGACGCAGACCGGCCGGACGTTGCGGCGGGTTCGAACCCGGTAGCCAACGACCTCACCCTCCAGGACCAGCGGGCTCCGCTCGCCCGGTACACGACCCGGCTGCCCGCCTTCGGCCACGAGCGGGCGATCGGTCACCCCGACCGTCGGCACATCGAGGGCCGCGCCCAGGTGGAGCGCCAAGCCCGCACGGCGCGGGTGGTCGCGCCCGGAGGCGTTGACGATCAGGACGTCCGGCGGTTCCAGGAGAGACCTCACGGCGCGCTCGAGCAGCGACCCCTCTCGGAGCGCCAGATGGCCGGGGTCGTAGAACGCGCCGACCAATCCGCTCGCCACCGCGATGTCGGAACCGCCGGAGCGACGCACGACGGCGGCGGCCCAGGCGCGCTCCGGTCCGACCGATGGGCGTGCCCGCGCGGTCGAGAACGCCACGAAGACCGCTCCGACGCGCGCAGGCGGAGATGGGCGCCACGCCGCGGCCGAGTCCGCGAGCTCCGCCAGGCGTACCTGCAGCCGCTCGAGCGCCTCAGCCGAGGACGGCCACCACTCCATGCTCTCCACTCAGCCGCCGGTCCGTCGCTCACTCCGCAGCGTTGCCTGCGCTCACAGGGCGTGGCGCTCGACGAGGCGTCGGGCCTCATCGTCCAGCCAAGGGGGCTCACCCGCTCGGGCGTTCTCGAGGGCATGCGCGGCCTTGGAGCTCGCCGGAATCGCCACGTGGACCCGAGGGTCCGAGAGGGTCCACTTGAGCAACGCCTCCGCCCACGACCGCACGCCGAGGGCGCGGAGGACCTCGGCACCGGGGCCCGGCAGCAGTCCTCCCTCGGCAAACGGGCGCATCGCGATCACCCCGAGCCCGAGGTCCTGCGCGAGCGGGAGAATCCGGCGTTCCGCTTCCCGCTCCCTTGGGTTGTACGGAACCTGCACGGCCTGGATCCTGCCGCTGCGCATCGCGCGCTCCAGCTCGTCGAACGCGGCCGCGTCCCAGTGAGTGGCGCCGATCAGCGCGACCCGCCCCGAGTCGCGCTCGGCCTCGAGCCAGTCCACGTGCTCCCGCCAAGCGACGAGGTTGTGCACCTGCTCGAGCTCGACCCGGCCTCCGAAGAGCCCGAGCTGACGCTCGAGCTGTCGCCTGCCCTCCTCGACCGACGGCGTCCAGATCTTCGTCGCGACCAGCGCGCGTTCGCGGACGCCGTCGAGGGCCCGGGCCAGCACGGCCTCGGCCCGTCCGTACATCGGCGAGGTATCGACGAGCCGCACTCCCGCCTCGAGCGCCGTCTGCACCACGGACCGAGCCCCGACCTCGCGCCGCGGCGCGAGGTCGAACACGGCCCAGGTCCCGAGCCCGATCACGGGGACATCGAGGCCGGTCGTCCCGAAAGGCCGAACCTCCATCACGGGTCGTCGCGCTCGTCGCGCAGGAACCGCTCAAGCTCGCGAACGAGCTCGTCGCCGTCCGGCAAGGAGGCGATCTCCTCCTCCGAGGCCGCCTCCTCGAGGCGTCGGACGTAGGCGGCGAGGTTCGGGTCGCCCTCGATCGCTCGTCGGACTCGCTCGTCCCAGACACGCGCCGCGGCCTCGACCTCGGACGTGTCGAGCTCGATCCCAAGGAGGTCCCGAAGCCTTTCGAGCAGGGCGAGCGCCACCCTCGGGTTTCGGTCGGTGGGAAGGTAGTGCGGCGCGGCCGCCCACATCGAGACCGCGGGCAGACCGATCGCCGCCGCCGCGTCGTTCAGCACGCCCACGATCCCGGTGGGTCCTTCGTACGTCGACATCCCCACGCCCAGCCTCGCGGCCCACGTCGGATCGGCGCTCGCAAGCGTGACCGGCGCGGGGCGCGAATGGGGCACGTCGGCGAGGTAGGTCCCAAGCGTGATGAGCAACTCCACCTCGAGGCGGCTGCAGACCTCCAGGAGCGAGGCGCAGAACGTCCGCCACCGTAGGTTGGGCTCCACGCCGATGAACAGCAGGAGGTCGCGACCCGAAGGCCTCGCGTGGAACAGCTCGCAGGCGGGCCACTCGAGCCGGCGCGTCGCGCCCGCATCCAGGGTCACCGTCGGCCGATTGACTTGAAAGTCGAAGAACTCCTCCGGATCCAGCCTTCCGAACCTCCGCGCGCCGAAGCGGTCTCGCAGGTGGCGAGCCGCCATCGTCGCGGCCTCGCCACCGTCGTTCCATCCGGCGAACGCGCAGACCATCACCGGGCTCGAAACCTCGGGGCGGAACTCGTACTCCACGTGGCCCACGGCGACAGTCTGCGCCCGGCGGCCCGGGCTGTCATTCGGTCTGCTGCCGGTCCGGGATCAGTCGCGGTCCTGGATCAGTCGCGGTGCAGGATCGGGCAAGTCATCGTCCGGATGACGCCCTCGATGTGCTGGATCGGTCGCAGCACCAGCTTGCCGAGCTCGTCGACGCTGGTGGCCTCCGCTCGCACGATCACGTCGTACGGCCCGGTCACCAGGGCCGCCGATAGCACCCCGTCCAGACGGGCGAGCGCGGCCGCCACGCGCGCCGCCGTCCCCGGCTCCGCCTGGACGAGCACGAACGCCTGCAGCATGTCGCATCACCTCGCCCGCTCTCGTCGACCGAGCCATAGTGCGCCGGAAGGGAACCGAAGGACAAGAGGACCGCCGAACGTTCACACAACCGTTACGCGGACGAGACCGGCCCGCGGACGGAGACCGGCCCGCGGACGGTCCTTGAGCGCGCCCGACCCCAGGGGGACAATCGCTGCCCCGGCGTGAGAGGAGCACATCTGAGGCTCGGCCGCTCCATGTCGACGATCGCCGTCGCGATCGTGCTCGTCGTGAGCGGCCTCCAGGCGCCGGCGCGGGCGGAAGCGACGACCGTGGCTGTCACGCCCGCGGTCCGCGTCGCGACCTTCGGGGACCAGATCCCGCTCGCCGCCGAGGTCACCGGGGACCCGACCTGCTTCGGCCCCCGGCCGATCGAGCTCGACCGCAGGTCGGCCGCCGACCCGGACTGGACGCCGGTCGCACAGGCGGCGACGGCCGCCGACGGGACGGCCGCGTTCTCGGACGCGCCCGCGTACACCTCGAGCTACCGCGTGTCGCTCCCGGCGACCGCGACCTGTCCGGCCGTGGAGTCGGACGCGGTCACCGTTCGGGTCCGCGTGCGCATCGACTCCTCGCTCGTCGGGTCCTCCCTCACGGCGGGGAGCTGCGCGGAGCTGGCCGTCGACGTGTCGCCGAGCAAGCCCGGGCAGACGGTCGAGCTCCTGCGACGGACGGCGTCGGGCTGGATGACGGTGGGCACGCTGACGCTCGACGAGACCTCGTCCGCCTCGACGAGGCCGTGCTTCGGGTGGGACGACATCGGAATCGTCCGGCTACGCGCACGGTGGCCGGCGCAGGACGCGCTCAACGCGCCGTCGAACGGGCCTTCGCTCCCGTTCCGGATCACCCCGGCCCCGTGGATGCGGCGGGTGTCGGCCGCGGTCGAAGACCACCCGGTCTCGGTCGCGGTGGGCGAGAACGGCATGTTCCTGTACCGCCACTCCGACACGACGCCGCGCGCCCCCGCATCGAACGAGAAGCTCCTGCTATCGATGGCTCTGCTCGACGATCTCGGCCCCCGCTACCGAATCCCGACGATCGCCGCTGCCGAGCAGGTGCGCGGCCACGTGGTCGCCGGGGATCTGTGGATCCTCGGCCGAGGCGACCCCACGCTCGGGCCCGCCAGACTCGCCCTGCTCGCCCGGAAGATCGCCGCGGCGGGCATCACCCGGATCCGGGGCCGCGTGATGGGAGCCACCACGTACTTCGCGCGGGACTGGTGGGCCCCCGGATGGAAGCCCGAGTTCCGGCGGGAGGAGGTCGCGCTCCCCACGGCTCTTACCTACCAAGGCAACACCGCTGGAGGCGTCCACATCCAAGATCCCGAGCGACGGGCGGCGGAGCGGCTCGAGATCGAGCTCGAGCGGCGCGGGGTCGCCGTCGGCGGCGAGCCCGGCGCCGGGACCCCCCCTTCGACCCTGCAGGCGGTGGCCACGGTGCGCTCCGGGGTTCTGGCCGGGATCCTACGCCGCATGAACGTCCCCTCCGACAACTTCGTCGCGGAGGTCCTCGGCAAGCTGCTGGGCGCCCGGCGCGGCGGACCGCCGGGGACGATCGCCGAAGGGGCCCGGCAGATCCAGGCCTGGGCGGCCGGTCACGGGGAGAAGGTCATCGCGTTCGACGGCTCGGGGCTTTCCTACGCGGATCGCGTTACCGCGGAGGCGATCGTGCGGCTCTTGTGGGTAGCCGACGATGCCCCGTGGCTCCCCGCCCTGCGAGCTTCGTTGCCGATCGCGGGGCAGGGGACGCTCGAAGGCCGCCTCACCGGCGTGCGGGTGCGCGCGAAGACCGGAACGCTCACCGGCGTCTCGGCGCTGTCCGGGTGGGTTTGGAGCCGGACGAGCGACCGATGGGTGGACTTCTCGATCCTGTCGAGCAGCATGCCGAAGTGGCTCGCGTCCTCGATCGAGGACCGCATCGTTCGCATCCTGGCGTCCTCGGCCTGACCGGCCGCCGAGGCAAAGGGTCGGACGTCCTCCGTAAAGCGAATCGCCCCACGTTCCGATGCTCGAGGGTGATGGAGTTTCGCGGATCGACATCCCAGCGAGCACACGACGGGGCGGCCGTCGAGGGGGATCCGTCCCCCGCCGATCCGCGCCCTCAGGGGCTCGGCGAGTCGGCGATCCCCTACCGCGACTTGATCGAACGGGTCCCGGGGATCATCTACACGGAGGTTGCCGACCACGAGCGACCGAGCGGCTCTCGCGCCACCTACGTGAGCCCCCAGTCGATCCGGTTGCTCGGCTACACCCCAGGGGAGCTGGTCGAGGACCCCGACCTGTGGGACGCGATCGTCCACCCCGAAGACCGCGCGCGTGTGTTCGCAGCGGTCCGGGCCTCGGCGGAAGCCGGGGAGCCCTTCTGGCAGGAGTACCGGATCGTGGGCCGCGACGGCACCACGCGTTGGGTGCGCGACGCGGCGACGGTGATGGAGGACCCGATAAGCGGGGCTCGCTCCTGGCAGGGGTTCATGCTCGACATCACCGAGCAGCGACGGATCGCCGAGCAGCACGCGGAGGTGGAGGCCAAGTACCGCGCGCTCGTCGAGCAACTCCCGGCAATCGTCTACCTCGCCGAGTACGGCGAGGAGGGCGACTGGCTGTACATCTCCCCGCATCTCGAGCACGTACTCGGCTACACGCCGCAGGAGTGGCTGGCGCACCCGCATCCGATGCAGACGTTCACTCACCCCGACGACATCGGGGTCGTACGAGCCGAGGAGGCTCGCTCGCAGCGCGAGGGCGACACCTTCCACGCCGAGTATCGGATGCGCGCGCGCGACGGACGGTGGGTGTGGATCCTCGACGAGGCGACGGCCGTTCGCGACGAGTCCGGAACACCGCTCTTCCTCCAAGGCGTGATGTACGACGTGACCGAGCGCAAACGCGCCGAGGTCGAGCTGGCCGCGGCGAACGAGCGGTTGCGAGCTCTGGATCGACTGAAGAACACCCTGCTGCACACGCTGTCCCACGACCTCCGCGGGCCGATCAGCGCCATCCTCGGCGCCGCTGCGACGCTTGGGCACCTGGGCCCCAAGCTCTCCGAGGAGGAACGGCGCACACTGCTCCATACCATCGAGGTCCGCACACGCGGCATGCAGGCGCTCGTCTCGGACCTGCTGGATCTCGAGCGCCTGGATCGCGGCATCGCCGAGCCGAAACGCGTTCCCGTCAACGTGGCCGAGCTGGCTCGCTCCCTGGTGGCGCGGTCCGACGGATTTCGCGATCGGCGCGTCGAGGTGGACGCGGACGCAGCCGTCGTCTCGGCCGATCCCGCCATGCTCGAGCGCGTGATCGACAACCTCCTGGTGAACGCCGCGACGCATACCCCGGCCGAGTCGCGGGTATGGGTGCGGGTGCGGCGAACGGAGAGCGGGGTCCTGCTGACCGTGGAGGACGACGGGCCGGGCGTGCCCGACGAGCTGAAGACCACGGTGTTCGAGGCGTTTCGGCGTGGTCCGGGAACGGCCGGCCTGCCCGGGAGCGGCCTGGGCCTGTCGCTCGTCTGCCGCTTCGCAGAGCTGCACGGCGGCCGAGCGTGGGTCGAGGACCGGGCGGGCGGCGGAGCCTCGTTCCACGTACTGGTTCCCGACTCGGAGCCGGGTTCGGCCGTCGGGCTTACGTGATGAGCGAACGTCCGATCTCGTCCGCGGTTCGCACGACGGCGGGCGCGCACCTGGCGGCCCCTCCTCGGCGCATGCGGGTCTCGGGGCCCGAGACCGAGACCACCGCCACGAGCTCCCCGCCTCGTCCGAAGACGGGGGCGCTCACCGAGCCCACGCCCGCCTGGCGCTCGCCCATGCTCTGCGCCCACCCGCGGCGGCGGATCGTCTCGAGCTGTCGGAGGAGCTCGGCCCGCGACGGGGTCCGGGACGTGTAGCGCCGGCGACCGGCGAGCACGCGCTCGCGATCGAAATCGGAAGCGAACGCGAGGAACACCTTGCCCGCGGAGCCGGCGGTGAGCGGAAGCAGGGTCCCGACCGGCACGATCGTACGGAGCTCGCTCGAGGACTCGACCGCGTCCAGGCACAGCCGCCGATCGCCGGAGCGAACGTAGAGCTGCACGCTCTCACCGGTCGTCTCGGCGAGCGAGGCCAGGGCGGGGCGAGCCCGCTCGCGCAGCAGGGGATCCCCCATCGCGCTTCCGGCCAAACGGAGCAGACGAGGGCCCAGACGGTAGGTGCGGTCCTCGGCCCGGGCAAGGAAGCCGTGCGCCTGGAGGGCGGAGGCCAGCCGGTGCGCCGTCGCCCGCGTGAGGCCGGTCGCCTGCCTTAGGTCGCCGAGCGACCGAGCTCCCGCCTCCACAGCCTCCAGGATCGCCACGGACCGGTCCAGGACGCCCACCCGGCTCCCGGCCGCAGCCGATCCGTCGGAACGCGCCCGTGGTAGGCTCATCCCACGTACTGATATCAGATTCCATATAGTGAGACAACGGAGGGAGGGGATGGGCCAGACGCTTCCCGAGAAGATCTGGGAACGACACCTCGTGCGTCGCGCCGACGGGGAGCCGGACCTCCTGTACGTGGACCTGCACCTGGTTCACGAGGTCACGAGCCCCCAGGCCTTCGACGGCCTACGCCTCGCCGGCCGTCGGGTTCGCCGCCCCGACCTCACCGTGGCGACGATGGACCACAACGTCCCGACGACGGGCGTGCTCTCCGATCCGATTTCCACGCGGCAGATCGAGGCGCTCGCGCGCAACTGCCGCGAGTTCGGCATCGCCCTGTTCCCCATCGGGCACCCGGGCCAGGGGATCGTCCACGTCATCGGCCCGCAGATGGGGCTCACGCAGCCGGGAATGGTCATCGTCTGCGGCGACTCCCACACCTCGACGCACGGGGCGTTCGGCGCCCTCGCGTTCGGGATCGGAACGAGCGAGGTCGAGCACGTGCTGGCCACGCAGACGCTCCCGCAGAACCGGCCGCGTTCGATGGCGATCACGGTCGAGGGCGCGCTGCCCCCCAGCGTCTCGGCCAAGGACGTGATCCTCGGCGTCATCTCCCGCATCGGCACGGGCGGCGGCGTCGGCCACATCCTCGAGTACCGAGGCTCGGCCATCCGCTCGCTCTCGATGGAAGGACGCATGACCGTGTGCAACATGTCGATCGAGGCTGGGGCGCGCGCCGGGATGGTTGCGCCCGACGACACGACGTTCGCCTACCTCGAGGGCCGGCCACACGCGCCCCGGGGATCGGCGTGGGAGCGCGCGCTGGAGGACTGGCGCAGCCTCGCGAGCGACCCCGACGCCACCTTCGACCGCGAGGTCGTGATCGACGCCGGCGAGCTCAGACCGTACGTGAGCTGGGGCACGAACCCCAGTCAGACCGTGACGATCGACGACGTCGTGCCCGAGCCGGGCGACGAGTCCGCCGAACGCGCGCTCGCGTACATGGGGCTCACGCCGGGCACGCCGATCCGCGAGATCCGTCCGGACACGGTCTTCATCGGCTCGTGCACCAACAGTCGGATCGAAGATCTCCGCGAAGCGGCCGCCGTGCTTCGCGGACGCCGGATCCGCAAGGGGCTCAGAGCGATGGTCGTCCCCGGCTCGATGCTCGTCAAAGCCCAGGCCGAGCGAGAAGGTCTCGACACCGTGTTCCGAAAGGCCGGCTTCGAGTGGCGCGACGCGGGTTGCTCGATGTGCTTGGGGATGAACGCGGATCGACTCTCGCCGGGAGAGCGATGCGCCTCGACGAGCAACCGGAACTTCGAGGGGCGGCAGGGGCCCGGCGGGCGCACGCATCTGGTCTCGCCCTCGGTGGCGGCGGCGACGGCCGTCGCCGGACACTTCTGCACGCCGGAGGACCTGTGATGCAGCCGTTCACCGTGCATACCGGCAGGGCCGTGCCGCTCGATCGCGCCAACGTCGATACCGACCAGATCGTTCCGGCCGAGTACCTGAAGCGCGTCGAGCGGACCGGCTTTGGGCCGTTCCTGTTCCACGCCTGGCGGACCGCCGACCCGAACTTCGTGCTGGATCGCCCCGAGCACCGGGGGGCGACGATTCTCATCGCCGGCCCGAACTTCGGCTGCGGGTCCTCTCGAGAGCACGCGGTGTGGGCGCTCGAGGACCACGGCTTCCGGGCGATCGTGGCGCCGTCGTTCGCCGACATCTTTCGCACGAACTGCACCAAGGTGGGACTCCTGCCGGTGGAGCTCGACATGGAGACCGTACGCTCGCTGATGCTCGTGGTGCGCCGTGATCCGGCGACCGAGATCACCATCGACCTCCGCGAGAAGACCGTGACCGCGCCGGGAATACGGACGAGCTTCGAGATCGACGACTTCACGCGCCGGCGCCTGCTCGAAGGCCTCGACGACGTCGGGCTCACGCTCCGTCACGCGGACGCCATCGCCGCGTACGAGGCGCGCCGACCGCCCTGGCTGCCAACAGCTCCGTCAGCGTGATCGCGTCTCGCACGGCCGCGCCGCCCGTGTCGTTGTTGAAGTAGACGAAGACCTCAAAGGCATCGAGGGCGGCGATTCGGTCCGCCCATCGCTCGAGCGCGGCTCTCGAATATCCGGGCTCGGTCTCGCTCCCCTGGTGGAGCCGGACGTACGACCACCCGCCGGTGACGACGTTCGGGGTCGACGGCCCGACCCGGTCCGCCTGGACGAACGCCGCGCCGGCCGCGTCCAGGAGCCGGAAGACGGGAGCGATCCCCCACGACGGATCGCGAAACTCGAAGGCCCCCCGCAGGCCGTGGGGCAGGACCGAGAGGAGCTCCCGCAGACGGTCGAGGTCCACAATGAAGCTCGGTGGGAGCTGGAAGAGCACCGGTCCCAGACGGTTGCCGAGCTCCCGGGCTCTGGACCAGAGCAGCTCGACCGGCTCGCGACAGTCCCGCAGACGGCGGACGTGCGTGATGAACCGGCTGGCCTTCACGGCGACGACGAACCCCTCGGGTGTCTCCGCACGCCACCGGCCGAAGGTTCCCGCCGACGGCAGTCGGTAGAACGAGCTGTTGACCTCGACCGTGGGGAACCGCGTGGCCAGGTGGGTGAGCCAGGCGCGCTTGGGCAGGCCTTCAGGGTAGAGCACGCCGCGCCAGTCGTCGTACTGCCAGCCGCTCGTGCCGACCAGGATCCGCACGCCGCTCCTCCACGCCGCTCCTCAAGGGGGTGCCCCGGTCCGCCGATGGCCAGAGTATGCCGGGAGAGGATCGGGCGTCCGTCGCCGCCAACGCCGACTCGAGCAAGGAAGGCGTGCGCAGCCGCGAGCCCCTCCCACCGTCGCGCGTGCGGACCCCGAAGCCTCTGCGCCGTAAGGAGGACGGCTGGCTCGAGCGCTGGATGGCGACGATCGCCGACCTCGCGTGGCTCAAGGAATCCCATCCCATGCTCGACGCCGTCATCGACGAGGTCGATCCCGCCCGCGGTCGCCACATCCGGATCAAGGACCGCTGGCTCGCCGACTTCGCGTCGTGCAACTACCTCGGCTTCGATCTCGATCGCGAGATCATCGAGGCGGTCCCCGCGTACCTCGAGCGCTGGGGGACCCACCCGTCGTGGTCCCGACTGCTCGGGAGCCCGGTGCTGTACGAGCAGATCGAGGAGCGGCTGGCCTCGCTGCTCGGCGCCGAGGACACCCTCCTGCTGCCGACGATCACCCACATCCACATGTCGGTGATCCCGGTGCTCGCGGGTTCCGGCACGATCTTCCTCGACGGCCGAGCGCACAAGACCATCTACGACGGAGCCATGATCGCCCGCGGCCACGGAGCCACGGTCCATCGGTTCCGCCACAACGACGCAGAGCACCTGGAGGAGCTGCTCCGGGCCGCGAACGGCGCACCTCGCCTGATCGCCATGGACGGTGTGAACTCGATGACCGGGAACGCCCCCGACCTCGCCGCGTTCGCTCGGCTCGCCCGCGAGCACGACGCCCTCCTGTACGTCGACGACGCGCACGGGTTCGGCGTGATCGGGGAACGCGCGCCCGGCGAGCTCTGCCCCTACGGCACGCTCGGCAACGGCCTCGTCCGCCACCAGGCGGAGACGTACGAGGGCGTCGTCTACGTCGCCGGTTTCTCGAAGTCCTACTCGTCGTTGCTTTCGTTCCTCGCGCTGCCCACGCGGCTCAAGGACGTCCTGAAGGTGGCCGCTCCGCCGTACCTGTACTCGGGGCCCTCGCCGATCGCCTCGCTCGCGACCACCATCGCCGGGCTCGACGTGAACGAGAAGCGGGGCGATCTGTATCGCTTCGAGGTCTGGAGGAAGACGGCGCGCGTGCTCGAGCGGCTGCGGGAGCTGGACATCTACACGCCCAACCGTTCGGGCTATCCGCTGATCGAGGTCCCCCTCGCGAATCACGACGACATCGACGTGGTGGGGCGGTATCTGTTCGAACGCGGCGTCTACGTCACCATGGCGGCCTACCCGCTGGTGCCGAAGGACGAGGTCGGGTTCCGGATCCAGATCACGGCAGCGAACGGCGACGATGAGATCGACCTCCTGTGCGAGGTCCTGGGCGAGATCAACGAGCGGTTCGCCCTCCAGCATCAGCAGCACCGCCAGCTGCTCCGAGAGGCCCGCGCCCCTGGGGCCTGAGGCGGTTCAGGACGGAGCCTGCGCGGCCGATACAGCGTGCATGAAGTCGCGGGTGTGGCTCGCGTACCTCGCCGGCGGATACGCCCTCCTCGCCCTGTGGGAGCTCGTGCCCGCCCTGAAGACCGGTCCGGTCTTCAACCTGATCGCGCTGTCCTCGCCCGTCGCGATCGTGCTCGCGGTACGGCGCATCCCGCGCGAACGGCGGCCGCCTTGGTACCTGTTCGCGCTCGGCCAGACCCTGTTCGTGGCGGGCGACGTCATCACGTACAACTACCCGAAGTTCTTCGGCGGCGCCGAGCTCCCGTTCCCGTCGATCGGGGACGTCCCCTACCTGGCCGTTTATCCGTGCCTGATCGCCGGCCTGCTGATCATCGCGCGGCGACGGACCCCCGGCGGCGACCGGGAGAGCCTGATCGACTCGCTGATCGTGGCCATGGGCATTGGTGCCCTCGCCTGGGTCTTCGTCATGTCCCCAACCGCACGGGACTCCACGTCGACCTGGCTTCAACGGATCGTGAGCATGGCCTACCCGGTGATGGACCTCATGCTGCTCACCGTGGTCGTGCGGCTGGCGCTCGGCGCCGGCGCCCGACCCGTCGCGTACTATCTCATGGCGCTCGCCGCGCTCTCGCTGTTCGTCACCGACTTCGTCTACGCGTACATCAGCGCGCAGGGCATCGTGTACAACCAGGCCGGCTACCTGGAGGCGGGCTGGGCGAGCTTCTACCTGATCTGGGGCGCATCCGCGCTGCACCCGTCCATGCGATCCCTCGACGAGCCGGCCGAGCGCCGCGAGCTGACCCATCCGCGTCGCCGGCTTTACGTCCTGGCGAGCGCCTCCCTCATGGCGCCGGCCGCCGAGCTCATCCAGGCGCTCCGCGGCGATCCCGTCGACGTGCCGGTGCTCGCAGGCTGCGCCACCCTGCTGTTCGTGCTGGTGCTGTCCCGGCTGAACGGTCTCATGGTGGACATCAGCGAGCATCGCAAGACGGAGCGGCGACTGCGGGAGGCCGAGAACAAGTACCGTTCGCTCGTCGAGGGCCTGCCGGCCGTCGTCTACATCGCGGAGTTCGGAGCGGAGGGCGCATGGAGGTACGTCAGCCCTCAGATCCAATCGGTCCTCGGCTTCTCCCGCGAGGAGTTCATGAGCGGCGCCACCTTCTGGCGTGAGCGGATCCTTCCCCAGGATCGCGAGCAGGCGCTCGCCGCCGAGCTCCAGCTCCTGAACGGCCGGGGAAAGATGCAGTGCGAGTACCGGATCCGCGGCGTCGACGGGCGCGAGATCTGGATCCGCGAGGAAGCCGAGGCGCTGGAGGACGAGCAGGGACGACCCGCGTTCCTGCAGGGCGTGATGTACGACGTCACCGATCAGAAGCTCGCAGAGGAACGGCTCCGCCAGGCGCTGGAGACCGAGAAGGAGGCGACGAGGCGCCTTACCGCGCTGCACGAGATGCAGAACTCGTTTCTCCAGGCCGTCTCCCACGACCTGCGGACGCCGCTCACCTCGATCCTCGGCAACGCGCTCACGCTCGAGCACAACAT
>Ga0070741_10011799_pt1 | contig 16003 bp, 7 predicted proteins | sample Coa_R1_4_FD_66440 | JGI IMG/M metagenome (GOLD analysis project Ga0070741, IMG submission 66440) | Surface soil microbial communities from Centralia Pennsylvania, which are recovering from an underground coalmine fire - Coalmine... | ecosystem: Environmental > Terrestrial > Soil > Unclassified ...
GCCCCCGATGGCTTGCAGCCGCTGCGATCGTCCGGGAGGTCGAGCTGCAGCGACCAATCCGCGTGCTCTTCGAACGCCGCCTGTCCGCTGAAGCCCTCGGTCAGCTCTCGCTTACCGTTGACCAGCACCTCGTAGCGCCCTTGCAGCCGCCGCGGTGTGTTCGCCACCAACGCGACGCGCTCTCCCCAGCGCGCGCCGAGCGCCGTCGTGTGCACCTCGAACGGACCGGTCGCGCACTTCGCGATCGGCTCGAAGCCGCGCGTCACGCGCGTGCGGTACCCCATATAGGCGCAGCCGCTCGACGCGACCGCGGCCAGCAACACGAGCTCGAGGCGCGCGGACAATCCTCCCCTCCTTCATCACCAAGCGTACGCCGCGCACGGTGGAGATGTCACCCGTCGGGCAACCGAGCAGCGCTCAGGGCGAGTGACCGCCGCCGGCTCGTGCGCGGGTTTGGTATAGTGAGGCGCGAGCGAGACCATGGAGCGCTACTGTCCCAGCTGCGACAAGTCGTTCGCCGCCGAGCTGGAGCAGTGTCCCGACGACGGCACGCGCCTGGTGAAGCTCGGCGATTCGGGAGATCCGCTCGTCGGCCGCCGCGTCGCCGGACGCTACACGCTCAAAGCGCGGCTCGGCGCCGGCGGAATGGGCGTGGTCTATCGCGCGTGGCAGCACTCGGTCGGGCGCGATGTCGCGGTCAAGCTGATCCATCCGCGCGCGGGCCACGAGGAGCAGTCGGCCAAGCGCTTCTTGCGCGAGGTCAAGATGGCGAGCCGGCTGTCGCAGCCGAGCACCGTCGCCGTGCACGACTTCGGACAGACCGACGACGGGCTGCTGTACTTCGCGATGGAGCTGATCCAGGGGCGCACGCTCGGTGACGTGCTGCGCGCGGACGGGCCGTTCTCCGTCGAGCGGCTGGTGCGCGTCGGCGCGCAGATCTGCGACGCGCTCGAGGCGGCGCACAAGCTCTCGATCGTTCATCGCGACCTCAAGCCGGCCAACGTGATGGTGCTCGACGATCCGCCGGGACGCGATCTGATCAAGGTGCTCGACTTCGGCCTGGCCAAGACCTTCGGCGAGGAGTCGGGCGAATCGACGGTGACGCGATCGGGGATGGTGGTCGGCACGCCGAGCTACATGTCGCCCGAGGCGGCGCGCGGCGCAGCGACGGACGCGCGCAGCGACCTGTACTCGCTCGGCGTGATGCTGGCGGAGCTCGGGTCGGGGCGGTTGCCGTTTCAGGCCGACACGCCGCTGCAGATGATGCGGCGGCATCTCGAGGAGGAGCCGTCGATCGCGGGCGAAGTGCCGCCGGCGATGGCGAGCGTGCTGCGAAAAGCGCTGGCGAAAGATCCGGCGGCGCGCCACGCGTCGGCGGCGCTCATGCGCGATGCGCTCGAGGCGGCGGGCGAGGCGTCACGCAGCCGCGCCGTCGTGCCGCAGATCAAGACGGATCGCGCGGCGCCGGTGAGCGGGTTGACCGACACCGCCGCTGCGCTGGCGGCGACGAGCGCGAGCGCGGCGCCAAGCGCGAACGCGAGCGCGGCGCCAAGCGCGAACGCGAGCGCGGCGCCAAGCGCGAGCGCGGCGCCGAGCGCGGGCGCGGCCGGCGCCGGTGACTCGGCCACCTCCGCGATCGATCGCGCCGACCGCCGGCGCTTCCATGCCGTCGGCGCGACGCTGCTGCTGGCGAGCGCAGCCGGGACCGTGGCGCTCGGTTATCCGGGCGTGCCGCCGTTCGCGGTGCGCGAATGGCTGCATCGCGGCGGACGGGCGGCGTACTTCGTGCTCGCGCTCGGCCTCCTCGGCGCGGCGGCGATCTTCGCATCGGCGCGCTGGCCGCGCCTGCGCAAGGCGAGCTGGTGGCTGGCGGCCGCGCCCGGCATCGTCGGTTGCGGCGGCGTGCTGATCGGATCGCTGCGATCGTCGTCCGCGCTCGCCGGCCTGCCGCCGCTGCGCCACTTCGTGATCCTCAACCTCGGCATGTGGGAAGCCAACGTCAATCGCTTCCTCGGCTGCGCGGTCTCGACGGCGCTCGCGCTCGTGCTCGCCGCGCTGCCCGGACCGCCGGCCACGCCCGCGCGCCGCGCGTGGCTCGCCGCCGCCGCGCTCGCGTTCGCGCTCCTCGGCGCCGCCGCGCTCGCCCTCGACGCCCACCCGGTGCGCCCGCTCCTGCTCGCGCCGCTCGCGCTCGCGATCACTTGGTGGCTGTGCCCGGCGGCCGAAGCGCGGCCCGGCGCGCGCGCCGCTGCGCTCCTGGCGATCATGATGGCGCAGGCGTGCGCCATCGCGTACGCCATCGCGCTCGAGACCGCGATCTGGGGCGGCTCGTTCTCGCGCGGCGCGCGCGCGCGCGACCTCATCCTCGCCGCGCGCGAGCGCACGTACTCGTGGGCGCTGCATGGCGCGGCGCTGCTGTTCTGCGCGGCGCTCGGGTGGATGTTGTGGCGCGGGCGCGTTCGCTCGTGGCGGCGCGGCTGGAGCGTGGTGGCGTTTCTCGCCGTAGCCGGGGGCGCCGACGTGGCGACGCACGTGCAGTTCGCGTCGCGTCGCGCGGCCCTGCTCGCGGCGCTCGGCGGCCAGTTCTCGACGTTCGCGCGGCTGGATCCGCCGTCGACGGCGGCGCTCGATCCCAAGCAGTTCACGCCGCACCGCGCGCCCGCGCTCCAGGTGGCGCGCGAGGTGGTGGCGCTCAATGGCGCCGGCGTCGCGCGGCTCTCGGCCGTCGGCAGCGCCGATGCGGCGATGAACCTCGGACGCGATCTCGGCCACGCGCTCGCCGATCAAACCGCCGATCCCGAGCGGCGCGACGGCGATCCCGATCTGGCGATCGCGATCGATCGCGAGGTGCGCTGGCGCGACGTCCTGCCGGTGCTCGCCGTCGCCGAGACGGCGGGCGCGCGCCGTGTGGAGCTGCTGTTTTCGCGCGGCCAGGCGCCGGCGCTGCCCGCCGATGCGCCGCGCGAAGCGACCTACGTGCTGCCGCAAGACTTCGTCGCGCTGCCGGTCGCGCTCGCCACGGCCGGCTTCGCGCCGAGCGACGCCGACGCGCGCTTCGACGACGTCGCGCCTACGCTGATCGCGCAGGCGCTGGCGACGCCGGGCGGGCTGTCGCTCGCGGTGACGGCCCCGACGCCCGGCGACGAGCCCGCGCCGCCCGCCGACGCCGACGCCGATCACCGCGCGCTGGCCACCGCCGAGCGCGCGCTCGCCGGCCGGCGCGGCGCCGAAGATCCCGAGCAGCTCGCGATCGCGTCGCGCGCCGCGTGTCGCCTGGGCGAGATCGATCTCGCCGCCCGCTACGCCGTTCCGCTCTCCGAGGCCGCGCGCGCCGGCGTGATGGCCGCGTGCCCCGCGCTCGACGCGCGCGCGCTCGCCGTCGGCAAGCTGCGCTGGTCGATCTACGCGCGCTTTGCGCCCGCCGCGGCGCGCTGCATCGCGGGCGCGGCCGGCCAGCACCACGCGCGCCTCACGCTCCGCATCGCGCCCGACGGCCGCGTCACCGATATCTCCGCCGGAGAAGCCGCGCCCTCCGTCGAGGCCTGTCTCTCCGCCGCGCTCGCGCCGGTGCGCGGCGAGCGCGTCGATCCGGCGCCGGGCGGCCACTTGCTCGTCGCCTTCTCGATCGAGCCCGGCCGCGCGTGGTGAGTCACCGCTTGCCCGGGCGCCGGGGCCAAGCCCAAAGGTGACAAGGCCGGCGTCTCGCACAAGACACGCCCGCAGGTGAACGCGCGCACGCCGCTGTTGGTAACGCTGCGCGCGCGCGCCGACGTCGACCTGCGCAGAGCCGTCAATCTGGCCGCGATCCAGAAGTCCATCGACGAGATCCCCGACCAGTTCGAGCTACGCGTGCTGCGCTTCTCGGCGAAGGCGCACGAGCTGCAGCTGCTGGTGCGCGCGCCCGACAAGCGATCGCTCTCGCGCGGCATGCAGTCGTTCGGCGTTCGCCTGGCGAACGCGCTCCACCGCGAGCTCGACACCTGGGGCGACGTGTTCGTGGATCGCTACGAGGCCCAGGCGCTCGAGACGCCCGACGCCGTCCGCGACGCCACGCGCACCTGGGACTGAGCGGCGGGACGCGCGGCGCTACGCAGCGTCAAGGTGAAGTGTCACATTTCTCGGCAGCCGCTTCGGCCGCGCTACCAGGGAATGAGCGGGACGCTCGGTGGCGGCGGCGGCCCCTCGGGCACGCACTCGTTGGCGAGGTTGAACTGCGCCTGCCACGCCTCCTCCGCCATCGCCGCCCGCTGCTGCGCGTGGATTTGCTCGAGCACGATCGACGGTCGACTGTCGAGCGCCGCCTGCTTGTGCTCGTACCAGGCGTAGCCGGCTTCGTTGCCGAGGAACGAGGGCAGCTTGAGCACGTCGGCCCACGGCGAATCGAACGGCCGATAGGCGTCGCTCACGTACTCGTTCGCGATCGTGTAGGGAATGGCGAACGGCCCCGCCGCCACGCCCATGAGATAGTTGCCCGGCACCTTCTGCGCCGCTTCGGCGGCGGCGCGGCCCGGCGCCTGTCCCTCGGCGACGCCCTTGCCGAAGTCGATCATTCCATCCATGACCGCGCCCGGCGCGCCCGGGATCCACTTGGAGAGCTGCTTGTAGCCGGCGTGCTCCATGACTTTCTCGATCGCGTGCTCGGCCGGCTTGAGCGAGGCGTCGACGGCCTGGTTACCCCAGAAGACGGTCTTGCCGTTGCGGTACTGCTCCGGCGTCAGGATGCGCTCCTCGCGCTCCCGCGGCAGCGGGTCCGTCGTGTCGGGCGTGGCCGAGGAGCTCGACGCGTTGCCCGGCGCCACGGCGGTAACCTCCATCTCTATCCCCTCGACGACAGGCACGTCTGCGGACGTTCCCCCCGACTGTGGTTCTGGGCTCGAGTCGCTGCCGTCGCTGCCGTCGTCCCCCTCGCCGTCATGCCCGTTGTGGTCGGCGTGCCCGATTGGATCGTTGTTCGCGTAGCTATAGCGATTGACACCCACGCCGGACGCGACCGGACTCGCGGTATCCGCCGACGTGAAGCGTCCGAGCTGCGGATCGTAATAACGCGCGTGCAGATAAAGGAGCCCGGTCTCGTCCTGCCGCTCGCCGGTGAATCCGATCCCTTCGGCGGTCGAGACGTCATTGGACATCCGATCGCCATAAGGCCAATACGTCATTCGCCCGCCGGCGGGCCGCCCGCTCGTATCCGTCACCGAGTCGAGCGACTCGAGATGATCGCCGTGCACCCAATAGGTAGCCGCGCCGCTCCGCTGCGCCACGCGCTGCCCACCGAGACGGAAGTACTTGTTGAAGGAGCCATTGGAGACTTCGACGTCCTCGTTGAGGTAGTACGTGCTGTTCGCGCCGTTCACCTTGGAGAGCCGCGCGCCGTGCGCGTCGTAGCTGAAGCTCGAGCCGGCGATGCTCGTCAGTCGATTGAGGCCGTCCCACGTCGCGGTCTGTCCGTTGCGGGAAGACATGTTGCCGTTCAAGTCGTATCGATAGACGTTCTGCCCCGCGCTCGCGACCGCGTGCGTCCCGGGGTTGTAGCTATAGGGACCGAGCTGCGAGTTATAGGTGATGTTGCCGACGTTGTCGTAAGAGTAGGAAGTGTTCTTGCTGTAATCCGAGCGGCTCATCGCCGAGGTCAAGCGATCGAGATCGTCGTAGCCGTAGCTCCAGCCGTCGGAGCAGAAGGGGCTGTTGCGCGCGGTGATGCGTCCTTTGGCGTCTCGCGTGAGATCGACCGATACCACCGGCAGGGTCTGCGCCGGCGACGTCGTCTGCACGCTGGTGAGCCAGCCGCGCGCATACGAATAGACGCGATTGGTGGACGTGCCGTTGTGTGCATTGAAGTGCGTGAGATTGTCCGAGGCATCGTATTGCGCGCTATCGATGATTCCGGGAATGCCGAACGGCCGTCCGCCGCCGTCGTACGTGCGCGGCGCGCTCGACGTGCCGGCGGTATCGCCGTCGGGGTAGCCGGCCGCGATCAGCCGCCCGCCGGCGTCGTAGCTGGCGGTGAAGGTATAGGACGACGAGCCGATGGTGCGCGTATAGGTGGCTTGCTTGCCCGCGGCATTGTAGTTCATGGTCTCGCCGCCGTAGGGATCGATCACCGAAGTCAAATGACCAACGTTGTAATAGCCGCTGCGGTTCTCGTCATACGTCCAAGTCGAAGTCGCCTGGCTCGACGTCGCGGCCAGGCTCGTCATCGCCGACAATCGATCGATCGGATCATAGGCCATGGCCGTGACCTGTCCCTTGGCGTCGGTCTGCGTAGTCAGGTTGCCGGCGGGATCGTATTGAAACGTCCACGTCCCGAGATCGGGATCTCTGCTGGTGATGATGCGCTTGAGCGAATCGGTCGTATAGCTCCACTGGTTCTGCGCAGCGTCGGTGATCTGCGCGAGGCTGCCGCGCAGGTCATAGATGTATTGCGTATCGACCGGTGTGCCGCGCGAGAACACGCGGTGCAGCACCACGTTTCCATAGGCGTCGGAGAGATCGATCTGGTTGTGTCCCAATTCGTCGGTGTGCGTGGTCGCGAAGCAGGTCGCGCCCGGCGCCGGCGAGGCGCACGCGCCGGTGCCGTAGGCCATGTACGTAGTGGTGTTGTCGGCGAACTGCGTCTTGGTCCAGCGATCGAGCGCGTCGTATGTATAGTAGGACCACGTCGGCGTATCGGTGGCGTAATAGGGACGCGACTGCTGCTGCACGCCGGCGCGCGTTTGATAGACCGTATCGCTATAGATTGAATGTTGCGCGTCCGGCCCTTTGCGGACGGCGCGCCAGATGCGTCCCAGCCCGTCGAAGAACTGCTGGGTCCATTGCGGGCCGTTGCCGTCGGCGGACGGAGTGTCGGTATGGACGTACTGCGCGTTGGCATCTCCGCACGGATTGCCCGCGGTGCCGCAATAGCTGTAATTGACGACGCCGCCGAGCGGCGCGGTTATTTGCGACGGCCGGCAGAGCGCGTCCGGCACCATCGACGTATCTTGTTGATTGGCGTCCGTGGCCTTGGTTTCGACTGCACATAACGGATCCCAGATGTGGGTAGTCGACTTGCCGGCGGCGTTGGTCTCGATGTGTGGATAGACGTTGTAAGCGAGGTCGTATTGAATGGTCGTTGGGTTGTTTCGCTCGTCGACGATCTTGACGACGTTGCCGGAGGCGTCGTACGTGAACGAGTGCGTCACCGGCGTCGGGCCGGTGTCGAGCCAGCGCTGAACGGTCGTGAGGTTGCCGTAGCTCGGCTGCGCGTTCCAGGTGCCCGCGTAGTCGTAGAGGAGCAACGACTGCTCGAGCATGGTGCCGGCGGCGGTCAATCCCGCGTGCATCTCCATGACCGCGGGTTTATCGACTATGTACAGCGATCCGTTTGGTACATAGCCGAACGCGGCGACGCGCTCGTCGCCGCCGACGTCGTAGTCTCCATATTCGATGATCGCCCAGGGCTCCGAATAACCGACCTTCCAAAGCGGGTTCCAGGGATCGTAGTTGTCATAGCGCGTCTGGGTATACACGCGTTTTCCGTATGGACAGGGCCACGAATTGCAGACGGAGCCCGAGCCGTCATAGGCGTAACGCCACAAGCCCGTCTGCATCGATTGATACGGCACGTGCGTTCCATTGGTGGCGTATTCGTAGACCAATGACGTCAGGAGCACGCCTGCGCCGTTCGAGCGATTGATGATCTGAGGCTTCGAGACCGATCCGTAATCTTGCGCGAACCACGTCTCTTCATAGGGACAAGACGATTCGTAGTAATTGCACGGCAAGGTGGCTTTGACGTAATGAAAGCCCAAAAAGCGGCGATCGAGCGCGTCCCACAAGCCGCCCGAGTAGTTATAGACCGTAGTAGCCGCGCCGCTGCGGCCGTCTCCGGTCGTGGACTGCCACACCGTCGGCACGACGAACGGCAGGTTGGTGTTCTGCCACGACGATGACGGTTGATAGGCGACGTCGAGCGTGCCGCCGATTCCGTTGTCGATGTGGGTAATCAAGTTCTCCATTGGACCTTGAGCGAAGAACAGACCCGTCCAACCGCGGTCGGCGGCTTGAAACAGCAGATCGGTCTTGCCGTCGCCGTTGTAATCGCCGGGGGCGACGTTGTCCCAAGAGCGCGCGCACCAGCCGCCATAGCAGGACTGTCCAATGCCGGTGCCCGAGCTGTCGGGGTTCCAATATTGCGCGGCGCGGAACGGAATGACGGGATTGCCGGTACCGGTAAAGAAATAGACCCGCGCCGCGCCGTTGCTGGCGGGATTGTCGCGCAGCCAGAAGTCGGTGATGCCGTCGCCGTTGAAGTCGCCGCTGCCGAAGTAACCGTTTCCGCCGCCGCACCAGCCGCTGTAACACTGCTGTCCCAAGCCGGTGCCCGCCGTCGCCGAGCTCCACAACGCTTGCGCGACGAACGGCTGCGCGGCGTCTCCGGTAGACCAGAAGATGTCGGTGTTGCCTGAATAGTCACTGAGGAAGAGATCGGCTTTGCCGTCACCGTTGTAATCGCCCACCATCATCCCGAAAGCGCGGCACCAGTTGTTGTAACAGGATTGACCGACGCCGTTGCCCGGTGCCGGCGTCCACAAGAACGTCGCGGTAAAGGGGTCGTTGGGATTGCCGGTGCCGAAGAGCGCCGCACGGTAGGTGTTGCTGCTGTTTTGAACGTAGAGATCGATCTTGCCGTCGCCGTTGAAGTCGGCGATCTGGAATCGATCGCCGGTGCCGCTGCACCAGCCATTGTAACAATAGGTGCCCGGCCCGCTGGCGGTGTTGCTCCCGCTCCAGGCGACCGTCGCGGTGAACGGCGCCGAGCGGTTGCCCGTCCCCCAGAAGATCCATTTGTTGTTGGGAGTATTGCCGCTGTTGTTGCGCACGTCGTTTTGCACCAGGAAGTCGGTCTTGCCGTCGCCGTTGAAGTCGCCGGGGATGATTTGATCATTAACGCCCGCGCACCAGCCGTCATAACAACTCTGCGCCAGGCCATTGCCGCTGTTCGGCGACCACAGCATGGTGCCGGAGAATGGATTGTTGGGATCCCCGGTGGCGAACAGCACCATGCGCCACGTGCTCGAGTAGCTGGCCACGTACAGATCGGTCTTGCCGTCGCCGTCGAAGTCGGCGGGCACGACGATGTCGTCGCCGTGCGCGCACCAGCCTTGATAGCAGGTTTGTCCCAATCCGGTGCCCGAGACGGCGTTGTTCCACGCCAGGGTCGTGGTGAACGGCGCCGCGGAGTTGCCGCTCGCCCAGAAGACCGCGGCGTTGCCTTGATTGGAGTCGGAGTAGTACGCGTCGCGCATCAGGACGTCGGTCTTGCCATCGCCGTTGAAGTCGCCGGTCACGGCTTGATCGCCGATGTTGGAGCACCAGCCGTTGTAGCAATTGCCGCCGAGACCGGTTCCCGCGGTCGGCCATCCCCACAGCATCGGGCCCGCCAGCGGATTACTCGGCCCGCTGTTATAGGTGAACGTCGTCAGCGGCAGCGAGCTGGGGCCGTTCACGTTGCCGTTGGCGTCGACGGTGGCGTCCTTGCCGTACATTTGAACGGCTTGCAAGACCGATTGCGGGTTGGATCCGCTCGCCGCCCACCACAGTCGATAGGCGCGCGCGCGGGCGCCGTCGGTGGTTATGTCGATGCTCTTCAATAGCCAATTGGATTGACCGAGCGTAGGCGAGCCGTTGGCGAAGGTGAGATTGTCGAGCGCCCGCTGCTCGCGATTGAAGGTGACGGTCGTGCGGTTATAGGTGATCGACGCGGGATAGCACTCGAGGCCGGCTTCGCACCACCAATGATAATTGACGACGTTGCCGTTGCGATCCGAGACGCTGCTGAGTCCCCAGCGGAAGGTGCCGCCGACGGTGGTGTAGACGGGGTCGTATTGCTCGACGGTGCCGTCCTTGCGCGTGACCCGCCACGACGTGCCGTCATAAGCGACGCGGTGGTAGCTCTCGATCTTGGTCGCGTGCGTGCCGCCGTTGGCGCAGCTCGGGCTCACGCTGCCGGCGGCGCACGGGACCAGCTCCATTCCGTCGAGGAGAAAGATGTCGCCGCCGCCGTAATTGGGCGCGCCGCGGCCCGGGCTGGCGCGCTGGATGACGTTGACGCCTTTCAGGGTCCAGCCGACGCCGACAAAGCCGTCGCGCTGGCCCGAGTGATAATGGAGCGCGAGCGCGGGCTCGAGGCCGTGATAGGGCGGCACCTGGATGGGGATGTGGTGCGCGAGCTCGCCGGTGAAGCGCGCCACCGACGACGTGCCGAGCCCGGCCTGGTTGCCGTCGGGGTGCGAGACGTCGGCGGGCGGCGCCTGTAGCGGCGGCTGCGCATCGGCGAAGGCGGCGCGAGACGCAAAGAGCAGGAGCGCAGCGAGCGCGCGAGCGGGCATGGTTGGCATTTCGCACACGCGCCAGCAATGCCTGTACCGGAGCCCGGAGCGCGGGCGGCGCGGGCTTCGTCGGGCGCTGGTGTTGCGCGCGACGCATCAGCCGTTGCTGCGCGCGCAACACCCGGAGCCGCCCGCAGCGGCGTTGATCCGCCACGCCGGCACGAGCACCAGCGCGACGCGCCACTTCCTGGCTTTGGTTTCGAGCACGCTGCCGCAGCCGCGGTTGCGATCGCCGCGCGCCGCCGCTTCGACGTTCAGCGCGCCGGCGGCAGGCCCGGCGTCGGGCGCGGCGGGCGATCGCCGTCGACGCCGCCGGGATTGAACATCGGCGGCCGCGTGAGCTGCGGATTGGGCGGCTCGACGGGCGGCGGCGGGGATGCCTCGCGCTCGGGCGGCATGATCTGCTGCGCGGGGATGTAGCCCGGTTGCGCGGCGAGCTTCGAGTCCCGCGTCGCCGGGCGCGGCGTCGTAGTCGACACCAGCCCGCCGAGGCTCCACCACGGCGCGCGCTCGGGCGGCGCGTCGCTCGGCTCGTCGGCGCGGCGCGCGTGCCGCTCGGGCGAGCGCCCCGGGAGCTGCTCGAGGAGCACGGCGGTGAGCGCGATCAGGATCGCGCTCGAGATCGCCAGCCGGATCTTTGCGCGGCGATCGAAGAGCTTCGGCAGCGGCTTGCGCTTCGGCTTCATCAGTTGCACGTCGTGCTGGTGGTGTAGCCGACGCTCTGGCCCGAGCCGTTCAAGCACGCGGCCGAGCCGCCGCTGCACGTCGCGCCCGAGGGATCGCAGACGGTGTTGGCGGCGATGTACACGTTGTTGCACACGGTGCTGACGCCGTCGCAGCGATCGGCCACGTCGCACTGTCCCTGCGACGCGCGACAGATGGTGCCGGCGGGCGCGGGCAGCGGCGACGGGCAGTCGACGCCGCCCATGCACTTCGTCACGCCGTCGCACACGCCGTTCGTGTTCTGGCCGGCGCACACGTACGAGTTCGGAAGACGCGCCTGGTTCGGCGGGCACACGGCGGCCGACGGCGTGGTGCCGCCCGGACACATGCCGGGCACGTCGCAGGATCCGCGCGAGGCGCGGCACTGGCCGGCGACCCCGAAGGCGAACATCGTAGACGGGCCGCCGTACAGGTCGGCCGGGCACTGCTGCGTGCTCGCGGCGCAGTTCTGCGTCGACGCGTCGCACGAGCAATACTCGGGGACGTCACACGTGCTGCCGTCGGCGGCGAGCGCCGGGGGACGGCACGACTGCCCGGCGACGCGGCCCGCCGAGCGAGCCAACGTGGTGGCGGCGCAGGTCCCGTTGCCCGTCTTGTTGCACGCCGCGCAGTTGCCGCATTGAAACTGCGCGCCGGGATCGTTGTTGTTGCCATAGATGTTGTTCGCGTACTGAGCCTGGTAGCACGTGCCGTTGACCGGCGAGTTGCAGCAGCACACGCCGTCTTCGCAGTAGTCGGTGGACCAACACTCGCCGCCATAGCTGCACGTCGAGCCGTTGCCCTTGCCGCCGCGGATGAGGACCGAGCCGCTGATGACGAGCGGCGTGGAGCCCGACTGCACCAGGCCGTTGGTGAACATCTGCGTGGTGCCGCTGCCGGCTTGGATGGTGAGCGTCCCGTTGACGTTGAGCGGTTGGGCGACGTCGGCGCGCGCGGCGCCGGGGGCGAGCGCGGCGGCGAGCAGCCAGAGGAGGATTCGCGGTCGGCGGTGGATCGTCATGGCGCGTGCGCTAGGCAATGGCGGGGCCAGCCGCGCGGCGCGGGCGATCGCGCGGGTCGCCGCGGGCGCCGTTGCGCGACGAACAACACGTGTTGTGCCGCGCGCAACGGAGCGCGCGCGGATCGCCCGTCAACGGCGCGCGGCGCGGGCGGCTTCGCGCTTGCAATCCGTGCGCGCCGCATGAACGACGTGACCGACAATCGAGAGCGCAGGGCGCGGCGGCGCGGCGCTTGGGCGTTCGCGGCGTCGATCGCGGGGCTGATCGGCGCGAGCGTGTTCGCGGGCGCGATGGGGCGTCCGGCGCTCGAGCGCTGGCGCGGCGCGAAGCCGCGGAGCGCGGGCGAGCTGGCGGCGTTCCTCGAGCACGCGGCGGTCGACGTGCGGCTCGGGCGCGGCGCGCCGCTGGTCGCGCCGCTTCAGGCGGTGGCGAAGGAGATCAAGGATCCGGCGGCGCGGGAGCGCGTGCTCGCGCTGGTGGTCGAGGCGGCGCTGCAGGCCGAGCGGCTCGACGACGCGCTGGCCGCCGACGACGCGCGCGAGCCGCTGCTCTCCGACGCCGCCGCGCGCCAGGCGGTGCAACTGCAGCGCATCGGCTTGCTCGGCGCGCTGGGGCGACGCGCCGAGCAGGCGGCGCTCGCGCAGCCGCTCATCACCGGCGCCGACCCGCAGCTCGCCGACGAGGCGCGCCTGCGCGTGGCGGCGACGACCATGGACGAGCCGCAGCTGCGCGCCTGGGTCGCGGCCAGCACCACCCGAGATCCGGAGGAGGCGCGGCGCGCCGGGCTGGCGGCGCTGCGGCTGCTCGGCGACGCCAAAGAAGCACGCCGCCTGCTCGCGCCGCTCGAGACGCGCGACGCCGCGCTGCTGCGCGCGCTGCTCGACACCTACGCGCGCCTGGATGAGCCGCGCGAGGTGGCGCGCGCAGCGGCGGCGCTCGGCGTGCTCGCCACGGACGAGGCGGAACGCGCGCGGCTGGCGCTCGTCCAGGCGCAGGCGCTGGCGAAGCTCGGCGACGTCGACGGCGCGCTCGCCGCGCTCGCGCCGATCGCCCGCTCGTCGCAGCTCGACGCGCGCCTGGCCGCGCGGCGAGCGCGCTGGGACGTGCTCCAGAGCGCGGGCCGCCTGCGCGCCCAGCTCGCATCGCTGCGCGATCCGGGCGAGCGCGCGTTCGTCGCGCTCGAGGTGGAGCATGACTATGCCGGGGCGGCGCGCTGGTATCGCCAGGCGCTGGCCGCGCGCCCCGACTCGCTCGAGCTGGCGCAGGGCCTCGCCGACGCCGAGCGGCGCGTCGCGCTGACCGAGCGCCGCCGCCTCTACGAGCGGCTCGCGATCGAGGATCCCGACGACGCGCAGGCGCGCGACAAGCTGTTCGCGGTGCTGGTCGCGCTCGGCGATCGCGAGGCCGCGCGCCGCCACGTCGAGCGCGCGCTCCACGACGCCGCCCCCGGCGCCGCGCTCGCGACCGCGCGCACGCTGGCGCACGCCGGGCTGGCCGCCGACGCGCAGGCGTTGCTCGAGAAGACCTACGCCGCCGAGCGCGATCCGCTGGAGCGGCAGCAGCTCCTGTTCGCGCTGGGCGAGCTGTACGCCGAAACCCGCCGCGACGACGACGCGCGGCGCGTCTACACCAGCCTGGCGTCGGGCGGCGGCAGCGCGGAGATCCGCGAGCGCGCGGTCGCCCAGCTCGCGCCGCTGTTGCGTTGATGGAGGGATGATGCGCCTGCTCGCCGCCACGCTCTGCTCGTTCGCGCTCGGGTGCCAGCACCACGCGCCCGCCGCTCCGCCGGCGCGCGCGCCCGTCGAGGCGCACGCGCCGAGCCAGCCTGCGCCGGGCGCGTCGTCGTCGGCGCTTCACCTCGAGCTCGGGCGCGTGTACCTGCGCTTCGGCGACGCGAAGTCCGCAGCGGCGCAGCTCACCGAGGCGGCGCGGCTGGCGCAGGGCGCGGGCGAGCGCGGCCGGGCATACGCGGCGCTCGGCGCGGCGGCCGAGGCGGCGGGCGATCGCGCGGCGGCGATCGCGGCGCTCGAACAGGCGCTCGACGCGCCGGCGATGGACTCGGGCGACGCGTTCTCACGCCTCGGCCGGCTCTACCTCGACGAGCGCCGCTTCGCCGACGCCGAGTCCCTGTACGAGCGCCGCCTCGCGCAGCTGCAGGCGCCGAATGACTCCTGGCAGCGCGAAGAGATCCTGCGCCTCGAGTTCGAGCTGTTCCGCCGCGCCGGCACGCTCGCCGCGCGCACGGCGGCGATGGAGCGCGCGCTCGACGAGGGAACCTCCGACGAGGCGGCGTTGCGGCTGCTGGCGCTCGCGTACGGCGGCGATCAGATCGCGCAGGTGCCGGCGGCGCGCGTGGCGCGCGCGGTCGCGGTCCTCGAGCGGCTGCACGCGCTGTACCCCGACGATCCGCGGCTCGCGCGCACGCTCCAGTCGCTCTACGAACGGGCCGGCCGCGTAGACGAGGCGCTGGCGCTCGCCGCCGCGACGCAGGCGTTGGGGCGCGCACCGTCGCCGGCGCCCTCCATCGACTGCGCTCCCGACTACACGCCGCCGCGCGGCTCGTCCGCGCTCGACGCCGCCGCCGAGGCGGTGCGCATCCGCTGGCGCGCCGGTCACACCGACGACGCGCTCGCCGAGACCGCCCGGCTGGCCGCGCTCGCGCGCGAGGGCGTGGCCGCGCCGCTCACCGCCGCGCAGCTCTATGTCGAGGAGGGCAAGCCCGATCTGGCCGCGCGCGCGATCGAGCGCGCCGTCGAGCGCGCGCGCACGCCTCAGGAGAAGCGCACGGCGTCGCTGGCGCGCGAGCGCTCGCTGAGGGCCGGAGGCCGCGCCGACGAGCTGCGCGCGCTGCACGCCGCGTGGCAGCGCTCGCCCGACGAGTGCCTGCGGCAAATTGCCGCAGCGCGCGCGCGCGACGATCGGGCGATGACGGCGCACGTCACCGCGGCCGCGCCGCCGGCGGGCCGGTGACGCGCGCGCGCACACGCTGGTTCGCCGCCGCCGCCCCGGCGCTGGCGCTGGCCGCCTACGCCGGCGCGCTCGACCACCCGTTCGTCTTCGACGATCAGCGCGCCATCGTCGGCAACCCGTCGATCCACGCGCTCGGCGAGCTGCGCTGGGTGCTCTCCGGCAGCCGCCGGCCGCTGGTCAATCTCTCGTATGCGATCGATTGGGCGATCGGCGGCGGCCGACCGCTCGCGTTTCACGTGACGAGCGTGCTGCTGCACGCGCTCAACGCGTTGCTGGTGTTCGCGCTCGCGCGGCGCATCGCACGCGACGCCGCCGAGCGCACGGCGCGCCCGCTCGACGAGGATCAGCTGGCGTGGGCGCCGCTGGCCGCGGCCGCGCTGTTCGCCGTGCACCCGGCGCTCACCGAGGCCGTGGGCTACGCGAGCGGGCGCGCGGGCGTGCTCGCCACGACGTGCGTCCTCGCGAGCGTGCTCGCCTGGCGCCGCGCGCTCGACGGCCGGCGCCGCTTCATCGCCGTCGCGCTGGCGCTGTTCGCGCTCGGTCTCGCGTCCAAGGAGACGGCGGCGATGCTGCCGTTCGTCTACCTCGCCTACGATCGCTGGCTCGCGCCCGACGGCGCCGGCGGCGCGCGGCGGCGGCTCGTGCGCTTCCACGCCCCGCTGTTCGCGCTGTGCGCGGCGGCGGGCGCGCTGCGTGTCGCGTCCTACTTGCGTCTCGAAGGCGGGGCCGCGCGCCCGCTGTGGCCGCACCTGCTCACGCAGCTCGGCGTGGTGTGGCGCTACGCGCTCTTGCTGGCCGCGCCGATCTCGCAGTCGATCGTGCACGCGGTCGCGCCGGTGACCTCGCCGCTCGACGGGCGCGCGTGGCTGTGCGGCGCGGCGCTGCTCGCGTTCTCGGCGTTCGCGTTCGCGCGCCGCCGCCGCGCGCCGATGCTGGCGTTCGGCT
>Ga0070741_10011800_pt1 | contig 16002 bp, 13 predicted proteins | sample Coa_R1_4_FD_66440 | JGI IMG/M metagenome (GOLD analysis project Ga0070741, IMG submission 66440) | Surface soil microbial communities from Centralia Pennsylvania, which are recovering from an underground coalmine fire - Coalmine... | ecosystem: Environmental > Terrestrial > Soil > Unclassified ...
CCGAACACTCCTTCCACGGCATAGACACCTCCCCGGTTTCCCGGGGAAAGTGTTACCGATGTGTCCGGTACGTTCTGGAACCTATGTCTCGGGCCGCTCATCGAACAACGGCTTACGTGCAAACGTAGGCCGTTGTCGCCTATACCGTGCAAGGCGTGTCCAGTCCTGCGGGTGCGCTCCACGTCATGCTGGCGGCCACGCGCAGGAGCACTGCGAACATACGGCGGGTTTCGGCCAGAACTTGATACTCGCGCTACTTTGTAAGTACCCACGCGGCGATTTGCCCGACAACCTCACGCTCGAGCGCATTGAAACCGTGATGCGCGAAGGCCTCGCAGGCATCTCCCTGATCGTCGCCGCCTTTAAATGACAGCAATTGCTTTCTTGGAACATTGTCGAGTTTGCCCATCAATTTGGGGATGTCCTTGAAGAGGCAGAAGTCGCAGCCGTCCTGTTCATGATGGACCACGAGAACGGGGATATGCAGATTGGCCAATGGCATGTCTGGCACCGCGCGGCTCTTGGCACCAGTAAGGATAGTCGAGGTCAGCACTAGGCCATCGGGACCTTGAGGGCCATTGAGCTCAGTCGCTACATACGCGGCCGACTGAGTTCCGCGGCTCGTTCCAACCAGCCACACAGGTACCTTCGCTTCTTCACGCACCCAGGCGATGACTGCTTTGATGTCGGCCGCGTGCTCCGGCCGTTGGCGGAAGCCTGCCAGGTAAGGTGGATTCTGACGATCGGACGGTGCATCGACCACCGCCACTAACAGCCCATTGTCTGCAAAGAGCTGACGTGACCGTACGAGAAAGTTTCCGTCTCCATAGCCGAACGATCCGTTGCGAAAGATGCGGAGTCCACCATGTCCCCCAGCAAACAGAATGACAACTGCCTTGGGATCCGGTGGACGCAGTACGACCATCCTCTGCGTCACGCCCGGCCGGGTCGGAATGTCCACGACGGTTTGAGCGATTTGCCCAAAGGCACTGGAGGCAAACGCAAACACAAATAGCGAAAGCTTCGCTAGGTTCATGGCAAGCGACGGGCACTCCCCTCGACCACTTAATCGCATACTACGCTTCAGCGTCCGCTTCGGGTCGCAAGCAGTCCGTGCCAGGAGCAGGACGACGTCCAGGCGGTGTGTTCTTCTATAGCCGGCTGTTTCTGATGGAAGACGGGTCCGGTTGCAGGCCCCCGCAACCAAACTCAACGGCTTGCCTTCGGGCGGGCCGTTTTCGCTTTGGGCACGCGTAGTACTCGGGTGGATTTCAGTGCCATGCACTTTAATGGGTGAGAGTTTGGAGTAGAGCTGGCGCACACGTCACTCTTTGTGCCGCTTCATAGCGCTCGGCTCAAGCGACGCTGCTTCGCATCCCGACCTCCTCATCCAGGAAATCAAGGAGTGCATCGACCTATGTTGCGCGCAGCTTTTTGCCAATCGCCCGAAACGCGTGCGTTGATCGTCGATGGCCGGCCCTCCAGGAAAAGAAAAAGGGTCGCGGCACGCATCTAGGAGCGTGAGCACGTCGAGATGTTGAAGGAATGGCTGGCGAAAGTGTCCCAGCCGAAGACTGCGTGCAGGATCGCGATCCGCCGCGATAGACGCACCGAAGAATCATCGGAGTACAACCGGTGCTGCTCCCCGTTCGGTTCGCATAGTCGGGCGCGGTGTTGTACTCTTTGGGCGTCCCGCCGTAAAGCGTACAAGGACCGCCCGATGCTTCGCCTGAGCAAGCGCCCGCGCGAGGAGTCACGCATCGCCCGCCTGCGGCGGATCGGGCTTTTCTCGACGCTGAATGCGAGGGAGCTCCGCGTTGTCAACGGCCTGCTGCACGAACGCCGTTACCTCAAAGGCGAGGTGGTGTTCGACCAGGGCGAGGAAGGCCAGGCGCTCTACATCGTGACCAACGGCAAGGTGCTCATCTGCCGTCAGGGCGAGCCCGAGACCGGCAAGATTGCCGAGGTGCCGGAAGGCGCCATGTTTGGCGAGCTTGCATTGCTCGACGGATCGCCGCGCGCCGCGCAGGCGCGCGCGGCCGATGACACGCTCCTCGCGGCGCTGTCGCGAGCGGACTTCACGGGTCTCGTCGAGACGCAGGCGGTGATCGGCTCGAAAATCCTGCTGCAGCTGTCGCGCGAGCTTGCGCAGAAGCTGCGCGAGAGCAATGCGGCACAGCCCGGGAGCGCGCAGCGCCTGCTGGAAGCCGGCCCGACGCCGATGGCGCGTCGCTCCGGGACGTAATGTATGAGCAGCACAGCCCCCGCGCGAGACGACAGCCTGCCCATCGCCGAGGTACCGACGCGAGATGCGTATCTCGCGCCAGGCCCGCTCGCGTGGATCGTCACCATCGCGGTAACCACGGTGCTCCTCGTCGCTTCCGCGAAGGCCCTGTTCCTCGTAGTGCCCTTCCTGCTCGCGATCATCCTTTATTACATGCTGTATCCGCTCCTGAGGCGGCTCGAGCTCGGAGGCATGCGACGCGATACGGCGGCGGCGCTGGTGGCGGGCGGCGTCGCCGTAGCCGCCGTCGCCGTGCTGGTGCCCACCGTGCCTTGGCTCGTCGCGCAATCCGTATCCGGTGAGGAGATGCTCGGCCGCTATGTCGAAGGCGGCCGCGTGCTGATCCACAAGACGCTCACGATGATGGAGTCTCAGTTCGCCTTCCTCAGGCGCATGGACTTCGCGGCCGAAGCGGGTCGACGCCTCGACCAGTTCGGCGACACCTTGATGAAGGAGCAACTCGCCGAGTCGCTGCTGAAAGCGGCGGCGCAGCTTCCTTCCGTGCTGCTCGCGCCCTTCCTGGCGTTCTTCTTCCTCAAGGATGGCGGCCGCTTTCTGCGCACGGTGGTGAGCGTGGTGCCCAACGCCTTTTTCGAGCGCACGGTCCACATGTTCGATAGCGTGCACCAGACCGCACGCAACTATTTTCAGGGGCTGCTCAAGCTCACGGTGGCTGATGCGACCATGTACGCCATCGGTTTGTTGCTGATCGGCGTGTCGGGTGCTGTGGTGCTCGCTCTCGTGGCTGCCGTGCTGTCTTGGATTCCAGTGATCGGCTCGGCGCTAGCGTTCGCGATCATCGTGCTTGCAGCCGCCACCGAGTTTCCCAACTCGCCCTTCATCGTGTTCGCGGCGATCGGGCTCTTCCTGAGCGTGCGCTTTCTCGACACGTTCGTGATCATGCCGCTAACGGTCGGACGCAGCATCCGCATGCATCCGGTGCCCTCCGTACTGATGCTTTTCATCGGCGGCAGCGTTGCGGGCATCGCGGGCCTCATCCTCGCCATTCCGCTTGCAGGCGTGGTGAGCACGATTATTGGCACGATCGGAGCGATTATCGACGATCCGCGCCTCCACGCTCGGCATCGGTTCGCGAAGGCACTCGAGTCGCGGCGCGTCAACGCCGATCTCGACGCCTGACTTATTTGGATGGCGGGCGCAAAAAAGTGCGGACGACGGGTAGCTAGAGCGCCAACGCTGGCGCTCTGCGTGATGACTGCTACTGCAACAGCTCGAGTGGATTCTCGACAAGAATGCGACGCCGTAATGCTTCGTCGGGAACGAAGCCGCAGAAGGCGTCGAGCAGGTCGGTGTCGTCCGGCATGCGCGCGGAATCGAAAACACCGGTATGCGGCCAGTCGCTTCCCCAGAGCAGCGACCGCGGCGCGAGCTCGCACAATCGACGGACGAACGGAGCCACGTCATCGTAGGGCGGACCGCGCCGGCTCAGACGATCGACGCCGCTCAGCTTGATCCACACATTCGGCTGTCGTGCCAGATCGCAAAGGATCTCGAAACCAGCCTGATCGACGCCTTCTTCGACATCGATGCGTCCGATGTGGTCGATGACGAGCTTGAGCCGTATGCTTCGCAGCCACTGCTCCAAAGAAGGTATCGCGCTGCCTTCGAAATGAAGATTCACGAACCAGCCCAGCGGCTCGATGCAGGCGAGAGTCTTGTCGAAGATCGCCAGATCCAGCTCACCACCGTGTTGCGGGTTGAACGCGAAGCGCACACCACGCACCCCGCGCGCATGCCAGTCTTCGCACTTCGCTGGGCTGACCGTCGCATCGGTGCGCACCACAGCGAGGTAGCGCTCGTTCGAGCGCGCGACCGCATCGAGATCGACACTGTTGTCGAAGCCGTGGGTGTTGGCATGGACCAGGAATCCCCGTTCGATGCCGAGCGTGTCGTGCATCCGGCGGCAATCGTCGAGCGATGCGTCCGGCGGCGTGTATTTCCGGGTGGCAGCATAGGGAAACACGCTCTGCGGTCCGAGCACGTGGAAGTGCGTGTCCCATGCGCCCGGTGGAGGCCTCCAACGCGGCGCACGCGTCGGCCGCAAGGGCGGCAGGCAGTCGGGGATCGGTGCGGTCACCGCGGCCTTTCCGTTCATCAGCGATCGATCTGAAACGGCGTTTCGGCCTTGCCACGCAGCACGATATCGAATTCGTACTGAGTTGAGCCGTCCGATTCTTGTGGAAGCTCGCGCGCGATCAAGCTTGCCCGCGCGTCGAGGTCTTCGACGGCGTTGAGGATCGGATCGATGTCATTGAGCGGCTCGCCGGGAAAGTAGAGCTGCGTGATCAGGCGCTGCATGACCCCCGCCGCGAAGATGGAGAAATGGATGTGCGGTGGCCGCATCCAGTTGTCGTAGCCGGGGTTGGGATACGCACCCGGTTTGATCGAACGGAAGCGGTAACGTCCGTCGGCATCGGTGAGCATGCGACCCCAACCCTTGAAATTCGGATCGAGCGGCGCATCCGTCCGGTCGTCGGGATGCTCGTATTTGCCCCACCTGTTCGCCTGCCACACTTCGATCAGCGCCTTGCGCACGGGGGCGCCATGCTCGTCCAGCACGCGTCCGCTCACCACGATCGGCACGCCCTCGCTGCGCGCGCCACCAGGCGTCTTGCACGCGAGATCGTCGTCGCCTTCACCAATCAGCGCCGCAGCGAAGAATGGACCGATCGTTTGCGACGGCGTGACGATCAGTGGTCGACCCGGCGTGCGCTGCTGATGCACGCGGTAGCCCTTGATGAGCTCGAGCCGTCGTTGGTCCACGAATATCGAAGGATGCGGAAGCTCCGGTTGCTTCATGGTCGACTCGCGATCAGAATGGTTGAAACAAGGGGACGTGCGTGGGGACGCCAACTATGCATTGCAGAATGCTGCAGGTCATCGCCGCCATTGTCGCATCGGTCTGGTTGGCCAGCGCGCACGGCGCGGAGTGGAAGCCGTCGGGCCCGGTGCGGCTGATCGTGCCGGTACAGGGCGGCACGGTCGACATCCTCGCACGGCTCGTCGCCCCGAAGCTTGCCGAGGCATTGGGCCAGCCGGTGGTGGTCGAGGAAAAGGCGGGTGCCGGCGGCAACATCGGCACCGATCTGGTCGCCAAGGCCGCGCCCGACGGACAGACGATCCTCGTCGGCTTCACGGCGCCCATCACCGTGAACGTCACCTTGTTCAAGGAGCTGCCGTACGATCCGCAGCGCGATCTCGCGCCCATCACTCTTGCCGTGACCACGCCGCAGTTCCTCACCGTGAATCCGCGCCTGCCGGTGCACACCGTCCAGGAGTTCGTGCAGTACGTGAAGCAGCGTCCCGGTCAGCTGAGCTACGCGTCGATCGCGGTCGGCAGCACGTCGCATCTCACGATGGAGATGTTCAAGGCCGCGGCGCATATCGACATCGTTCACGTGCCGTACAAGGGTTCCGCGCCTGCCGTGACCGATCTGCTGGCGGGCAACGTGCAGGCGGCGTTTCTCGTCCCGGGAAACGTTTTGCCCTATCTGCCGGACGAAAAGCTGCGGGTGATCGGTTCCACGGGCCGTGCACGCTCGCCGCTGCTGCCGCAGATACCGACGCTGATCGAGTCGGGCTTTCCCGATTTCGAAGCGACGGCGTGGATCGGATTTCTCGCGCCGAGTCGAACCCCTCGTCCGATCATCGACCGTTACCATGACGAATTGGTGCGGGCCCTCAACGCGCCCGACGTGCGCAAGCGGCTCTCCGACCTGCAGTTCGAAATCGTCGCCAGCACGCCGGAGGAATTCGCCCAGTACATCCGCTGGGAGACGCCGCGCTGGGGCAAGGTGATCAAGGATACCGGCGCGACGGCGAATTGAGTCTGCGCAGTCGCAGGGCATTCCGCGCGCGGGGGCTCAGTCCTGCGCCGGAATGCCGGCGTCGTGAACGATTTTCTTGAACCGCGCCACGTCGGTGCGGAACGTGGCATCGAACTCCTGCGGCGCACTGCCGACGGCCTCGTTGCCTGTCGCTTCGATGCGCTGCCTCACATCGGGCAATTGCGCGATGCGCGCAACCTCGCGCGCCAGCCGCTCGACGATTTCGTGTGGCGTACCGGCGGGGGCGAACACGCCGTGCCAGCTCGAGATGTCGAAGCCGGGGAGATCGCTTTCCGCAACGGTAGGCACGTCCGGCAGCGCCACCGAACGACGCGCGCCGGTCACGGCGAGAACCTTGAGCGTGCCGGCCTGGATCGGCGCCAATGCCACCTGCAGCGAGACGATCGCGACATCCACCTGGTTTGCGAGCAATGCGGCGAACATCGGGCCCTGTCCCTTGTACGGAATCGCCTGCATGTCGATGCCGGCGCTGGTCTTCAAGAGCTCCACGCCGAGCTGCAACGGATCGGCTACACCGGAAGAGCCGAAATTGAGCTTGCCGGGTTGAGCCTTGGCGCGCGCGATCAGCTCGCGCACATTCGAGACACCGAGCTTGGGATTCGCCGCGAGCACAAGTGTCGTGCGCGCGAACTGGCTGACGGGCACGAGATCCTTTTCGACATCGAACGGTAGCTGGCGAAACAGTGCCGGCACGATGGCGACGCTGTTCGGCGTGTAGAGGATCGTGTAGCCATCCGGCTTCGCTCGCGCCACCGCGCCCATCCCGATGGTGCCGCTCGCACCAACGCGGTTCTCCACGATCACCGGTTGGCCAAGGCCTTCGCTCATCTTGGTGGCCAGTACGCGCGACAGGATGTCGACAGGACCGCCTGCCGAAAAGGGGACGACGATGGTGATCGGCCGGCTGGGCCAGGTCTCTTCGGCGTTCGCCGTCAGCGAGCAGATCGCGATGGCCGCACAGCACAGCATGTTACGAAGACGAAGCATGGACGAGCTCCTGTGTGTAGGTCAGACGCCGACGTGCGCGACGTCGTACGCGTAAATCCAATCGGCCTTCTGGATCGCGGCGCCCGGGTTGAACCATTGATTGAAGAGGTATCCCATATCGCGCCGCAGTTGCGCGAACGGCGAGATGACCTGGCAAACCCGTGCACGCCTTCGCGAGCCGATCTGGACCTGCGTCGTGCGCTCGACGCGAAGCGCCTCGTAGTCTCGAAGCGCACCATCCACATCGCCCGAATGCCGGAGCGCCTGCACGAGCACGAACGCGTCTTCCATCGCCATCGCGCCACCTTGCGCGAGAAAGGGCAGCATCGGATGCGCGGCGTCGCCGAGCAGGGTCAGGCGCCCGCGCGTCCACTGCGGCAACGGATCGCGATCGAGAATGGCCCATTTGTAGCAGCGCTCGGTGGCACGGAACAGCGTCAGCAGGGATTCGTGCCAGCCCGGGAATGCAGCGATGAGCTCGTCCTTGTCGCCTTCGACCGACCACGATTCCTCCGCCCAGTCATCGATCGCACGATGGGCGATCCAGTTCACAAGCTGGCCCGGGCGAACGAAGTAGTGCACGACGCAACCGCCCGGTCCCATCCAGTTGAGCGAATCCGGTGGAATGAGCCCGGCGGGAAGCCGATCGGCCGACACCTGTCCCCGCCAGCAGATCACGCCCGTGAAGCGCGGCGCTCCCGGTCCGAAGAGCTCGCTGCGTATCACCGAGTGGATGCCATCCGCGCCGATCGCGAGGTCGAATTCTTCTTCCGTTCCGTCGGCGAATCGCAGTCGCGTGGCGGTGGCGGAGGATTGCGCCTGCGTGCAACGCATCCCGAGCCGGATCACCTTGTCCGGCAACGCAGTCCGCAGATGCGCGTGCAGATCGGAGCGCTGCACCTGGTAGAAGCCGGCGTTGAAGCGCTCGAGGCATGCCGTCTTCGTTGCCGAACGGAAGAGGACGCGGCCGGACTTCCAGCTCCGTCCCACGTGATGCTCGGGCATGGCACCGAAGCGGCGCAGGCCATCCTCGAGATCGAGCGCACGGAGCACCTTGACGGCGTTCGGCGCGATCTGGATACCCGCTCCGATCTCGCTGAACACGGGCGCCTGCTCGTACACCGTCACGTCGAATCCCGCGCGGCGAGCCGCGATCGCCGCAACGAGTCCGCCGAGACCCGCGCCAACGATGCCGATGCGAAGATTCCTGCTCATGCGGCGACGAGATCCAGCAACGCCGCACACAACACGCCATCCGGCGATGCGAGCTCATCGAGCACCGTGAAATGGTCGCGTCCGTCGATCGGCAGGTACCGAGCGGGGAGGCCATGCTTCTGCAACATCGCAACGTAATCGGCGGACTGGCGCACGAGCTCCGGGAGCTCCAGGGCGCCCACCGCCACGATCAATGGCGGAGCTTGGGTGGGCACATGCAATAGCGGACTGTTGCGTTCTGCCGAAGCTTCACTCATGTCGATGTTGTCGTTCAACGAGCCGAGGCGGATGGGTTCGAGCTCGAAGAGTCCGCTGATGCAAAGGACACCAGCGATCTCCTTGTCGAGCGTCATCGCAGCGAGATGACCGCCTGCGGAATGGCCGCCGACGTACAGGCACGCAGGATCGCCCCCGAGCTCTCGTGCGTGCATTGCCAGCCAGTCGATCGCCGATCGAATTTCGGCGACGATCTCGTCCATCCCGGCCTCGGGCGCGATCGTGTACTCGATGAGGGCCACCGCGACGCCATGCGCGAGCGGACCTTCGATCAGGTAAGTGGACGATTCCTTCTCCGTCGATTGCCAGTAGCCACCGTGGATGTATGCGAACACGGGCGCGTTCGCATTCGACGCCGGGAAAAAATCGAGCCGCTGCCGCGCTCGCTCGCCGTAGCGAAGGTCGAGCCGGCCCGCAGTGTTGCGACGGACCTCGGCGCTGCGTTGCCTGCGTTGCGCCACGATGGCTTCGTAACGCGGTACCGCGGCGCGATTGTTGTACGCCGCATCAAGCGCCGCGCGGCTCATGCCGCGGTAAAGCACCATCGAGCCTATCGCTTCCAGGAGGCGCGGATCTCGGCCGGTGTTGCGTAGCCCGCCTGCTCGACGATCTGCGCAATATTGTCGGGGCGGTCGAACGGCTCCGGTGCCGGCGTGCCCGGTTGCCGCACGCGTCCGGCGGCGCGCACGACCTGCTCCAGCCCGGGCGGTGTGAAGAACCACACGAATTTCATGTCGCCCGTACCATCGTTGTGAATGCTGTGCTCGACGTAGCGACCGAGAACCACCGTTGAGCCGGGTTCGAGCTTGTGTGTGATGCCGTCGATCACGCATCGGCCGGTGCCTTCGTAGATGAACAGCACCTCGTCGTTACGTGCGTGTCCGTGATCGCGTACGTGACAGCCGGGGGGCATCACCTGAATGCCCATCGAGAACATGTTCGATGGATGGTTGTGCGGGCTCAGCTTGACCGTCATGTAGCCGCGGTGAGGTCCGGGCTGCCAGTACGACTCACCGTCGTCGGGGCCGAGCACCATCGCGGCGCCCTTGGTCAGGTCCTTGTCCACGATGTCTCCTTTTCAGACGGTATAGACGGGCTTTTGCAGGCTGTCGCTGAGCGCTTCACGGGCCCACTGCTCGGCTGCGACGGATCGATCGAGAAGGACGGATGCCGCACGCACGCGCTGCACCGCCGGATCGAGTGCCGGAGGCTCCTTGCCTGATGCAAGATCGCGCACGGCGCTGGCCAGCATGCGGCGCGCCATCGCGATCGGCTTGTCGGTGGCGACCAGGTGCTCGTTGGCGTAATCCTGGAGAGGCCCCATGCTCTCCTGCAGCGAGGCGTCCTGAATCGAGAAGCCTTCCACGCCGCTGAAGGATTGGAGCTCTTTCTGTGCGCGCCGGTCGATCAGCCAGTCGTTATCCGGATTGGCCAACGGCCGGAAGGTGCCCGGCACGTACTTCACGTGAATGCCCTTGCCTTCCTTCATGGCCTCGAGCTCCTCGTGGGGCAGGGGGCGATCGGGCAGGAAGTTGATGCTCCAGGCCCAGCAGCTTTCGTCGTCGATCGGCACCCAGATATGTCCGCCGAGCGCATGCGGCCCGAAGGGCGGGATCAGCGTGAACCACGGGAAGATCCACTGCGTGATGCGCCAATAGTGAGACTCGGGCTCGCCGTTGCGTCGCCCGAAGATCGTGAGGCCGTGCGGAGAGGCCTCGACGTCGAACACCGCATTACGGTCGGCCTTGATGTACTTGTTCGCTTCCGCGTGCTTGTGCATCGGATCGCGGTCGAGCTCGTAGCGATGCACCCACGATGCATGCGTCGTATCGATGCCGCCTTCCATGGCCTGCAGGTAGCCACTCGCCTGGTATCGCTTGGAAACGTAGCGATGCGTCGACGGCAGCATGCACCACTCGAGCTCGGGCGGGGCGGGACGCTTCTCGGGTGGTCCCATGTACGCCCACAGGATGTCGCCGCGCTCGACGCAGGGATAGCTCTTGATCCGCATGTTGCAGGCAAGCTGCGGCATGGAGGGCAGCTCGATGCACTGTCCGCTCACATCGTACTTCCAGCCGTGGTAGGAGCAGCGGATGCCACCTTCCTCGTTGCGACCGAGGAACAGCGATGCACCACGATGCGCGCACAGTTCGCCGACGACACCGGCGCGTCCGCTGCTGTCGCGGAACGCGAGCAGTCGTTCGCCGAGGATCCTGATACGCACCGGGGGACAGTCCGGTTCGGCGATCTCGGACGCCAGCATCACCGGCACCCAGTAGCGACGCATCAGGTTGCCCATAGGCGTGCCCGGTCCGGTGCGAGTGAGAAGCTCAACTGTCTCTGCATCCATCGATGTTCTCTTCCGCGGCGTCGCCGTTGCAGATAGTATGTGTACTTACGATAGGCCCGGCCGGTATGGCTGTCAATCGCCCGCGGCACGATCGGTGCCGCTCCGCATCCGGCGCAGGAGCATGTCGAGTCACCACAGACCCATGGCTGCAGCCATTTCGCTCGATCAGCTCTACTCCCGCCCGGGATTCATGCTGCGGCGCGCGCATCAGATCGCGGTCGGGATTTTCGTCGAGGAGTGCGGGGCGTTCGGACTGACCCCGCCGCAGCACAGCGCGCTCGTCATCCTCGACGAATGTCCCGGCATCGACCAGGCGACGCTTGCCCGCGCCATCGGCTTCGACCGCGCCACGGTCGGGCAGGTGGTGAGAGGCCTCGAGCGCAGGCGCCTGGTGAAGCGCGTCGGCTGCCCGACGGACCGGCGGCGCAAGGTGCTGGACCTGACCCGTGCGGGGCGCGCGCTGATGAGGAGGGCTTCGCGGGCCGCGGCGCGAACCTCGCAACGTCTGCTGGCGCCGTTGCCAACGGGCGAGCGACGGCACTTCGTCGCGTTGTTGCTGAAGCTCACCAACGAGCTGAACGAGTCGTCGCGCTATCCAGTGAGTCCTCTCTCAGCGCATGCGCGAGCAGCAAACGAGCGATGAGCGTCGCGGAATAATCTTGCACAGCTCCGGCGGTTCAGTATCGCCGAACGATCTGCGCGGCAACCACGTGGCCGCCGACGTCGAAGGTCCCGCGCAACGTGTCACCCGTGAGGCCAGCGCGGTTGATGGGAATGCGGCCCGCGTAGCGCACGTAGCTATACCCGACGTCCCACAACCACTTCGACGAGGGGTCGGTGTAGCTTAAGCCGGTGGTCAGGTAAGTGCGATCGCGATCGGGAAGCGCCGCCTGGGTCAACCGTGCCGGAATGGGTGTTTCGTCGTAAGCAATGCCGCCGCGCGGGGTCCAACGATCGCTGAGCGCGTAATCCGCGGCCACGGCGAACCGCCATGCGTCGCGATAGCCCTGCTCGATAGACACCGCGGCACCCGTCGCGGGATCGTGCGGTGTCACTACCGTGTTATCGAAGACGTGCCACAGGGTGCGCGTCGCGCTCGCGAAAAGGCGGACTTTGCGAGTCAGCTCCTCGCGCCACGCGAACGACATTCGCGCCGGCAGCGTGAGGCTCGTGCTCGCACTTCCGCCGGTGAGTGCGTCCGGTGTGCCTCCTGCGGCCAGCAATGCGCGCGCTCCCGCCGGCACATCGAACCTTTGCTGCGCGTCATCGAAATGATGATGCACGGAGCTGCGGAAGGAGATCCCGAGCCGCGTCTCTTTGCGCGGCTCCATCATGACGCCCGCGTTGAAGCCGATCGCCACATCATGCGCATCGAGGCTCGTATAGCCATCGCTGCGGCCGGGAACGAGGCCGAATGCGCCTGCGCACGTCGCGGGCGCGAGCGCGGCGAGGCAGATGGTGCCGAAATCGATCGCCTGAGTGAGCCGCGCCGAAGCGTATTGCGCGCTCACGCCCGCACCGAGCGTGATCCATTCGGCGGCGCGGTAGGCAATGGCCGGATTGACGTCGAGCACCGTGATCGACGAGAGCACATTCTGATAACGTCCGACGAAGTCGTTGCCGTAATCGGTCTTGAGGCCGAATGGCGCAGTGATGCCCAGTCCGATGGCGAGGCGGTCGTTGATGCGATGACTGCCGAAGATCCACGGCACGGCCGTCGTCGGGATCGCATCGGCCCCATTCGTGCCGGGCGTCGGTAGGGCACCGCCCAATATCGTCGAGCCCGAATCCGAAAAGCGGTCACGGAACAGGAAAACATCGCTGCCGACGATCCACTGGTCGGCGTCGAGATAGGCGAGTCCCGCCGGATTGGTGAAGAGGGTGGCAGCATCGGCAGCAGCGGCGCCGTCGGCTGTCGCCGCACCAATCGAGCGCGCGCCGATGAAGTCGATCGCGAATCCCGCGCCGAGCACCGGACCGTGCACCAGGCACATCGCGATCAAACACGAGCGGGCGGCGCGGCTTACACGTGCAATCATGGCGTGCGTCCCGTATGCTTCACGAAACTGACGTATCGATCTTCCAAGCGATTCCCGTCAGTACGGGCAATCTGAGCGAAACCGGCCGCAGTGTCAATTTCGTCGCCTCTTTCGTCTTCACGCGTTGATGCGGGCGATGCAAGCCTGCCGGCTGTGCGCGTCTATCTTTCGCGCCTGCTGCGCGAGATGCTCGAGGTCGACGAGGCGCTGCCACTGCAGGTTTGCGCCTTCGAAGGCGTGGTTCTGTTCGTCGACATCGCGGCGTCGACCTCGCTTGTCAATCGCTTCGCCGAGGCGGGGCCGCAGGGCGTCGAGGATCTGCATCTGCTGCTCAACCGGTATTTTGGCGCGATCTTCGATATCGTGCACGCCCATGGTGGCGACGTCACCGCCATTCACGGCGACGCGGTACTCGCGCTATGGCGTGACGAAGGCCATCCGGACGTCGCGGCGCGCCATGCCGCCGCAGCCGCACTTGCCATTCGCCACCATGCCAGCCGCTGGAGCGACGATTCGGAGCAAGAGCTCCATCAGCGCCTGGTGTTGAGCAGCGGAGCGCTGACTGCAGTCGCGAGCAGGAGCCAAGGCGGTCCAGGGTTTTTCGTGGTCACAGGAGCTCCGATCCAGGCGCTTGCTTTCGCGTCGCACCGCGGAGCGCCCGACGAAATCGTCATTACGGCAGCCGTCGCGAACCGTCTCGAGCAGGACGCGATCGTCGAGCGCTCGGCATCGGGGACGACTCGGCTCGTCTCGCTCGATGCGCTTCCGCCCCTGGCCCAGCCGCCGCTGCCTCTGATGGATCGGCGCATCGACCCTGTGGCGTTGTCGTTCGTGCCCCGCATGATCAGCGACCGCCTGCTGGCGGGACGCGCCGAATGGCTCGCGGAATTCCGCGTGCTCACCGTCGCGTTCATGCAACTTCCGGACGTCGACTCCGCGCCACCGGAACGGCTGCAGCGCATGGTGCTCGAGATCGAAGACGGAATCGAGGCGTTCGGGCTGGCGATCTTCGATCTCTCCGTCGACGACAAGGGTGTCGTGGTGGTGATCGCGTCGGGCCTGCCGCCGTACTCGCAGGAGCGAAATGCGGCACGCGGTCTCGAGGCCGCGCGCAAGATGCACGCGCACCTGCACGATCTCGGCATCGCCTGCTCGATCGGAGTCGCCACGGGCCGCGCATTCTGCAGCGATGTCGGCAGCGCGATGCGCCGTGAATGCCTCGTCATCGGACCCGTGATGCATCGCGCCGCGCGGCTCATGGAAGCGGCGGCCAAAGGCATTCTCTGCGACAGCGCCACCGCGGAGGCAACCACCGAGGACTTCGAGGCACCCGAGCCCACCGCCGTGCAAGTCAAGGGCTCCTCCGAACCGCTCACGGTGTATCGCGGCGAGCTCTTCCGGCGAGCGATGCGCCCTGCAACCGAGGCGCGCCACGTCTTGCGCGGCCGCGATCAGGCCCTGCGCACGCTCGAGGCGACACTCGCAGCGCTCGCGCGCGGTGCCGGCACCTTCGCCGTGATCGAGGCCGAAGCAGGCGCCGGCAAATCACGCCTGCTCGCGCATGCAGCGGCGACAGCGCGGGTGCAGCATTACACATGCATTGCGACGGCAAGCTCGCCGATCGATGTCACCACCGCCTATTACGCGTGCCGAGAGATCGTGCGTCAGCTGCTGCTGGAGCCCGGGGATGCCGATCATGCCAATGCCGCGCGCCTGGGTACCCGATTGCATGCGGCCCTCGAACGCGATGCACTACGCGACAAGGCGGGGCTGATCGCGGACGTGCTGCCTCTCGGGATCGTCGACAAGGGTCTCGCGGCGGAGATCACGGGTCAGGCGCGCTTCGCCGGCATCGAGGACATCGTTGTGCGTCTCGCCGAGCTCAAATCCGCGGCGTCTCCGCTCGTGCTGCTGGTCGACGATCTGCACTGGCTCGATGATCGCTCGGCGCGACTGCTGCTCGCGCTGGTGCGGCGCCTGCCACGCGTGGGGTTGATCGTCACGACGCGGCCGCTCGACAACACCGTGCCGCCGCACGTGCGGACGCTCTACGACGCTGCAGGCACTCGCATCGTCCTCGACCGTCTCAGCGCCGATGCGGTGTTGCATCTCACCTGCGATGTGCTCGGCGTGCGCAGCGTTCCACCGAGCCTCGCAGAGTTCGTCTACACGCATTCCGAAGGACTCCCGTTCCACGCCGAGCAGCTCGTGCTCTCGTTGCGCGAGCAGGGAACCCTGCTCGTTGCCGAGGGACGCTGCCGGGTGGCCGCCGAGCTTTCGAGCGCCGTGGTGCCGACCAGCCTGCGCGACTCGATCCTGAGTCGCATCGACACCCTGGACGCATCACAGCAGGTGCTGGTCAAGGTGGCGAGCGCGATCGGCCGGACGTTCCGTGTTGACATGCTGCAGGGCCTGCTGCCGGAGACGATCGAGCGCCCCACCCTCGTTCACGAGCTCGGGCGACTCGCCGCGGTTGGCATCTTCGACGATCACGCGCTGACGCACGACAGCTGCGCCTTCCGCCACGTGATCATCCAGGAGACGACGTACGAGCTCCTCACCTTTGCGCAGCGCAGGCCATTGCACGCGCGCATCGCGGCATTCATCGAGGAGCACTACGCATCCGATCTCGAGCCGCATTACAGCGAGCTCGCCGAGCATTCGCAGCGCGCGGGCCGCGTGCAGGCGGCGATCGGCTACTGGCGTCGCGCCGCGCGGCTCGCGTTGCGCCGCTACGCCAACTACGATGCGCTGCGGCATGTCGACCGCATCGAGCATCTCGTCACCAGCATGTCGATTCCAGTCCCACGCGCGTTGCAGGCGGAGCTCGTGCAGATCCGCGCCGACGCGTGTCACGAGCTGTCGCGTTTCGACGAGGCACAGCGTCATTTCGCACGCTGCGCACGCTTGAACGGCATCCCTGTCTACACGAGCCGTCCCGAGATTGCAGCGAGCGCCGCCTTCGAGCTCGCGCGGCAGGTC
>Ga0070741_10011801_pt1 | contig 16002 bp, 15 predicted proteins | sample Coa_R1_4_FD_66440 | JGI IMG/M metagenome (GOLD analysis project Ga0070741, IMG submission 66440) | Surface soil microbial communities from Centralia Pennsylvania, which are recovering from an underground coalmine fire - Coalmine... | ecosystem: Environmental > Terrestrial > Soil > Unclassified ...
CGCTTGCGCCTTCGCGAAGCGCCACGTGAGATCGCGGCGCCCGGTGACGCGGTCGAGCACGACGGCGACCCCCGCCATGCCGACCATCATCCCGCGGAAGACGTACGGCGAGAGCGCGACCCGGGGCCCGCCCGTCCGGTCGACGCGCAGCGCCGACTCGGGCGCGACGGCGATGTTCGGCTCGGCCATCGCCTGCGCGCTTAGCAGCTTCCGCCGGCGCGCGAAACCAGGTCCCCCGCCGGTAGCGGTTTGCGGCTCGTACCACATCGTGCGGGAGCGCGGGGAGTCTCCGCGGAGACGACGAGGTGCACCACCATGTCTTGCGATGCGGCATGGACGTCGTGCGGTGGTGCGCTCGTCTCCGCGAGGACTCCCCCCGTGCTCCCGGGTCGATGCTCGTCGCGCAGGCTGACCCACTCCCCCCCGCCGGACCGGCGGCGGGGAGGGCGCGCAAACCGACCCGACCACCCGGCCGGCGGCGACTGGACACCGCTGGCGTCGCCAGCTACGCCTTCTCCATGCCCGCGGCGCGCGACGGGACGACGACGCTCCGCGGTCTCGCGTTCCACTTCCTCGACTGGGGCAGCGCGGGTCGGCCGCGTCTCCTCCTCCTCCACGGCGGCGCGCAGACCGCCCACAGCTGGGACGACGTCGCACCCGACCTCGCGCGCGACCACGACGTCCTGGCGCTCGACCAGCGCGGGCACGGCGAGACCGACTGGGCGCCGGACGGCGGCTACCGGCGCGAGGACTTCGTCGCCGACGTGCACGCGTTCCTCGACGACCGCGGATGGCCCGACGCGACGATCGTCGGCCTCAGCCTGGGCGGGGTCAACACGATCGCGTTCGCCGCGGCGCACCCGGAGCGGACGCGCGGGATCGTCGTCGTCGACGTCGCGCCGACCGTCGCGCCGGCGGGCGTCGAGGCCATCCGCGCGCAGCTCGCCGTCCGGGACTTCGCGACCTTCGACGAAGCGGTCGAGAGGGCGCTCGCGTTCAACCCGCGGCGGACCCGCGCGAACGTGGCCGAGCGTCTCCGCCATGCGCTCCGGCGGCGTGCGGACGGGCGGTGGACGTACCGGTTCGACCCGCGGATCGGCGGTGGGGACGTCGAGCGAGACCTCGACGCGCTCTGGACGCAGGTGCGTGCCGTGCGCTGCCCCGCGCTGCTCGTGCGCGGCGCCGAGAGCCCGATCCTCGCCGCGGAGACGGCGGTGCGCTTCGCGCGCGAGCTTTCGGGCGCGGCGGTCGCCGAGGTCCCGCACGCGGGGCACTCGGTGATGGGCGACAACCCCGCCGGCTTCCTCGCCGCCGTCCGGCCCTTCCTCGCCCGCCACGCGCTCTGACGCCCGCCGCCGCACGGTCCCGTCTCCGCTTCCTCGACGCGGTCCGCGGGCTCGCCGTCGTCACGATGCTGCTCGGGAACTGCGTCGACGTGTTTCTGCGCCGCATCCCGAGCGCCCTCGCGCACAACCAGGGGGACACGCTGCGTGGGTTCGACCTCCCCGCGCCCGTGTTCCAGTTCCTGATCGGCGCCTCCCTGGTCCTCTTCCTCGCGAAGCGGGTCCGGTCGGGGCTCGCGCCGCGCGAGGCACAGCGTGCGGCGGTCCGTCGCTTCGCGCTCCTGATCGCGCTCGGGATCCTGCTCGACGGCGTCGGCACGCTCAGCTGGCGGCTGCGCTGGGGCGTCCTCCAGACGCTCGGCCTCGGCGGCATCGTCGCGACGCTGGTCGCGTTCGCGCCCGCCCCCGCCGTCGCCGCGCTCGCCGCGGTCGTGCTCGCGCTCTACTCGGGACCGTTGAACGGCGAGGTGCACGCGAGCCCGTTCGGGGCGGTCGCGTTCGTCCCGCTCACGCTCGCCGGTCTCCTCGTCGGGCGCGCGCTCTGCGGCCCACGCCCATACGCCGACGGCGTCCGCGTCGCGGCCGCGACCGCCGCCGTCGCGGGCACCGCCGCGCTCGCGCTCTATGCCGCCGGCGTCCCGTTCAACAAGGTGACGGGCACGAGCAGCTTCGTCTGCCTGACGACCGCCGTCGCGTCCGGGACCGTCGCCGTTCTCGCGGCGATCGAGGCGCTCGCGGGCGGCCTCCCGCGCGGGCTCGTCGAGGTGGGGCAGAACGCGCTCAACGTGTGGGTACTCCAGTACCTCCTCGTCTACTACCCCGCCTGGCTCCTCTTCCCCTCCTGGCACCGCCTCCGGCTCGTGCCCGGCTTCTGGGCAATCGTCGGCACGACCCTCGGCGTGAGCGCCCTCGGCGTGGCACTCGGCCGGCGCGGGATCCGCATTCCGCTCTGACCGCGTGCGTCAGCCGGCGCGGCGCGCGAGGAAGAGGTACTCGACGTTCGGCTCCGCGATGCCCGCCGGGAACCGGCGCGAGACCTCCTCCCGGAGCGCCGCGAGAAACGCGGCGTGGCGCGGACCCGTGACGCGCCGGATCCACTCGAGCGTCGACACCCAGCCGTGAAAGCTCTCGGCCGTGAAGTGGAGGACGGACTCGAGGAGGATCGGCGGCTCCGGCCGGAGGGTCGAGCCCGCGAACGGGTCCGGCGCGTGCACGACGAGGTCGTCCGGCAGCACGGGCGCGCCGAAGCGCGTCATCACCTCGCCGATGACGCGGTTCGTCGCCTCGCCGGGGCGTGCGTAGCGCCAGAAGAGCGCGGCCCAGCCGCCGGGCGCGAGGACGCGTGCGATTTCCCGCAGCGCGTCGGCGGGTGCGAACCAGTGGAACGCGGTGCCCGAGGCGAGGAGCGCCGCCGCGTGCGTGCGGACCGGGATCGCCTCGCCGCGGCCGCGGACGAGCCCCACCCCCGTGCGCTTCGCCTCGACGAGCATCGGGCCGGAGAAATCGACGCCGACCGTCCGCCAGCCGCGGCGCGCGAGCGTCGCGGCGACGAGGCCCGTCCCGCAGCCGAGGTCGACGGCGCGCCGGCCCGCGGGCGCGCCGGCGTGCGCTTCGATCGCGTCGTAGAGGGCCGTCGAGTAGTCGCGGCGATAGGCGGCGTACGCGGCCGCCTGATGGCGGAAGTCGAACGGCTCGTCGGAGCGCGGAACGGCGAACTCGTCCACGCGACGTCTCCTACCGCGCGGCGACGGCGATCGCCACCGCGGCCCTTGCGCGCCGCGGTGGGGCGGGCGCATACCCGCCCGCATGAAGTTCGACCTCCTCTACGAGCTGCAGATGCCGAAGCCGCACGACGAGCGCAGCGAGTACCGCTGCTACCACGAAGCGCTCGCGCAGATCGAGCTCGCGGACCGCCTCGGCTTCGACACGGTGTGGGAGGTCGAGCATCACTTCCTGGTCGAGTTCGCGCACTCCTCCGCACCCGAGGTCTTCCTCGCCGCCGTGGCCCAACGGACGAAGCGGATCCGCCTCGGCCACGGCGTCGTCCTCCTGCCGCACAAGTTCAACCACCCGATCAAGGTCGCCGAACGGGTCGCGGCCCTCGACATCCTCTCCGACGGCCGCGTCGAGTTCGGCACGGGGCGCTCGAGCCAGTACGAGCAGGCGGGCTTCGAGATCGACGCCGAGCAGTCGCGCGAGATGTGGCAGGAGGCGCTCGAGATGATCCCGCGCATGTGGACCGAGGATCCGTTCGAGTGGACGGGCCGCTTCGTGTCCGTGCCGCCGCGCAGCATCGTCCCGAAGCCGCTCCAGAAGCCGCATCCGCCGATCTGGATGGCGGCGACGAGCCCGCAGTCGTGGGAGATCGCCGGGCGGAACGGCATCGGCGTCCTCGGGCTCACGATCTTCGTGTCCGTCCCGCAGCTCGCCGAGCGCGTGCGGGCGTACCGCGCGGCGCTCCGCCACGCGAAGCCGGTCGGGAAGTTCGTGAACGACGAGGTGGGCGCGTTCACCATCGTCCACGTCGCCGAGACGACGGCGGACGCCGTCGCGAACGGGGGCGCCGACGCGGCGATCAACTACCTACTGTACGCGTTCCGCGTGCTCGGCGGCTTCGCCGACCCGAGCGGCAGGGGCATGCAGCGCGACGACGACATCAGGTCGACGCCCTACCGCGACCTCATCGCGAAGGAGTACCCGATCATCGTGAAGATGCAGCGGAACGAGTGCACGTTCGAGGATCTCGACCGGGAGGACATGGTCATCGTCGGCGACGTCGACCACTGCATCCGGAAGGTCGAGCGCTACGAGAAGGCGGGGCTCGACCACTTCATCTGCCTCATGCAGGCCGACCGCATCCCCCACGAGAAGGTGATGCGGTCGATCGAGCTGTTCGGGACGGAGGTCATTCCCCGCTTCCGCTGAGATCCGTCCCCGCGCGGCGCGCCGGAACGCGCGCCGCGCGGGCGGCGGGCGACGTCACGGGAGCGGGGTCTGCCGCACCTCGCTCTGGAGACCGCGCTGCTCGGCGAGATCCTTGATCGCCTTCCACGCGAGCTTCGACGGCTCCGCGTGGGAGTTCTCCCATCGGTTCACGGTCGACACCGTGACCGCGATCTCGTGCGCGAACTCCTCCTGCGTCATCCCCAGCTGCTGCCGGAGCGTACGGATCATGTTGCGTGTGTTCTCAGGCATGCCGCGAGACCGAGCAACCGACGTGCCACCGGCCGCGTGCACGTGCGCGCGGCCCGACGCGGCGTGTGCATGGGCCGGGCGCCAAAATCCGGCCACCGCGACCAAATCCCGCCGCCGCGATCTTGCGAGCTGCGCAACTCCTCCGCTATGGCGCCGGGCATGATCTACGTGCACGAGGTCCACGACGTCGCCGGCGGGAGGATGGACGAATTCGGCGAGGCCGTCCGCACGCTGTGGCGCCCGCTCCTCGAAGAGCGCGGCGACGCACGGCTCCTCTGGTTCTGGGAGCTCGCGCACGGCACGAGCGCGAGCTACCAGGCGGTGAGCCTCACCGCGGTGCGCGACTGGAGCGCCTGGGGCGCCTGCCTCGAGCGCACCGCCGCCGACCCGCGCTTCCGCGACTGGCAGCGGCGCGTCTGGACGCTCCGGCGGGAGGTGACGGCGAAGATCCTCCTGCCGACGGCGTGGTCGCCCCTTGCCGTCGACCTCGCGCACGTCGAGACGCCGCGCGCGGGCGACCGCCCGTCGCTCTACCTCCACGACACGGGCTGGCCGTTCGCCGGCATGCTCGAGGCGTACGCGGCCGCGCTCGGCTCGGTCTTCTACCCCCAGACGCAGCGGACGAAGATGATCTCGGTCGCGGCGTGCTGGACGGTCGCGCCGGGGACGGGGCGGCACCACGAGGTGGTCCTCCTCCAGAAGATCGAGGACTGGGAGCGCTTCGCGCGGCTCTTGGCGGAGGGCGCGCAGGGCGAGCAGCGCGGCGGCTGGATGGAGGAAGGTCTGCGCTATCGCGAGCGCTGGGAGTCGAAGCTGCTCCGCTGCGCCGCGTGGTCGCCGCGCCAGTAGCGTCGACCGCTACTTCAAGACGGGCATCATCGCGAGGTCGCACTCGTGCCCGGCGGGAGCGCTCGGATTCGCGTCGTAGTACGAGCCGGGCAGGATGCACATCTCGTCGTCCGAGGTGAATCCGAACACGACGTTCGCCTTCACGCACTTCCCGGTGAAGGTGCGCCCCGGGTAGTCGGGGTCCGTCGGCGGACACTCGCCCGGGTCGTCGCCCAGCTGGGTGCACTGCTTCGCGGCGTGGAAGCCGTACGGGAAAACGGGCTTCCCCGGCACCTCCGCGTCCGTCTCCTGGCACCCGAGCTTCACCGGCTTGCCGTCGACGTCGTTCGCGTGGGTGCAGGAGTAGTCGAAGCCGTCGCCCTTCTGCAGGTAGATCGGCGGCCGCCGGCCGTGCTTGCCGTCGTAGACGTTGAGCGGCGGGTCGGCATAGTCGGTGCTCGAGAAGAGCGGCGACTTCTGATGGTTCTGCACGAGCTCCACGGCGAAGAGCTCGCCGCGCTTGTGCATGTGCGACGTGAGCGATGCGACGCAGACGGGCTGCGAGGGGATCGCCGCACCCCCGAACGCCGCACCGAAGTCCTGGCCGCCGACGCGCCACCCCGCGCCCACCGTGCTCTTCGACTTCGGCGCCACGTCGATGAATGCGTTCGCGACCACGTCGAAGATGGGTTTCATGAGGCGCTTCACGCCGCGCTTGGCGGGAAAGATCTTGATCTTCACCGCGGCGGTGCGCGTCTGGTCGCCGCTGTTGATCCAGTGGCTGTTCAGGATGATGCCGATCGGCTCCCCGGACGCCGGCGGCGAGATCTCCTGGGCGAGGCCGCGCGGCAACGTCTGGACGCTCCGCGGACTCTGGGACCCTCCGATGAGGGTGCGCGCGTTGCGGTCGGCGGGACCGAAGTCGAGGCAGGCCTTGCTGTCGACGATCGTCCCCTTCGGTGGGAATGCCGCCATGTCCTTCCCCGTGTACGTGTACATGAGGAAGTGATGGCTCACGAAGTCCGGCTTCACGCCGACGTTCACGATCTCGAAGCCGCCCGATTTGAACGCCGACCTCCGCGGCAGGCGCAGGAAGGTACACACCTCACGGTCGCTGTGGGGCGGAACCGTGAAGCGGGGGAACTTGAGGGTCATCGTGCGGCGCGCCGAGGCGGCAGGAGCGCCGACGAGCAACGCGAGGCCGGCGAGCGCGAGAGGGACGACGCGGGCGGACGGCATGCAAGACCTCCCCGGGGTTCGGCCCATGCTAGCGAAGCAGCTGCGCGCGTCAACGGGCGTCCGCCCGATCAGTCGAAAACGCCGCCCGAACCGCCGGCAGGACCTCGCGCACGAACAGGTCGAGCCCCGTCCAGTCGAAGGGGGCCCGGAGCGCGAGGATGACCCATTCGGCCCCCGCCCGGGCGTACTCCCCGATGCGCCCGATCACCTCGGGCGGCGTCCCGACCAGGATCCCCGGGCGGACGAAGTCGGTCATCGGGCCGAACATAAGGCGAAGGTTGTCCTCCTGGCGCCGCACGGCGGCCGCGTCCTCGCCGATGGCGAGGCCCAGGTTGACCGTGCGGCGGATGGCCCGGGGGTCTCGCCCCTCGCGCTCGCACCACTCGTCGAGCGTCCGGTTCCGCGCTGCGAACAGCTCGGGGCCGAGGAAGGGGACGTTCCAGCCGTCCGCGTGGCGCGCGACGATGCGGAGGAGGCGCTTCTCGCCCTGCCCCCCGATCCAGAGCGGGAGCCGCGGCTGCACGGGACGCGGCTCGCAGAGGGCGCCCGCGAGGCGCACGTGACGGCCCTCGAACGTCACGCGCTCGCCGTCGAAGAGCCGGCGCAGGACGACGGCCGTCTCCTCGAGCCGCTCGAGGCGCTCCCGGACGGAGCCGAGCGGGACGCCGAAGGCGCGCGCCTCCGCCTCGTTCCAGCCGCTCCCGATCCCGAGCTCGCAGCGGCCCCCGCTCAGGTGGTCGATCGTGATCGCGGCCTTCGCGAGCACGCTCGCCGGGCGGTACGCGACGCAGAACACGAGGCAGCCGACGCGTACGCGCGTCGTGGTCGCGGCGAGCGCCGCCATCGTCGCCACGCCTTCGAACGCGGGCTTCGCGGGATCGGCGAGGTCCGAGATGGACCATAGGTGGTCCCACACGGAGCACCAGTGGAAACCGCACTCGTCGGCGACGCGCCAGAGACGCCGGAGGTCGTCGACCGCGCAGTCCTGGGGGCCGGCATGAATCCCGAAGCGCATGACCCCGCCCCTGTAGCGCAGCGGCGGGGTCGCGTACCAGTCCGCTACGCGAGCACGGCGTCGACGGTGACGCGCGTGAAGACGTCGCGCAGGAACTCCACCTGCTCCTCGGGCTCCCGCCCGATCGACTCGGTTGCCTGAGAGATCGCCTCGGCCACCTGATCCGACTCGGCCTGCCCGGCGATCCGGGCGAGCGCCCGCCAACCCTCCGCGCTCTGGCTGGCGATCGAGAACGCCTGCGCGACGCGCTGCCGCGGTCCCTCCGGCTGCCCGCCGTCGAGCGCGACGGGGTGAACGGCCCGGAGGCGCTCCTCGCTCGGCATCGTGCCACCGATCCGCCGCATGAGCATCGTGAGCGTCTCGACCTGCCGGATCATCTGGAGCTTGCAGCGCACGAGCCGTACCCGCGTGCCGTCGTCCGGCAGGTCGCCGATCGTGCGGTCGTAGAGATTGGTCCCCGCCTGCGCCCACGCGATCTGCTCGGTCACGAGCCGTTCCAGCGCGGCGCGGTTCACGCGACGTCGAGGCGTGAGCTCGGTCATGTAGTCCGCGGCCACTTCGAGGACCCGGCTGCCGGTGTGGAGCACGGTCGCCACCGCCTTCGTCCCCGCCTCCTCGACCAGCTCCACACTCCGACGCGCCGCCTCGCGTGCCAGCTCCGGGAGGCTCATCAGATGCACGCCGATCTCCACGGCGGTCCGCCCGGCGCCGATCGCGGCCTGCTCGAGCCGCTCGCCCGCGGCGCCCGCCACCTCGCGGGCGAGGTCCGCACCGGCTTCGCCGGCGCTCGCGACCTTCGTCCCCGCCTCGCGCAGCTGCTCCACGCCCGCCTGCCCCGCCTCGACGACGTGCTCGCCCGCCTGCCGGAGCTGCCGAGCGCCCGCCTGCCCGGCGCCGATCACCTTCTCGCCTGCCTGCCGGAGCTCCTCCGTCCCGCGCTGTCCCGCCTCGCGCACGCTTTCGCCGGCCTCGCCGAGGCGCTCGCGGACCTTACCCGCGTCGCGCTCGATCGTCCGCTCGCGCGCCGTCTCGCGCCGGCGTCCGCGCCGCCGCGCGCGCGCCCGACGGCGGGGCCGACGCTCCGACGTCCCCCGGCGGGGCGTCCGTCGCTCGGCGCGTCCATGCTCGGGCCGCGCGGTCGTCGCTTCGCGCTGCATGCGCTCGGCCTCGGCGGCACGCTCGCGCTCGGCGCGCTGGTGCTCGGCCCGTTGCCGTTCCTCGCGCCGCTCGCGCTCGACGCGTCGGCGCTCGCGCTCGAGGCGCTCCTGCTCGGCGCCGCGCCCGCGCCGTCCTGCACGCTCGCGCCGCTCGCCGCGTCGGCGCGGCTCGGCGCGCGTGCGCTGCTCGCGCCGTTCGCGGGCGGACTGCGCTCGCCCCTTCGCCGGCTTCCGTTCCGTCTGGATTCTCGCCATGCCCCCAAGAGCAAGCGACGTGCCGGCATGCTGCACCGCGTCTAGAGCCGCCGCCCGTCGACGGGGCGGCACGCGCGATCCGGGATGCAGCGTTGGGCGTCAGCGCGCAGGCGCACGCCGCGCCCCGGAGGCGCTCACCGCCGCCGCGGGGCGCGCACGAGGTCGAGGTCGTCGCCGATCGCCTCGAGCCAGGCTTCGGCCGAGCCGAAGCGAAGCTCCGCCTCGACCGCCCGCGACGAGTACCGATGCAGATCGTGATCGACGACGTAGCCCGCGCCGCCGTGCAGCTGGTGCGCCGTCAGTGTGATGGCGCGATAGGCGGGTCCCGTCCACGCCTTCGCGATCGCGACTTCGCGCCGCGCCGGCAGCCCTTCCGCGAGCCGCCAGAGCGCCTGACGCGTCACGTGCCGCGCGCCTTCGAGCGCGATCGTCATGTCGGCGGCCATCTGCTGCACCGCCTGGAACGTCCCGAGCTTCGCCCCGAACTGCTCCCGCTCGCACACGTACCGCGTCGTCATCGCGAGCACGGCGTCCGCCCCGCCGACCATGTCGGCGCAGGCGAGCGCCGCGAGGCGGTCCCGGAGCGCCGCGAGCCGCGGCCCCGCGGCGCCGCGTCGGCCGAGCAGCGCCGAGGCGGGCACCGCGACGTCCCGGAAGCGCACGACGCTCTGCCGGTCCTTCGCGAAGGTCTTCTGCGCGCGGACGGCGACGCCCGGCGCGTCGGCCGGCACGAGCAGCGCGGAGACGCCGCCGCGGTCGCGCGCGACGACGAGGAACGCGTCGGCGTCGACGCCCTGGAGCACGTACTGCTTCTCCCCCGCGAGCCGAAGCGTGCGGCCGCGGCCCCGCAGCGTCGTCGCGAAGGCCGACGGCACGCTCGCCCCCGCTTCCTCGACGGCGAGCGTCACGAGCCGCTCGCCGCGCGCGACCGCCGGCAGCCATGCCCGCCGCTGCGCGGCCGTCCCGAGCGCCGCAATGCCGAGGCCGCCCGCGATCGCCGCGAAGAGACCCGACGGTGCCGCGGCGCGCCCGCACTCCTCGAGGAGGAGCCCGAGCTCGAGGAGGGAGGCGCCGTGCCCGCCGACGTCCTCGGGAAGGCCCCAGCCGAGCCACCCGAGCCGCGCGACGGCGCGCCGGAACTCGTCGTCCCAGCCGCCCGGCAGCTCGTCCCACGCGCGCCGGCGCTCGCGCGTGATCTCGGCCGCGAGGAAGCGGCGCGCCTCTTCCTGAATCGCCCGTTGCTCGTCCGTCGGCGCGAGGTGCATCGCTACTTGCGCGGCAGCCCGAGCCCGCGCTGCGCGATGATGAGCCGCTGGATCTCGTTCGTCCCGCCGCCGAAGCGCTGCATCGGTGCGATCGTGTAGAGCCACTGGAGCCGCCCGTGGAGCGGCGCCGCCGGGTCGTCCGGCGCGAGCTGGCCCGCGAGGCCGAGGATCTCGAGTCCCGTCGACGCGAGGCGCGCGCCGAGCTCCGTGACGTAGACCTTCGCCATCGAGCCCTCCTTCGTCGGCACCTCGCCCTGGTCGATCATCCACGCGTTCAGGAGCCCGAGCTGCCGGCCCACCTCGACGCGCACCTCGAGGTCCGCGAGCGCCCGCCGCACCCACGCGACGGCGCCGAGCGGCCGGCCGTCGCGGGTCGCGCGCCGCACGAACGCCTTCAGCTCCTCGAGCAGGCGCCGGAGCATGCCGACGGAGCCGAGCGCGATGCGCTCGAAGTCGAGCGCCATCATCGCGTAGAAGAACCCCATCCCGCGCTCGCCGACCAGATGGTCGCGCGGCACGCGGACGTCGTCGAAGAAGACCGCATTCGTCCGGATGCCGGACCAGGTGTAGAGCGGCTGCACCGTGATGCCCGGCCGGTCCATCGGCACGATCATCATCGAGATGCCCTTGTGCTTCGGCGCGTCCGGCTCCGTGCGCACGGCCACCCAGTTGTGGGTCGCGGTGTGCGCGCCGGTGTTCCACATCTTCTGTCCGTTGATGACCCACTCGTCGCCGTCGAGGACGGCACGCGTCGTGAGCGACGCCAAGTCGGTTCCCGCCTGCGGCTCCGAGTACGCGACGGCGAATTCCACCTCGCCGCGGAGGATGCGCGGGAGCCAGTAGGCCTTCTGCGCCTCGGTGCCCGAGCGCATGATCGCCGGCGCGACCGACGTGACGGAGAGCCGCATGCCCGGCGCGCCCGCGGCCTCCATCTCCTCGATGAAGATGTACTGCTCGACCGCCCGCTTCCCGAGGCCCCCGTACTCCGTCGGCCAGCCGATGCCCCACCAGCCCTTCGCGAAGAGCTGCTGCTGGAACGCGCGCGCGAGGGGGCCGTCGCCCTCGTTGCCCGCCGCGCGCATCTCGGCGAGGAGGGCGGGCGTCACGTTCCGCGCCAGGAAGGCGCGCACCTCCTCGCGCCAGGCCCGCTGCTCGGGCGTGTCCGTGTAGCGCATCAGAAGCGGACGACGCGCCGCACGTGGACGACCTCGACCCGCCCCGACTCCCCGATGAGCAGGTTGATCACGAAGGTGAAGAAGGAGAGGAGGAGCCAGCCGCCGAGCGCGGACGCGAAGCCGCGGACGTGGAACCCGACGACGACCTCGCCGGCCATCCAGAGCATCGCGGCGTTCACGACCAGCGTGAAGAGGCCGAGCGTCAGCAGGTTCAGCGGGAGCGTCAGGAGGAGCACGACCGGGCGCACCACGGCGTTCAGGATGCCGATCGTGACGGCGGCGAAGAGGAGCGGGACGACGCCGTCGATCTCGATGCCCCGCACGATGAGACTCGTCAGCCACAGCGCCAGCGCGCTCACGAGCCAGCGGACGACGAGCCCGCGCATCGGCCGCGTACGTACGCGAAGGGCCGGCCCGCTGCAAGCACGACGGCGCCGCGCCCGCGCCCCCGCGTCACCCCGGCTCCGGCGCGGCGACGCCGCCCGCCGGCCGCGCGACGTCGCGCGCGCGCGCGCCGCGTCTCGGGAGGCGGACGCGCAGCACGATCGCGGCGCCCGCGAGGCTGCCGACGACGACCGCGCCGAGGGCGGCGCCGTAGCTCCCCGTCGCGTCGCGGAGGTAGCCGGTCGCGGGCACGCCGATGCCCTGCGCGAAGACGAGGAACGGGCTCATGCGCCCCGCGATCGCCCCGTAGTGCAGGCGTCCGAACGCCGCGCCGTTCAGGCTCGCGACGAGCGTCGCGTTGCCCCCCATCGCGTAGCCGTAGAGCACGACGTAGCAGGCGAGCAGCGGAAGGCTCGTCGCCCGCCAGAGGAGGACGGCCCCGGCCGCCTGGAGGCAGAAGCAGACGGCGGCGACGCGGCGCTGGTCGAAGCGGTCGAGCAGCGCCCCGAAGCCGAGCTTCCCGACGACGCCCATCGCGGCCGTCGCGCCGAGCACGAGCGACGCCGCATGCGGCGAGAAGCCGCGGTCGACGAGGAGCGCCGCCTGGAAGAGGAGCGTCGACGAGAGCCCCGCGAACGTGAGCGAGAAAGCCGCCGCGAGGAGCCAGAAGTTCCGCTGCCGAATCGCCACCTCGGGGCGGACCGACCGCTCGATCTCGCGCTCGACGACGGCGAGCTCGGCACCGCCGACCGGCGGGGGCGGCTCGCCGTCGGGCAGGAGCCCCAGGTCCGCGGGATCGCGCCGCATGAAGGCGGCGACGGGCGGCAGCACGAGCGCCGCCACGAGGAGCCCGAGAACGACGAACGCCGTCCGCCAGCCGACGCGCGTGACGAGCGTCTGCGCGAGCGGCGCGAACACGATCCCGCCCGCGGAGATCCCCGCCGTCGCGATCCCGAGCGCGCGGCCGCGCCGGCGGACGAACCAGCGCGCGACGGCGGCGTTGTTCGGGAGGTTCCCGATGCACGTCGAGCCGAAGGCGACGGGGCCCGCGAGACAGAGGTAGAGCGCCGGCAGCGAGCGCACGCGGGAGAGGAGGACGAAGCCCGTGGCGAGGACGAGCGCGCCGACGAGCTGCACGGGGCGGGCTCCGCGGCGGTCGACGACGCGGCCGACGCCGACCGAATACGCCGCCGCTGCGAACTGGAGGATCGAAAAGCCGTTCGCGACGCGGCCGCGTCCGCCGAAGGTCTCGGCGAGCGGCGCCAAGAAGACGCCCCACGCGTAGAAGATGACGCCGGTGTTGACCGCGTGGCAGACGAAGGCCGTGAGGACGATCCACCAGCCGTGGAAGACGCGGCCGCGCGCCGGCGAGCGCGTCACGCGGCGGCGACGAAGACGCGATAGTGCGTCGGCATCGTGAAGCCGAGGCGGCGGTAGACCGGCGCGCCCATCGGCGAGGCCTGGAGGCTCAGGAACGCGGCGCCGCGGGCGAGGCCCGCGCGCACGACCGCCCAGGTCACCGCCGCACCGTAGCCGCGGCGGGCCCACGCGGGCAGCGTCGCGACCCAGCCGATCCCGCCGACGCCGTGCGCGAGGTAGAGGATCGCGCCGGCGACGGCCACGCCGTCGCGCCGCGCGAGAAACGCCTGCGTCCGCGGCCCGGCGACGCTCGCCGGCGTCGCGAAGTGCTCGGCCGTCGACTCCGCGGGCGTCCCGTACACCGTCCACGCCGTGCTCACGACGGACGCGAACGCGCGCCGGTCCGTCTCGTCCGCGACCGGCGCGATCACGAGATCGTCCGGGGGGGACGGCGGGACGGCGTCGCCCGGCGCGAGCACCATCCCCGGCACGGTCGTGATCTCGCGGAAGCCGAGCGACGGGGCCGCGGCGGCGACCGCGTCGTCCGCGTGGGCGCGGAGCCAGACCGAGAACGGATGGCCCGCGCGGCGGTAGACACGATCGGTGACGCGGTGGAGGGCGGCGGCGTCGCCGCGGCCGATCGGCACCACGAGGTTCGTCATCGCCGTCCCGCGCGGCGTGCGGCAGCAGACGAACCCCGCCTCCTCCACGACCTCCCCGCCCGGCGTCGCGCGCGTGTCGGTCGCGTACATCGTCGCCATGCTCGCGTCGACGAGCGCGAGAAGCGTCGCGCGATCCACCGCGACGGCGTTCTCACGCGGCGGCGCCGCATGTCAAGTCGGACGGTAGTGGGTCAGTGTGCGCGACGACCACCGACCCGGGAGCACGATGCGGTACGAGCCGCAAACTGACCCACTACCAGCCCGTCGATCGTGCCGCGCGCGGGCGCGCGACGCGACGACGCGGCGCCCCGCGCGGAATCGGCGTGGACTCACCGGAACCGCCCTGATAGAGTCCGTTGCGCGCCGCGCTCGCGGCTGTTCAGGAGGGCCCTCCTATGGCGCGATTCCGCTCGACCAAGCGTGCGAAGGAGCTGCAGCGAAAGGCGAAGCACGAGGCCAAGGAGGCCCGCAAGCGCGAGCGCCGCGAGAAGGCGGCCGACGGCACGGACGACGACATCGACTGGAGCCAGGCCGTCGGGATCGAGCCGCCGGCGGGAGCCGCTCCCGCCGCCGAGGACGCCGACGCGGGCGACGACGCCAAGGACGACGCGGGCGAGCGCGCGCGCTAGAGTGCCGCGCGCAGCGCGCGAATCCGGCCGCGCAGCGCCTGGGCGTCGCCGACAAGCGCCTGCCTGAGCGCGTCCGGGACGGCCGCGCGACGCGCGAGGCGCCGGACGGCGTTCAGCCGCCCGCTCGCGACGCCGAGCGGTCCGCGGGCGCGGCGCGGGCGCGCCGACGCCGTCGCGGCGCCGGCGCGGACGAGCGCCGCGGCCGCCGCGCGGCCCGCGCGCAGGACGGCGCGGCCACGCCGGCCGGGCACCGCGCCGAGCGCGTCGAGGAGGTCGCCGAGCCGGCAGAAGACGTCGCCGACCGAGTCGTCACCGGGACACGCGATCGGCGCCGCCGTCTCCGCCCCCGCGAGGCGGAGCGCGTCGGTCGCGCGTACGCCGACGGCACGGGCGGTGGCGAGATCGGCGTTCCGCGTCGCGACCGTCCCGGTGAACGCGGCTCCCGCGGCGGTCACGGGTGCGGTCTCCCGGGCGAGCTCACCGCCGCCCGCGTCGAGGAAGCGGACGGCGAACGACCGCGCGTCGCCGTCCGCGTCGTCGCCGCTCACGTCGACCACGACGGCGGCGGTCGGGTCGAAGCGGGCGGAGACGCTGCCGACGAGGGGCGGCGCGACCTGACCCGTCGCGACACGCGCCGCCGTGCCGCAGTCGACGAGCCCGGCGCCGCTCCGCGAGTCGAAGCCGGCCGGCGCCACGTCGACCGCCGTGGCCTGGATGGCCGACGACGCCGCCGCGGGCGCGATGCCCGCGGCCACGAGCAGGGCCGCGCAGCCCGCGACGTGGGGCGCAGCGGCGGACGTGCCGCGGAACGGGTTCGCGAACTGGCCACGACCCCCGACCGCCGTCGCGACGCCGTCGACGGCGGTCAGGCGGGGGACCTGGCGGACGACGGGCGTCGGGAAGAAGATCGACGCCGGCCCTCCCGAGCTGAACGGCTCGATGATCGTCGGCGTGGTCGCATCCGCGGCCGCGACCGACAGCACCTCCTCGACCGCGGCGTGGCCGAAGATCGCATCGCGCGCGACGACGTAGTCCTGCCCGAGCGCGGCGCGGCTGAAGACGACGAGGTTCAGCCGGAGCTTCGCCGCCGGCGTCGTGCGCGCGGCCTCGGCGATCGCGAGGTAGACGTCGAGCGGCACGCCGCTCACGTTCGTGTAGCTCACCGCCTCGAACGGGTTCCCGTGCCCGGCCTGAGTCTCGGTGCTCGAGACGAGCACGGCGTTCGTGCCGTTCTGCGCGAGGATCAGGTCGAAGTCGTCGGCCGCGGCTCCGAACGCGTCGTTCCACTGGAGCACGGCGAGGACGCTGCCGCCCGGCGGGATGCGGAACGAGTCGCCGAAGTCGCCGAGAGCGAACTGATGGACGGCGGCGTACGCGGCTCCTCCGAACGTCCGCGCCTTTCCCGGGGCGTAGGTCGCGAAGTAGTGCGAGGTGGCGAAGTTCCCCGCCGCGGTCACGTAGACGCCGCCGCCCGCGACGAAGGCGCGCGCCGCCGC
>Ga0070741_10011802_pt1 | contig 16002 bp, 20 predicted proteins | sample Coa_R1_4_FD_66440 | JGI IMG/M metagenome (GOLD analysis project Ga0070741, IMG submission 66440) | Surface soil microbial communities from Centralia Pennsylvania, which are recovering from an underground coalmine fire - Coalmine... | ecosystem: Environmental > Terrestrial > Soil > Unclassified ...
GTTGTAGAGTCTGCTATAGAGTCTTTACCGCGTCCCCGCCATTGGGCTGTCTCGCCTGTGGCGCCAATGGCTCCGGCCAGGACCGGCTGAAATGGCGCCCTTTCTCGCCGGCCCTAACAACAACAACCTAGTCCGCAGCATGAATATGGCACGGGAACGACGCTGCGGATGCGACAAGCGCCCCAGGTGGGGAGAGCTTATAAGTGCGTATCCAATTTGCCGAAAGCGCCGAGGCCTCTCATGCTTTCGCTGTCGTAGCACTGCTTGTCGAACCACGTCCTGCCTTTCTCAATCTGGTGTGGCCAATGACCTCCTGTCGCTCATATTGAGCTAGCGACGCTGCCTCGATCGCCATTCAGAATCGCATTTGACTATATTCGGAAAATCGAATATTCTTATGTTAGGTGAACACTGCCGCGACACACAGCCTTCGCGCCTACAAAGCCAGCATCTTTCAAGCGTTGGCCCACCCGACGCGGATCGCGATTGTCGAGATGCTGCGTAATGGGGAGCTCTCGGCCGGCGTGATCCAGGAGCGTTTGGGCCTGGAGCAGGCGAATCTCTCCCAGCACTTGGCTGTTCTTCGGAGCCGACAAATCGTAAGCAACCGCAAGGAAGGCAATCAGGTTTTCTATTCGTTGCGCAATCCCGTTCTTATTGAAGTGCTGGATATCATGCGGCGTTACTTTCAGGCCAATTTGAAGGATACCGTGCAAATGCTGGGCGAAATTCAGGCGGAGAGGAAGGCTCGTTGAAGGCTTCTCCTGAGCCGGCGCAGTCGGGCGGCCGCGACTTCCCATCGACCAAAGACGTGAGTGCCACTACGTCAAGACACGATCGCTTCCGGCGCGTAATTGACGAGGTGGCGCACCTGCTCCCACAACAAGGCCCAATTGGAGTTTTCGTTCACCACAACACGCTACACGCTTTCGAGCATCTGCCGTTCGAGCAGGCGGTGTTGGAAGCTCGCAAACTGTTTGGCGCTGAGCCGTACATGAGCGAGGCTGCGTATCGCGCTGAGCTGGCGCGAGGGCGGATTCGGATCGAAGATATAGACGCGGTGCTCGATGCTGAACCGCACGCAATCATTTTCCCCCAGTTAACGCGCCGTTCACTGCGCCGGGCGATGATTACACCCGGCGTGCGCGAGTTTGACGCCGCCACAATTCTGTGGCGCGCCGAGCAGGGCGATCTGGCTCGTGACTTCCGGCAAGCGGCGCTTCGCGCTTTGTTTGACGCGTGCCTCAGCCGGGCGGTCGCTCATGAAGAAGGGCTGGTATTACCAAATCCGGTGAACGAAGTGATCCACCCGTGGCTGATTCGGCTGTGCTCGGTGTTTCTGGATCAGGGGATGGCCTACTGGACCATGCCTGGCCGCCAGAACGGATTTTACGTGGCTGTACGCACACTGCTTTTGCAGCCATATGGCATTTTTCCCCGGTATCTGATCGGGCTGGACGAAGAGTTCCGGCGGCAGGAACGCCTCGGCTTCTCGGCAAGCGACGCCGTCTTGGACTACCTCGATTCGCAACAGGTTCCGGAGTCAAGCTGGAAAAACATCATTCAGTCCGAGTTGCTGGCTCTGCCAGGGTGGGCCGGTCTGATGCGCCGGCTCGAAGAAGAGCCCAACCTCGCGGCTCATGAACCTGTACCGTCATCCCTCATGGACTTTCTCGCTGTTCGGCTGACGCTGGTGCGAGTAGCGGCTCGCATGGGAGCCGCCGAAGCCATCCCCCAGGAGAGCCCGCTCAAAACTCAGGAAAAGCTGCGGTTGAGCCGCGCCGCACGTATTTACGACGCAGCCCGAGTGCTGTCGCTATCCGCAGCCGAGGTAACCAGGCTTTCGGACTCGGAGTGGGCGGCCTTTACAGGCGAAGTGAAGTCCTGCAACGGGCTGGAGCGGCGGCGCATCCTGCACCTGGCCTATGAATGCCGGCACGAACACGAGATTCTTCATGGATTAGCGAGCCATCGCCATTATCGCGGCTTGGCCGAGTTCAGAACGCGGCCGGCGGCTCAAGTGTTCTTCTGCATCGATGAGCGTGAAGAGTCCATGCGGCGCGCGCTTGAGGAAGTGGATCCGGACGTGGAGACCCTGAGCGCTGTGGGATACTTCGCCGTCGCCGTGGACTATAAGGGAATCGACGATCCGCACGGAGCCGCCCTCTGTCCGGTGGCCTTGAGACCGCAGCACACCGTGCTCGAACAGCCAAAAAAAGAAGATCGCGAGTTGCTCGAGACGCGCCGCGTACGCAGGCGTCTGCTCGGCCAATGGATGCGGTACTCTTACCTGTCATCGAAAACACTCGTGCGCGGATGGCTTTCCACCAGCGCGCTCGGGTTGCTTTCGGCGGTTCCGCTGATCGGGCATTTGCTTGCGCCCAGGCGGTACGCCCAAGTGCGCGAGTGGCTGAACCGGGCGTTCCTCCCCGAACCGCGCACGGAACTGACTCTCATGCGCAACACGGTGGAATCGCAAGGCTCCATGGCCGGTTTGCTCCTGGGATTCTCGGCCGAGGAAAAGACGGAACGAGTGGCAAGCATTTTGCGGCCTGCGGGACTGACTCACAATTTTGCGCGGCTGGTGGTCGTTCTTGGCCATGGCTCCACCAGTCTGAACAATCCTCACGAATCGGCGCATGACTGCGGCGCATGTGGCGGGCGCCGAGGCGGCCCCAACGCACGCCTGTTCGCCGCCATGGCCAATCGGCCAGAAGTGCGGGATCGCTTGCGGGCAAGAGGGATCGATATTCCACCCGACACCTGGTTTGTCGGCGGGTATCACGATACCTGCAGCGATGACGTTGAACTGTATGACCTGGGCGCCGTTCCCCCCACACACCACCAGGATCTGGAGCGCATTCGGGAATCTCTCAACAAAGCGCGAGCGCGAAATGCTCACGAGCGCGCCAGGCGATTTGAGTCCTGTGCGCCGACGGCCTCCCGGGAAGACGCGCTGCGGCATGTGGAAGAGCGCAGCGAACATCTGGCAGAGCCACGGCCGGAGTATGGCCATTGCACGAATGCAATATGCATCATAGGGCGGCGCAGCTTAACCCGGGGCTTATTTCTGGACCGGCGGGCGTTTCTGGTTTCCTACGATCCTTTCCAGGATTCCGACGGCCGAAATCTCGCGGCGCTGCTGGCGGCTACTGTTCCTGTTTGCGCTGGCATCAGCCTTGAGTACTACTTTTCGTTTGTGGATAACGACCGTTACGGTTGCGGCACGAAGCTGCCTCACAATGTGACTGGCCTTGTGGGCGTAATGGATGGACACGCGAGCGACTTACGAACAGGGTTGCCTTGGCAAATGGTAGAAATCCACGAGCCGGTGCGTATTCTCTTCGTCATTGAAAGCACGCCGGAACGATTGATGGGGTCAGTAGAAGGCAACGCATCCCTGCGTCGATTGATTGAGAATCGCTGGATTCGGATCGCCACGATTGGTCCTATATCGGGCGTCATTCATGTTTTGCGAGGCGAAGGTTTTGAGGAGTTCGCCGGTCCCGTGGAACGCCTGCCTGTAGCGCTCTCCTCGGCCGAATGGTATGGCGGCAAATCCCAGCATCTTCCCATGGCTTGGATACAGGCCGCTGGAGGCCGATAACCGTGGATCTTTGGCAAGCGACGCTCTCTTTGGTGGTGCTGCTCCCCGGCGCCGTCTTTGCGGTTCTGGCGCTGCTCTGGTTGATAGGTTGGGCCCCGAGCGAGCGCGCGGTAACGCGGATCACTAGTTTGACCTTTTCACTTGCAATTCTCGCGCTCACAGCGATGAGTTGGCATCTCAGGAGGGCCGGCACTCCATCTGTCGCGATCACGTTCGGCAACTGGTTCGCCGTACACGACTACCACTTCCCGCTGGCGCTCCTGGCGGATCGGCTGTCGCTGCCATTTCTGATTCTCACGGCGGCGCTTTCGGGTCTCATTGGAAAGTTCTCAGCGACTTATCTGCATCGCGAGCAGGGCTTACTGCGATTTTTCCTCCTGCTCCAACTCTTCGCATTCGGATCGCTGCTGGCATTCGCCGCAGGCTCGCTGGATCTGCTGGCAGCCGGGTGGGAGATCGTGGGCATCACGTCGGTGCTGCTGATCGCCTTTTTTCACCAGCGGCCGGCCCCCGTGGAAAACGGTCTGCGCGTTTTCGCCATTTATCGCGCTTGCGACATCGGCCTGCTGGTGGGGGTGTTTGCCTTGCATCACTGGGCTGGAACCGCCTCCTTTACGAATGGGTTCCCTTCACTCAACGAAACGCAATCCAGCCTCATCACTTTGCTTTTGCTCCTTGCGGCCGCAGGAAAAGCCGCGCAGGTCCCGTTTTCCGGTTGGCTGCCGCGTGCGATGGAAGGACCAACGCCCTCGAGCGCAATCTTCTACGGCGCGATTTCAATCCATGCCGGAGCATATCTGCTGCTGCGCGTGCAACCGCTGCTCGCTCGATCAATGTGGGCCTCCGCTGCGGTAGTCCTAATCGGCTTGCTCACGGCCATTCAAGGCACCATCGTTGGGCGGGCCAGCGCGGATGCGAAGACCTCGCTTGCTTATGCTTCACTGACGCAGGTAGGCTTGGTGTTCGTTGAAATTGGGCTTGGCTGGAGATGGCTCGCGGTCGCCCATATTTTGGGACACGCCACTGTCCGCACGCTCCAGTTCCTGCGCGCACCGTCGATGCTTCACGACTATCACAAAATGCACGCTGCTATCGGCAGCGAGATCACGCCAGCCGGGCGGCATCTAGCGAAGCTGCTTCCGGAGCATTTTCAACTGTGGCTATATCGATGGGCGTTGGATCGTGCTCATCTCGATACAATTCTTGACCGCTTCGTAGTTTATCCCCTCATGCGTCTGTCAAACATTTTCGCCAAGCTGGACTACGTGGGAATGGACGGGCCCGTGCGCCGGCCTGAGCCAGTGCCGCTATCGATGCAGAATGCTGCGAGCCAGAGAAGCAAATGACAATCGCGTCCGAATTTGCGCTTCAAGTCGTCGCGGTCTCCGCACCCTGGTGTGGAGCGATCCTGGTTGGGATCATGGCTCGCCCCGCCCGTATCATAGCCTTTGTAGCCGCCTTGCTATCGGTGATGGCGAGCCTGATTCTCCTGCATTCCACGGCGCCTGCGGCGCGGTTGAATGCAACGCTGATGGTTTTGTTCTCCTGTCTGGCCGTCATGGCGATACTGGTGTTGCCGCAGCGGGACTGTAAAGCGAACACGACCGGAGGGATGCTCTTTGTGCTGGGCTCTACGCTGCTGGCGTACACTACCGAGGACCTCTTGGTCTTCCTTTTCGCATGGACATTGACAGCTCTGCCATTCTTCTGGACAAAGTTCCTTCCCGCCAGAGCTTGGCGTCCACGGGTTGCTATGGGAGTATCCACTCTTGCCTTGGCGCTGGCAATTGCTTTCATCGCGGCGGCCGGAAAAGGAATGGTGGTTGATGAGCTACAGCAACGCAGCCCTGGAGGTATGGCTGTATTCTGGCTGCTGGTAGCGGCGGTGATCTTTCGAAAGGGGATCTGCCCGGCGCACGCCTGGGTGGCGGATGCCGCCGAGAACGGACCGGCAATTCCGACGGCACTTCTGTTGAACGGGCATTTCGGCGCGCTGCTGGTGGCAAAACTGATCGTCCCGCTGTTTCCCGATACGGCCAGCAATTTGTTTCCCGTTCTCTCCTACCTGGCGCTCGCTACGGCTGTTTATGTTGCCATTCGTGCGCTTATCGAGAATTCCCCACGTCGTCTACTCGCCTTTATTGCGCTGAGCCAATCCGCATGCATACTTGCTGGCTTGGAGAGTCGGACGGCGGAAGGAATCACCGGAGCGCTCGTGCACTGGTTCGTGGTTACGGCGTCCACGATGGGCCTTTTTGGAATCTTGCGATTATTGGAAGTCCGCTTTGGCGAAAATCTGACAGCGAGCCGGCACCTCGGCCTGGCGGAACACGCGCCACGCTTGGCGGTGTTCTTCGTTCTATTGGGCCTCGCTTTGGTGGGGTTGCCCGGCACGCTTAGCTTTTGTTCGCAAGACTTGCTGATTCACGGAAGCCTAGCGTCCCATTCTCTGATCGGATTGCTGCTTCCTATCGCGATTGCGATGAATGCAATCAGCATTCTTCGTCTGTTCGTCCGTTTGTTCCTCGGCAAGCGTCGGACGGGTTTCACCGTGATGGCGGATGCGCTTCCCCGCGAGCGGTGGGCTCTGGCCGCCGCAGTGCTGTTCGTGGTCCTCGGCGGCTTGTTTCCCAACGCCATCATCGCCTTGACCCCGGTTCCGTAGCATGCCGGCAAACGGCCCAGAATGAGGAGACACGCTCCCAGGTAGACTGCTTTCGTTTGTCCTCGCCACCCTCGGGGATGCGAGTTCGGTCATAGAGTCGGGAATCTGCGCGCTTCGTGGTCAACTACTGTTTTGCCCGAAATGAGAATCACCACGCGGCCTAACCGCATTCTGCGGCTTGTACGGACGGTGTGCCACCGTTTACGGCGGCCTCTAACTGCGTGTCCATACCATGCGCCAGCGTCTCACGGTTTAAGTCAATCTCGACGTCTGGCGCGACGCCACGACCTTCGATGCATTCGCCGCGCCAGGTGTACCAGCCAGCAACCGGCATCCGCAGGCGGTAACCTTTTGGAAGTTTGAGGTTGGCGCCACCGAGGACTTGGCCGCCGGTTCGTGTGCCAATCAGCGTAGCCAGCTTGTTTTCCGCTGCGAAGCTTGCGACCATTTCCGCTGCGCTGCTCGTAAATTCGTTCACGAGCATTGCGATACGGCCATGAAAGGGTTGCGGTCCGAGTCCTTCCGTTTCCAGAGCCTTTACCTGCCGGAATCCGGTTGATGCGAACCAGCATTTCCTTGGCGAAACCGTTTCCCAGCCGTTTGCGCGGTTCAACCATTGGTGGGCGGTCTTTGGCTCTCCGGTTGGGGACCTCGACGATGACGGAGCGCGGCGCGCCGTCAAGTCCGATGACATCGAGGCGATGGGCGCCGCCAATGCGGAATCGCGGCTGTGCTGGCGGAACCATCGACTCGCCATCGGCCGCCGCGAAGAGTTCACCGGGACGGATACCAGCTTGATGAGCCGGACCATCTTCGATGACATCCAAGAACATCCAGCGCTGAGAGCCATCGCCATCTGGGACAGACCGTAGAGTCGCGTGAATCGCGTGGACTGGCGGAACGCCTTGCCCGATTCGAAAAAATGCCGTATGACTAGTTCCCAAGCGAGCAGCTCGCGTACACCTGTTTCAAATTCTTCAACGCTCCCAGCGCTCTCCAGCGCCGGCCGCCGCGAATCGAGCAGCGCGACCCAGGATGCATAGTCCTGATGCGGGCTGCTTACGTTAATATGTTTAGCGGGCACGAGCTTCCGGATACTATTCAGAATTGTTTTCCGGTCATTCCGATCTAAGTGCACGGGCTGTACGGACTCCATCTTCTGTACCAAATTTGATTGAGCGATCCGCAGCGCCATCCACGATGGAACCGGCCCAGTAATATGGCACTGCACGGTCGCCAAACTCATGAAGCAATTCACGTTTTGCACGGGCGAGCGCTTCCGCAATTGGCTCTCCTTCGCCCAGCCGGGAGTAGAAGCCCTTCATCAATCTCGCGAGCTTGCAATATCCCATCTTCGCCTGCGGCTGGATCGCTCATCATGATGAGCGCCGCTCTGTCCGGGTGATTTTCATCAGTGACCGCGTGGACCGACAGGTGGATCACTTCCTGGCGCTCGAGCTCGGCGTGTTTGAACGCCGGTTCCGTTGCGTTGCTTCCGACCAGCCGAGTGGTCGCGGAAGCGCGGAGCATACTTCCCGGCACCAGCACTTCGTCTTCGGAACCCGGCAAGTCTGCAAGCGCCGCTTTAGTTAGCCGTTCCGTAAGAGCGAGCTTATTCGATGGCGTTGAGGCATATGGAACTCCTCCAAAGAGCCAGGACTCCGGTTGCAGACCTCCGGGCTACCGGCATTCGCTCCAGCAGGTAATACGCGCTCGCGGATGGCGCGTAGCTGATTACGTGACTCTCGAGCACGTATCGACCCGAGGAGTCAACCAATGCATCGAAGGGCAACAGGCGCAAGCGGCCATCTGGCACAATGATCAACCGCGTGTGACTCTCGATAGATGGAACACGCCCCAAAAGCTCTCGATACAGTTCCGCAGAGATTAAGCGATCCACCTTTCGAGCCTTTGCTGATGCGCAACATCTGTCACAAGCGGTTCAATCTTGGCCCGGCTCGCCAGTGGAATGATCCGCGTGAACTCCCGCGCGACTACAAGACAATATGACCGGGGATCGGCAAGAACGTACTCCAATAACATTTCCCCGGGCGCAAGGGTCTTTCGGACTTCCGCAAGCGAAATCGTGCGCCGGGCTTCAGACTGCGCTTGTCGCTGCTCGAACTGCCGTTCCGGCCACCAGAACCGGAGAGCTTAAGACAATCGAGGCATTCCGCTCAAACCCCCTTTACGCCGGTGATGGCAATCGCATCGACCTTGCCTACGCGGTGTACGCTCTCGCCCATGGAGTCGATACTGCGAGCGTGAGCACTGCCATCCGTACACGCGATTTGTCCAAAAAGGGAAACGAAAAGCGCCAGAACGATTACGTGAATCGCACGATTGAAAAGGCGCTGACCACGATCGAGCGCGGCCGGTCAATGAGCCGTTAGCGCGTGATCGCGTAAAACGCTAGAGCGCAAAACGCACAGAACAGGACGAGGAACCGGAAGAAAAATCGCGGCCCGAACATTGCCGCGATCAAGAAGAGCGTCCGGAGTATAGATGCATGTCCTGTTTGCATGCGACCCACTCATCTCTGTTCGTCCCCGACGGCGACCGGGAGGCCCTGGGCGCGCCACTCAGGAACGCCATCTTCGAGCCGTTTGGCGCGGAAGCCTCTTGCCTTCAAAAGGCGCACGGCCTCGATGGCCAAAATGCAATAGGGGCCGCGGCAGTAGGCCACGATTTCTTTATCGCGTGGCAAATTGGAAAGACGAACATTCAGCTCTTTCAACGGCACAGACACGGCGCCAGCAATGTGTGCGGCACGGTATTCTTCCGCAGGACGGACATCCAGCAGAATCACTTCTCCCTTGCGGACTCGACTGATAAGCGTCTTCTTCTCCACGGGCTCCAATGAATCTGGCGCTTCTCGAAACTGCCGCAGGATCGATTCGATTTCGGCGAGTCGCGCCTCACCGAGCGACCGCATACTCTGGAAGAATTCACAAACTGACGGATCGGCCAGACGGTAAGTCACAAACACTCCCGACTTTTCCGTTTCTACCAGTCGAGCTGCATGCAGGACCCGCAAGTGCTGCGAGGCGTTAGCGAGGCTCAGATCCGTTTCGCGCGCTAAGCTTTCCACCGTCCGGGGTCCCTGACAAAGGAGGTCAAGCAATTGGAGTCGGGCTGGACTTGCGATGGCCTTGCCTATTCGGGAGAGCTCCTGATAAACATCTTTTTTCATTTCGGTACGCCTACACTCTGGCGGGTCTCATACATGACAACCGCTACGATGATCCCTGACAGGAAAGTCAAAACACCAACTGCATCGATCGCCCAACGAACACCGAAAGCGTCGGCGAGCCAGCCGGCAAGCAAAGCACCGACCGCGTATCCGCCGTCGCGCCAAAGGCGGTAAACGCCAACAGCCGAAGCTCTCCAGCTTGGATGCGCCACGTCGCCGACTGCGGCCAACAGCGTCGGATAGACCATCGCAGTCCCGAGGCCAAGAAAGACGGCCGCGACCGACCACATCGCTAAGCTGGAGCCGACGACAAAGAGGGCGATGCCAGCCGCCTGTACCAGCATGCCAAGTGCGATCATCCATTTTCGACCCGTCCGGTCCGAAAGCACTCCGGTCACCAGTTGCATGCTGCCCCAGACGGCCGGATATAGCGCTGCGAGAAAACCGATGCGTTCAAGCGAGAGGCCCCGCGCGGCAAAATAAAGCGGAAGCAGTCCCCAAACCATGCCATCGTTCAGGTTGTTGACCATCCCGGCCTGGCTCACCGCGAACAGCGCCCGGTCCTTCCAGCTCGTCAGCAGCAACACTTCCGCGAAGCTGCGCTGTTCGTCTTGCTGCGTCTGCCGCGCCTCGAAACGCACATGGTGCAGCGTCTCGTGCACGAAGACGGACGACAACAGCAGACCCGATACGGCGATGATTTCTCCCATCCAGAACAAGGTCTCCCGCAGTCCCAGGGATCCCGCCAGATAACTGGAGACGAGGGCCGCGGCTGAGACGGCCAGATATCCGGACGCCTCGTTGAGGCCCATCGCCAGGCCCCGGCTTTGCGGGCCGACGAGATCGACTTTCATGATGACCGTTGTCGACCAGGACAACCCCTGATTTACGCCGAGCAGCATGTTTGCCAGCACCACCCAGCGCCAGGACGGCGCCAGCAGAATGATTGCAGGCACGGGCAGCGCGAAGAGCCAGCCCGCCACGAGGATCTTCTTGCGGCCCCATCGCTCGGAAATCCGCCCGGCGAACAGATTGGCTATCGCCTTGACAACGCCAAAGCTCATGATGAAGGAAAGGATCGCGGCCCGCGAGGCCAGCGCGAATTCTCGCTCGGCGAGCAGCGGCAGAAGCACGCGCTCCACGCCGACCATCGCGCCGACAAAGGCATTCACCGCGACCAGCAGCGCAAATTGCTCCCAGTTAGCGCGAAGGCCCAGGCGAACCGGGCTTGCTCCGGCCTGCGCTGTAGAACTAGGAGACCGCACAGCGGTTTGCTCCCGCTTCGAGGTCCGAGACATCGCCTTCCGGCATCTTTCCCGCCTCGTTCATCTCCACAATGCGAAGGTAATTCGGGGGCGTGGGCGGGATGCGTTCGAGAATCGGGGCAAGGAACTCGTCCTCGCTGCGAAGCCAGCCGGCGATGCGCACCGAGACCTGACCCAACTGTTCCATGATCGGCCTCCGGTCGAAAGCCGGAGGTTCAGAGGCATGGCCGGGGAAAACGAGTGTTCCGGTGGGAAGATCTAGAAGCCGCCGCAGCGACCTATACAAAAATCGCGCTCTCTCCTGCACCTCATCGAGAGACGCATGAAGATCGGGGCGCCCGACGCCTGAAATAAACAGGGTGTCGCCCGTGAACAATGCCTCTCCGTCGAGGTAATAACAGCAACTTTCCATGGTATGGCCGGGTGTTAACATCACCGTCATCTCGGAGTGGCCGAATTCAATCTGCTGCCCATCTTTTACCGGAACAAAGTCGAAGGTGACGCGCTTCTGATCGGGGAGCAGCAATGTTGCTGCGACGGCTTCCGCCAATGCCTTTGACCGGGAAAGATGATCGGCATGCACGTGTGTATCGACGACATAGCGTATTGTCCATCCGCATTCCGCCGCCAGACCCAGGTACACGTCCGGCTCCACCGATGCGTCTATGAGGACTGCTTCGGATGAGGAACCGATGATATATGAAAGACATCCTTTACCGGTGCGGCGAACTTGCAAAACCGTCGCTTTTTTCAGTTTCGTTTCAGCAGTATTCCAAGCGAGGCTCCATGCCTTCATACCGCCCGCGAGCGAAAACGTCTCGAGACCGAGTTTATCGAGGTGCTCGGCTGCAAGTTGGCTGACCTTTCCGGTGTTGCAAATGATCACCAGGGGTCGATCTTTTGGAAGGTCCACTCTCATTAGCGCCTCCATGTCACCCGCTTTCACGGCATGGTAGGCGTTCACATGAACACTTCCCGGAATGGACCATTGTGCGCGATCCTCCGGAGTGCGAATATCCAGCACGGTCACTGGACGACCCCTGGTCAGCCAGTCTTGCAGCGTCTCGACTCTCAGATTTTGGTTCATGGCATCAACCTCAGTATTATATCACTCAATATATTAATTGATTAGTTGAATTAACTAAAGGGCGAGACGCCCCTCAGGCTAAATGGTCAAACCCAGAGATAGAGGCAGTATGCGATTACAACAAGAGCAATGCCGCAAACGGCACCCCTGCAGAACCAGAGCGCATGAACTATCTCCATCAAGGCGTCCAAGCCGCGCTGGTCGACGCCACCGTCCCGCAGGGGCTTTATGTGCTCCACCTGAAGGCCCTTGTATTGCGAAAGCGTTTGGTTTACGGGGTCGGTGTCCAGACATCTGACGCTCCGGCCGCGGCACATGAAATATTGAGCGAGCAAACTGGCAACCAGGCTCTTGCCCAGCAAGCCCTGTTCGCATTCGTGGATGCGCTGGCGAAAACCATCCTGACCTGTCTCCCCGAGCCGGCAGGAGAAGCATACAATCAGGCGGTCGCCAGAGCGCGATTTGGTTACGACCGGTTTGTAAAGAGCGTCGGCCAAGGTATGGTTGGCGAAGCCGGGCTGGCGCTGGCTCGGCTCATCCACGATGAGGACGGAAGAAGCTGAGTTTCGGATTCACCCGACGAAGCCGCCTAAGCTGAGAAACGGCGACGGAATGGCGTGGTCCATTGCGTTCAAGCGCGTGATGCACTTCGCCCGCATGTCGAGAAGGCTGGCGGGTGGATCGAAGGCGGCTGGCGGCTCCAGGGTGAGAAGCAGCTACCATCAGCGATGCGCCGTCCGGGTATGTATTCCAAGAACGCCAGCCGGGCTGGCGACAAAAATCCCGATCTGCCTTCCGGATGGCTCGGCCGGTACTACCGGGAACTCACCGCGGCGACGGTTGAGATTGCAGCTCGCAGAAATATCGCTCGCGGTCCGGTGAGGTGAACTCAAGGAAACTCCAGAATTGACCCCCGCCGACGTAGCCGATCTTAGTAGGGCAACTCGTAGCCGCGCAATGCGAGGGAATCAATTCGACAAAGGAAACGACCAGGAATCGACTGCCAGTGCCGCCTATTGACGCCTTTCGGTATTTCTGCAATTCTAGAATTATCGAACCAATGAGGTCGGTGCGGCCATCGGAGCAGAGTGACGTCACTAGGTACGCCAATATGTTTGCCGCGCTCGGTACGGAGCCGCGCCTGCGCATCATGCGCACACTTCTGGCCGCCCATCCGGAGGGCATGGTGGTTGGCGAGATCCAGAGCGAACTGGGCATCGCGCCATCAACCCTGTCTCATCATCTTGAGAAGCTCAAAAACGAAGACTTGATCACGGTCCGGCGGGAAAGTAATTTTCTGCGGTACAGGGCAAATACTGCTGCTCTTGAAGAACTGCTCGGATTTCTTTACGCCGAGTGCTGCACCCGCAATCATGCCATTGAGCCGCAAAAAATCGTACAGGCGTGCAGTGAAAGGAAGAAGCGATGGAGTTAAGAGAAACGGTAAGGCAAAAATATGGTGAAGCGGGGCTTCGCGCCAGGACGGGCAAGAGCTCGTGCTGCGGATCAGCGCCGAGCTCGCTTGGCTGTGTCGATCCGATCACCTCGGATCTGTACGAACCGCCTGAGGTCCAGGGCATTCCAGAAGAAGCGTTAAGGGCTTCTTTGGGCTGCGGCAATCCCACTGCGCTCGCCGAGCTTCGACCAGGGGAAATCGTTCTCGATCTGGGATCAGGCGGCGGCATTGATGTTCTCCTGTCAGCCAAACGTGTCGGTCCTACCGGAAAAGCTTATGGCCTCGACATGACCGATGAAATGCTCGCTCTGGCGCGTGAAAATCAGCATAAGGCGGGCGTGGAGAATGTTGAATTCCTCAAAGGCGAAATAGAAAATATCCCCTTGCCCGACAACTCGGCCCATGTAGTGATTTCCAATTGCGTGATTAACCTGTCTGGCGATAAGGACCGGGTCATCCAGGAAGCTTTTCGTGTCCTCAAGCCCGGCGGCCGTTTCGCCGTCTCGGATGTGGTCGTACGTGGTGATGTACCGCCGGAAGTTCGCCGCAGCATGGAATTGTGGGTCGGCTGCATTGCCGGCGCATTGAGCGATTCCGAGTACATTTCTAAGCTTGCCAAGGCCGGATTCGATTCAATTGACATCGAGCCCACTCGGGTCTATAGCGTCGCCGATGCAAAACAGTTTCTAGCGGCAGAAGGCATTGATGCCGAAGAGATCGCGCCGCAAGTCGAAGGCAGGTTCATCAGCGCCTTCATTCGGGCGGTTAAGCCAGTCTCAAAGGAGCGCGGTGACGCGCCGTCTTGTAGCTGAAGCGCTTTTTGCGAATCCGGCTGTGACCCTTGCGCGTGCTGCAACCGACACGTTTACTGGGATCCAGGCTGAGTACGCCTGGGTTTGTTGCTGCTCAGTTCGCTGGCGCGCTGGTGGCTACGGTCCTGTTTCAATGGCTTATCCCATCCCATCGGGAGAACACCGAACAGATTGCGGCGCCAATTGACAAAGCGGAGACTGCCGATACTAGATGAGAAGCGAGTGCTTATTCTTTGCACTGGGAATTCCGCCCGGAGCCAGATGGCCGAAGGTCTTCTGCGTCATGGCGCGGGAGACCGTTTTGATGTCTACAGCGCCGGGACAGATCCCCGGCCGATTCGTCCTGAGCCATCGCGGTCATGCGAGAAATCGGTATCGATATTTCCTATCAGAGATCGAAGAGCGTCGATGAATTCGCAGGCCAGACGTTCGATTACGTTCTCACGGTTTGCGATCATGCGAAGGAGAGCTGTCCCGTCTTTCTCAATGCCGCTGTTACGCTTCATCAAAGCTTTGAAGATCCCGCCTCATTTGAAGGCCCTGAAGAACAACGTCTCGCCCGCTTCCGCCGTGTCCGCGACGAGTTGAAGCAATATCTCAGAAAGTTTCCGCCGACTATATAATTCGGTCGCAGCACAGAACGTTTCCCGACGTTGTGTAGTCTGCGATGTTCTCCCGTTGCCGGGGGCAGATTTCGCATGGGCGCCAACGTTTCCGTGACCGACCACCGCCATCCCATTCCCCTCCCAGTAGGCACTCCCAGCCATCCAGGCCGAGTTCCTGGGAGCGAATACGTGGGCGGCTGGTGCGACGAGCGCTCCGGCCGCCTCCACTACCTTCGCCACAATGGGCCGGAACACATTCTGGCGTTCGCCCCCACGCGGTCCGGCAAAGGTGTTGGCCTGGTGATCCCGACGTTGCTGGCCTGGGATGAAAGCGCAGTGGTCTATGACATCAAGGGAGAGAACTGACGGTATCAGCGCGTGGAATTCCATTTCGCGCTTGGGATCTCAGCCGGGCAGGCACGCTATTGTACCTGACACTCACCCCTGAGGGCAGAAATTCCATTCTTGATGAGACCCTTGAAGAGGGCCGGATGGGTTGGGAAGGGGAGTCATTCGGCTCTGCCGAAGTGATCTCCGTAATCCCGGCTGCTTCTGCGATCCATGCCATGTTTAACATCGGGTCAACCTCCCAAAGACGGCTCCTGGTGTACTTGAATCCGCCACGCTATCTCGAAGCACTGCTTTTACTTTGGGAGGATGAGGCTCGTGCAGTCGAAATCGCTCGATGGATCTTCAATCTTGGCGGTAATGACGTCATCTGGGACAAAGAAGTTCCTTGCAGGGTCTTTAACGGCTTGCGCCCAGCGCAACAGCGGTCATTCGACCTTGTGAAATGGAAAGTCGGGTTCCTATGGGGTCCACCCGGAACGGGAAAGACCCACACGCTAGGGCGCCTGTTGGCCTCTTACCTGGTGCATCATCCACATGGCCGAGTGCTGCTGCTTTCGCAAACGAATGTCGCCGTCGATCTCGCTATTCTCGCAGTGGATGATGCGCTGAAGGAACTCCGACCGGCAGCACCGCCGGTCTGCTACCGCTTTGGCTCCAGACTCGATCCCAAGCGCTTCCAGAACCGCAAGCATCTCACGCCGCTCCGCGACAAACAGCTTGTCGACAAACTTCGCCGGCACTATGAAGTTGTGCCAGATCCGGCCGACGCGGACCTCTACCATAAGTGGAAAACGGAGCGGGATAAACTGCGCGAAGCGATTCGGAAGGAAAACCTCCAATTCCTGGCCAGCGCTCGTTTGGCTGCGATGACAACCACACTTGCCGCACATGACTTTGCGGCTCTCAGCAAATTTGATCTCGTCGTGTTCGATGAGGCCAGCCAAGTCGGGGTAGCTAAGCC
>Ga0070741_10011803_pt1 | contig 16000 bp, 18 predicted proteins | sample Coa_R1_4_FD_66440 | JGI IMG/M metagenome (GOLD analysis project Ga0070741, IMG submission 66440) | Surface soil microbial communities from Centralia Pennsylvania, which are recovering from an underground coalmine fire - Coalmine... | ecosystem: Environmental > Terrestrial > Soil > Unclassified ...
ACAGCTCGATATCGTGCTTGCCAGGAGTTAGGAGCACGATGGAGCCTTTCGACCCGACCAGGCCGAACATCGCCAGGGTCTGGGACTTCTGGCTGGGCGGGAAGGACAACTTCGCGGCGGACCGCGAGCTTGCCAGGAAGATGCTCGCGATCCACCCGGTCTCCGCGCAGATGGCACAGGAGAACCGCCGGTTCCTCGGGCGCGCCGTCGGCTACGTGGCCCGCCTCGGCGTCCGGCAGTTCATCGACGTCGGCGCCGGGCTGCCCACGGCGCTGAACACGCACGACATCGCCCGGCGCGTGGATCCCGAAGCGCGCGTGGCCTACGTCGACAACGACCCGATCGTGATCTCGCACGCCCGCAGCCTGCTGGCGACGAGTCCCGGCGTGCTCGCCGTGCCCGGCGACATGCGCGACCCCGAGCGGATCCTCGCCGATGCCGGGCTGGTCCAGCTCATCGACCTGGCCGAGCCGGTGTGCGTTATCTTGTCGGCCGTCCTGCACTTCGCGGATGCCGCGACCGCCCGCGACGTGGCGGCCGCGTTCGCCGCGGCGGTGGTCCCCGGCAGCTACCTGATCATCTCCGTCGGCTCCGGCAGCCGGTCCGAGGGGGACACCTTCACCTCGGCGTACACGGCGGCGCGGCTGTACATCCACTCCACCGAGGAGATCCGCGGGTTCTTCGACGGCCTGGACCTCGTGCCGCCGGGGGTGGTGCCGGTGCCGTCCTGGAATGGCGATGGCGCGGCGGCGAACTCGATGCCGCGCACCGCGACGTTTATCGGCGGAGTGGCGCGCAAACGCTAAGCCGCTACCGGGCTGCCCGGCGCAAGCCGAGGCCGGCGGTCAGCTTGGTCAGGTGGAGCAGGACCAGGGGCAGCCCGAGCAGTAGCAGGCCGGGGTCGATCACGGTCAGGGTGACGGCCCCGGCCACCTCTGCGATCACCAGCGGCCCGGTGACCAGCAGGTTCCTGAGCGCGAGGCTGACAGCCAGGGACCATCGGTCCAGCGGGCTCGTGCTCGGGCGGGACGCTTCGCTGGCCAGCTGGATCAGGTAGCCGAGCGCGCTGAGCGTGATCAGCAGCGCGGCCAGGCACAGGCCGAGGCCTACGCGCCCGGACGGCCCGGCGGCTCGCGCGAAATGGCGGGCCTCGACGAGGCCGAGCGCGACCGCGGCGAGCGGGACGCCGAGGGTGGTCGTGGTTCGCGTCCACCGTCCGGTGCGCAGCGCGAGCAGGAACTCGCGCACCACCCGGTCTTCGCCGTCGCGGCGCCAGCGGTCCAGCGCGACCGACGCCGCCCGGATCGCGGCAGGCAGCGTGATGACCGGCAGCGAGGCGATCAGCAGCACCAGGTTGAGCGCGAGCACGTTGAAGGCCGCGCCGAGCGCGGCCATCAGCCGCGAGGACCAGATTCCCGCCACGGCCTAATCCCTTCTGCCCGGTGAGCGTGATGCCCTGGATGAACGACTTCTGGGTGAAGAAGAACAAGATGACGATCGGGGCGGTCGCGGCGGTGGCGCCGGCCATCACCCAGGCCCAGTTCGTCGTGTAGGTGCCGAGGATCTCCGCGAGGCCGAGCGAGAGCGGGTACTTGCCGGGGTCGCTGATGTAGATGAGCGGGCCGAGGTAGTCGTTCCAGCAATAGATGAACTGGAACAAGATGACCGAGGCAAGGGCGGGCTTGGCCAGCGGCATGATCACCCGGCTGTAGATCCAGAACTCGTTCGCGCCGTCGATGCGCGCCGCCTCCGACAGCGAGGACGGGATCGTCATGAAGAACTGGCGCAGCAGGAACGTGCTGAACACCGAGCTGCCGAAGAACGTGGGCACCTCCAGCGGCAGGTAGCCGCCGGTCCAGCCGAACCGCTTGTACATGACGAACAGCGGGATCAGCGTGCAGACGAACGGCAGGATCATCGTCAGCAGCATCACGTAGAACACCACGTTCCGGCCCGGCCAGCGCAGCCGGGAGAAGCCGTAGGCGACCAGGCTGCTCGACACGCAGACGCCGACGATCGTCACGGCCGCGTACAGGAACGTGTTCCAGAAGTACCGGAAGAACGGCTGCGCGGCGAACAGCTCCGAGTAGTTGCGCCACAGGAACGGGCGCGGCCACCAGACGACCGGCATCGCGATCGCCTGGTCCGCGGTCTTGAACGAGGAGCTGACCATCCAGACCAGCGGCAGCGCGAACATCACGCTGAGCGCGATGAGCACGGCGTGCTTCGGCAGACTGGCGCGGAACGTGTGCGGGGCGGCCATCGGCGGTTACCTCGCCTCGTTCTCGTAGTGCACCCAGCGCCGGGACGTCCGCAGCAGCACGACGGTGACCAGCAGGACGAGGATGAACAGCAGGAACGTCATCGCGGAGGCGTAACCGAGGTGCAGGTAGGTGAACGCCTGCTGGTAGTAGTACGTGACGAAGAACATCGTCGAGCTGCCCGGTGAGCCCGGCGGGTTCTCGATGACCTGGGCCTGGGTGAAGTACTGGATGGACAGGACCAGCGACATGATCACGTTGAACAAGATCACCGGGCTGATCATCGGGATCGTCACCTTGCGCAGCCGCTGCCAGGCGTTCGCGCCCTCCAGGTCGGCGACCTCGTACATTTCCCGCGGTACGCCCTGAAGCGCGGCCAGGTAGATCACCATCGGCTGGCCCAGGCCCCACAGGCCGAGCAGGATGAACGAGGGTTTGGACCAGCTGATCGAGAAGAACCAGGCCGGGCCGCTGACGTGCACGTCCGACAGCAGCGAGTTCACGATGCCGAACGACGGCTGGAAGATCCAGACGAAGATCATCGACGAGGCGATAACCGGGACGATCGACGGGATGTAGAACAGCGTCCGGTAGAACGCCTGGCCCCGGACGTTCATGTTCAGCAGCAGCGCCAGCCCGAGCGCGGCCGCCGTGGACAGCGGCACCTCGATGGCCGTGTAGTAGAAGGTGTTGAACAGTGCGGTGCGGAACACGGGGTCGTGCGCCAGCGTGCTGAAGTTGGCCAGCCCGGTGAAGGTCGGGTTGCCGATCCCGGTGAACCGGGTGAACGCGTAATAGAAGGTCGCCGCGAACGGGTAGAGGTAGAACGCGCAGAACCCGATGATCCACGGGCCGATGAACAGCAGCCCCAGGCGGGTCTGCCGCCACTTCTGGGTGAACCTGATCATGTGCGTGGTCTGCCTCTACCTCGTTCGGTCGGTGCCTTTCGCCGGCGTTAAGCGCCAGTCGCGTTGTTGGCCTGGTCGTCAATGTAAGTAAGCGCCTGCTGCCAGGTCTTAGTTTTCTCGGCTATCGCTTCCGAAGCAGTGGCCTCGGCGGTCTCGAACTCGGACTCGGTCGGGGTGAGCTTGGGGGTCTGCGACAGCGGACTCGACATCTGCTCGATGAAGACGTTGAGCCATGGGTTGGCGCCGATCCAGGACTTGAAGGCCGGTTCCTGGGCGACCGACGGCGACGTCGGCATCCACCCGCCCTTCGGCAGCATCGTGGAGATGAAGCTCTGGTTGCCGAAGCCGGTCAGCCACGCCATGAACTCGAAGGCCTGCTGCGGATGCGCCGCGCCCTTCGGGATGATGTTGTAGTTGCCCTGACCGAACGTGCTCGGCCCGCCGACCGTGCCGGGGAACGCGACGACCCCGAAGTTACTGCTCATCGTCGAGTTGGTCACCGGGATGTTCTGTGCGCCCTCCCACGGGCCGGACATGAAGAAGCCCTCCTTGCCGGCCACGAACACGTCGGCGTCGCCGCCGGCCACGGTGCCGTAGGCGCTTTCCAGCGCGGAGACCTGCGAGTACGGGTACTTGCTGTAGGAGGCGAGGAACTGGGCCTCGGCCTGGGCCCCTGGGCAGTTGGCGAGGTTGTACTTGCCGGCCGAGTCGAAGCAGTTGACCGCGCCGAAGAAGCTGTCAAAGTACTCCATGCCCTGCTGGTAGAGCGGGTAGAAGCCGATCTGCTCGACCTTCCCGCCGCTGATCTTCCACTCCTTGTCCTGATCCGCGAACAGCTGGGACAGGGTGGTCGGCGGCGCGCTGACGCCGGCCGCCTTGAGCATCGACTTGTTGTAGTACAGCGCCCACGAGTTCATGCCCATGGGCAGCGCGTACATGCTGCCGTTGTACTCGCCGCCCTGCTGCGCGATCGGGTACAGCCAGCTCTGCAGGCCGGCGTACTTGCCGGTCAGGTACGGGGCAAGCGACTGGGCCTCGCCGTTGGCGGCGTACTGGCCGAGCACCGGATTCCACTCGGTGAACACGTCCGGCGGGTCGCCGGCCGCGATCTCCGACTGGAGCTTCGCGTCGCCAGTGGCGCTGGGAATGTTGGCCTCGGTGACGTGAATGCCGGGATGGGTGGCGTTGAACTGGCTGATCATCTGCTGCAACAGCGTCAGCGTGTTGCCCGACCACATGGTCTGCCAGGTGACGTTGACGACGACGCCGGACGTGCTGGTGCTGCCGCTGTTCGCCGTGGACGCAGCGGGGCCGCCGCAGGCGGTCAGGGCCAGCAAGCCAGCGCTGACCGCGCCGATCGTGAGTGTGGACGCGCTGGTCAGCCGGCCGGCGCGGCCATTAAATAGTCTGTACTTCACGAGATGCTCTCCTCTATTTCTCTTGGCGTGCATCAAGTGGCGACCGTGCGGGCGGGGCAGCGGCCCGCACGGTACCCGTGGGGCGCGGGGGGACCGTCCCCCCGCTTGGGATCGGTGGCGGTGCCGCGCTTTCCCTGATGATCAGCTCGGGTTGCGGGCGCGGCCCCGGTGAGATGGGCGGGTGCGGGGTGAGCAGTGCCTGGAGCAGAGCGAAGCAGGATCGGCCGGCCTCCGCGTAGTCGAGCCGCACCGTGGTGAGCGCGGGCGTGAGGAACGCCGCGGCCGGGACGTCGTCGAACCCGACGACGCTGACCTGGCCGGGGACGTCCCGGCCGGCTTCACGCAGCGCGCGCATGGCGCCGACGGCCAGGTCGTCGTTGCCGCACAGCAGGGCGGTCACCGCGGGATCCGATGCCAGGGCCCGCGCTGCCTCGTAGCCCGACTGCGGCGTCCAGCCGCACTGGACCGGCTCGGGCACCCGAGTGCCCGCGTCGGTCAGCGCTGCCAGCCAGCCCGCCTTGCGCTGGCTGGTGTGGGTGGAGGACGGGATGCCGAGGTAGTGCACGGTCTGGTGGCCGAGGCCGAGCAGGTAGCGGGTCGCGTCAAGCGCCGCCTTCCGGTCGTCGACCCAGATCCAGGGCTGGCCCTCGCCCTCGTCCTCGGCCGGCGTCTCGACGAGCGCGGCCATCGGCACCGTCGGCGGCACGGCCGCCAGCGCCATCGTCCCCGGTACGTCATAGGCGATGACGATCAGCGCGCCGCCGGGCTCGACCGCCCGGGTGACCGCGTCCGTGACCTCGGCGGGGTTGGCCGACTCGACGACACGGACGCCGACCGCCAGTCCGGCGGACCTGGCGGCTTCCTCGATGCCTCGCAGCGCCGCGGTGTACCCGTAGAGGGTGGTGTTCGGGGTGAGGACGGTGACCGACTGGACCGGGCCGCCGGCCAGCGCGCGGGCCGCCCGGTTGGGCCGGAAGCCGAGCTGGTCGATGACCCTGCGGACATGCTCGCGCGTGGTTTCCCTGACGCTCGGGTGGCCGTTGATCACGCGGGAGACGGTCTGGTACGAGACGCCCGCGGCGGCCGCGACGTCCCGGATGCTCGCCTGGCGGGTTGCGGGCGAGGTCTCCCTTGTGTGACCGGTCACATCCATGCCAGGATTGTGACCGGTCACAACAATGGCGTCAAGGGGCTCGCAAGTCACGATTTAACGCCCCCGACACGCGTCCGACACGGAGGTCCGCTTGGCCGCACGCACAGAACGCCCTGGCGAGGTCGCTATTTCATGGGCGGATGACGCCATCGAGGTGCGGATCGATGTCGACGGCGGAGGGCTGGCGCGGATCACCCGCCTCGGGGTTCCCCGAGCCGCCGACGCCGACGTCGACCTTGATGCGGACGCGGACGCGGGCGTCGACGTGGCGCTGCCGCTCCTCGATGTGCTGATCGCGGGGGAGGGCCGGGCGTGGTCCGGCACCCGCTATTGCGAATCCCAGGCCGGCGGCCGGTTCCGGTATACGGGGCACGCGGCCGGCACCGCGGACCGCGGCTGGCGGGAACTGCGGGTCGATCTCGACGACCCGCTGACTGGCTTGCACGCCGAGGTGTTCCTGAGCCTGCTGACCGGCGCGGGTGCGCTTCGTTCCTGGGTGCGGCTCACCAACCGCGGCACCGAGCCGGTGACGCTCGAGGCGGTCACGTCGTTCCTGTGCGGCGGCTTGTCGAGCGGTACCGATCGGCCGGACGACGTCGCCGACCTGGACGTGATGTGGGCGGAGAACGACTGGCTGGCCGAGGGCCGCTGGCAGTGCCGGGCGCTCCGCGACGCGCTGCCGGACCTGAACCGCGGTGTGCACGGCGGCGATCCGCGCGGCTGCTTCGGCGTCACGGGGACGGGCACGTGGTCGACCGGCACCTACCTCCCGGCGGGGGCGGTGGTAAGCCGGCGCACCGGTCACGCGTGGGCGTGGCAGGTCGAGCACAACGGCGGCTGGCACTGGCAGGTCGGCGAGTGCACCCGCCGGTCCGCGGCCGAAGGCCCGGGACCGACCTACGGCAGGCAGGCGCCGCGGGGCTCGGCCAGCGGCGCTTACCTCGCCCTCCTCGGGCCGGCCGACGTCCAGCACCAGTGGCGGCTCACCCTCGCGGCGGGAGATTCGTTCAGCACGGTGCCGGCCAGCGTCGCGGTGAGCACGGACGGCTTCGAGGGCGCCGTCGCGGGGCTCACCGCGATCCGGCGCGCCATCCGGCGCCCGCATCAGGATCTCGAGCGGCTCCCGGTGATCTTCAACGACTACATGAACACGCTGATGGGTAACCCCACGACGCAGCGGTTGCTGCCGCTGATCGACGCCGCCGCCGACGTCGGAGCGGAGTACTTCTGCATCGATTCCGGCTGGTATGCCGGGCTGGACGAGGGATGGTGGGACACAGTCGGCGCGTGGAAGCCGTCGGCGGACCGGTTTCCCGCCGGGCTCGCCGAGGTGCTCGACCGGATCAGGGACCGCGGGATGGTGCCCGGTCTGTGGCTTGAACCCGAGGTCGTCGGCGTGCACAGCCCGGTGGCCGCCCAGCTTCCCGCCGACGCGTTCTTCCGCCGCGGCGGCCAGCCGGTCGTCGAGTTCGGCCGCTATCACCTGGACTTGCGCCATCCCGCCGCGGTGAAGCACCTGGACGAGGTCGTCGACTTCCTGGCCGGTGACCTCGGCGTCGGCTACCTGAAGCTGGACTACAACATCCTGGTGGGACCAGGACCCGACACCAATGGCGGCAGCGGCGGACCGGTGAGTCCGGGTGCCGGCCTGCTGGCCGCCAACCGGGCACACCTCGACTGGCTCGACGCCGCGCTGGACCGCCACCCGGGCCTGGTGATCGAGAACTGCGCGTCGGGCGCGATGCGCGCGGACTACGCGCTGCTCGCGCGGCTTCAGTTGCAGTCCACCAGCGACCAGGAAGACTACCTGCGCTGCCCGCCGATCGCGGCGGCGGCCCCCGCGTCCATCGCGCCCGAGCAGGCCGCGGTGTGGGCCTATCCGCAGCCGGATTTCACCGATGACGAGATCGCGTTCGCGATGGCCAGCGCGATGCTGGGCCGGATACACCTGTCCGGTTACCTCAACCGGATGAATCCCCGCCAGCGTGCGCTGGTCGCGGACGCCGTCCGGGTGTACAAGTCCGTCCGGCCCGGGATCGCGGCAGCCGTCCCGTTCTGGCCGCTGGGCCTGCCCGGCTGGACGGACCCGTGGATCGCGCTCGGCCTGCGGGGTACCGAGGCAAGCTACCTGACCGTCTGGCGCCGCGGCCAGCCAAGCCCGGCCGGCGCGGCAGGCGCGGCCGGCCCCGTCGACCCGGCCGGCTCGCGGGTCACCCTGCCTGTCCCGCACCTGCGCGGTGCGACGGTGACGCCCAAGGTGCTGTATCCGGCCAGTGCCGCCCGAGACGCCGAGCTGATCTGGGACCGGTATGCCGGCGTGCTGCTGGTAAGCCTGCCCCGGGTCCCGTCCGCCTGCGTGCTCGCCCTCGCCCCCTGAGGCCCCGGGCCGGCCTCGGTAGCGTGGTAAATTTCCCCTTCGTGGTAGCGGGACCCTTCGTTACGCGGGTCGATCTACCACAAGGGGGTAATCGTCCACGTTGCTGAAGGACCTGCCGATGCGCTCCTATCCCGGCAGCCGCACACTGAATTCCAGGCACACACTGCACGCACGCGGCGGCCGGTAGACGGCCAGACGCACCCAGGCGGTCAGCCTAGGTAGTCGTAGTCGTCGTGACTCAGCCGCGTGACCCGCGAGTCGCCGAAGTCCCGCACGTCTCGCAAGTCGCTCAAGTTCCGGAAGTCGCGGCCGACCACCATGTCGCGCAGGTGCCGCACCTGCCGGACGCCGGCCGTCGCGGCCAGCCCCACCGCGGCGCCGGCCACCAGGATCGACCCGCCGATCAGCGCGAGCCCGCCCACGATGTGCCCGAACAGCATCAGGAAAATCGCGACGATGAACGCGAGCGGCACCACCGCTACCAGCGCGAGGGCGACTACCACGGCAGCTATCGTCGCCTTGGCCGACCTGTTCATCCCGCGCGCCCCGTACCAACCGGCCATCTGGCCCCTCCTCGGAGAAAAACCAACCATCCATACGATATATCGCGTTAGATGGACATGCAAACGATCAATGATCGATGAGCTTGCGCAGCAGCCTGGTCAGCTGAAGCCGCTCCTTCGGCGCGAGTGGCGCGAGCACCCGCTCCTGAACCTCGTCCACCACGGAGTCGAGCACGCGGAGCTGTTCGCCGCCGGCCGGGGTGATCGAGACGATGTTGCGGCGCAGGTTGGCGGGATCGACGGCACGCCGGACAAGGCCGAGCCGCTCTAGCTCGCCGAGGAGAGTGACCATGTCGCTGCGGTCGATGCTCGTGCTCCGCCCGAGGTCGGCCTGGCTGACCGGGCCGGACTCCTCGAGGGCGGCCAGCACTCGGTAGTGGTAGCTGCGCAGCCCGGTGCCGCTGGCCGCGAAGCCGTCGACAAGCAATCCGTGCGAGCGCGCGTATGCCCGGCTGATCAGCCACGTCGGCCGGTCTTCGATCCGGGACGGGGCGGCCGGGGTGAACGCTTGGCGAGGCGGCCGGTCGGGCATGCCACCGAGCGTAGCAGTTGCGGGGAACACCAACATAGGTTATGTTGGCACTACCAACATTGGTAGCACCAACATAGGAGCTCGCGATGGCAACCAAGACCCAGACCCAAACCCAGACCCGAACCGCAACCGCCCAGCGCAGCGTCCTGCTGATCGGCAGGAGCCAGCTCGTCCTCGACGAATCCGTCGCCGGTCTCCGCGGCCTCGGCTACACGGCACAGGGCACGAACGACTTCAGCAACGTCACGGAAAGGTTCGATCCGCGGACGCTCGACCTGGTCGTGTTCGGCGGTCAGGTCCCCCCGGACCGCAAGGCGGAGCTGAGGAAAGAGATCGGCGACATCAACCCGCGGATCATCTTCGTCCAGGGCCTGGCCGGCATCCCGGGCCTGATCATCAGCCAGGTGCAGGGCGCGTTCAGCGAGCCGGATCCAGCCGCCGCACCCAGCTACGACGCGGCCGGCCGGGCGATCCGGCTGACCCTGCCCGCCCCGGCCGAGGTCACGGTGACGCTCTGGTGGGGTACCTCGTTCGTGCCGCCCGACCCGAGGAGCGACTCGCGCCAGGTCCGCCACGGCCGGCTCCCCAGCGGCGATCACCTGGTGCCCATCCCGGCCCATATCCCGCGGACGGCCGCGTTCGCAACGGTGCGGATCGACGACGCGCTCCACTCCTTCAGCATCGCGGGGTGAGGATCGCGTCGGCGGGGCTCCTAGGCTGACCAGCGTGGAACCTGCCGTGATCAAGCCCGCGTCCGAATCCGTCGTGCTTCGCGCACGCCAGCTGACCGCCGCGCGCAGACGCGCCACCGCGCTCCTCGTCGCGGTGACGGCCCTGTTCATCGGCGTTACCGCGGCTGGTGTGCACGGGACCCTGCTCGGATACGTCCAGGCAGGCGCCGAAGCATCGATGGTCGGTGGTGTCGCGGACTGGTTCGCGGTGACTGCCCTGTTCCGCCGCCCGCTGGGCCTGCCGATTCCGCACACCGCGCTCATCGTCGAGCGTAAGGATCAGTTCGCCGCCACCCTCGGCCAGTTCGTGCAGGAAAACTTCCTCAACGCGGACGTTCTCGCCGAGCGGATCCGCGCCGTCGGCCTCGTGCCGCGGCTGGCCGCCTGGCTGACCGACGAGGCCAACGCCGCCACCCTCGCCGGTCACGCCGCGGATCTGGTGGTGACGGTGGCCGATGCCCTGCGCGCTGAGGACGTGCAGGGCGTGATCACCGCCGAGCTGACCCGTGTGGTCGACGCGGTCGAGGTGGCGCCGCTGGCCGGGCGGGCGCTGCGGGTCGTCATCGCCGGCGGCCACCACGGCGATCTGTTCAACACCATCGTGTACGCCGCCGACCGGTATCTCGGCGATCACTACCCTGAGCTTCGTGAGCGGTTCGAGGGCGAGTCACCCCGCTGGGTGCCCGACGCGGTGTACCGGCGGGTATTCGACCGGATCTACAACCGCCTGCGCCAGCGCCTGGTCGCGATGGCCGCCGATCCCGAGGACGAGGCCAGGCAGCAGTTCGAGGCGTGGATCGTCGGTCTCCCCGACCGCCTCGAGACCGACCCGGAGCTGCGTGAGCGCGGGGAACGCCTCAAGCGCGACGTGCTGGGCAGCGCCGGGCTGCGGGACTGGTCCGGGTCGCTGTGGCAGAAGGCCAAGGACGCCCTGCGGGCGCAGGCGGCCGACCCGGACTCCGAACTGCACCGCCGGCTGGCCGAAGCCCTGGTCACGCTCGGCGGGCGCCTCGCGTCGGACCGGCGGCTTCAGGACGGCCTTGAGCGCATGGTCGAGTCGGGCGCCAGGGCGGTGGCCGACCGGTTCCACGACGAGCTCGCCGGCCTTGTCACGGGGACGATCCAGCGGTGGGACGCCACGGAGACGTCGAGCCAGCTGGAACTGCTCCTCGGGCGTGACCTGCAGTACATCCGCATCAACGGCACGGTCGTCGGCGCCGGCGTGGGACTGGTCCTGCACGCCGTCGCCCAGGCCCTGACCTGATAGGACCGGGAAGACCGTCATCCAGAACTCGGGACACGGTCCGCACGTGGATCAGCCGGAGCAGTTCCGCGCCGCGTTGCTGGCGCACCTGACCGGCTCGGGGTTGGCAGCGGGCTGCTCGGTGTGGCGATCGCGCGCGGCGCCAGTGAACTTGCCGGGCTCGGCGTGGGCGCGGCCGTCCAGCTTGGCGCCGGCTCGGTCGGCGGTCTGTCCCGAACGACATGGGCTGGACTGGCCGGGCGCTGCGCCGGGATGGGTGCGGAACGGCCCGGGTGGCCGATCCCGGCCAGCACTCCTGATACGGCGGCGGCGCACACGACGACCGCGCCGCCCGCGGCGAGCCGGCGTCGCCAGCGGAGCCGGCGGCCCCGCGTCATGATCTGGTCGACGTCTATGCTCTGCCAGGATGGCTGCTCCGCCCGGAGCGCGCGGCGCAGCGTGTCGAGATCGGTCATGGCTCAGTCACCGCCCGGACAGACTCGTGGGTGTCGTTATCGGCGGCCACCCGGAGCTTGGCCAGTGCCCGGGAGCTGGTGCTCTTCACCGTGCCGAGCGTGATGCCCAGGTCGCGAGCCACGGCGGCTTCCGGCAGGTCGAACAAGTAGCGCATGATGACCACCGCCCGCTCCCGCAGCGTCAGCCGGCCGAGCGCCCCGATCAGCCATTGGCGCAGCGCGACCTCCTCGGCGAGGTCGGTGCGCGCAGGCTGTTCCGGCACGTCGTCGGTCGGGTACTCGTGCAACGGCCGCCGCCATTTGTCGGTCACGTAGTTGACCAGCACCCGCCGTGCGTAGGCGAAGGCATCGTCGCGGCGCACCCGGGACCACGCGGCGTACGTCCGCGCCAGCGCCGCCTGCGCCGCGTCCTCCGCGGCGTGACGGTCACCGGTCAGCAGGTAGGCGGTGTGCAGCAGCCCGCCGAAGCTTGCCCCGGCGAACTGTACGAACTCCTCGTCACCGCGCCCCTTCCCGAATGTCCCCACGTGTGCATGTACGGCCGGCGGCCCCGAAAGGTTGCTGCCGTGACGGCACAACTTTCCCGGCGCTCACCCGTATTTCCCGGTACCAACCCCGATAGCGGACTTCTGGGAGGAACGCATGGAATCCACACGGTGGCGGCTGCCGCGCAGGTTCGCCTGGGTACTGGGCACGGCCGCCGGGCTGGCGCTGGCCGGCGGCGGCGTCGCGATCGCCGCGGCCGGCCCGGGTCACTCCCAGGCGCGGCACGTCTCGGCTGCTGGCAGCCCGGCCCCGGTCCCCAGCCCGCCGCGCGCGACCGTCCCGGCTCCGGTCGCCAGCGCGACCGGCGCGTCCACCTCGGCCCCGGTGCCGGTGCCCAGCCACGCGGCCACGTGTCCGCCGGCCCCGGTAGCGAGCGCGCCGGCCACCGTCGCGCCGATCCCGGTCCCGAGCCCGAAGGGCGCCGTCGCGCCAGCCCCGGTCGCGAGCCCGCCGGTCGCCAGTACCCCGGTCCCGGCACCCAGCGGCGCGGTCCCCGTACCCAGCCCGACGGCCACCTGCCCGCCGATGCCGGCCCCCGCCCCGCCAACCGCGAAGGCGCCTTCGCCCGTCGCGTCGACGACCTCCTAAACAGGCTCACCGCGTCGCGGTCTGCCACGCGAATCCATCCGGGTCGGTGAACGGCGCGGCGTCGCTGTCGATGCTGAGCCGATGCGATCCGGTGCCGTCGGGAGACACGCCGGCGTCCTTGGCGAGGGCGCGGCGTGCGTACAGTCCGAACCGGACAGCACTCGACGGCGTCGCGAACTCGACATACTTGCGGCCGAAGCTCTTCCCCACGGCCAGGCCGTGGTCAACGTAGAAGCGCTTGCTCGCGGCGACGTCAGCGACCCCCAGCAGCAGCACGATCTGGTCGATCTGCCGGGTGGCCGGACCGGAGTCCTTCTTCGACGCGGTCGCGATCTTCCAGAGCGTCCCGTCGGGGGCCTGCACGACGCCGCCATAGCCCCACAGCGACTTGGCGGCGGGCTTCACCGTCGTGGCGCCGGCGTCCAGGGCTGAGTTGATGAAACCGTCGACGGTAGCGGGTTGCGACACGGTGAGCGACATCGTGAACCCGCGGAATCCGGTCGTCGGGCTGTCCGTGGCACGCAGGCGCACCTGCTCGCCCAGGCCGAACGCGGCGGTGTAGAAGCGGTCGGCGGCCGAAGGGTCGGCCACCTCGAGAGTGACAGATTCGATGGAAGTCATGTCACTCACGCTAACCAGCGCCCGGTGACCTGCGCTTCTCCGATCCTGATCGGTCTGGCCGCCCGGCGGGCAGTGGAGGGCTTCGATGGGCGGGGACGGTCCCGGTAACGTGGTGTTTTTGCCTTTCGTGGTAACGCGGCCCTCGCGTGCGGGGGTTGATCCTCCACGAAGGGCAAATCGTCCACGTTGCTGACGGGCCTGCCGGACGCCCCCCGTTATTCACTGGAGCCCTCGCCAAAGATATGGCCTATCGGATAAGAACGACTGGGATCCGAAGAAGGAGGCTCACGAGCGTGCGAAGTCTGCCGGCGAACCTTGCGCGCCGGAGCTTGCTTGACCATCCGGCGGGTTTCCGGGTCTTCCGCGGCACCGGTCTGTTCGACCGCATCGGCGGCGAGCCGGCCATCGGCAGGCTGGTCGACCTGCTGTATGCGGGGATCGAGAACGACGAACTGCTGCGCCCGCTGTTCCCGCGTGACCTCGCGGGCGGCAAGTCGATACAGCGGCTGTTCTTCGCCGAATGGCTCGACGGTCCCTGCCGCTACAGCGAGCAGGCGCATGCGGGCCTGCGGCACACCCACGACGGAGTGCCGGTCACGGCCGCGCTCGCAGGCAGGTGGCTGGGTCATTTCCGCCGGGCGCTGGACGGCGCGATCGCGGCCGAGAGCGACCGCGCGACGATCTATGCGCAGGTCCATTCCCTCGCCAAGGCCCTGGTCAGCGAGCAGGTGGCCCCGGCCAGGCCCGCCGGGCAAAAACATAGCGGTCCGACCCCGGTGGCGTGGTGCGGTATCGGCGCCCGGAGCGTGGCACGGGCACGGGACCTCGCGCATCGTGGTGATGTCACAGGGCTCGGCGCGGCACTGGCCGACGCGCCCGATCTGGTGCTTGCGTCGTACGCGGCGGCGATCATGCAGGCCGCCGCGCTGGCTGGCCGCGCCGAGATCGTACGGTTGCTGCTCGATCGCGGCGTCGGACCGGACCATCCCTTTCACCTTCCGGTGCGCGTCACCGGGGCAGCGTTCGAGCGAGTGATATTCGTGACCCCGCTGTGCGCGGCCCGAATGAAACGTCGTCCCGCGGTCGAGACGCTGCTGCTGGCGGCGGGTGCCAGCGAGGACGTGTTCACGGCGGCGTTCCTCGGCGACCTCACCTCGCTCGAGCGGATGCTCGCGGCCGACCCCGGCCTTGCCCGGGCGCCGGATCCGGCGGTCGACGTCCTGCACATCACGCCCGTGGAGCACGCGGTCGCGGGCGGGCAGGCCGCGGCGCTACGGCTTATCTTGCGCCACGTCGAACATCAGGGCCATGTCCGGGCGTTGCGCGGCGCCGCCGCGCAGGGCAGCCTCGCGATGACCGAACTGCTGCTGGCACACGGTGCGGACGCGACGCGGATCGGCGTCGGGCGCTGGGTCCTCCATCCGGAGCTCGCTCCGCTGCTCGCCGGACGGGGCGCCAGGATAGACTCCGCCGGCTCGTGGATCCGGGCGAGCTGCACCGGAAATCAGGGCCGCAAGGACGACCCCGAGTATGTCCGTGCGCTGCTGCGCCACGGTGCCCGCGCGACCGATCGCGGGGCCGGCTACGCGACCGCCCTGCACCATGCCGCCAGGGCGGGCTTCCTGCGGACCATCGAGGTACTCATCGAGCACGGGGCAGATCCCGGGGCCCGCGACGCGCGGGGCCGCACGCCGCTCGACTGGCTGGCACAGGCGGCGCCTTCGGTGCCGCGAGCCGCGGTCCGGAACCTGATCGCACCCGGCTGATCGCGACCGTGAACTCCGTCTGGGGCTGCGATGAAGTACGGGTGTAACGCGACCCGAGTTAGCGGCCTCCGGAGGGCTTTGGCATGAAGAAACCCGTGGTGCTCGGCCTGACCGACGACGCCGCGCTGATCGAGCGGTCCCGCACAGAACCCGAGGCGTTCGCGGCGATCTTCGACCGGCACGCGACGGAGATACATCGTTACGCCGCACGGCGGCTCGGTGCCGCGCTGGCCGAAGACGTGGTCGGCGAGACCTTCCTCGTGGCCTTCCGCCGCAGGGACAGTTACGACCTCGCCTACCGGGACGCGCGGCCGTGGCTGTTCGGTATCGCCACCAACATGATCGGCCGGCATCGGCAGGCAGAGGTCCGGTTCTACCGGGCGCTCGCCAGGACCGGTGTCGACCCGGTCATCGAGTCGCCCGCCGACGACGTGCTGACCCGCGTCGCCGCCGCCAGCCAGCGGAAGGCCATCGCGGCCGGTCTCGCCAAGCTGAGCGCCGCGGACCGCAACACGGTGCTGCTCGTGGACTGGGCGGAACTCAGCTACCACGAGGCGGCAAGCGCGCTGGGCGTGCCGGTAGGCACCGTGCGCTCCAGGCTGAACCGGGCCCGCCGGAAGGTACGCGAGGCGCTCGGCGGCATCAACCCCATCCTGTCTGCTGAGGAGCATGATCGATGACTGACCTGCTGGAGCCGGAGGCTCCCCGGGAGCTCAAGGAGATGCGGGCCGGGATCACCGGCCGTAGCCCCGAGGAGCTGGATAAGGCGCGTGCGCTGCTGTTCGCGGAAATCCACGGCGAACGGCCGGCCAGGCCG
>Ga0070741_10011804_pt1 | contig 15999 bp, 11 predicted proteins | sample Coa_R1_4_FD_66440 | JGI IMG/M metagenome (GOLD analysis project Ga0070741, IMG submission 66440) | Surface soil microbial communities from Centralia Pennsylvania, which are recovering from an underground coalmine fire - Coalmine... | ecosystem: Environmental > Terrestrial > Soil > Unclassified ...
GGGATCGGTCGGGCGCTGTACTGGCTGGTCCTGCTCATGGTGCTCGTGAGCGCCGGCAACGCCGTCTTCCGCTACCTGTTCAACCTCGCCTCCAACGCCCTGCTCGAGCTGCAGTGGTATCTGTTCTCGGCGGTGTTCCTGCTGTGCGCCGGCTACACGCTGCTCGAGGACGAGCACATCCGCATCGACGTCATCTCCTCCCGCCTTGCGCCTCGCACGCGGGCCTGGATCGACGTCTTCGGCACCTTGTTGTTCCTGCTGCCGGTGTCGATGCTGATCCTGTGGCTGTCGTGGCCGGTGTTCGCGAATGCATGGACCAGCGACGAGATCTCCAGCAACGCCGGCGGCCTGATCCGCTGGCCGGCGCGCCTGCTGGTCCCGCTCGGCTTTTTCCTGCTCGGCCTGCAGGGACTGTCGGAGCTCGTCAAGCGCATCGCATTCCTGCGCGGCCTGATCCCGGATCCGGGGGACAAGCAGGCGCATCCGGTCCTGCGCCACGTGCCCGGCGCAGAGGAATCCGTGCCATGACCGGGTTCGTCGTAGCGAACCTCGCGCCGCTGATGTTCTGCGCGCTGGTGGTGTTCCTGCTGTTCGGCTACCCGGTGGCGTTCGCGCTCGGCGCGGTCGGCTTGTCGTTCGGGTTCATCGGCGTGCAGCTCGGCCTGCTGACCCCGGCGCTGTTCCAGGCGCTGCCTGAGCGCATCTTCGGCATCATGTCCAACGACACGCTGCTCGCGGTGCCGTTCTTCACCTTCATGGGCCTGGTGCTGGAACGCAGCGGCATGGCGGAGGACCTGCTCGACACGGTGGGCCAGTTGTTCGGGCCGGTGCGCGGCGGACTCGCCTATGCCGTGGTGTTCGTGGGCGCGCTGCTCGCGGCCACTACCGGCGTGGTCGCCGCCTCGGTGATCTCGATGGGCCTGATTTCGCTCCCGATCATGCTGCGCTACGGGTACGACCGGCGCCTCGCGAGCGGCGTGATCGCCGCCTCGGGGACGCTGGCGCAGATCATCCCGCCGTCCCTGGTGCTGATCGTGCTCGCCGACCAGCTCGGCCGCTCCGTGGGCGACATGTACCAGGGCGCGATCCTTCCCGGGCTGCTGCTGGCCGGCCTGTATTTCCTGTACGTGCTGGGCAGATCGGTCGCCTTCCCCGAAGCGGCGCCGGCGCTTCCCGCCGAGGCGCGGGCGCTGCGCGGCTTCGCGCTGCTGCGGCGCGTGGTGTTCGTGCTCATTCCGCCGCTGGCGCTGATCTTCCTGGTGCTGGGCACGATCTTTCTCGGCGTCGCCACGCCGACCGAGGGGGGCGCCATGGGCGCCACCGGCGCGCTCATCCTGGCGCTGATCAACCGCCGTCTGAGCTGGTCGCTTCTCAGGCAGGCGATGAACACGACGGCGAAGCTGTCCTCGTTCGTGATGTTCATCCTGGTCGGCTCCACCGTGTTCAGCCTCACCTTCCGCGCGGTCAACGGCGACCTGTGGGTAGAGCATCTTCTTACCGGGCTGCCCGGCGGCGCGGTCGGATTCCTGGTCGTGGTCAACGCGCTCGTCTTCGTGCTCGCCTTCTTCCTCGACTTCTTCGAGCTCGCGTTCATCATCGTGCCGCTGCTCGGACCGGTGGCGGACAAGCTGGGCATCGATCTGATCTGGTTCGGGGTATTGCTGGGCGTGAACATGCAGACCTCGTTCCTGCACCCGCCGTTCGGATTCGCCCTGTTCTACCTGCGCAGCGTGGCGCCGGCAAAGGCCTACCTCGACAAGATCACGGGCCGGCAGATCGCGCCCGTCAGCACCGGACAGATCTACTGGGGCGCGGTGCCGTTCGTCGCGATCCAGGTCGTCATGATCGGAATCGTCATCGCATTCCCCGGCCTCGTCACCGCCAATCTGGACAGGAGCACGGTCGATCCGTCCAAGATCAAGCTGGAAATCCCGGCGCCGGACTACGAGCGCGAACAGATCGAGCGCGACAGCGATGTGCCGGACTTCGGCGCTCCCAAGCCGCGCGACGCGCAATCCCCGAAATAGCGCCCGCTACTTCCCCAGCTTCGAGTAGAACGCGTAGTTGTCGTAGGTGGACTCCGCGACGCGGAACCACAGGAACTGCTCGTCGCGGAACTTCTTCCAGCCCGGATAGATCCGCTTCCAGTGCGCGCTCTTCTCTTTGAGCTCCTCGTACAGCTCGTAGGACGCCTTCTCGCAGGCCTCCATCACCGCCTTCGGAAACGGGCGCAATTTGGTTCCCCCCGCGACCAGCCGCCGCAGGGCGGCCGGGTTCTGCGCGTCGTATTTGGCGGTCATCCACACATTGGCTTCGCCGCAGGCCGAAGTGAGCGCGGCCTGGTAGGACTTGGGCAGCTCGTTCCATTTCTTCTCGTTGACGAGCGCCATCAATATCGGCCCGCCCTCCCACCACCCAGGGTAGTAGTAGTACCGGGCCACCTTGTTGAAGCCGAGCTTCTCGTCGTCGTACGGCCCGACCCATTCGGCGGCGTCGATCGTGCCCTTCTCGAGCGCGGGGTAGATGTCCGGCCCGGCGATCATCTGCGGCACCGCGCCCACCTTCTGCATCACCAGCCCGGCCATGCCGCCGATGCGGAACTTCAGTCCCTTGAGGTCGGCGACCGACTTGATCTCCTTGCGGAACCAGCCGCCCATCTGGCAGCCCGTGTTGCCGGCCGGGATCCCGATGCATCCGTGTTCCTTGAACAGCGGCGCCATGGCTTCGGCGCCGCCGCCGAAATACCACCAAGCGATGTTCTGGCGCGCGTTCGGACCGAACGGCACGGAGGTGGCGAGAGCGAACGCCGGGTCCTTGCCGTAGTAGTAGTACGTCGAGGTATGGCCCATTTCCACGGTGCCCGCCTGCACTGCGTCGAGCACCTGCAAGGCCGGGACGATCTCGCCGGCGGCGAAGGTGCGGATCTGGAATTTGTCGTTGGTCATCTCGGCGACGCGCCTGGCGATAAGGTCGGCGCCGCCGAACAGGGTGTCGAGACTCTTCGGCCAGCTCGCGGCAAGCCGCCACTGCACGTTCGGCTGCGATTGCGCGATGGCCGGGGCGGTGACGGCTCCGGCCGCCACGCCCGCCGCCGCTTTCTTGAGAAACGATCTGCGCGTCATGTTTCCTCCCTTTCGTGAGCGCCGAGCGGCGGTTGCTCGAAGTCGGCGCATGCATTGTGTGAATCGTCGATCACCGCCTCGGACCCGCTGCGGCATTCCAGCCGGCCCGGGCGCGCTGCATATTGTGCCGTTCCCGGCTCCGGCGCGCCTGGTATTGATAATATCGCGACTCCGATCACCGCCAGCCAGGAGACTCGAGTCCATGACCTTCAGTTGGGATCTTCCCTACCCCTCGCGACGCAGCCCGCTGCTCGCCCGAAACATCGTCGCGACCTCGCAGCCGCTGGCGGCGCAGGCGGGGCTGCGCATGCTGCTCAAGGGGGGAAACGCCGTGGACGCGGCCGTCGCCACCGCCGTCACCCTCACCGTTGTGGAACCCACGATGAACGGCATCGGCGCCGACGCGTTCGCGCTGGTGTGGGCGGAAGGCAAGCTGCATGGACTCAATGCCTCCGGACGCGCCCCTGCCGCCTGGTCTCCGGCGCGCTTCGCCGGGCGCAGCGCGATGCCCACCGAAGGATGGGACACGGTCACGGTGCCCGGCGCGGTGTCGGCCTGGGTCGCGCTGTCGCAGCGCTTCGGGCGCCTGCCGTTCGCCGATCTGTTCGAGCCGGCGATCGAATACGCGGAACGCGGCTACCTCGTTTCTCCCGTAATCGCCTGGCAGTGGTCGATCGCAATCGACCGGCTTCGCGATCAGCCCGGTTACCGCGAGGCCTTCATGCCCGGCGGCCGCGCACCCGCAGCGGGCGAGCTGTTCCGCTTCCCCGATCAGGCAAAGACGCTCGCCCGCATCGCGCAGACCAAGGGCGAGGCGTTCTATCGCGGCGATCTCGCCGAGAAGATCGCGGCGGCCGGCGCCGCCCAGGGCGGCGCGATGACCGTCGCCGATCTCGCCGCGCACCGGGCGGACTGGGTGGAACCGATCGACGTTCAGTATCAGGGTCATCACTTGCACGAGATTCCGCCGAACGGGCAAGGCATCGCGGCGCTGATGGCGCTCGGCATTCTGCGCGAGCTGGATCTGGCGAGCCGGCCGGTGGACTCGGTCGAGAGTTATCACCTGCAGATCGAGGCGATGAAACTGGCCTTCGCCGATGTCCATCGCTACGTCTCCGATCCCGCTACCATGAAGGTGAAGACGAGCGACCTGTTGAACCCCGACTACCTGCGCCAGCGCGCGCACCTCATCCACCCCAAGCGCGCCACCGACTTCGGCCCCGGTTCGCCTGCGAAGTCCGACACCGTCTACCTCACGACGGCGGACGCATCGGGCACGATGGTCTCCTACATCCAGTCCAACTACATGGGCTTCGGCTCGGGCGTCGTGGTTCCGGGAACCGGGATCGGCCTGCAGAATCGCGGCGCCTGTTTCACCCTGCAGCCGGGTCATCCGAACCAGGTCGCGGGAGGAAAGCGCCCCTTCCACACCATCATTCCCGCTTTCCTGACACGCGATGGAAAGCCGGTGATGAGCTTCGGCGTGATGGGCGGCGACATGCAGCCGCAGGGACATCTGCAGATGACGGTGCGCATGCTCGACTACGGCCAGAATCCGCAGGCCGCCGCTGACGCGCCGCGCTGGAAAGTCAGCGCCACCGGCGAACTGCTTCTGGAGCCTGCGATGCCGCAGGATGTCGTCCGCGGCTTGCGCGATCTCTGCCATCGCGTGCGCGTCTCCCAGCAGGGCGAGGTGGAAATCGGCAGCTACGGGAGCGCGCAGCTCATCTATCGCGTCGAGGGCGGCTACGTCGCCGGCTCCGAGGGCCGCCGCGACGGCCAGGCAGTGGGGTTCTGATCGCTCTGCTCCGCAAGGAAGGAACATCAAATTCTCAACGCAGAGGCGCAGAGAACGCAGAGAACTGCAAAATAGAATTTCGAATGTTTCCGCTGGGTTTCTTGTAATCCTCGGTTGAAGGCGAGGAATGGTCGGTACCAAAGTCTGTCTTTGCCCTGGACCAATGCAAAAGATAAACACAAAGGACGTAACAACCGCAAATCAGAGCTGGGATATTTTTTCGGCGAGAACGATTCGGCCGAGAACCCAAGGCCAAACCTCAACGCAGAGGTCGCAGAGGAGAATGGAAATGTACGAAACCGGGGGTCGTTCGTACTTGCTTGACCGCATCGTGGTTCGACAGGACATCGAGAGTGCAGCGTGGCACCCTTGCCAAGGCAACGATCGTCTGTAATCGCTCAAAACAATCTGGTACCGGGATATCCGCCTCACGGTCGGCGATGTTTCTCTTCGCCGAATTTTATATTCACGTCTTGCCTTTCTCTGCGCCCTCCGCGTTCTCTGCGCCTCTGCGTTGAGAATTTGATGTTCTGTCTATCTTTCCGTCGTTCGCACTTCTCGCCCGCGCTTCTCGCCTCACCCCTCTCGCCTCTCGCAGTTCACCGGTTTATGCTATCGGCAACCCGGCGCCGTCCATGCGGCGGCGGCGCAAGGCGCCCCGGGGATGAGTAGGTACGGTGATCGACTTCTCGCAAGGAGGCAGCGATGAAAACGGAACTGCTTTACCTGGTGTTGGTAACGGCGTTGACCGGCCTGATCTGGATTCCCTACATCCTCGACCGCATCGCGGTATGGGGCCTCACGGACACGGTCGGCTATCCGGAGAACCCGAAGCCGCAGTCTCCCTGGGCAAGGCGGATGATCAAGGCCCATTCCAACGCCATCGAGAACCTGGTGGTGTTCGCTGCTCTGGTGCTCGTGGCACAGGACCTCAACATCAGCAACGGCGTCACCGCGGGCGCGTGCATCGTGTATTTCTGGGCGCGCGTCGTGCACCTGGCGGCGTACACCTTCGCCGTTCCCTGGGTTCGCACGCTCGCCTTCGTGGTCGGGTTCCTGTCTCAGGCGGCGATTGCCTGGAAGATTCTGGCGTCCTGACGGCTCTGCTCCCGGCCGGTGCGCCTCGATCTCAATTGAATCGGGTTAAGCCTCCGCGAAAACGCTCTCTGGGTTCGCGACCTACGCTGTCCAGCGCATCTTCGGTAGAGCCGATACTTTTGCGGCCCAGTCACCCGCGTAGCACCAATCGCCAGTGGCACGCCAAGCCAGCGGCGCAGATGCTGTGCCCGCACTAGGGGAATTTCAGCCTGACCAGAAGCCCCGGGTGATTGTCTCGCAGTTCGACTGCCACCCCGTGCAGGTCGGCCACCGCCGCCACCAGACTCAAACCGAGCCCGCTGCCTGGCGTACTGCGGCTGGTGTCGAGCCGATAGAAGCGTTGGAACACCTTTGCGTGCTCGCTCTCCGGGACGCCGGGACCATTGTCAGCCACCGTACCGACCACTCCGTCGGGGCCGCGCTCCAGTCGCAGCTCGATCCTTGCACCGGTCTGCGAGTGACGTAGCGCGTTCTCCACCAGGTTCACGAGCATCTGCGTCAACAGGTCGCGATCACCCAGGATGCGGATGCCGGGCTGCACCGCCACGTGCAAGCTCTGCGCGCGGTCCTCGGCGACCGGAGCGTAGATCTCGCCCACATCGGCAAACACCTGAGACAGGTCTAGCTCTGCGAAACCCGACCGCCTAGATCGCGATTCGATCTGCGCGATCCTTAAGAGTGAGCTGAAGGTGTCGATCATGCGGTCGGCCTCGGCGATCGCCTCTTCGACGGCGGCTTCGTAGTCTGGGACGGATTTCGCTGTCGAGCGTGCGCTTTCCAGGCGCTGGCGCAGCCGGCTGAGTGGAGTGCGCAGGTCGTGGGCGATGTCGTTGCCGACTTGGCGCAGCCCGCCCATCAGCTCTTGAATCCGATCGAGCATCCGATTGACCCCGTCCGCGAGACGGTCGAGTTCGTCGCCTGTGCCGCGCCTCGGCAAGCGCAGGTTGAGCTCACCGTCCATGATCTGCCGGCTCGTACGCTCGATGGTCTCGACCCTGCGCAGGAAGGCTGCGCTGATCACGGCACCCCCCACCAGGGCGAGCACGAGCGTCACGCCGAAAGCCCAACCGAAAGCCCCGATGACGATCTCGCGAGTCTCCTGCAATCGATCGGTGCTCTGCCCCACCGCCAGCAGATAGCCGCCCTGAAGTCGGATGACCTTGGCACGAATCGGAGCCTCGTCGCCGTGTTCGCCCTCTGCATCGTGTGAGCCCGCAGGGGTCGCCATTTCGTGCCAGCCGTCGCGCCATTGGCGTGGCGGCAGGTCTCCCGCCAGCCGAAGCGCGTGTTGATCCTGGAACAGGTAGAACGTGCCGGCACGCTTCGGAAGCGTACTGCGGCGGCGGATTGCGGCCGTCACAGACGCGGGCCCGCCGCGGCGGAACTCGTCCGCCAAGACCGCGACTTCCGCCTCCACCGCCGTGTCCAATTGCTGTGCCATCGTAGCGGCGATGGTCCAGTAGATGATGGCGAACAGCACCGTCACCGAGGCTGCGAACAGACCCGCGTACAGCAGGGTCAGTCGAAAGCTCGCGGTGCGGAAGATCTTACCCGGGTGCACGGATGGCGTAGCCCGCACCGCGCACGGTGGCGATCAGCTCTGCGTCGAAGCCCCGGTCGACTTTCGCGCGCAGGCGGCTGATGTGGGTCTCGACGACGTTGGTCCGAGGATCGAAATGGAAATCCCACACCGCCTCGAGCAGCATGGTCCGCGTGACCACTTGGCCGGCGTGGCGCATCAGATATTCCAGTAATCGAAACTCTTTCGGCTGCAGTTCTATCAGTCGGCCTTTGCGCGTGACCGTCCGCTGGAGCAAGTCCATCTCCAAGTCGGCGACCCGCAAGACCGTCTGGGCCGCAGGTACCGGCGGCCTGCGGCCGAGCGCGTTCACTCGCGCCACCAGCTCCGCGAACGCGAAGGGCTTGACTAGATAGTCGTCCCCGCCGGCTTCGAGGCCGCGAACGCGATCGTCGATTCCCCCGAGCGCGGTGAGGAACAGCACCGGTATTTGCACGCCCCCGGCGCGGATAGTCTTGACGACCGACAGACCGTCGAGCTCCGGCAACATCCGATCCACGATGAGCAGGTCGTACGCGCCGGCGGCGGCAAGGAACAGCGCTTCCTTGCCGCTGGCCGCGTGCTCGACGACGTGTCCCTGCTCCCGCATGCCGCGAACGATGTAGCGAGCCGTCTCTTGGTCGTCCTCGACCACAAGGATCTTCATTGGAAGGTCGGTAGGCTGGTGAATTCTCGCTGTCAGGGGAGGGCCACACCGTATGGGAGGCCGGTCGACGCTCCCGGCCTCCCCGAAGCCTGTGCCGCATTGTAGCTGTGCGGCTCTCAGTCCTCGTGCTCGTCCTCATGCTCCTCGTCTTGATCGGACGCGGCCAAGCTCACGACCTTGCCCGTCGCCGCCTCGACCAAGAACCTCTGCGTGCCGCCGTTCTTGGCTACCTCTATCTGGAAGCCGGCCGTCCCATTCTCGTTTTCGAACGCCGCTTCGAAGGCCTTGCCTCCGCTCGCTTGCTCGGCGGCGGAGATCGCGCCTGCAAGCGTGGTCTTGCCGGACTGGAGCTTGGCGAGTTCGGCGCGGTCCTCGCGTTCGAGCAGGCGCTCGACTACGCCTTCGCGCTGAGTGCCAATGACTGCACCGGTGGTTGGATCGATCAGGATCTCGCTTTCACGATCCTTCGTGAGCGTTTTCACCTGGTAGCGGAAGGTTCCCCTCTTTTGCTCCATCCCGGCGGAGATCGCGTAGCCGCTGCTGTGCTTCTCTGCGGCTGCCACGGCCTGCGCCAATGACACTGTAGCGGACTGGGCGGCAGCGGCCTCCTGCCGGTCATCGCTGTTGCCGTGGGAAGCGAAGACGGCGCTCGCGGCACCCGTGGCAAGGACAGCGGCGATGGCGAGAGGCAGAATCTTTCTGCGAAACATGATTCGACTCCTGTTCAAGGTTCCGGGCCACGACATGCGGACCGGTCAGGCGCCATCATGACGCCTCCGGGTATGCGGGAATCTTTCCGGAACTATACGGTTTCGTATATACCCGCAGAGCGTCCGGGCGGCACGCTCGCCACAGAGCGAGCGAGGTTGATCCAAGTCAACAAGCAAGCGAAGAGCCTCGCGCATCATCGGCTCATTTCGTGCGAGGCGATCTCTGCCATGTTTGGCGAGGTGCAGCGTGCTCTTGCCTTAGCGGCGGAGGCGGATTTCCATCGGGCTGTGCAGCAGCACCTTCGGTTTGCGCCTAAGGCCCGATTCCCTTTAGATGTCCCCGGTTGTCATGCTCCGGTGGAAAGATTCGTGGGGTCGGGGTGAAGGCGGTTGACGTTCCGGCGGAAAGTTCCCTCGGAGGCCTCGAAGCACACGCTGAAGTGGACGCCCTGCCCCGCGGGACCTTCCTGCACGCGGATCAGAGCTCGATGGCGCTCGGCGATGCTCTTGACGATGGCGAGCCCCAGGCCGCTGCCTTCGACGCTCTGATTGCTGCCTCGGTAGAAGCGGTCAAACACGCGTTCCCGCTCGCCGACGGGAATGCCGGGCCCGGTGTCCGTCACTTCGAAGACTAACTGGTCTTGTTCTCGCCGCAGATTGACGTCCACCCGCCCGCCGTTGCCGGTGTATCGGATGGCGTTGTCCATGATGTTGCTGATCATGATGCGCAGCGCCTCGGCATCGCCCCGCACGAACAAGCGCCCCGCAACCTCCCCTCCAAAGTCGATATCCTTGGCCTTGGCGAGCGGCCAGAGCTGCCCCATGACGTCCAAGACCACCTCGGACAGGCTCGCGGTCTCCGGAGCAAGCGTCGCGGGCTGTGGATCCGAGCGGGCCATGGTGAGCAGCTGCCGCGTGAGATGAATCAGCCGCTCGAGTCCCGTGCGTAGCCGCTTGAGCGCAGCCTCGCGTTCGGTTTCGCCCTCGGCCGCTTGAGCGAGATCGAGCTGCAACTGCAGCGCCGCCAGCGGCGTGCGCAGCTCGTGTGCCGCATCGGCCACGAATTGCTGCTGCTTCGCCATCTGTTGCCTCAGGCGTCGGAGCAGCTCGTTGAGCGCCGTGACGAACGGCGCCACCTCGATCGGTGCGTTGGTGGACTCCAGCGGACCGAATTCCGCGCCCGAGCGGCAGGACAGTGCACCCGCGATCACTGCCAGCGGGCCGAGCGCTCGACTTACCCCGATGTACACCAGCACCACCAGCACCGCCAGCAGCGCCCCGATCGGCCACAGAATGCGCATCACCATGTCCAATGCGATCCGGCGGCGGGCGAGCAGCGGCTGCGCCGCTTCGACCGTGCCTGGGCTGCCTTTCGCCACGTAGGTGCGCCAGCTCTGATTGTCCCAGACGCGGACGGTGAAGCCCGTCCCTTCCGCGAGAGGCGCCGGACGGGTTCGGGCGAGGCCAAACAGCGGTTTGCCATCGCGGCCCCAGGCGCTCGTGACGATCGCGTCTTCCGCCTCCTCTTCCGCGGCGGCCGAAGGCGCCGCGATGCCGAGATCTGGCTGACTGCGCAAAGACAGCACGATCTGCTTGAGTTGCCGGTCGAATACCTCGTCGACTTCGTCGCGCACCTGGACGTAGAGACCGAGCGCTGCCGCAACCGTCGCCAGGACTACCCCGGAGAGCAGCCACACCAGCAGCCGTCGGCGGATCGACCACATCATCGATCCTTGGGAATCATGTAGCCGACTCCTCGCACGTTGACGATCACCTCCTGACCCAGCCTGCGCCGGATGTGATGGACGCGGACCTCCACGGTGTTGCTCGCCAGATCCTCGTCCCAGCCGTACAAGCGCTCTTCCAGCTGCCTCACCGACAGAATCTGGCCAGGCCGCTCGGCCAACGCCCGCAACAGAGCGAACTCGCGCGCCGGCAGCAGGTGTCGCTCGCCGCGGTAGAACACCTCGTGCGTCGCCGGGTCCAGTGCGAGCGCACCGACCGTGATTCGCGGAGACCGCGGCACCCCGCGTCTCCGCGCGAGGGTGCGCACGCGTGCAGCCAGCTCGCCAAGGTCGAACGGCTTGACCAGGTAGTCATCGGCGCCGCCGTCCAGTCCGCGTATTCGGTCGGCTACTTGGTCCCGAGCAGTCAGTATGAGCACCGGAACATCGTTGCCGGCTGCTCTGATGGTCCGCAGCACCTCCCATCCGGATTTCTCCGGCAAGCCGAGATCGAGCAAGACCATGTCATGGAGATCGCCCAGCAAAGCAGCTTCAGCTGCCGTGCCGCTGCACACACAGTCGACCGCGAACCCGTGCTTCTTCAATCCTTCACGAACGGCCTCGGCGACCATCAGATCGTCTTCCACTAACAACAGTCTCACTCCTGCCTCCTGCAGCGTACGCAGTCGAGCGTATCGTACGCCACCATGCCCTACGGAGGGGCAGTCACGACCTCACGATGGCCGCAGACTCGCTTCAGCTCTGACCGAGCCCGGAAGCCGCGCGAGGCTAACGCTCTCGACTTACCGGACGCTTAAAATGCATCACGCAAAAACCGGCCGCGAGCAGGCATAATTGCGCGGACCTCGAATCACTCGACCAGCTGCCGCGCCAGAGCGCAGAGGGCCCCGCCCCAACCGAATCGCTGCCGCGCGTGACGGACGCAGCCGGAGCCGGTCACGAGTTCGGTCTGGAAGCTGACAAATCGCGACACCCGGATGCCCTGCGCAAACCCATCTTCTTCCTGGCGACGCATTGCAAGCGTGGCAGTCGGCATCGGGCTGGCATGCTCGGGGTGCGCGACATACCGTCCCAAAGCGCTCGACGACGCCCCATCGTGGAGCAGCGCCGATCGACTCGCAGTCGACGCAATGAGATTCTCCTCCCCTTTCCTGCCCGCACATCCGTTTGATCCCTCCGACGGTCTGGATGCTGTCGAAGTCGCGATGCTGGCGGTCGCCAACAACCCCGACCTGAAGCTCGCACGCGATGACGCCGGCATCGCCCGCGCGCAGGCGTTCGCCGCCGGGCTTTTGCCCGATCCCCAGCTCAATTTCACGCGAGATTTCCCGTTTGCAGCAGGTCCCCCAACCGTTACTGCGTTCGGTCTGGGCTTGAGCTATGACGTCGGCTCGCTGGTGGCCCGCTCGGCGGCAGAGTCCGCCGCGCGCTCCGAGCAGCAGAAAGTCGACCTCAACGTCCTTTGGCAGGAATGGCAAACAATCGGCCAGGCGCGTCTGCTGTTCGTCAAGATCGTGTACCAGCAACGCACACTGGACGCGCTGGAGCGCAGCCGCGACTTGCTGGCACTGCTTCATGCGCGCGCCGGGGCGGCGCTCGACCGAGGCGAGGTCGCAGTCGGGTCGGTCACACCGATGCTGACCGCCTTGCAGGATGCGGCCCGGCGCGTGGCCGAGCAGTCGCGCCAGCTCGCGCAGAGCCGCGAGGACCTGAACGCGCTGCTGGGGCTTCCCCCGGGCACCGTGCTTAAGCTGGTCGATAGCGAGGAAGCTGCGCACATCGACGAGGCCACCGTCCGCGGCCTTCTGTCCGAGCTTCCGCAACGGCGAGCGGACCTGATGGCGCTCAAAGCCGGCTACGGCGCGCAGGAGCAGCGCTTGCGTCAAGCGGTGCTGGCTCAGTTCCCGGCATTGAACATCGGTCTTACGCGCACGCGCGACAACACCGGTATCAACATGCGCGGCTTCGCCATCACCATGAGCCTGCCGGTATTCAATCGCAACCGCGGGGCGATCGCGGTCGAGGGCGCGACGCGGGAGCGCCTGCACGACGAATATCAGACCCGTCTTACCAAGGCGTACGCCGACATCGAACGCCTTCTCATCGATCGCACGCAGCTCGAGGCGCAGCGCAGGGCGATCGAAACGGACGTCGAGCAACTCGGCCGGATCGCGGGCGCCGCCCAGTCGGCCTTCGACCGCGGTGATCTGGACGCGTTCGGCTACATCAGCTTTCGCTCCGCGGCGATCGGTAAGCAGATCGATGCTCTCGCGATCGCGCAGTTGATCGCCGAGCAGCGTGTGGCTTTGGAAACGCTGCTCGGGGCGCAGGTGCCGGCTGCGCAACGAGTAAGCTCCGGGCCGTGAGCACATCTCGGATCTGGGGTGCGGCTTGCGGGCTGCTGCTGTCGCAGCTTGCGACCATCGCCGCCGCGCAACAGGCGAGCGTTCTCGTGGAAGTCGTGCCGCTCGCGAAGGCGACCTTGAGGGATACGCTGACCGGCTATGGAATCGTGGTTCCCGACGCCGGGGGTCTCACCGCGCTCAGTGTTGCCCGTCCGGTTCGAGTCTCCCGGCTCGCGGTGAGCGTCGGGCAGATCGTCAAGCGCGGCACGCCGCTGATCGAGATCGAATCCGACCCGGCCAGCATTTCCGCCTATGAACAGGCGCTGTCGACCGTCGCGCTCGCGCGCTCCGAGCTCGCCCGCACCCGGAGTCTGCGTGCCCAGCAGCTGGCAACGGAATCGCAAGTGGCCGCGGCGAGCAAGGCGCTGTCCGATGCGCAGACCGTGCTCGCCGCACAGCGCCAGCTGGGTGCCGACCGGGCAAGGGAAACGTTGACGGCGGCGTTCGACGGGGTCGTATTCGCCGTCGCAGTGGCGCAGGGAGACCGCGTGCAACCCGGCGCTCCACTGCTGCAGCTCGCGCGGCTGGACGCCCTCAGAGTAGCGCTCGGGATCGAGCCGTCGGATAGCGCAAAGCTCAAAGTCGGCATGCCGATTCGGCTGACATCGGTCCAGGACAGCGCGGTGTCGATCGACACCAGCGTCACGCAGACCCCCGGCATGATCAACCCGCAAACCCAGCTCATTGACGTCGTCGTTCGCTTGCCGGCAAAGGTGACGGCGGGTCTGCTGCCCGGTACGCGGGTGAAAGGCGTCATCACCCTGGCGACCAGGACCACATGGGCAGTGCCGCGCGACGCCGTGCTACACGACGCCCAGGGCGACTATCTCTATCAGGTGGCCGCCGGAACAGCGCTTCGCGTGAACGTGAAGGCGGGAATCGAGAGCGACGGGCTGGTCGGTGTCGACGGCAAGCTTGATCCAGCCCTCCCGGTAGTCATCCTCGGCAACTACGAGTTGCGAAACGGCATGCCGGTGAGGGCACAGAAGAAATGAAGGCAAGCGACTGGCTGCACGGGCACAGCCGCTCGATACTCTTCCTGCTCGCCCTGCTCGCCGCGGGCGGGATCTACAGCGCCTTCCGCCTGCCCGTCACCCTGTTCCCGAACGTGGACTTCCCACGAGCGGTGGTTTCGCTGGACGCCGGAGATCAGCCGGCGGAGCAGATGGTGCTGCTGGTCACCGTGCCGGTCGAAGAGGCGGTACGTCGCGTCCCTGGCGTGCAAGGCGTGCGGTCAAGAACCAGCCGGGGCAGCGCCGAGATCTCCATCAACTTCGATTGGGGCGTTGACATGGCGAGTGCCACGCTCCAGGTCAACGCTGCCATCGCGCAGATCCTGCCCACGCTGCCTGCCGGCATCCGCATGATCACGCGGCGGATGGACCCCACCGTGTTCCCGATCATCGCCTACAGTCTCACCTCGCCGGCGCGCCCGCTCACGATGCTTTACGACCTCGCGGAGTATCAGCTGCGGCCGCTGCTCTCCGCGGTGCCGGGTGTGGCCCGGGTGCAGGTCGTGGGGGGAGCGCTGGAAGAGTACCGCGTGAGCGTGGACCCGGCCCGGCTGCAAGTCTATGGCTTGACGCTCGCCGATGTGGCACGCGCATTGAGCGGCGCGAACGTGCTGACCGCGGTAGGCAGGCTGGAAGACCACTACAAGCTCTATCTGGCCATCGCCGACTCCCGGCTGCGGGATCCTGGCGAGATCGAGAGCACGGTGCTTCGCGGCGGTCCGAGCGGGCTCGTTCACGTGCGAGACGTCGCGACCGTCGAGCGCTCCACCGTGCCGCGCTGGATTCGCGTCAACGCCGACGGCAGCGACGCGGTTCTGTTCAACATCTACCAGCAGCCGGGCGGCAACAGCGTGCAGATCGCCACTGACATCAAGTCCAAGCTGGAAGCCTATCGGGCGCAGATTCCGAGCGACGTGCGGGTCGCGAACTGGTACGACCAGAGTCGCCTGGTCGTGGCCTCTGCGGCAAGCGTGCGCGATGCCATCTTGATCGGTACCGGGCTGGCGGCCCTGGTGCTGTTCGCGTTCCTGCGCAACTGGAAGATCACGCTTATCGCCGTGATAGTGGTGCCGACCGTGCTGAGCGCCACCGTCGTGCTGCTCGCTTGGTTGGACATGAGCTTCAACATCATGACGCTGGGCGGCATGGCGGCGGCAGTCGGACTGATCATCGATGATGCGATCGTGCTGATCGAGCACATCGTGCGGCGCCTGCGGCGAGGTGCTGGCGCGCGCCTCGTCGTGGTCATGGCCGCCACCGCGGAGTTCACCCGCCCGCTGGCGGGCTCGTCTGCGGCCACCCTAGTGATCTTTGCACCGCTCGCGTTCTTAAGCGGCGTGACCGGTGCCTTCTTCAAGGCGCTGTCGGTGACCATGGCGGCAGGGCTGTTCCTGTCGTTTCTCGTCACCTGGGTCGCCGTGCCAATCCTGGCGCAGCGGTTCCTGAACGAGCGTGATGCCAATCAGCGCGAGGGCGGCCGCGTCACGGACTGGCTCCACACATGCTACGGGTGGCTGCTCTCGAAGCTGCTCGACCACCCGCTCTATCTGCTCGCCGGCGTGCTGCCTTTGGTTGCTCTGGGATCGCTGGCATACCAACAGGTGGGCTCGGGGTTCATGCCGGCCCTGGACGAGGGCGGGTTCGTCCTCGACTACCGCAGCCCGCCGGGTACGGCTCTATCCGAGACCGACCGGCTCGTGCGCCAGGCCGAGCAGATCATCAAGGCCACGCCGGAGGTGGACACCTATTCACGGCGGACGGGACTGGGCTTGGGGGGTGGCCTTTCCGAGGCCAACGAGGGGGACTTCTTCATCAGGCTGAAGCCTCCGCCGCGCCGGCCTATCGAAGAGGTCATGAGCGATATTCGCGGCAGGATCGAGGCA
>Ga0070741_10011805_pt1 | contig 15998 bp, 15 predicted proteins | sample Coa_R1_4_FD_66440 | JGI IMG/M metagenome (GOLD analysis project Ga0070741, IMG submission 66440) | Surface soil microbial communities from Centralia Pennsylvania, which are recovering from an underground coalmine fire - Coalmine... | ecosystem: Environmental > Terrestrial > Soil > Unclassified ...
GTATGGGTGAGGCTGCCTGCGGCCTGAATGAGCCGCTCTCTGCCGCTATTCTTCCCTTTATCGGGATGAGATTCTGCCATATAAACTCATTCCACGCACTTTGAAACATTCCGCGCTCCAACGCTCCCACGATGAAGCGGGGAGCGACAGGGCAACCGCAAGGGATGGCCCCTACGGAGCGCGGAGTCGAAGTACCTTGAAACATTCCGCGCTCCAACGCTGCTGGCGCGCTAGCTTCGCTCAGGAACGCGGAGTCGAAGTACAATTTTATACTAGACAAGATTCAGTAACTATACTGTCTAGTATCTGGTGTAAGTGTAGTAAAGATCCTGCAAACTGTCAAGATATGGGGACTATGCGGATGCCTGGAGGTGAAAGACAAGCTCGTACACGCCGATCTTGATGACGTCTCCATCTTCTAAGACGCATCCTTCCTCGTCGGTAATCTCCTGACCATTGACAAATGTGCCGCTAATGCTGCGTTTATCATAGAGCACATAATGGTCCCCTTCGCGTTTGAGCAGCGCATGGTGGCGCGATGTTTGATCATCGAAGTCGAGCAAGATATTACTTGAGCCTGCGCGTCCCAGCGTTGTCTCTTCTCGCTCTATCGCCACCTTACAAAATTCTGTGGTGTAGGGAGAGGCGATGATAAAGCAGGCGGGGTTAATGGATGAGTTTGTTGACGCTGGCGTCGTCACAGCATGGGCGTGGTGGTTATGGCTCTTTGCCTCTGATGCCAACCCGTTCAAAGATGACGGTGCTGGCAGGCCGGCTTCGCCGTGCGAGTGAAGCTCCGGCAACGTTTCCGGCTCAACATTCAGAGATGGAGGGGAGGCTGGTGTCGGTGAAGCGGCAGATTGATATGTCTCAATTACTGGTTCATGAGGAGGTGTAGAAAGAGGGAGGGGTTTGCTTAAAATCTCCTCCTGAGCAGGCTCGATGAGGGATATGAGTAGCGCGTCGGTAAAGGCGATAATGGAGGGGTGGCGTTCTTCTGGATAGACGCTCAAGGCCCGGCGTATGATAGCCTCTTGTTCGGCGGTAATGCGGGCGTTATGTCTGGTCAATGGAGGAATAGTTTCCGTCAGTTTGAGCTGTTCGATATTTTCTGGCGAACCCAGGAAAGGAAGCTGTCCCGCGAGCCAGAAATAGAGCATGACCGCTAAGGCATATTGATCGCTGGCGGGTGTGGAGCGTTTGCCTAATTGTTCAGGAGCGGCAGTAATGGGGAGAAGCGTCATCTTTGGTTGACCAAAGCGGCGCACGAAATGCGCAATGCCGATATCAGCGAGCAGCAATGGAGCTGAATGGTCCTGGCTTTGTGAATCGAGGCCATGCAGCGCCAGGATATTGGCGAGGGTGAGTGAGCCGTGAAGAAATCCGCTATTATGCACATATTGTAACGTCTGGGCGAGCTGGTGCGCGAGGCGTATGGCATCGATGACAGATAAGGGAGGCTGAAACCAGCGTCTGCCCTCGCTGCCCAATAGCGAGCCCGGGCCAACGAAGCGACGCGCAACGTAGATCTGTCCTCCCACCTCTCCATAGTCCAGCAGCGTAGCCAGATAAGGATGTGTCAGCGTGCTGATGTCCTGCATTTCGCGGAAGAACTGGCGTCTGGCGGCGTCCGATAGGGGCAACCAGGGGTGAATCAGTTTGAGGGTAACTTTCCGTTGGAGCCTGATATCCTCCGCCTCGTAACTATCGCCTGATATGCCGCTACCCAGTTTGCGTTGTATACGGTAGCGTTCAAATCTCTGACCCTCCTCCAGGGGTTGCATCCTACACCTCGCATTCTTACAAAGCCCTTGTGCTGGTTGCATTGTAGCATATTAGCCCGGCAAAGGAATAGAATTTGTGACTAAAAGCTGACCTCCCGCACAAACCTTTTCAGTTTAGAAAAGCTTGCGCAGGAGGTCAGGCTCAAATACGTGTGCGCGAGGATGATAGGACCCCTGCGATTCCTATTCCTCATTCTCAACATAAGAAAAGGTGTGTTGACCTGCCAGACAATAATACTGGAGATTATCCTCGCCATCTGTTTCGGGAATGGCTTCCTCGATATCGGTGAGTAAGATACCTTCCTCCTGGTCATACGGACATGTCTGGTACTTGAGCTGTTCTAGATTCATAACTTTTCCTCATTTCTTGTATTGCGATGATACTTCCCTAAGTGCATCTCCACTTGACATCTTAGGGTTTGATGTATACACTACCCCTCAAGGGAGGCGGCAGGAGTTCATGACTACCTCGACCCGCTTGAGGATACTGAAACAACAGGGAGGAACAACAGATCCCTACCATAACTGCCCCTCTCTCCACCCCTTCTAATTGGTGACTTTATAGACTGTTTTTCTGAGCCTCAATTTTTATGACCCGAGTGGATATTAAGTACTATCTTTTTGACGGGTCAACCTCTATCTCGATAAAAAGGCATAAGATGATGAAAGAAGATACAAGTTTTTTCTGCTGCTATCGCCATGAGAAGGGGCAAAGGCGTTTTTGTTTCTGGACAGTAGAGGCGTCTATAATTAGGGATGACACATCCTCTTATAAAAAAGGCAATGATCGCACCAAGAATGAGGTGTAGCATGGATGTTCGGCAGATCAAGAGGCAGATATGTTCATTAGACCGAGGAGAGGCTATTTTGCTGGTCGATATCGAAACCGAGACTATTCCCCAGACCGATGCACATGGAAATGCGCTCTACTATTGCCTGCAAGGCCATCATGTTTTTCCGGTCAAGGGAAATGCTATAATAATCCAGGAGCAGGCAGAGAGCACTATGCGGGAAAAAGAGCTTTCCTGAGCAATTGCTCACGGCCCTGGTATCAAAAAATGTAATTTGGAACTAATGAGCAATGATTACGCGTACTGAAATTGAAAACGCTGCTGAGCGTATAGCCGAGCGTGTGCGCATAACGCCTATTGTACATTTGGAAACCGGCATATGGGGGCTTGATGGACATATTCTACTCAAATTAGAGCTGTTACAACATACAGGATCATTTAAGCCGCGCGGAGCTTTCAACCGCATTCTCTCCCATACCGTGCCAGACTCCGGCGTGATTGCGGCATCGGGCGGCAATCATGGGCTGGCGGTGGCTTATGCCGCGCAGCAACTGGGGTGCCGGGCAGAGATATTTGTGCCGGAGTCCTGTCCAGCCGTCAAAGTGGAGAAGCTGCGCTACTATGGCGCTGACGTTCATAGTATCGGTTCGGTCTATGCCGAAGCTCTGATTGCCAGCGAGGCCCGTGCTGCCGAAACGGGGGCGCTGGTCGTGCATGCCTATGATCAGCCAGAGGTTGTCGCCGGCCAGGGAACGCTCGGGCGCGAGTTGATGCTGCAAGTTCCCAAACTGGATACCATCCTGATCGCAGTAGGAGGCGGGGGACTCATCGCGGGCGTGGCTGCTTGGTTCAGCGGAACCGCCCGCGTGATCGGGATCGAGCCCGAACATGCTCCCAGCTTAGCAACAGCTTTGAAAGCAGGCGAGCCCGTCGATGTGGATGTCAGCGGTGTGGCTGTGGACTCCCTGGGGGCCAGGCGCGTCGGCCATCTGGCATACTCCATCGCCCGCCACTATGTGGATAGGGTGATTCTGGTCAACGATGAAGCCATTCGCCAGGCCCAGCGCATCCTCTGGCGAGACCTGCGCCTGATTGCGGAACCAGGAGGCGCTACAGCTATCTCCGCCCTTTTGGGCGGATACTACCGCCCTTCCCCCGGCGAGCGTATTGGCGTTGTCGTGTGTGGGGGGAATGCTGATCTGGGGTATTTTGTGTAAAGGATTCATAATTGGGTTCGAGGGGGCTGTCTCACAATCGTTAGTTTCTTGCGACCCTCTCCCTCGCATATGCTTTTCCTGCTTCTCATCGACTGGAGCAAAAGGCAAATGCCTCAAAAGGGAACCGAGAAGGGACCCCGGCTCCTCTTTCTCAAAGGAATCCTTGACATAAGCTCTAACTTTGGGTATACTTTGTAAGGATTTACCTCTTTTCTCGTATTTTAAATAATCAGTCTTGCTTATCTCGTCTTACTACCTTGCGTATGCGTACTCCGTAGATGTTTTCATCCTCAAATTACACAGTTTCTAACTGAAACGCAGTTCATCTCACATTCTGAGCAATCTTCCTCATGCGCCCATGCGGCCTTTGTAGGATCAGATGGAGGTGTGTCCAGATCAGGCGAGAGCCACGACGACACCAGATTGATGCTTGCAGAAGCCGTCCCAAGACCTGAGAGGAGGTGTCTCTCGCGGCCCAAGCCGGTGCTGTGTCAGCCTTGCCCAGTCTGCAAGAGTTAAACCCCAAAGACTTCTTTGGGGGAAGTCCACCACACCCTCTGGCTTCACTCGTGTGAAAGCCGTTCTCGAAAGCAGGAAAGATATGCCACAAATTCCACTCACTTCACAAGATCAGCAGGCGATTGTCGATACTCACAATAAGTATCGATCCGAGCCTCAGATCAATACCCCCACTGTAGCCTGGGATGATACGTTGGTCGCTGGTGCTCAAGATTGGGCAAATCAACTGGCACAAACGGGTCAATGGGATCACAGTCCTGATGCCAAGACGGGGACAGTTGGAGAAAACATTGCGAAGGGAACAGGAAGCCCAACGGCGACACAATTGGCCGATGGGTGGAAAACGCAGGAACAACCAAATTTCAAGCCTGGGATCTTCCCTGATATTTCCAAAACAGGGGACTGGCACGCTGCTGGTCACTATAGCCAGATGATTTGGAGAAGCACTACCAGAGTTGGATGTGGGTTTGCTACCGATGGCACCACAACGTATCTGGTGTGTCGCTACATGGTGCCGGGAAACAAGGAGGGAATAGGCGTTCCCTCTCCTCAACCAGTCACTCTGGCGCAAATCTCCGCTTTAGGCGCAAACAACGTCTTTGGGGTGGATGCCGCAAAAAATGTCTACTGGTACAACTCCGATGATGGAACCACCTGGACTCGGATCTCGATCACTGGCAAGCAGATGCAACTGGTGAGTGTCGCCTCAGACCTCACGCTCTGCGGGCTTGACACGAGTGGGGCCATCTGGAAATGCGACCTCACCAGCTCGCCTCAGACCTGGACTCCGATGACGCCTGCCGGTCCCACTACCTTTAAACACGTTTCCTATGGATCGGCAACCAGCATCTGGGCAATCGGGACAGATAGCACGTTTTATCAGTACGATGGGACCAGTTGGAAGCAGATCACCAGCGGCATGGGGTCGGGAACGATGGTGAGTGTGGCCTCCGATGGAACAACAGTGTGGGAAATTGCTTACACGAAAGGTCTCTACTATTACACCCCTGCTGGCTGGGCGCAGCCAAGTGTCCCATCTGGGTTAGGGGGAGGTGCGACACACGTTTCCTGTGGATCGGCAACCAACATCTGGATAGTGGGCGCGGATGGCAAATACTACCAGTACAATGGGAGCACCTGGACGACACCTCCAGTCGGCAGCGGAGGAGCCAAACAGGTGAGTGTGGCCGCCTCCGACCAAACAGTATGGGCAATAGGGAAAGACAATCAGGTCTCTCGTCTGGTGAATAGCGCCTGGTCACCACTGCTTATGTAACCATGTGAACCAGCACCGAAAGCTCAGGCTCCAGCCCGGATCGCGTCTTTTGCGCTCCTGCAAGCTGATCCCGGACTACCTGGCATCTCACGTATGAGCGAATGAGACGCAACGTGGGCGAGTCTGCGCGCCACCACTCTCAGAAGTAGTTTCTGATCCGCAAGAGCCGATGAAGGTGCGTTTGCAGATCAGAAACCGCTTCTTGTTCCTGGGCTGAGCAGCACCACAAGAGTATCTCCAAGTTGTCTCACGAATCGTCATCTCTTCCTCTTTTATCAGAGATTGCTCTTCCGCTTTATTTTTGCCTCTCGATTCCTTATCATCGATATCAGCGAATCGAAGACAAGCAAGCTCAAGTATTCTGTCAACTCAGCAACGACTTTTTCAACAGGCTGGATTCATTTTTAGAACTCACGGAAAGTCAATCTCATCCAGTGAAATCAACCCTTTTTTCAACGCGTAAATCACCGCCTGGGTGCGGTGGGCCAGTTGCAGTTTCGTCAAGATGTTGCCCACATGCGTTTTCACGGTTTCGTCGCTAACCATCAAGGCTTCAGCGATCTCGTGGTTGGTACGACCGAGCGCAAGCTGGCGCAGCACTTCCTTTTCGCGCTCGGTTAGCTCTATACTGAGTTTGCCCACGCGGGTCAGTTCCTGCATGACCACGCTGGCGACCGCTGGATCGAGGAGCGATTGGCCGAGCGCGGCGGCGCGAATGGAGGAGAGCAGGACCTCCAGATTGGCCTCTTTGCGCACATAGCCAATGGCCCCAGCTCGCAAAGCCGCGCCCACCAGTGCGTCATCGGTGGAACTGGTCAGGGCGACAATGCGCGTATGGGGTAGCAGTGTACGAACCTGTTTGATGGTTTCAATGCCGTTGAGACCGCCCGGCATGAGTAGATCCATTACCACGACATCGGGCATCCACTGCTCAATCTTTTGCAATACCTCCTCGCCGCTGGTGGCCTCACCCACCACCTCCAGATCCTCAAATGCCTTGAGGTAGCTTTGCAGGCCATGTCGTGCTACCTGGTGATCGTCCACGAGAACCACGCGAATCGGATTAGCCATCGTATCCTTCCTCCTTTACCTGAGTGGACTGGTCGTTTATGCACTGGCGTAGCCGCAACTTCAAGTGTTGGATGAGCCGATAGTTCCATACTGTGCCCATCCCACCCAAAAGCAGGATGAGTGCCATGCCATAGGCGTTCTGTTGCGCCGGGGTGACCGCAGGCAGCACGAACAGGGAATGAGCGAAGATCAGGCCAACTGCAATAGTAATTCCCCAGATGATAAGCGCGCGGGTGAACCATTGTTGGCGCCTTTCCAGTTCTCTGCCGAGCTCCTGTGGGGAGAGCAGGCAGTAGTAGCGTTTCGTCCCTTGCACATAGCGCCAGAGCAACACCTGGATTGGTCCTCCCAGGCACAGCGCAATGCCAATGAAGAGCCAGAGGGTAGGGGTGGTACCCAGGGGTCCAACGAGTCTGACAAGGTACAAGACTGCCAGGCTAATCGGAAGCAACAGGCTCATGCTCATGTGATAGTGTTCTTGCGCGAGTTCTATCGCAGCCCGGCTTGCCCTTCCGGCGCTTGACGCCACTCTGGCACGATAAGAAACGCCACAGGCAAAGCCTGCGAGGGCGATCAACAGCGTTCCCAGCAGGCTCAGGCTCAAGAAGGCGTTCCACCACCCGTTGACGATGCCGACCCATCCCAGAGCCGTTCCCAGAAAGGCGGCGGTTGCACTGAGACGGTAGCCACGCCTGGTCAGTTCCTCAGCACGAGCCAGTTCGTAGCGCTCGCGGGCCTCTTCCGCAGGGCTGCGTAATGCCTCCAACAACGGAATGGTGATGAGCACCTCCGTACCCTGGCCTGGTCTGCTATTGACTTCCATGCTCCCATGCAACGCACGCGTCCGTTCGCGCAGGTTCGCCAGGCCCATCCCGCTGCGGGCGTGCGCCGGATCAAAGCCCTGGCCATCGTCGCGCACCGTGATGCGTAGTTCCTGCCCAACCGTGCGCACTGCAAGCCAGATCGTTCGCGCCCGCGCGTGACGGGCAATATTGGCGAAGGCTTCCTGTACCAGGCGGAAGATCGCTTCTTGCGTCCCAGGCAGGAGACGGTCATTATCGGGTAAGGTGGCAAGATCCACATGCACATCTGCTCCCGTGCGGAAGCCGAGCGCCTGCGCCTGGATGTACAGGGCGTCGATCAGGCTGGTGTTTTCCAGCGGGGCGGGACGCAGTTGCTGTAAGAGCGCCTCCATTTCCACCTGTGCCCCTCGTGTGCTGTGCTGGATATCTTCTACAGCTTTGCGTGCCTCCTCCATGTGTTCACGCTGCCAGTACGCCTGGGCTGCTGCCGCGCTCGCGTTGATACCGAAGATTTGCTGTTTGATCGAATCATGCAGTTCGCGGGCGATCCGATTGCGTTCGGCCAGAGCTGCTGCTGCGCGCGCTTGTTGCAGGGCCTGCTCACGCACGTCGGCAGTCAGCCGTTCGTTGGTGCGATAGCGCCGGATACGTTGCTCAACCTCCTGGGCGCGCAGGAACAGGGAGCCGAGCGGCCAGCGGTGTGCGGATGACGGTGTTTCGTTGCTCTCGTCGCGTGCCAGGTAGGGCGGCTGGTAAGCAAGGCGTGAGAGAGTCAGTCCCAGCAGGAAGAGACTGTACTGGAGATTGAGGGTGCAGAGGAACCCACTGATAACGGCTCCTGTCAGGGCAATCAGCAGTGCAGAGAACAGCGCAATGTGCAGGTGAGTCAGCCAGCTAGAGAGGCCCAACGCCACCGCTCCAGCGATGAGATGGCTCAGCACCAGGTGAATGACCGTGCCGCTCTGAGTGCGAGCCGCGTCCAGTAGTGTGATAAGATCGCTATATCTGTGCTGCGGTTTCGTCTCTTGCATCGTGCTTACTTACCTTTGCCAGTCCCATTGAAAGATCAGAGGTCGTGTCTCTAAAAGACAAACAGTCTCTTCATCATATTCTAATTCCTGCTGTTAGCGTTAACAATCTCCTCTATGGTCGTGACTCCTCGTATTTTAGAAGGGAGTAAGCTCTTTTTCTGGGGCTACCCGCTCTTCTGGTTCACGCAAACGCCAGATAAACCACACACCGATGAGCCCGAACACGCAGATCATCCCCTCGACCAGTAGTTCGCTAGTAGTGCTTTGTCCAAATGCCTGTGGCAGGGCAAGGCTCAGAAAATCGATCAGCGCATGAAACAGGATAGCCAGGAATAACCAGCGCATCTGCTGCCGACGAAACACTTGCAATACCGTGACAGAAAGCGCCACCTGTAGCGGGAAACTCCAGAATCGCTCCCAGGCAGCCAGCAAAGGGAACCAGATTGGTTGCGCATTGATGGCTGCAACCTGCTGGAGGATGGTCTGTCTCTGGGCTATTGGCAAGCTATTGATATTGATGGCAGAGAGGCTGATAACGGTGAGAAGGGTGAGTATGTGTCCACCGCCAACCACTACCATCGATTCCAGTCCCTCATGTCCCAGGCCATACATGACAGCTTTCGACCAGGTTTTTGGCTCCCGACGCATGAAAAGACGATATCCGATGTACCGCCCGATCTCCTCGAAGAGCCCGGCGGTCACAGCCTCAATGATTAACCAGCTCCAGGTGAAGGTAATCGAGGTACGCAATAAGGGGGCTAGCACTGTGCTGGTAAGCGCCAGGATAAGGGGCACACGCGTCAGAAGTTGGAACACCAGGAAGATGAGCGCGCCAAACCAGAAGTATTTCCAGCCTACTCCTAACCGTTTGCGGGCAATGCTTCCTAAAATGAAGGGATACACAATGACAAAGACTGTTGCCACGACGGTCAGCGCCGTCCAGGCAGCAGGGATATGTAGCGTTGAAGGCATTTGTTCCATTCCTCCCTGATGGAAAAGCAAGGATGAGCGTTGGAAGCGCTCATCAAGGTGGATTTTCCTTTTCTAGGGAGATTACAGGAAAACAAGATGCTTGCCATCACCTGAGATTGTGATCTTTGTTCTCCCCCGATTGGGGGAGAACTTTAAATGATGGTAGCAGCTATACCCCCAGGTCGTATAATTGCTCGAATTGCAGGTCCAGATCGTTGGTTGCCTGCCATATTGAGGAGAGCGCCTTGCGGACATTGCTGACGGCGCAGGGAGGAAGATCGGGCTGTGCCGCCAGTTTTTTAAGCGCCTGATATACGTTGAGCAACTCCTGCTCTTGCTCGGTAAGTGGTCTGCCCAGCAGGTCGGTTCCGGTCGTTGTCATAGCTTATTCCTTCCTGAAATTTATCGCTGATATTGTGCCACGGGTCGGGCATCAACCAGGCGCTTGGCTTTAAGCTCGAAACGCGGCAGGTTGCCGTGGTCCATGCGTTCAATGTTGAAGCGCAGCCCTTCATGCGCGTTTGCCAGGTCTTTGCGTAGTTTCTCCTGGAGAGCTTCCCATTCGCTCTCGTAGCCTGGTTTGACCTCTAGTTTGATCGTAATCTCGTCCTGGAGATCTTCTTTGCGCCAGAGGTAGATCTGGAATTCGTCGATGGCAACGTACTCACGGACAATCGCCTCGACCGCGCGTGGGTAGACGTTGGTGCCACGAATCAGCTTCATGTCATCCCAGCGCCCACGAATCCCGCCATCATAGATATCCCAGGTGCGACCGCAGCTACAGGTACTGCCCGGAACCTTCATAATCATATCTTTGGTGCGATAACGAATCACCGGAATGAAGCCGCGCCCGAAAGAGGTGACGACGCGCTCACCCAGCTCTCCATAGCCGGTCGGTTCGCCGGTGTCAGGATTAATGGATTCCTCGATATAGTGATCTTCGATGATATGTGTCCCGCCGGGCTGGTGCGAGCATTCGAAAATCACGATAGTCCCGACCTCCGTCATGCCTGCGGTATCGCCGCACTTTGCTCCCCATGCCTCCTCTAACTGGCGTTTGACCGCCGGTATGGAGCCAGCCGGTTCGCCGGAGAGGATCACCTTATCGACTTTCGAATCTTTCGCCAGATCGATCCCCATTTCCCGCGCCTTCTGCCAGAGGTGGAGCGCATACGTGGGAGTGGAACAGACGGTGGTGGCCTCCATTTCGATGATCTGCTTGATACGGCCCTCGGTGGTTTGCGCGCCGCCTGGGATGACCAGCGCCCCGATCTTCTCACAGGCGTAGTGCGCTCCCCAGAATCCGATGAACGAGCCGTAGCCAAAGGCGAAATAGACGGTATCTTCGGGCCGCACGCCAAAGCCCCAGATGCCGTAGCACCACATCTCGCTGATCCAATCCCAGTCTTTCATGCTGTCCAGCACGCGAATAGGCGTGCGGCCTGTGGTGCCGGAGGTGAGGTGATAGCGGATGGCATTTCTCTGCTCGGTTGCCAGCATATCGCCGTAGAGCGGTTGGGCTAGCTGGGAGTCCATCCACTCTTCGCGGGTCATAAAGGGGATGCGCCGGATATCGTCGAGCGTTTTGAGCTGTTCCGGCTTGAAACCGGCGGCGTCGAAACGGTGGCGATGGAAGGGGGTGGTAGCGTATGCCCACTCGCATAAACGGCGCAATTTGAGGAGTTGCAGGGCTTGCAGATCCTCGCGTGCGAGCGTCTCATTTTTAGGATTCCAATACTCTGAATAGGCCATGATTGTTTCCTGCCTTTCAAGCTGAGCTACATTGCTCATGGGACGATAGCGAAAACTTAGCGATTACTCTTCGGAGCCAAGCACAGCGATGCCTTCTATCTCTAAGAGCGCCTCGTCCTGGAAGAAGCGCGATATTTCGAAGAGGGCGGTCGCCGGATAGTAACTGCCGAAATAAGAGCGATGAACCTGCCCTAGCTCGCGCAGATGTATCATATAGTCATCACGATTGCTCACAAAAATATTGATTTTCACGATATCCTGCATCTTGCCTCCGGCGGCTTCGACCACCGTTTTGAGGTTGCGCAGCACCTGTTCATATTGGGCTACAAGATTGCCAGGGGCTACAATCTGGCCTGTGGCATCGCTGGCCGTTTGCCCGGCTAAGAAGAGGAGTCGTCCACCTGTTGTAAGGATGCCATGACTATACCCCCTGGGTTGAGGGAGGTCTGAGGGATTGATCAGCGTTTTCCCCATAGCGTTACCTTCCTGTAAATCTGGGCTTTTCTTTCATCGTAAAGGCTTCGTAGAAGAGGCGATGGTCCTCTCCCATCAGCATCAGCGCCTGGGCCTGTGCTTCCGCTTCGATGGCCGAAGTCAGATCCATATGCAGTTCATTATTAATCATATGTTTGGTCATCGAAATTGCCAGCGTCGGACCCTGCACCAGCCGCCTGGCCCATTGGTACGCCGTGGGCAGCAGCTCATCGTGGGGAACGACGCGATTCGCCAGGCCGTAGCGTTCGGCGGTGGCGGCGTCAATCGTATCGCCGAGCAGCAGCAGCTCGAAGGCGCGTCCCATGCCGACCACCTTTGGCAGCAGATAGCCCGCGCCCATATCGGCTCCGGTCAGCCCCACTTTTGTGAAGAGGAAGGCAAAGCGCGCTTTTTCGGAGGCGAGACGTAGATCGGAGGCCAGCGCGATCACCGAGCCAGCGCCCGCCGTCATCCCGTTGAGCGCAGCGATAATGGGCTTATCCAGCAGCCGCATATTGCGCACCACTGCACCCGTCATGCGCGTAAATTCCAGGTGCCCCTTCATATCGCGCTTGAGCAGTTCGCCGATGATCAAATGCACATCGCCGCCGGAGCAAAAATTGTCTCCTGACCCCGTCAGCACCACCGCACGTACAGCGTCATCATAGCGCAGGGCTTCAAATAGATCGCGCAGTTGCGCATAGACCTCAAAGGTCAGGGCATTCATTACTTCGGGACGATTGAAGGTCAGGGTTGCAATGCCATCATTGACCTCGTAAAGAAAATCGTAGCCCATTCAGGGTGTCTCCTTGTAGCTCTTTTGAACGGTAGCTCCCCGATTCATCGTGGGAGTCGTAGCCCATTCAGGGTATCTCCTTGTGGCTATTATCAAGACATCACGCCGCCGCCATCAATATTGATGGCCTGTCCGGTAATGCCTTTGCTGCTATCCTGAGCGAGAAAAAGGGCTATCGCCGCTACCTCTTCCGGCTCGATCAAGCGTTGCTGCGGGCTCGACTTTGCCAGGGCCTCGCGCGCCTTCTCCTCCGTCATTCCCGTCAGGCTAGAAATATTGCTCACGTTGGTATCCGTCATGGGCGTGTCCACGTAGCCGGGGCAGATGGCGTTGACAGTAATATTATAAGGCATTAGCTCGGTTGCCAGGGAACGGGTCAGGCCAAGAGCTCCGTGCTTAGAGGCGGCGTAGGCCGCGATATAGCGTCCGCCAATGCGGGAAGTAATCGAGGCGATAGTGATGATGCGACCGTAACGCTGGGCTATCAACGTCGGCACGAAAGCTTTTGTGACATAGTAGACGCTGGTCAGGTTGATAGCAAGCATGCGATGCCAGAGTTCGTCGGGATGATCGACAAATTTGTGGCTACCAGCGTTGCCGGCGTTATTGACCAGGATATCTATCCCGCCAAGCCCCTCGCGCAATGTCGTTGCCATGTGCTGCACCTGAGCCGCATCGGTGACGTCGCATGCCACCGCCAGGCTATGGCGGCCTTTATCTTTAATCAGGGCTACTAATTGCTCGATGTCAGCAGAGGTGCGAGCCGTTACGCCGATGTCGGCGCCCGCCTCGGCCAGCGCCAGGGCGATGCTGCGGCCAATACCGCGTCCCGCCCCTGTTACTACCGCTCGTCGTCCTGCGAGTGGGAGATGATCTTTACCTGGCATAGATGGTTTCCTCTCCGTAACTATTCGGGTCAAAAGCACTCACCGCTGTATAGAGGAAGGCGCGATCTGCACATCTGCCTGCGGGTCCGCAAGATGCAAATCGGGGAGCTCGCCTGCATGGTTTTCCTGCTCTTTGAGAAGTGGCGACGACAGGATGCACAGGTCAGCCCGACCGGCGGCTATAACGGTGTTGATTTCATTGCTGGTGGTGAGATAGCCACCAACCATCGTCGGCATGCCCGCCTTATTGCGTATCTGGTCGCTCAACGCCGTCAAGAAACCGCGGTTGTAGGTCAGTTCGCTCTCGATTGTCGTCTGGCCTGCCAGCACCTCAATCATATCACATCCCTGATCCTGCAACAATTTGACGGCATGCACCGCATCTTCCATTGAAAGGCCGTTTCTTACACCATCGCTCAGGGAGAGCGCGACGCAGATGGGCTTGTCCTGGGGCCAGACGGCGCGAACGGCAGCGAATATTTCTAATGGGAAGCGCATGCGCCGCTCAATGTTGCCTCCGTATTCGTCGCTGCGCCGGTTCGTCAGCGGCGAAATGAAGCTGGCGAGCAGATAGCCGTGAGCAAAATTGATCTGTAGCATGTCAAAATTGGCGGCGCGGGCCATCTCGGTTGCTCGCATAAATTCCTCTTTTACCCGCTCCATATCGCTCTGCTCCATTGCTCTGGGCACCTGGCTGATCGGCGTGTAAGGAATGGGAGATGCCGAGAGCAGCGGCCAGTTTCCCTCGCGTAGTGGTCTGTCCAGTCCCTGCGTACGCGGCCTGGTTGAGCCACGACGCCCGGCGTGCCCCAGTTGAAGCGCGATCTTCGTCCCCGAGTGGGAATGGACGTAATCTACGATGCGGGTCCAGGTCGCTTGATGCTCCGCCGTATATAGTCCGATGCTCTCCGGTGAGATGCGCCCTTCGCTGGAAACGGCGACCTGCTCTGTCAAAATTAGTCCAGCCTCTCCTTGCGCGAGTCTGGCAATCTGAGTCGCGTCTTTGTCGCTGAACTGCCCATCTTGCGCAGGAGACGAAAATGGGGGGGAGAGGATGACGCGATTGGATAATGTGAGGTCACGTATGCATAGGGGCGTGAACATGGGAGGGGGAGCGACAATAATTGAGCGTCGAGTCTGTCCTTTGATCTCTTGAGACTTTTGCGCCCACCAGCGATCAACCGCATCGCCGAAGCGGGGATCGCGCAACCTGAGATCATCGTAGGAAATTCTGCCGCTGCGCGTCAGGAGCTGGAACGCGAACGGCATCGGCTCCAGGCCCAGGTAGCGTTTGATGGTCTCGAAATAGATGCGGCTCTCCTGCGCGGCCCTTTGAAATACTTCCACGACCGGCTTTCTCTCTACCTCGTATTCATTGAGCGCCGTTTCAATATCGTGATACTGTTCGAGCGCACTCGCCAGCGCAATCGCATCCTCCATTGCCAGCTTTGTACCTGAGCCAATCGAGAAATGCGCGGTATGAGCGGCATCCCCCAGCAAGACCATGTGCTGATGCTGCCAGGCTTTTGTTTTGAGAGTGGGGAAATTGATCCAATGCGAATTGTTGGAGAGCAATCGGCTGCCCGTGAGATGATCGGCCAGCAGTTGTTCGCAGTAGGCCATGCTGGCAGCTTCATCGGCCTTATCCAGGCCAGCGTTCAGCCAGGAGCTTTCATCACACTCAATAATAAAGGTACTCGTGGTGCCGCTAAATGGATAGGCGTGAACCTGGAAGAGCCCGTGTTCGTTTTCCTGAAAGATGAAGGTAAAGGCGTCGAGCACTTTATCGGCTCCCAGCCAGATATAGCGCGCCCTGCCAGGTTCTATGCTCGGCTGAAACTGCGCGGCGAATGTGCGGCGTACGAGGCTATTGAGGCCATCGGCGGCAATCAATAGATCATATTCGCCAAGCATTGCCAGGTCGTTTAGCTCGCAGTTGAATTGCAGTATGACACCCAGCTCTTCGCAGCGTTTTTGTAAGATGTTGAGCAGCCGTTTGCGCGCAATGCTGGCGATGACGTGGCCGCCGCAACGGATCGTTTCGCCGCGGTAATGCACATCAATGGCATCCCAGATTACAAAATGATTGGTAATCTGCTCATAGGTCTTGTAATCGGCTCGCTGGAACGAGCCAAGCGTGCGGTCAGAGAAGACGACACCCCAGCCATAGGTAATATCGGCGGGGTTGCGCTCAATAATCGTAATTTCATGGCGAGGATTGGCCTTTTTGATCAGCAAGCCGCTATAGAGGCCCGCGGGTCCGCCGCCGAGGATGACGATTTTCACACAATCCTCCTTACGCGCGGCTGCGTCTATCCAGCTTGATCAAGACGTCGGCTAGCCGATCAAACTGGGCGATGTCGGGGACAGCGGGAAAAAGGACCATCTCATCACAGCCCGCCTCCTCGTAGCCACGGATAAACTGGGCAATCGCCTGGGGGCTGGTCAGGAGGCCGGAGGCGATTCTCTCCGCGAATGGTCCGGTAAAGGCGTAGTAGTTCCTCATATAATTCAGACCTGCGTCAATCGTTGCTTCATTGCCAAGCGCGAAATAGCCTTGCGCCCAGAGTTGTGGTTTGCCAGGTCGTCCGGCGTCGCTCCAGGCGGCGTGCGCTTTGTCTGCGG
>Ga0070741_10011806_pt1 | contig 15997 bp, 13 predicted proteins | sample Coa_R1_4_FD_66440 | JGI IMG/M metagenome (GOLD analysis project Ga0070741, IMG submission 66440) | Surface soil microbial communities from Centralia Pennsylvania, which are recovering from an underground coalmine fire - Coalmine... | ecosystem: Environmental > Terrestrial > Soil > Unclassified ...
TCGGGTGCCGCATTGTCGCGTTCCAGCTGTTCGCGTTCGTAGTCCGGCGTTTGAATGTTGAGCTCGATCTTCGACGCGTCGGCGGCGCTCTTTTCCAGCATGCCGGTGACGAGCTGCGGGAACGCGATCACGATGCCCACCATGATCACCTGGATCACCACGAACGGCACCGCGCCCCAATAGATCTGGCCGGTCGTCACCGGTTCTATGCGCCGGCCGTTGACCTTGTCGGCATAGGCTTGCGCGGGCGCCACGCTGCGCAGATAGAACAGCGCGAAGCCGAACGGCGGATGCATGAACGAGGTCTGCATGTTGACGCCGAGCAGCACGCCGAACCAGATGAGGTCGATGCCGAGCTTGGCGGCGACCGGCGCGAGCAGCGGTACGATGATGAACGCGAGCTCAAAGAAATCGAGGAAGAAAGCGAGGACGAAGACCAGCGCATTCACCACGAGCAGGAAACCGAGCACGCCGCCGGGCAGGCTGGTGAGCAGGTGTTCCACCCACAGGTCGCCGTTCACGCCGCGAAAGGTGAGGCTGAACACCGTCGAGCCGACGAGGATGAAGATCACGAAGGACGTGAGCTTCGCGGTGGAGTTCATCGCCTGCTTGAGCAGCGACCACGTGAGACGGCGATGCAGCAGCGCGAGGATCAGCGCGCCCGTCGCGCCCATCGCGCCGCCTTCGGTCGGCGTCGCGATCCCGAGGAAAATGGTGCCGAGCACGAGGAAAATCAGCGCGAGCGGCGGAATGAGCACGAAGACGACACGGGAGGCGAGCTTCAAGCCGCGCAGCGTGCGTGCTTCCGCGGGAAGCGCCGGCGCCGCCGCGGGGAAGAACGTCGATCGGCCGAGCACGTACGTCAAATAAAACGCCGTCAACACCAAACCCGGAAGAATCGCGCCTTGGTACATGTCGCCGACCGAGCGGCCGAGCTGGTCCGCGAGCACGATGAGCACGAGCGACGGCGGGATGATCTGCGCGAGCGTGCCGGACGCGGCGATGACGCCGGTCGCAAGACGGCGGTCGTAGCCGTAGCGCAGCATGATCGGCAGCGAGATCAGCCCCATCGAGATGACCGACGCCGCGACCACGCCGGTCGTCGCGGCGAGCAGCGCGCCGACCAGCACCACCGCATAAGCGAGGCCCCCGCGCACCGGGCCGAACAGCTGGCCGATGGTATCGAGCAAGTCTTCGGCCATGCCGCTGCGTTCCAGGATCAAGCCCATGAAGGTGAAGAACGGCACGGCGAGCAGTGTGTCGTTGGCCATAATGCCGTAGATCCGCTCCGGCAGCGCCTGAAACAACGCCGGATGCAGCAGCCCGAGCTCCACGCCGATGACGCCGAAACACAAACCGACGGCGCCGAGCGCAAACGCCACCGGGTAGCCGAGCAGGAGGAATAGCACGAGCGCCGCGAACATGAGCGGCGCGATGTACGCGGTGAGGAAGGCGGTCAGCGCGGCGCTCCTTGATCTATGTGCGCCGTCTTGAGCCCGCCGTCCACGTACGGTTCGACCGGATCGGGAATAACGCGCCTCAGGAACGCCACCCGCTTGATCAATTCGGAAATGCCTTGGAGGCTGAGCAGGAAGAATCCGATCGGAATCATCAGGCGCGCCGGCCAGCGGATCAAACCGCCGGCGTTACTCGATATTTCGCCGCTGGTCCACGCGTTCACGAACGCCGGCCACGACAGCCACATGATGCAGAGCGACAACGGCAGTAAAAAGAACAGCGTGCCGAAGACGTCGATAAGAATCTGCGTACGGCGCGAGAGGCGCGACGCCACGACGTCGATACGGATGTGATCGTTGTGCAGCAGCGTGTAGCCGGCACACAGAAGAAACACGGCCGCGAAGAGATACCACTGCAGTTCGAGCCACGCGTTCGAGCTCAAGTTGAAGAGGTACCGCGAGATCGCGTTCGCCGAGCTGACGAGCACCATCGCGAGCACGAGCCAGATCACGATCCGGCCGACTGTCTCGTTGATCGCGTCGATCGCGCGCGAGATCGCCAGGAGGATCTTCATGAGCGACGGACGCTCTCGTCAGCGTGTGGCTGGGCTGTCACGGGCGGGGCAATTCTCGCCGATCAGACGCCAGCGTGTAAAACCCTGAACGAGGTCGGCTCGAGCTCGCCCGGCGTGGGAATTTGCCCGAGCTTGCGGACGTCGGCCACAAGCCAGGTATACTCGTGCGCGTGGCTATTCCACTTTCCTCGTTAAATCACCACCGGGGTAACTTATGTTCGAAACCGCCATCGCCGGGAGCCTGCCCAAGCCCTCCTGGCTCGCCGAGCCCCAGAAGCTCTGGCCGCAGTGGAAGCTCGCCGGCGAGGCGCTCGCCGAGGGTAAACGCGACGCGACGCTCGCGTGGATCAAGCTGCAAGAAGACGCCGGCATCGACATCGTCGGCGACGGCGAACAGTCGCGGCAGCATTTCGTGCACGGTTTTCTCGAATCCGTCGAGGGGATCGACTTCACGCGCAAGACCAAGATGGGAATACGCGATAATCGCTACGAAGCGATGGTGCCGACCGTGGTCGCGCCGCTGCGCCTGCGGGGACGGGTGCACGAGACCGAAGCGCGCCTGGCGCGCGCGCATACGAAACGCAAGCTCAAGTTCACCCTGCCCGGCCCCATGACGATCGTCGATACCATCGCCGACGTCTATTACGGCGATAAAGTTAAAATGGCGATGGCGTTTGCCGCGCTCCTCAATCAGGAAGCGCGCGCGCTCGAAGCCGACGGCGTCGATGTCGTTCAGTTCGACGAACCGGCCTTCAATGTTTATAGGGAGGACGTCAAGCGCTGGGGCATCGACGCGTTGCATCGCGCGATCGACGGTCTGCGCTGCCGGACAGCGGTGCACATTTGTTACGGCTACGGGATCCAGGCGAACATCGATTGGAAGCGGTCGCTCGGCAGCGAGTGGCGGCAGTACGAGGAAATCTTTCCCGCGCTCGCCCGAAGCCGCCTCGATCAGGTTTCCGTCGAATGCATCAACTCGCGCGTGCCGATCAACTTGTTGCAGCTCCTCGCGGGCAAAGACGTGCTTCTCGGCGTGATCGATGTCGCCACCGACAAAATCGAAACGCCGGAGATCGTCGCGGGCGTCATCGCCGACGCCATGAAGTACGTACCGAAGGAACGCATTCATCCGTGCACTAACTGCGGTTTGGCGCCGATGAGCCGCGACGTCGCGTTGGCGAAGCTCGCCGCGCTCGGCGCGGGCGCGGCGCTCGCGCGCCGTCAATTCGGTTGAGGCGGCCGCGTTCCATAATTGGTCACACCATCGATCACGCCGCAGGTCTCAAGCTCTCGCGAAAATGTTTTCGAGCATCGCCGCGTACGCCGTCATTTCTGCGCGCAATTTTAGGTATTAACAACGGACGGGTTAATGAAATGTATTAATAAATTTTCTTTGGTCTCCTTGTGAATCCTCTCTACACTGCCCAGTTAACAGAGAACCAGTGGCGTTCCGTCTCCTCGCCTGTGACATATATAAGGTGTGGATAGGAGCCCCAGGCACCGGTCCGGCAGACGTCCCTGTGCCCGTTAGCTGGGCCAGCTTTACCTATCAAAGTTAGAGGGTGTTCGCATGAGCGGTGAACCGGAAGCGTTGCAAATCGAAAGAGAATGGTCGACCCACCCGCGCTGGAAAGGCGTGAAACGCGGATACAACGCGCAGGAAGTCGTGCGCCTGCGTGGCTCGATTCAGATCGAGCATACGATCGCCCGTCATACCGCGGAAAAGCTCTGGAGGTTGTTGCGAGAGGAACCGTTCATCAATGCGCTCGGCGCTCTGACCGGCAACCAGGCGATGCAACAGGTGAAGGCGGGTCTCCGGGCCATTTATCTGTCCGGTTGGCAGGTGGCGGGCGACGCCAATCTGGCCGGCGAGATGTATCCCGATCAGTCGCTTTACCCCGCCAACTCCGTGCCCGCGGTGGTCCGCCGCATCAATAACGCGCTGCAGCGCTGCGACCAGATTCAGTGGATGGAAGGCAAGCGGCCGGGGGATGCCGACTACGTCGATTACTTCGCTCCGATCGTCGCCGATGCCGAAGCCGGTTTCGGCGGCGTGCTCAATGCGTTCGAGCTGATGAAGGCGATGATCGAGGCCGGCGCCGCGGGCGTGCACTTCGAGGACCAGCTCGCGTCGGTGAAGAAGTGCGGCCACATGGGCGGCAAGGTCCTCGTGCCGACGCGCGAAGCGGTCGCCAAGCTCGTCGCCGCCCGCCTGGCGGCCGACGTTCTCGGCGTTCCCACGCTCCTGGTAGCGCGCACCGACGCCGAAGCGGCCGATCTGTTGACCGCCGACATCGACGAAAACGACAAGCCGTTCTGCACCGGCGAGCGCACGGTCGAAGGCTTCTACCGCACCAAGCCGGGCCTGAATCAGGCGGTCTCGCGCGGCCTCGCCTATGCGCCTTACGTCGATCTCATCTGGTGCGAAACCGGCAAGCCGGACATCGCGTACGCGCGTAAGTTCGCCGAGGCGATCAAGAAGCAATACCCGGACAAGATGCTCGCCTACAACTGCTCGCCCTCGTTCAATTGGAAAAAGAACCTGGATAACGCGACCATCGCCAAGTTCCAGAAAGAGCTGGCGGCGATGGGCTACAAATTCCAATTCATCACGCTGGCCGGTTTTCACAGCCTGAACTACTCGATGTTCAACCTGGCGTACGGCTATGCGCGCGAGCAGATGAAAGCTTTCGTCGAGCTGCAGGAGGCGGAGTTCGCGGCGGCCGATAAGGGCTTTACCGCCGTGAAGCACCAGCGCGAGGTGGGCACCAGCTACTTCGATGCGGTGACGCAGGCCATCGAAGGCGGCCAGTCATCCACGACAGCCCTCAAAGGCTCGACGGAAGACGAGCAGTTCTTCGACGACACGGGTCACAAGAAGGCCGCTGTTTCCTAAGCAAGACCGGTAGTATCCTAGGGCCACACTCGCGCAAGCGGGTGTGGCCTTTTTACTTTTACTTACCGCAACATCGTCGGAGTCATCATGAGCACCATTCCCGCCGGAATAGACATCAAGGCGCCAGTTCCGCCCGAATTCGCCCAGATTCTCACCCCCGAGGCCTTGGCCCTGGTCGCCAAGCTGCATCGCGCCTTCGAGCCGCGCCGTCAGGAGTTGCTGGCGCGCCGCGGCGTGCGTCAGCAGGAGCTCGATGCCGGCAAGCGGCCGGATTTTCTTCCGGAGACGAAAAAGATTCGTGACGGCGACTGGACGATTGCGCCGATTCCGAAAGACCTGGAGTGCCGCCGGGTCGAAATCACCGGGCCGGTCGAACGCAAGATGATCATCAACGCGCTCAATTCCGGCGCCGACGCCTACATGACGGATTTCGAGGATTCCAATACCCCGAACTGGAACAACCAGATCCGCGGTCAGCTCAATGTGCGCGACGCGGTGCGCCGCACCATCAGCTTCGAGCAGGGCGGAAAGCAGTACAAGCTGAACGAAAAGGTGGCGACGCTTCTGGTGCGGCCGCGCGGCTGGCACCTGGACGAAAAACACGTCTTCGTCGACGGCAAACGGGTGTCCGGCGGGATCTTCGATTTCGCGCTGTTTATGTTCCATAACGCCAAGGAGTTGTCGGCACGCGGCTCCGGCCCGTATTTTTACCTGCCGAAAATGGAGAGCCATCTCGAAGCGCGGCTGTGGAACGACATCTTTTGCATGACGCAGGACGAGCTCAAGATTCCGCGCGGCAGCATCAAGGCGACGGTGCTGGTGGAGACGATCCTGGCGGCGTTCGAGATGGACGAAATCCTCTATGAGCTGCGCGAGCACAGCGCCGGTTTGAACGCCGGGCGCTGGGACTACATTTTTTCCTGCATCAAGAAGTTCAAGACCGACAAGAATTTCTGTCTCGCGAACCGCGGCCTCATCACCATGACCGTGCCGTTCATGCGCGCCTATTCATTGCTGCTGCTCAAGACATGTCATCGGCGCAACGCGCCCGCGATCGGCGGAATGAGCGCGCTCATTCCTATTAAGAACGATCCGGCCGCGAACGATAAGGCGCTCGCCGGCGTGCGCGCCGACAAGGCGCGCGACGCGAGCGACGGCTACGACGGCGGCTGGATCGCGCACCCGGGACTGGTGCAAATCGCGATGGACGAGTTCAAGCGCGTGCTCGGGGACAAGCCCAACCAGATCGGCAAGCAACGTCCGGATGTGAGCGTGTCCGGGGCGGACCTGCTCGCCTTCCAACCGGAGCAACCGATTACCGAAGTCGGCGTGCGCCTGAATATCGACGTCGGTATTCAATATCTCGGTTCATGGCTCTCGGGCAACGGCTGCGTGCCGATTCATAACTTGATGGAGGACGCGGCGACGGCGGAAATATCGCGCTCGCAGGTTTGGCAATGGATACGCTCGCCCAAGGGCAAGCTCGACGACGGCCGCAAGGTGACGGCGGAGATGGTGCGCGGCATGATTCCTGAAGTTCTCGAAGGAATACGCCAGGAGCACGGCGACGCCTTGTTCAATCGCATTCCTTACAGGCAAGCGGCGCAGATCTTCGAGCAGATGTCCACTTCGGAAAGCTTCGCCGAGTTTCTCACCCTGCCGCTCTACGAAAGACTGGAATGAATCGTCGGCTTGGTACATGGCGCCGTGCCCGGGCGCCGTCTCCGACTTATTCTTCGGCCGGCGCTTCCTTCCATTCGCCCGGCAAGAGTCCGTCGAGCGTGTACGCGCCGACGGCGTAACGAACCAGGCGCAACGTCGGGTGACCGACGGCCGCGGTCATGCGGCGCACTTGGCGATTCCTGCCTTCGGTTAATTTGATCTCGAGCCAGGACGTAGGAATGTTTTTGCGAATGCGAATCGGCGGATCGCGCGGCCAGAGCGCCGGCGCGGCGATGCGCCGCGCATCGGCGGGCAGAGTGCGTTCACCGTCGAGCAGCACGCCGCGTCGCAGGCGCTCGAGCGCGTCGTCGTCCGGCTCGCCATCGATCTGCGCCCAGTAAGTTTTCGGCAGCTTGTGGCGCGGATCGCTCAGACGGTGCTGCAGTGGTCCGTCATCGGTCAGAAGCAGCAGGCCCTCGCTGTCGCGATCGAGCCGTCCGGCGGGATAGACGCCGCGTACGGGGATGTAGGCGGACAACGTTTCGCGTCCGGCGCTGTCGGTGAATTGCGTCAGGACGCCGTACGGTTTGTTGAACAAAAGGAGGCGCCCCACGTTGCCCCGGTCGGATTGCTTTAGGTATGGGCGACCTTGCGCTTGGGCGTGCTGGTTTCGGCGCGGCTGAAGAAGTCCGGGTCCATCATTTCGATGAAGAGGCGGGCTTGCGGCGTCAGGAACTTGCCGCGGCGGAGTACCACCCCGTAAGAGCGTTTCGGAAAGTATCGATCGAGCGGGATGACCGCGAGCGGCTCGTCCCCCGTGAGGCAAATGCTGGTGACGATCGACACCCCCAGGCCGAGCTCGACGTATTTCTTGACCACCTCCCAGCCGCCCGCCTCGAGCGTGACCTTGTAATCCACATCGTGCTGTTGGAATACCGTGTCGACGACGCGCCACGTGGAGAGATGTCGGGGCGGAAGGATCAGCCCGTGAGGACCGACGTCCTCCAGCTTCACCTGTTTTTTACGCGCCAGCGGATGCTGGAGCGAGGTAATGAGCACGGTGTCGTACGTGAAAATGGGGTGATAGGTGATGTCGTCCGGTACGTCGATCATGGACCCGACCGCGAGATCCGCTTCATCCGCGCGCAACAGCGCCATGCCGTCGCGCCCCGTGACGTTGTGCAGCTTGATGCGGATGCCCGGATAATTCTGCGCGAAGCGTTTGACCAGCTCCGGCAGCAGATAGAGCAGGGTGGATTCGCCGGCCGCGATGGAGAGCTCGCCCGAGGTGATGTGCCCACTGTCCGCCGCGAAGGTTTCGGACAGGCTGTCCATGCCATGCACCAGCGGCTGCGCGAGCTCGTAGAGACGGCGTCCGTCCGGCGTCAGCTGGATTTTCGGTCCGCGACGCTCGAACAGCGTGACTTTTAACTCGCGCTCGAGCGCCTGAATTTGCAGGGACACGGACGGCTGGCTCAGGTAAAGTCGCTCCGCCGCCTTCGATACGCTTCCGGTCTGCGCCGCCGAGCAGAAAGCGCGCAGCTGCTTCAGCCGATTCTGTTTATAGTAAAGCCGATTGCCGAGACGTCCCACGAGTGGCGGCGCAGTATTTAGTCAATTTACCTATTCAACATAGTAGCATTCACGGTGTCAATTGAAGCGCGCCGGCGTTTAGAATCATTCGCAATGCCGAATCGACGGATTTTGTTTCTTGGCGCGCCCCGCTGAGCGCGCACGCCGCGCAGGGCTAAACGTTTGCCGTTATACTACCGCCGCGATTGATTCGCCGTCGCTTTTCAGGAGACACCCCGCCCATGAAGTATCAGAAGATCCAGGTGCCCACCAAGGGCCAGCCGATTACCGTCAATTCCGACCACACGCTGAACGTTCCGGATCAGCCGATTATTCCCTTCATCGAAGGCGACGGAATCGGGATCGATATCACACCGGCTATGCGCAATGTCGTGGACACGGCCGTGAAGAAGGCCTACGGCGGTAAGCGCGGGATTGTGTGGATGGAAGTCTATGCCGGCGAAAAGGCGCTGAAAACCTACGGCGACAACGAATGGCTGCCGCGTGAAACGCTCGACGCGCTGGAGCGCTATGTCGTCTCCATTAAAGGGCCGTTGACGACGCCCATCGGCGGGGGCATGCGCTCGCTGAACGTGGCGATACGTCAGGAGCTCGACCTCTACGCCTGCGTGCGCCCGATCCGTTATTTTCCGGGCACGCCCACGCCGATGAAGGATTCCGAGCAGACCAATATGGTGATCTTCCGCGAGAACACGGAGGACATTTACGCCGGTATCGAGTGGGCGGCGGAGACGCCGGAGGTGAAGAAGGTTATCGACTTCCTGATGAACGAAATGGGCGTGAAGCAAATCCGCTTTCCGCAGACCTCGGCGATCGGCATCAAGCCCGTCTCCCGGGAAGGGTCGGAGCGTCTGATTCGTAAAGCCCTGCAATATGCCATAACCAATGATCGTCGCTCCGTGACGCTGGTACATAAAGGCAACATCATGAAGTACACGGAAGGCGCGTTCCGCACCTGGGGATACGAGCTCGCGAAGCGCGAGTTTGGCGCGCAAGTGATAGACAAAGGGCCGTGGTGCCGCATCCGTAATCCGAAGAGCGGCGGCGAGATCGTCGTCAAGGACATTATCGCCGACAACTTCCTGCAGCAGATCCTGCTGAAGCCGGAAGACTACGACGTCATCGCGACGCTCAATCTGAACGGCGACTATATTTCCGACGCGCTCGCCGCGCAGGTCGGTGGGCTGGGAATCGCGCCGGGCGCCAATATCGCGGATGCGGTTGCCGTGTTCGAGGCGACCCACGGTACGGCCCCGAAGCATGCGGGCAAGAACCAGGTCAATCCGGGTTCTATCATTCTTTCCGCGGAAATGATGTTGCGCTACATGGGCTGGACCGAGGCGGCCGACCTGGTGATTCGAGGCATGGCCGGCGCCATCGCGGCAATGGAAGTGACATACGATCTCGCGCGCGTGCGCACCGCCATCACCGCGCCGCAACGTAAACCGGGCGAGCGCGCGAGCCCCGAGCAGGAAATGGCGCGCTTGATGCCGGGAGCGAAACTCGTTTCCACGTCCGGATTCGGCGAGGCGATCATTCGCTACATGGATACGGAACCGCCGGCGCAGCTGCACGGCAGGCGCAAGACCGACTGACCGCGCAACGCAAGACTCCCGACGGGATTTTTGGAAAGGGCGCTGAACCGACGGCGAGGCGCAACTGTCGGGAATGGACGTGAATCGGCTACGGAACGGCTACAGCGGCTTTAGTTGCCCGGTCGAAGCCCGCGCGAAAAAGAAACCCGACTCGGGTCGGGTTTCATGCGTCGCTTTGAAGTGGCTCGATTTTATTTTGAGACCGCGCGAATGCGGGATGCTTGCGGGCCCTTGGGACCTTCTTGAACCTCGTACTCTACCTGCTGGCCTTCCTTGAGCGTCTTGTACCCGTCCATTTCAATGGCGGAAAAATGCGCGAACACGTCGTCTCCGCCATCACTCGGGGTGATAAATCCGTACCCCTTGCCCGCGTTAAACCACTTCACGGTTCCTGTTGCCATAGCCATCCCCCTTGCTGCGGCGGAACAAATCCCGCCGTCGACCGTCTTACCTGGCATCCGCCCGTGACCCGGTTTGCGGCCCCGGACAAAAGCAGGACCATCATCCTTCTTTTTGCCTGCCAGTCAAGCACGTAGCGCTTCGTTTTCGCGTCGGTTCGTACGCCGGCGTGCTCAAAATTCGTGCCACAGTCCGAAGGGTTGAAATTTTGCCGCGGGGTCGCACAATGGGTAATCGCCGCGCGCGGCAGCCCGCCGCCGCGCTTTAAGAGTTTGGTCTAAGCTTCCAAATATGAAAGAGAAACAGCCGCAGTATCCAGAAGGGCCGGTCGTACAGGAAGCGCGCCCTAAACTGCAGCGGCCGCTTCTCTACAAAGTCATTCTGCTCAACGATGACTACACCCCGATGGAGTTCGTCGTCATTGTGCTGGAGCGCTTCTTCTATAAGAACCGCGAAGAAGCGACGCGGATCATGCTGCACGTGCACCAGAAGGGAATCGGCGTATGCGGCATCTACACGAGGGAGATTGCGGAAACCAAAGTTCGCCAGGTCCTTGCCTTTGCGCAAGAACATCAACATCCGCTCCAATGCACGTCGGAGCCGGAGTGACCAAGGGGAGTCAGGTACAGCGGGCGGAACGCCCGGAGGACAAATAGATGCTGTCGCAGGAACTTGAGTTTTCCCTGAATGCCGCGTTCCAGAGCGCGCGCGAGCGGCGCCACGAGTTCATCACCGTGGAGCACCTGTTAATGGCCCTGCTCGATAACCCGAGCGCTTCGCGGGTGATTCGCGCCTGCGGCGGCAATATCGAAGAGCTGCGCCGCAACCTCCTGGCGTTCCTAACCGAGAACGTGCCGGTGCTGCCGGCCAGCAGCAAAATCGACACGCAACCGACGATCGGATTCCAGCGCGTGATCCAGCGCGCCGTGCTGCACGTGCAGGGCGTCGGCAAGAAAGAAGTTACCGGTGCGAATGTGCTCGTCGCGATCTTCGGCGAGAAGGAGTCGCACGCGATCTACTTCCTGCACAAGCAGAACATCAGCCGTTTCGACGTCGTGAATTTCATCTCGCACGGGATTTCCAAAGTGCCCGGGGAAGGAAATAACGAGCTTCCCGCGCCCGAAGAGACCGAAGAGGCTGGCGCGCAAGGCGAGCGCAGCCCGCTCGACGCCTTCTGCATCAATTTGAACGAGCAGGCGCGCCTCGGAAAGATCGATCCCCTGATCGGTCGAGATCGCGAGATCGAGCGTACCATTCAAGTGCTATGCCGCCGGCGCAAGAACAACCCGCTGTTCGTCGGCGAAGCCGGCGTCGGCAAGACCGCGATCGCCGAAGGCTTGGCGAAGAAGATCGTCGACGGCGAAGTGCCCGACGTGCTCTCGAACAGCACCATCTACGCGCTCGACATGGGTAGTCTGCTCGCCGGCACCAAGTACCGCGGCGATTTCGAGAAGCGTCTCAAAGCCGTGCTCCACCATTTGAAGCGTCAGGAGCGCGCCGTGCTCTTCATCGATGAAATTCATACCATTATCGGCGCGGGTGCCGCCTCGGGCGGGGCGATGGATGCGTCGAACCTGTTGAAGCCCGTGCTCTCGACCGGCGAGCTGAAATGCATCGGTTCGACGACGTACCAGGAGTACCGCAATATCTTCGAGAAGGATCGGGCGTTGTCGCGCCGGTTCCAGAAGATCGACGTGACGGAGCCCTCGGTCGAGGAAACCGTCGAAATTCTGCGCGGCTTGAAGACGCGGTTCGAGCGGCATCACAGCGTGCGCTACACCAACCAGGCGCTGCGCACGGCCGTCGAGCTGTCGCACCGCTACATTAACGACCGGTATTTGCCCGACAAGGCGATCGACGTGATTGACGAGGCGGGCGCCGGGCAGCAGTTGCTTGCGCCGAGCAAACGCAAGAAGACCATCGGGGTGCACGATATCGAAGCCATTGTGGCGAAGATGGCGCGCATTCCTCCCAAGACGGTGTCGACGTCCGATCGCGAAGCGCTGCGCACCCTCGAGCGCGACCTCAAGATGACCGTGTTCGGCCAGGACGAAGCGATCGACGCGCTGTCGACGTCGATCAAGCTCGCGCGCTCGGGGCTCGGTCATGCCGAGAAGCCGGTCGGGTCGTACCTCTTTTCCGGTCCGACGGGTGTCGGCAAGACCGAAGTGACGCGCCAACTTGCGCGGGTGCTCGGCGTGGAGCTGATCCGCTTCGACATGTCCGAGTACATGGAGCGGCACACGGTGTCGCGCTTGATCGGCGCGCCGCCGGGTTATGTCGGCTTCGACCAGGGCGGTCTTCTGACCGAGGCCATCACCAAGCATCCGCACTCCGTGCTGCTGCTCGACGAGATCGAGAAAGCACATCCGGACGTGTTCAATCTGCTGTTGCAGGTGATGGACCACGGCACGCTCACCGATAATAACGGCCGCAAGGCCGACTTCCGCAACGTGATTCTGATCATGACCACGAACGCGGGAGCCGAGCGCATGAGCCGTTCCTCCATGGGCTTCACCCAGCAGGACCACAGCGGCGAGGATTTCCAGGAGATTAGGCGCATGTTCAGCCCGGAATTCAGGAACCGGCTGGATGCGACGATCCACTTCAAGCCGCTGGACGAGCAGACGATCATGCACGTGGTGAACAAGTTCGTTCTCGAGCTCGAGGCGCAGCTGGCCGAAAAGAACGTAACGATCGAGCTCGACGAGCGCGCACGCTCTTGGCTGGCGACCCATGGGCACGACGCCGCGATGGGCGCGCGGCCGATGGCACGGCTGATCCAGGAACGGATCAAGAAGGCGCTCGCGAACGAGCTGTTATTCGGTCAGCTGGCGAACGGCGGCCATGTGAAAGTGTCGGCGGACGACACCGGGCCGATTTTCGAGCTCCAGCCTCGTCCTGAGGTGCAGCGCGCCACGTCGGTCGAGGAAGAATGACGGCGCGGTTGGCGACGTAAGTACCGCACAAGCCCCGGATTCCCGGGGCTTGGTTTTTCAGGGAATTCGAACGCTTTACGCCGGCACCTTCCCACTTCGACAGCTTTGGAAGCCGCTAACGAGCCCGGAAGGTGATGCGTCCTTTGGTGAGATCGTAAGGTGTCAACTGAACCGTCACGCGATCGCCGGTGAGAATGCGAATGTAGTGTTTACGCATCTTGCCGGAGATATGAGCGGTCACGACGTGGCCGTTATCCAGCTTCACGCGAAACAAGGTATTCGGGAGGGTTTCGACGATCGTTCCCTCCATTTCAATATGTTCTTCTTTAGCCACTCGGCGACGATGATCCTGCGTTGTTGGGCGGCGTATGATGCCGCAGTCGCCCCCGAGGGTAAAGTTCCGTGAGGAGGATCGACGGTGGGCGTGACGCTATCCGCGTGTCAGCCCGGTTCGATCTCGGCCCATTGACCGTTGCGATACGCCTCGAGCGGCCGAAACTTGGTCTTGTAAGCCATCTTGCGGCTTTCGCCGATCCAATACCCCAGGTAAAGCCAGCGTAAACCGATCGAAAACGCGTACTGCGCTTCCCACAGAATGGCGAAGGTGCCGAGACCGCGCGCCGTCTCCCCCGGTTCATAAAAGGTGTACACGGCGGACAGGCCGTCGTCGAGCCGGTCCACCACGGCCACGCCGAGCAACCGTCCGGCCTCGCGCATTTCATAGAACACCGTTTCGACGCGTCGCCCGGTGAGAAAGTTGATGTACTTCTGCGGATCCGGATCGTCCATGCCGCCGCCGGGGTGGCGCGCGGCCTGGTAGCGCAGATAAAGATCGAAGTGCTCGGCGACGAACACGCCCGGGCGTGGCAGGATCTCGATGTTTCGATTTCTCTTCCAGATGCGTCGCTGCCCGCGGTTCGGCGTGAAGCGATCCACCGGAATACGCACCGGCACGCAGGCGACGCACGCCGGACAATGCGGGCGATAGATCAAATCGCCGCTGCGGCGGAAGCCGAGACGGGTAAAGGTGCCGTAGCGGTCGCGGTCCAGAGGAAAGCGCGGATCGATAAACAGAGTAGCCGCGGTTTTTCCCGGCAGGTAGCTGCAGGGATGCGGCATGGAGAGAAAGACGTCGGGGCTGCGCTGATGCCCGGTCATGTGAGAACGCTAACCGATGGCAGGATCGATGTCAAAGTACCACGGCGGCGCGCGTCCCGGCCGCGCGAGCGCGCGCCGCAAGAGCGCGAGATAATCGCCGCGCGTAATCGATTCCGCCCCCAGGCGCGCGAGATGATCGGTCGGAAGCTGACAGTCGATGAGCGTGTACCCCCACGTTTCCAATTGCCGCGTGACATGAACCAGCGCCACCTTCGACGCGTCGTCGGCGCGGCTGAACATGGATTCGCCGAAGAAGGCGCCGCCCAACGCCACGCCATAGAGCCCGCCGACCAGTCGATCTTCCATCCATGCCTCGACGGAATGCGCGTGGCCGCGCCGGTGCAGCTCCGTGTAGGCGGCAAGCATGTCGGCGGTGATCCACGTGCCGCCGTTCTCTTGCTTGCGCCGCGGTCCCGCGCAAGCGCGCATGACGTCCTCGAAGCATTGATCGAAGGTGACGCGAAACTTTTTCGCGCGTAGCGTCTTGCGCAGGCTGCGCGATATTTTCAGCCGATGGGGCAACAGCACCGCCCGCGGGTCCGGGCTCCACCACAGAATCGGTTGACCTTCGTTGTACCACGGGAAGATCCCGTTACGGTACGCCTCGAGCAGACGCTCGACGCTCAAGTCGCCGCCGACCGCGAGGAGGCCCTCGCGCGAGGCGAGCTCCGCCGACGGAAACCGCACATCCTTCGCGTAGGGGCTCAACAGGAACATCGTCAGCGTGGGCCGGCGGGCGAAGAATGCGGCCGGCGAAACGGCGCGTGCTCGTTCAGCTCGTGCATGTAGTCGCCCACATGGTCTTGCTCGCGCTCGAGGAACGCGGCCACGGCGCGTCGTAGCGCCGGATCGCGCAGCCAGTGCGCCGAGTACGTCGGCGTCGGCACGAACCCGCGCGCAAGCTTATGCTCGCCTTGGGCTCCGGCCTCATAACGCCCGATCCGCGCGTCGATACAGTACTCGATCGGCGTGTAATAGCAGGTTTCGAAGTGCAGTCCGGCGATGTCCGCGCGACCGCCCCAGTAGCGCCCATAATAAGTATCGGCGTTGCGCAGGCCGAAGGCGGCGCCGACGTATTCGCGCCCCTGTTTGGCGACAACGAGCGCGGTCTTGTCCGCCATGGTTGCGCCGACGCTATGAAAAAACTCGCGCGTCAAATAGGCGATCCCGCCGTGCGCGCGAATCGTGGAACGGTAGAAGCGATAAAACATATCCCACTGCGCCGACGAGATCGATGCGCCGGTCAGCACCTCGAGAGTGATACCGGCCTCGCGCACGCGGCGGCGTTCGCGCCGTATGTTATTGCGCTTGTGGCTGGTCATCGTGCTCAAGAAGTCCTCGAAGTCGCGATAACCGGGATTGGACCAGTGGAACTGGCATCCCGTGCGCGCGAGCAGCCCGTGCGCGGTGAACAGGTCCATTTCGCGCGCCGTCGGGAAGAGCCAGTGCGCGGACGAGGCGCCGATTTGATCCGCGATCTCGCGCGCCCCGGCGAGGAGAAGCGCCGCGATCTTCGGCCGGTCGCCGTCGGCGGCGATGAGCAGCCGCGCGCCGCTCGCCGGCGTGAAGGGCACGGCGGCGACGAGCTTCGGATAGTACGGGCGGCCGCTGCGCTCGCAGGCGTCGGCCCACGCCCAGTCAAAAACATATTCGCCGTAGGAATGGCGCTTCACATAAAGCGGGACCGCGCCGACCAAGCGGCGCGCGCTTCCCGTTTGCGCGA
>Ga0070741_10011807_pt1 | contig 15997 bp, 10 predicted proteins | sample Coa_R1_4_FD_66440 | JGI IMG/M metagenome (GOLD analysis project Ga0070741, IMG submission 66440) | Surface soil microbial communities from Centralia Pennsylvania, which are recovering from an underground coalmine fire - Coalmine... | ecosystem: Environmental > Terrestrial > Soil > Unclassified ...
GAACGAGATGGCCCGCGTCATGTCGATGATGGACAACGCCCCGACGAACATGATGTTCGCCGACCGCGACTTCGTCATCCAGTACATGAACCCGGCGTCGCTCAACACCCTCAAGACGCTGGAGGAGTTCCTGCCCGTGCCGGCCGACCAGATCGTCGGCTCCAGCCTCGACATCTTCCACAAGAACCCGGCCTACCAGCGCGGCATCCTCGGCTCGGAGAGCAACCTCCCCCGCCGGGCCAACATCCAGGTCGGCCCCGAGACCCTCGACCTGCTGGTGTCGGCCATCCGGGACAAGGACGGCAACCACATCGGCGCCATGGCCAGCTGGGAGGTCATCACCGAGAAGCTGCGCACCGAGGAGAAGGCCCGTGAGCTCGCCGAGCGGGAGCGGGTGGCGGCCGAGGAACTGCGGACCAAGGTCGACCAGATCCTCGACGTCGTCAACGCCGCCGCCGCCGGCGACCTGACCCGGGAGGTCACGGTCAAGGGCGAGGACGCCATCGGCCAGATGGGCGAGAGCCTCGACAAGTTCTTCTCCGACCTGCGCCGTTCGGTGGGGGCCATCGCCCAGAACGCCACCAGCGTGTCGTCGGCCTCCGAGCAGCTGACCGGCGTGTCGGAGCAGATGGGGGCCAACGCCGCCGAGACGTCGGCCCAGGCCAACGTCGTCAGCTCCGCCGCCGAGGCCGTCAACCTCAACGTGCAGACGGTGGCCACCGCCGCCGAGGAGATGTCGTCCTCGATCGGCGAGATCGCCAAGAACGCCACCGAGGCGGCCCGGGTGGCCTCCGAGGCGGTGGTGGTGGCCGACTCCACCAACACCACCGTCGGCAAGCTGGGCGAGAGCTCGGCCGAGATCGGCAAGGTCATCAAGGTCATCACCTCGATCGCCCAGCAGACCAACCTGCTGGCCCTGAACGCCACCATCGAGGCGGCCCGGGCCGGCGAGGCCGGCAAGGGCTTCGCCGTGGTGGCCAACGAGGTGAAGGAACTGGCCAAGGAGACGGCCCGGGCCACCGAGGACATCTCCGGCAAGATCGAGGCCATCCAGGCCGACACCCAGGGCGCGGTCGAGGCCATCGGCCGGATCTCGTCGATCATCAACCAGATCAACGACATCCAGAACACGATCGCCTCGGCGGTGGAGGAGCAGACGGCCACCACCAACGAGATCGCCCGGTCGGTGACCGAGGCGGCCCGGGGCAGCTCGGAGATCGCCGACAACATCACCGGCGTGGCCAGCGCCGCCCAGAGCACCAGCGTCGGCGCCGAGGACACGCAGAAGGCCGCCGGGGAGCTGTCCCGGATGGCGGCCGACCTGCAGAGCCTGGTGGCCCAGTTCAAGTACTGAGCCATGCTGATCCTGTTCGGAGTGAGCTTCCGCACCGCCCCGGTGGCGGTGCGGAAGACACTCATGTTCAACGCCGAAGAGATCGCCGGTCTCCTGCGCCGGGCCCGGGAGGAACTGCCGGGCACCGAGGCGCTGGTGCTCTCCACCTGCAACCGCACCGAGTTCTACCTCGGAGCCGACAGCGTGGGACCGTGGCACGAGCTCCTCAAGCGGGTGCGGCCCGAGGCACCGGCGCAACCGTCGGACTGCCATCTCTACGAACGGCACGGCACCGACGCCTACCGGCACCTGGCCCGTCTGGCCTGCGGGCTGGAGTCGGCCATCCTCGGCGACCGCCAGCTCCTCTCGCAGCTGCGGGCGGCGGTGACGCTGGCCCAGGCGGCGGGCACCGTCGGCCACGAGCTGAACCGGGCGACGGCCGACGTCCTCCGGCTCGGCCGGGTCGCCCGGGCCGAGACGAGCATCGCCGAAGGCTCGGCCGGCATCGGTTCGGCGGTGGCCGCCACCATCGGCGCCGACGCCAAGGCGGTGGCCGTCATCGGGGCCGGCGAGGCGGCCCGGTCGGTGGCCCGCCACCTCACGAAGCGGGGCGTGGTCGACCTCCGGTTCTGCAACCGGACCCCGGCCGGGGCCGAGCGCCTGGCCCTGGAGCACGGCGGCGACGCCCGGCCCTGGGCCGACCTGGCCGGCGTGCTGGCCGAGGTCGACGCCGCCGCCGTGGCCACCTCGTCGCCGGTGCCGGTACTCGACGCCGAGGCCCTGTGGCTCGTCGCCGGGCGCCGGCGGGCGGCCGGGCTCGCTCCGCTGCTGCTGGTCGACGCCGGGTTCCCGCCCCAGGTCGAGGCGGCCTCCGTCCCCGGCGTGAGGGTCGTCCCCCTCGACGCCATCCGCCAGGGCGAGGACGTCGCCCTCGCCGCCCGCCAGGCGGCCGTCCCGGCGGTGGAGGCGATGGTCGACCGGGCCGTGGCCGGCTGGCTGAAGTGGCAGACGGGCCTGCGCCTGTCGGGCACCATCCGCCGCCTCCACGAGCAGGCCGACGAGGTCACCCGGGAGCTGGCCGCCGAACTGGCCGCCCTGGGCCTGGCCGACCACGACGCCGAGCGGATCCTGCGCCGGCCCCTGCGCCGCCTTCTCCACGAGGTCGTCACGGAGTTGCGGGACCTCGACACCAGCGCCGCCTAGGGGCCGCCCCGGTGGGCGGTGACGACGCCGAAGCGGAACACCGACCTCGGGCGGGGTCGACCGTGGCCAGGACCCAAGAGGGACGGGGGTCGCTGAACGCAACACGTTGCGTGTGGGGTTCGTTTCCGGCCGCTTCCCGCAACGTGTTGCGCTTGGTGACCCTGTCGGCACGGGCGAGGGAGTCGGCACTCCGTTGGGCTTTTTGTCGGATTTCGGAACTGCGGCAGGAATTCGCGCCAGAAGGGACGAATCCTCCTCTTTGCGGAGAAGCCGTTTCGCGCCCCCACACGCCGGCCGGCGAAGGGAGAGGACGGAAGATGAGGACCAGGGTCACAGCCGCCGTGTTCGTGGTTGTCGGGGCACTCCTGGCCACCGCCTGCGGTGGTGGCGGGGCGGCCACGCACTTCGCCCTCAAGACGAAGAACAGCCAGCCGGCCGGGATCACCACCGGGCCCGACGGCCACCTGTGGTTCACGGAGTTCACCTCGGGGCGCGTCGCCCGGATCAGCACCGCCGGTCAGATCGACGAATGGCCGCTCCCCACCGACCGGGCCGGTCCCTTCGACATCACGGCCGGGCCGGACGGGAACCTGTGGTTCACGGAGTTCTCGGCCGACAAGGTCGGCCGGATCACACCCACCGGTCAGATCACCGAGTGGGCCATGCCCAACGGGAAGAGCGGCCCGTACGGGATCACCGCCGGGCCCGACGGCCACCTCTGGTTCGCCATGCAGAAGACCGACCGGATCGCCCGCATCTCGATCGACGGCTCCGAGGTCAAGGAGTACCCCATCCCCTACAAGGGTCCGCAGCGGCCGAGCCCCTGGGGCGTGACCGCCGGCAAGGACGGCATGATCTGGTTCACCGAGCAGGGCCTCGACAAGGTCGGCCGGATCAACCCGGCCACCGGGGAGATGACCGAGTTCCCGGTGGCGGCCAAGAGCGGCCCGGCCGACATCACCGCCGGCCCCGACGGCAACATCTGGTTCACCGAGCACTACGGCGGCAAGGTCGGGCGGATCACCCCCGACGGGGTCGTGTCGGAGTTCGCGACCGGCGGCCCGAAGAGCTCGCCCAAGGGCATCACGGCCGGCGCCGACGGGAACCTCTGGTTCACCGATCTCGGCACCAACCGGGTCGGCCGGATGACGCCGGCGGGTGAGGTGAAGCTCTTCGCCGTCGGTGGCGGCTACCGCCAGCTCCAGGGGATCACGTCCGGCCCCGACGGGAACATCTGGTTCACCGAGACGCACGCCAACACCGTGTCGCGCCTGACGGTGCAGAGGACGTCGTCCGAAGCCAGGAAGTAGCGGGCCGGCGGCCGGCGGCCGCCATTTCCTCGACAAAGTTCGCGAAACGGGCAGGAATGGACAATTCGGGCGGCGAACCTGCCTCCCGATGGCCACCACCGCCCGCTCCCCGCGCCGCCGCGTCGCGCCCGTCCGCCTGGGGGTGGGGGCGGTGCTGGCGCTGTCGTTCCTCAGCCCGGTGGCCCGGGCGGTGACCGTGCCTCCCGCCCCGACCGGCACCGTGGCCGGCGCCTCGACGGCCGCCGATCCGACCTGGGGAGTGCTGGCCACGCCCGAAGGCCGGGCCCCGAGGGTGCGGGCCCTGGCCGTCGTCGGCCGGACGGTGTACCTGGGTGGAGACTTCACCACGATGGTCCCCCCGGACAGCCCGTTGCCGCCGGTGACGACCTCGACGTCGACGACACCGTCTCCGACCACGCCCGCTCCGGTGGTCACTCCGGCGGTGGCGGCCGTGACCGCCGGCCCGCCGGGGAGCCAGCGCCGCAACCACCTGGCGGCGCTCGACGTCGATCGACACACGCTGCTGCCGTGGGACCCCGACGCCGACGGCCCGGTGAGCGCCATGGTCGTGTCGGCCGACGGGAAGCAGCTCTACGTCGGCGGTGACTTCGACCACGTCGGCGGAGTGGCGGCGCCCAAGCTGGCCCGCATCGACGTCGCCACCGGCGGGGTCGACCCGACGTTCCAGCCCGGAGTGCGGGGCGGGGTCCGGGCGCTGGCGCTGGCCGGGGACCGGCTCTACGTCGGGGGTGTGTTCACCGTTGTGGACGGGCCGGCGGGCGGCGAGGCCCGGCCCAAGGTCGCCGCCCTCGACGCCGCCTCCGGCGCCGTGCTGCCCTGGACGCCGCCGGCGATGGGGCCCGGCCGGTACTCGGGACACAACGGCACGCCCACCCCCAGCGAGTCCGGCGGCGACGTCCTCGCCCTGGCCGTGCCGGCCGACGGCCGCCGGGTCTACGTCGGCGGCAACTTCATGAGCCTCGGCGGGCGGGCCGGGCTGGTGGTGCTCGACGCCGACAGCGGCCGCCCGCTCCCCCAGCAGTGGACGACCGGCCGGCCCATCTTCGACCTGGCCGTCTCCCCGGCCGACGGCGCGACCGTCTTCGCCTCGGCCGGCGGCTCTGGCGGCCAGGTCTACGCCTTCAATCCCGACCAGCCGACGAGCCCCCGGTGGGCGACCTGGGTCGACGGCGACGCCCCCGGCGTGGCCGCCTCGGCGACCACGGTGTACCTGATGGGCCACTACGACTACGCCGGGAAGGACGGCGCCCTGCGCCACCACCTGGCCGCCTTCGACGCCACCGACGGGGCGGTCGATCCCTGGAACCCGACGGCCAACACGCCCTGGGGCGCCTTCTCCGCCGCCGTCGGCGCCGGCCACGTCTTCGTGGGCGGCGAGTTCACCCGCATCAACGGCCGGCCCCAGCCCGGCTTCGCCCAGTTCAGCCTGCCGCCCCCGCCGCCGCCGACCACGACGACGGCCACGAGCCCGACGACGACGACCACGAGCAAGCTGCGTTCCTGACGGACGCCGACGGTTGGTTTCGAACCCAGGTTGCCGAACCCGCCGGCCCGGTGCGGGACTGCTCCTGAGCCGCGGAACATGGTTGGGCGTCCCGCTGTTCGGAGAAGTCATGGATACCGTGAACCACTCCGCCTTCGTCTTCGACGCCACCGAGGCGACCTTCGCCCGGGACGTCATCGAGCGGTCCCACGACGTGCCGGTCGTCGTCGACTTCTGGGCCGGCTGGTGCGGGCCGTGCAAGCAGCTCGGACCGGTCCTGGAGCGGCTGGCCGACGAGGCGGCCGGGTCGTGGCTCCTGGCCAAGGTCGACGTCGACGCCAACCCCGGGCTGGCCCAGGTCTTCGGGATCCAGGGGATCCCGGCCGTGCGAGCCTTCGTGGGCGGACGGGAGGTGGCCGAGTTCACCGGCGCGCTGCCCGAGCCGGCCGTGCGGGAGTGGCTGGAACGCCTCGGCCCGTCCCCCGCCGACCTGGCCTACGAGGAGGGCGCGGCCCTCGAAGCGGCCGGCCGCCTGGCCGAGGCCGCCGAGCGCTACCGGCACGCCCTGGCCGAGGCGCCCGCCCACACCGCCGCCGCCACCGCCCTCACCAGGGTCGAGCTGGCCCAGCGGACGGCCGGTCTCGACCGGTCCGAGCTGGAGCGCCGGGCCGGCGACGGCGACGTCGACGCCGTCCTCGACCTCGCCGACCTCGACGCCCAGAACGGCGACTTCGACGCCGCCTTCGGCCGCCTGGTCGACACCCTGCGCCGCACCGCCGGCGACGAGCGGGAGCGGGTCCGCCTGCGCCTCGTCGCCCTGCTCGACCTGCCCCCGGCCGGCGACCCCCGCGTCAGCGCCGCCCGCCGGGCCATGGCCAACGCCCTGTTCTGACCCCTACGGCCGGCAAGGCGGTCACGGCTCCAGTCCGGCGAGGGCCAGGTCGAGGAGGGCCGGCGCGGCCATGAGCCGACCGGCGGCCTCGGCCTCGGCCAGGGCATCGGTTCCGATCGCCGCGACGAGGCGACGGCGGACGCCCGACACGACAGCCGCCATCGCCGGAAGGGGCAGCAGCTCCTCCCCGATGGCCGCCGCCACACCGGCCGCCCCACCGAGGAGGCGGCCGGCGACGTCGTGACGCCCGGCCGCGGCGTGGGCCGCTCCGGCCACGACGAGGGCGGCGGACACCCAGCGGAGCCCGCCCCGACCCCGCAGCAGCGTGAGGACTTCGGCGAGTTCGGGGCCCGGAGCGCCGCCGGCCACGGCCGCCACCTCGGCCGCCCGCACCAGGGCCATGATGACGATGCCCTCGAGGCCCATGCGCCGGGCTTCGTCGACGGCCTGGCGGGCATGGGCCCGCGCCGCTCCGATGTCGTCACCCTCGATCGCTTCGCTGAGGGCCAGCCCGGCGGCCAGATGGGCGGCCTGGACCTCCCATCCCGGCCGGTCTCCGAGGATCGACAGCCCGTCGGCGAAGCATCGCCCGGCGGCGGCGGCGTGGCCGTCGCTCAGTTCGAGCCAGCCCAGCTCGATGTCCGTGACCACCCGGCCCGTGCCGTGCCGGTCGAGGTGGTCGAGCGCCTCTTCCAGCCACCGGCGAGCCGCCACCCGGTTCCCGCGCACGCCGTCCCAGTAGCCGAGGTAGTAGCGGACGAAGCCGCGGTCGTCGGGCGTACCGGTGGAATCGGCGACGGCCAGCGCCAGTTCGTAGGTCGCCGCCGCCCCCTCGACGTTCCACCGGCCGGCGGCCAGGCCTCCCATCGCCAGGCTCATTAGCGCCTCGACGAGCAACGACGGTGAGGAGCAGGAGAGCCCGCCGGCCTCGACGTCCCCCAGGACGGGCGGTACGGGAACGCCGCCCCACCACCAGGCGAAGCCGAGTCCGGCGATGATGACGGTGGCCGACTCCCGGTCGCCATCGGCCAGGGCCGAGGCGAGGGCGGCGTGGAAGTGCTCCCGTTCCCGCACCGCCTGCCGGCCCCAGTCGTAGCTGAAGAACCGCACGCCGGCGTCGAAGGCGGCCGAGACCCGGGCGGCGAAATGGCGCCGGTGGCGGGCCCGGGCCTCGTCGCCGTCGCCGGCCTCGGCCAGCTTCTCGGCGCTGTACTGCCGTATCGTTCCGAGGAGCCGGTACCGGGCCGTGTCGGCCGCGCCGCTCGGGACGACCAGCGACTTGTCGACGAGGCGGGCGATGAGGTCGAGGACGTCGAGGGGATCGGCGTCCTCGTCGGCCACGGCGGCGGCGGTGTCGAGATCGAAGTCCTGCGGGCAGACGGACAGGCGCCGCAGCAGGCGCCGCTCGGGCCCGCTCAGCAGCTCGAAGCTCCAGTCCATGGCGGCCCGCAGCGTCTGGTGGCGGGCCGGGGCCGAGCGCGGGCCCGAGGTGAGGAGCCGGAGGCGGTCGTCGAGCCGGTCGGCCAGCTGGGGGGCGCTCAAGACCCGCACCCGGGCGGCGGCCAGTTCCAGGGCCAGGGGAATCCCGTCGAGCGACCGGCAGATCCGGGCGATGGCGGCGGCGTTGGCCGGCACCGCTCCGAAGCCCGGTTGCGCCGTTCGGGCCCGGGCGATGAACAGCGCGGCGGCGTCGGAGCCGGCCAGGTCGTCGGGCCCGGAGACCGGCTCGGGTGGCAGGGACAGCGGCGGCGTGGCCCATACGGTTTCGCCGGCCACCGACAGGACCTCCCGGCTGGTGGCCAGGATGCTCACGGCGGGGCAACGCCGCAAGATGAGTTCGACCAGGGCGGCGGCCTGGTCGACGACGTGTTCGCAGTTGTCGAGGATGACGAGGACGTGGCGTTGTCCGAGGACCTGGCACAGCTGTTCCTCGGCGCCGGCGCCGCCGCCGGCGTCGGCCTCCACGTGGAGGGCGCCGAGGACGGTGGCGGCCAGCGGGCGGTCGTCGGGGATCGTGGCCAGCTCGACGAGGAAGACGCCATCGCCGTAGGCCTGGCCGATCCGGTCGGCGACCTCGAGGGCCAGCCGGGTCTTCCCGGCGCCGCCGCAGCCCGTCAAAGTGAGCAGCCGGGCGGCGGAGAGCGTGCCGGCCAGCTCGGCGAGTTCCGCCTCCCGGCCGACGAAGGGCGTCAGCGCCCGCCGCCCAAGGGTGTCCGGGACGGGACGGGGGGCGACCGTGAGGGGAAGGTCGGGGTGGTCGAGCTGCCAGATCCGCTCGGGGCGGCTCAGCCCCTCCAGGGTCCGTTCGCCGCGGTCGACGAGCCGGGTGCCGGGGGGCAGCTCGTCCCGGGCGAGGTCGGCGGCCGCCTGGGAACAGAGGATCTGCCCGCCGTCGGCCTCGCCGAGGAGCCGGGCGGTCCGGTTGAGGGTCGGGCCGAGAAACGTCCCGGCCCGGGCCTCGGCGGTGCCGGCGTGGACGGCCATGCGGACGTGCAGTGGCCCGGACCCGCTCCAGGCGGTGCGGAGCAGTTCCCGCTGGCCGGCCACCGCCGCCTGCAGCGCCGCCGGCACGGCCGGGAACACCGCGCCCAGCCCGTCACCGGTGTGGGTGAAGAGGTCCCCGCCGTGGTCGGCCACGGCCCGGCGCAGGAGGGCGTCATGCCGGGCGAGGTCCCGGGCCATCGCCGCCCGGTCGCCCTCCCACCGGCGGGTGCTGCCTTCGATGTCGGTGAACAGGAAGGCGAGGGTCCCGGCCGGAGCCGCCTCGACGGCGGGCCCGGCGGCCGAGTCGCCGTCGAGGTCGGGGCTCTGGCGCAGGATGGCGGCCTCCAGCCGGCGGACGGCCGGGCCGGGCTCCAGCCCGAGATCGCCGGCCAGCGTGCGGCGGAGGTCCTGATAGGCCCCCAGGGCCTCGGCCTGACGGCCGAGCCGGTAGAGCGCCAGCATCTGCAGCTGGCGCAGCCGCTCCCGGTACGGGTGCTGGGGGACGAGATGCTCGACGGCGGCCAGCGCGGCATCGGGCCGTCCGGCGGCCAACTCGCTGTCGGCGAGATCCTCGGCCACGTCGAGGCGGGCGGATTCGAGGCGGATGGCGGCGGCGCGGGCGAAGCCGCGCTCGGCGAGGTCGGCCAGGGCCGGCCCCCGCCACAGGGCCAGGGCCTCCCGGAAGCGGCCGGCGCCCTCCTCCGGGTCGCCGGCCTGGCGGGCCCGGTGCCCGTCGGCCACCAGGGACCGGAACCGGGCGATGTCGAGGTCGCAGGACTCGCCGTCGAGCACGTACTGGCCGGCGTCGGCCCGGATGGGCAGCGCTCCCCCCGACGACTCGACGGCCCGCCGCAGCCGGGACACCAGCGTCTGCACGGTGGCGGCGACGCTGGCCGGCGCGGCGTCGGGCCAGAGTTCCTCGGCCAGCGCGTCCACGCTGACCCGGCGGGCCAGCGCCAGCATGGCCAGCACGACGCGCTGCTTGGGGCTGCCGAGGAGGACCTCGCGGCCGCCGACGGCCACCGTCAGCGGGCCGAGCAGCCGGATCTCGACCGGCCGGCCGGCCGTGCAGGGCCGGGGCGTTCCCATCGGCGGGAGCGTAACGTCCGGCGAAAGGACGGCGACAGGGCGGCGACAGCGGCCGGGCGCAAGGTGGGGCCGAGCGGCCCGAGGGACGGGCCGCCACCCGGCCCGGGAGGACCGCCATGGAGCCCAGCGAGACCTTCACCCTCACCCGCCAGGCGGTCGCCGCCGCCACGACCCGGACGGCCGAGTTCGTCGCCGCCGTGGAAGACCCCTTCGCCCCCGTCCCCAACAGCACGTGGGCCCAGCGCGACATCGCCGCCCACCTCATCGTCGTGGCCGGCCTCTACGCCGATGTCGTCCAGGGGACCCCGCTGCCGATCGAGAACCTCGAGCCCGCCTACCTGGCGGCCGAGTCCGCCCGTCGCAACGCCGACATCGCCGAGCACGACCCGGTCAAGCTCGCCCGGCTGCTGTCCGACACCGTCGAGCGGTTCCTCGACGCCATCGCCGGGCTGCCCGGCGACTTCGAGGTCACCTTCCAGGGCGGCTTTCCCCTCACCGTGGCCGGAGTGGCCGGGGTGCTCCTCGGCGAGGAGCTCCTCCACGGCTACGACCTGGCCGTCGCCCTCGGCCGCCCCTGGCCGATCGCCGCCGGCGACGCCGCCCTCGTGCTGGCGGCCTACGCCCCGCTCTTCGCCCTCCACCTGAACCGCGACCGCACCCGCCACCTCACCGCCGGTTTCGGGCTCGAGCTGCGAGGGGCCGGGGAGATGACCGTCCGGTTCACCGATGGCGCCTACGGCGTCGAGCCGGCCGGGACCGCCCCGGTCGACGCCACGATCTCCGCCGACCCGGTGGCCTTCCTGCTGGTGGGGTCGGGCCGCCTCGCCCAGCACGAGGCGGTCGCCCTCGGACTCATGAGCTTCGGGGGAGCCCGGCCCGAACTCGGCCTGGCTTTCGGGGATCTCTTCGTCTACCCCTGACGCGCGCCGCCGGGTCCGTCTCAGACGGGGACGGTCGCCCGGGCGACGAAGTCGTCGAGGCCTTCCCGCATCGGCGCCACCCACTGGCTGACGTACTCGATCAGCTCCGGCGGGGCCTTCTCCGGCACGCCCGTCCCCATGGGCGGCTGGGGGTCGTACTGGAAGGCCAGCTCGGCGGCGGCCGCCGCCTGGGGGCTGATGACCTGGGCGATCAGGGCGAAGGCGAAGTCCAGCGCCGAGGTGCAGCCCCCGCCGGTCATGCGGCTGCGGTCGCTCACGACCCGCTGATCGGCGCAGACCTCGACCCCGGGATACCGGGCGAGCAGGTCGGCGTAGGCCCAGTGGGTGGTGGCCTTGTAGCCGTCGAGCAGGCCGGCCTGGGCCAGGATCAGGGCGCCGTCGCACACCGACGTCACCAGCTCGGCCGAGTCACCGAGCTTGCGGAGGGCGGCGATCACCGTCTCGTCGCCCATCTCGGAGACGGGGTTGACGCCGCCGCCCACGATGAGGATGTCGGGCTGGGGCACCGACTCCAGGTCATAGTCGGCGATCAGGGTCATGCCGGTGTCGGACTTGATGGGATCCGTCGTCCGGGCAAAGGAGTAGACGTTGAGCTCGGGCATGAGGCCGAGGATCTGGTGGGGGACCAGGGCGTCGAGCATGAACATGTTCGGCCAGAGGTAGATGGCCACGTCCTTGCGTCCGTCGGTCATTCGGGGCTTCCCTTCTGGCTCCGCCCGAAGCGGCGCCGGTAGTCGGTCGGTGACACGGCCAGGTTGGCGACGAAGACCCGCCGCATGGTCTCGGTGCTGCCGAAGCCGGCGGCCTGGGCCACCGCCTCCACCGACTGGTCGCTCTCCTCCAGGCGGCGCCGGGCCGTCTCCAGGCGGATGCGCTCCACGTAGCGGCCGGGCGACATCCCGACCTGCTGGCAGAACACCCGCCCCAGGTGCCGGGGGCTCATGTGGAGCCGCCGGGCCAGGGCGGCCAGCGAGAGGTCGGCGTCGGGATGGTCGGCGATGTACTGCTGGAGCTCCCGCAGGGGCTGGCGGTCGGCCACCTGGGTCTGGAGCTGGGCGCTGAACTGGGCCTGGTTGCCCGTCCGGCGGAGGAAGACGACGAGGACCCGGGCCACGTCGCGGGCGACGTCGGCGCCGAGGTCCTCTTCCACGAACGACAGCAGGAGGTCGTAGCTGGCGGTGACGCCGGCCGAGGTCCACACGCCGTCGGAGCCGGTGAAGACCGGGGTGGTGTCGACCGCCACGCCGGGGTGGCGCTGCGCCAGCTCGTCGCCGAACAGCCAGTGGGTGGTGGCCTGGCGGCCCTCCAGGAGGCCGGCGGCGGCCAGGATGAAGGCGCCGGTGCAGAGTGCACCGACCCGGCGCGACCGGGCGGCCAGGCGGCGGACGACCGCGACGAAGGCGTCGTCGTCGGCGGCGTCGTGGGCACAGGGCCCCCCCGCCACGAGCAGGGTGTCGACGGGCCGGCGCAGGCCGGCCAGGTCGGCCGTCCCGGCCAGCTCGAGGCCGCCCCAGAGCGGGAGCGGGCCGCCGCCCATCGAGGCCACCGCCACCCGGTAGGCGGGCGGACGGCCGGCCTCGGCGGCCACGGCGTTGGCCAGGGCGAAGATGTCGCAGGCCCCCGTCAGCTCCATGCCGAGGGCACCGGGGTGGCCCACGACGACGACTTCACGGATCACGGCGCCGACCGTAGAGCCTTCCCGCTCCTGTCCACAATGACAGGAATCCCACAGATCACGACACGTCCCCCGAGCGCCGCCGACCGGGCGGGCCGGGCCCCGACCCGGTAGTGTCGGTGGCCATGGCCGGCGATCGCGGCTACGTGGTGCTCACCGCCGTCGGCCCGGACCGGCCCGGCCTCGTCAACGACCTCTCGTCGTTGATCCGGGCCGCCGGGGCCGGCATCGAGGACAGCCGCATGGCCGTCCTCGGCGGCGAGTTCGCCGTCATCCTGCTGATCTCGGGCCCGGTGGAGGCCGTCGAGCGGGCCAAGGACATCGGCGCCCGGGTCGAGGGCGAGCTGGGCCTGCGCTGCATCCTCAAGGAGACGTCGGCCGCTCACCCGCCGGCCGACTACCTGCCGTACCGCATCGAGGTCAGCGGCGCCGACCGGCCGGGCATCGTCCAGGCCATCGCCGCCATCCTGGCCGAGCACGACATCAACGTGGCTTCGCTCGAATCGCGGTTGAGCTACGCGCCGTTCAGCGCCACGCCGCTCTTCGTCCTCGACGCCGCGCTCCAGGTCCCGTCGAAGACGGTCCTGGCCGAGCTGCGCACCGAGCTCACCACCACCTGCGACGACGAGAACCTCGACTTCCGGCTGGAGCCCGGGACCTAGACGCCTAGGCCAGGATCTCGACGTACCCGTCGGTGCCGTGCACCCGGATCCGCTGCCCGTCCCGGATCAGCCGGGTGGCCCGCTCCACCCCCACGACGGCGGGCAGGCCGTACTCCCGGGCGATCACCGCACCGTGGGTCATCAGGCCCCCCACCTCCGTCACCAGGCCGGCGACCGTCACGAACACCGGCGTCCAGCTGGGATCGGTGAAAGCGGTGACCAGGATGTCGCCCGGCTCGAGATCGGCCTCCGCCATGTCGAGCACGACCCGGGCCCGTCCCTCGACGGTCCCGGCCGACACCGCCAGGCCGACCAGCGCGCCGGCCGGCAGGTCCGTCCGCCGGTACCGGCCGGCGACGGCCTCGCCGTCCGACGTGAGCACCCGGGGCGGGGTCAGCGCCTGGTGGGTCCGGAAGGCCTCCCGGCGGGCCCGGATGAGCCCGTCGTCGGCCTGGTTCGTGCGCACGACGTCGGCGAGTTCGGCGAAGGTGAGGAAGAAGATGTCGTCCGGCCGGCGGAGGACGCCGGCCCGCACCAGTCGCCCCGCCTCCTCCAGCAGGGCCTGCTTGTAGACGAAGTACCGGCTGATCATGCCGTACTTCGGATACTCCCGATAGCCGGCGAAGGTGCGCACCCGGTCGATCATCCGCTTGGTCTCGGCCGCCTTCTGCTCGCCGTCGGGCAGGGCCCGGAGCCGCTCCAGCAGCTCCTGCTCCTTCCTGCGTGCCTCCCGGCGCCCCTGCTCGAAGCGGCGCGGCCCGGCGCCCGGCTCGAAGTTCTTCACGTTGCCGAGGACGACGGGCAGGAGCGCGGTGGGCCGTTCGCTCCACCGAGGCCGGGTGACGTCGATCTCGCCCACGCAGCGCATGCCGTAGCGGTCGAGCCAGCCCCGGAGGGCGTCGTGCGCCTCGCAGCCGCCGGGGACGTTGACGAGGTCGTCGAGGAAGCCGTCGTCCCCCGCCTGCTCCAGGAAGGCCACGACCTCGGGACGGGGGCGGATGACGTCGGCCACGTCGAGCAGCGCCAGGCCCATCTCCGACGTCACGTTGTGGGGGACGGACTGGGTGAGCGTGTCGGCGGCGTTCTTCTCCCCCAGCCACTCCTGGAGCCGGTCGTTGAGCCACCAGGCGGCCTCCATTCCGGCCATGATCGCCTGGTGGCTCTGCGGGTCGAACAGGATCCGCTTGAGCTCGGCGAGGTCGGTCAGGATGAAGTCGACCAGCGCCGGCCCCGACTTCGTCCGGATGCCCTGCCGCGCTTCGGCGATGGAGGCCTGCGTGCGCCGGATGAGCTCGGTGACGATGGCCGGGTCGGTCTCGATCGGGGCCGCCTGACCCCCGGCCGGCGCGCCGCCGGGCGGCGCCGCGCCCGGGGCTCCGTCGTCGGGGAGCGGGCGGATGAAGTCGGCCCGTTCCAGGACGGTGTCGACGGCGTCCCGCAGCAGCGGATCCCCCCGGCCGAAGAGCTCCAGCAGGCCGGCCCGGCGGGCGGGGTTGGCCAGGAGCGGGGTGGCGTCGACGAACAGGCGGCCGCCGGCCTCGACCATGGGGGCCGGCGTCGTCAGCAGCCACAGCGACAGGCCCAGCGGCTTCATGGCGTCGGTCATCATCTGCTGGTGGCCGACGGAGAGGTAGACGTGGTTCTCGCCGTCGGCCGCCGCCGGAATGGGGAACAGCGTGGTGATCGGCCGGCTCTGCACGAAGGAGAAGGCGTCACCGGCCAGGCACCATTCGATGTCCTGGGGCCGGCCGAAGTGCGCTTCGATCCGCCGGCCGAGCCCGACGAGGCGCAGGACCTGCCCCTCGGTCAGGACGGGCTCGTCCGGGGCGGCCACCTCCCGGGCCGCGATGCGGCCGTCGCGCACCTGGTAGCGGTCGGGGTTCACCAGGCCGGAGACGAGCGCCTCGCCGAGGCCGGAGCAGGCCTCGACCGAGGCGACCTTCCGGTTGGACGTCACCGGGTCGGCGGTGAACAGGACGCCGGCCGCCTCGGCGGAGACCATCCGCTGCACGACGACGGCCATGTGGACCCGGGCGTGGTCGAAACCGTTGCGGAGGCGGTAGACGACGGCCCGCTCGGTGAACAGCGAGGCCCAGCACCGGCCGACGTGGCGGAGGACCGCCGCCGGTCCCACCACGTCGAGGTAGGAGTCCTGCTGGCCGGCGAAGGAGGCGTCGGGCAGATCCTCGGCGGTGGCGCTCGACCGAACGGCGTAGGCCGCCTCCTCGCCGAGCGCGGCCAGGGCTGCGGCGATCGCCGCCGCCACGTCGTCGGGGACGGCGATCCCTTCGATGACCCGCCGGAGCTCGTGGCTGAGCGCCCCGACCGCCTCCCGGTCGTCGGGCTCCAGGCCCGCCAGCCGGTCGAGGAGACCGTCGACCGACGGCGCCTCCGCCAGCGTCCGCCGGAAGGCGTCGGTCGTCACGCAGAAGCCGGCCGGTACGTCGATGCCGTCGATCCGCCCGAGCTCCCCGAGGTGGGCGCCCTTGCCGCCGACCAGCGCCACCTGCGTCTGGTCGATCTCGTCCAACCGGAGTACGTAGTCCGCCATAGGCGGTCGATTGTGAGGCACCACCCCGCTCTTGCCGCAAGCCCCCCGGCGCGGTATACGTTAGAAGTGGCAAGGAGATGTCTCTCTCCTTGCCACTTTCACGTTTCGAATCGGTCGTGGGCCGGGCGGGACACGAACCGGCGTGCAGCAGCCCGGATATGGCGGCGGATGAACGCCGGAAGGCAGCGGCGCCGGGCGGGTCAGCGGATGTGCACTCCGGAGATGGCCCGGCTGATCACCAGCTGCTGGATCTGCTCGGTGCCCTCGAAGATGTCGTAGATCTTGGCGTCGCGGTGCCAGCGCTCGACGGGGAAGTCGCGGATGTAGCCGTAGCCGCCGAGGATCTGGATGGC
>Ga0070741_10011808_pt1 | contig 15993 bp, 17 predicted proteins | sample Coa_R1_4_FD_66440 | JGI IMG/M metagenome (GOLD analysis project Ga0070741, IMG submission 66440) | Surface soil microbial communities from Centralia Pennsylvania, which are recovering from an underground coalmine fire - Coalmine... | ecosystem: Environmental > Terrestrial > Soil > Unclassified ...
GCAGATCAACTGGAGAAGCCGAAGATGCCGAAGCAGAAGACACACAGCGGAGCGAAGAAGCGGTTCAAGGTGACGGCCGGCGGCAAGCTGCTGCGCCGGCACGCGGCGAAGAGGGCGACGTCGCCGGGGCGGGTGGCGCAGAAGTCGGCGAAGCGGAAGCGGAGCTTCCGGCGCGACAAGCCCGTAGCGCCTAGCGACGCGAAGAACCTCCGGAAGCAGCTGGGGATCGGGTAGCGGTGCCGCGCGTCAAGCGATCCGTCCACGCGCGCAAGAAGCGCCGGAAGGTCCTCGAGCAGGCGAAGGGCTACTGGGGCCTCAAGTCCAAGACGTACAAGCGCGCGAAGGAGCAGGTCGACCACTCGCTGGTCTACGCCTACCGCGACCGCAAGGCCCGGAAGCGCACGATGCGGAGCCTCTGGATCATCCGCATCAACGCGGCCGCACGCCAGCACGGGCTGTCGTACAACCAGTTCGTCGCCGGGTGCCGCAGGGCCGAGATCGAGCTCGACCGCAAGGTGCTCGCCGATCTCGCCGTCGCCGACCCGGCCGCGTTCGGGAAGATCGCCGAGCAGGCGAAGGCCGCGCTCTCGTCGTGATGCAGGGACAGACCCCGGCGGGGTCTGTCCCTTGATCTCGTCCGCGGCGAACCCGCGGCTGAAGCTGGTTCGCAGGCTCGCCTCGCGGCGGCAGCGGGAGAGGCTCGGCCTGTTCGTCGCCGAGGGCGAGGATCTCGTCGACGCGGCGGCGACGGCCGGGATCGAGCCGGTCGACCTGCTCGTCGCGGGGGAGGACGTCGACCCGAAGCTGCTCGCAGGCGTCTCGACGCTCGCGCACCCGCCGCGGGTAATCGGCGTCTTCCGGCGGGCCGACCTGCCGCCGTTCGAGCAGCGCCCGGTCGCGCTCGCGCTCTGGCACGTCGCCGACCCGGGAAACCTCGGGACGTCGATTCGCACGGCGGACGCGTTCGGTGCCGCGGTCGGGTTGTCTGCAGGGTGCGCCGACCCGACGGGCCCGAAGGCGCTACGCGCCTCGGCGGGCGCGATCTTCCGCGTTCCGCTCGGCCGCTTCGACGAGCCAGAGGGTCGTCGGGTGGGACTGGTCGCTCACGGCGGGATCCCGCTCGGCGACCTTCCGCTCGAGGAGGCGACGGTCTTCGTCCTCGGCGCCGAGCGCGAGGGCCTGCCGCACGAGCTCGTCGCCCGCTGCGACGCTGTTGCCTCGATCCGGATCGAGCCGAGCGCGGAGTCGCTGAACGTCGCGGTCGCAGGGGCGATCGCGCTCTACGAGTGGAGCCGCCGACCCGGCCAGGTTCAAGCCTGACGGTGCCTACCAGGCGCCGCCGCCACCGCCTCCCCCGCCGCCGCCTCCGCCGCCGGAGAAGCCGCCCCCGCCCCCCGAGCTCGGCGGCGTCAGCGCCGAGCCGAACCCCGAGGAGAGGTCGCCGATCGCGAGTGCGCTCGCGCCCGAGCCGAGGTCGCCGGTCGGGCTGATCCAGTAGATCGAGCTCTGGTCGTGGAGCTCCTCGGGCATGTGCAGGTGCGCGCCCTGGAGCACTCGCTCGGCGATCCCGAAGGCGATCCCGTACACGAGGAAGCGCTCCCAGAGCTCGAGCGTCGCCGGCGGCGCCTCCTGCAGGCGCGGGAAGTCGGTGAGGTAGCGGCGGAAGGCGTCCCAGCGCTCCGCCTCCGTTTGCCCCGCCTTCGAGCGCCGCCGCCACATGCGCACGCGAGTGAGCCCGATCAGGAGCAGGGCCGCGTTCGCGATCGCGCAGCCGCCGAGCGCGACGACGACGACGTCGCCCCAGCGCGGCGCGGCCGAGCGCCACCCGTCGATGCCGACCGAGAGCAGGACGACCGCGGCGACGACGAACAGGGCGAGCGCGAGACCGAGCACGCCGGCGCCGGCCTCGACGTACCAGTGCTTGCCGTCGATCGCCGACGAGACGTTGTTCTTGAACGAGGTGAAGCGCTTCGCGTTCGCGGTTCGGTCGTCCTCGATCTTCGAGCGCAGCTCGCTGAGCCGCTCGCCGTCGGCGTCGAGCACCGAGTCGATCACGGACGCGACCGACTGCTCGAACCGCTTCAGCTCGATGCTCTCGTCGCCGAGCGTCAGGTTTAGGTCGGCGACGTCCTCGTGCCGGAGCCCGCCCCAGGTCTTCTTCTCGGTCGTGACCGGCTGCGAGCGGTAGCGGCCGCGGCGGATCAGGTCGAAGAGTGTCGCCGTGAACTCCTGCGAGCCCGCGCTCTTGTCCTGGCGGAGCAGCGGCGGGACGAGCGCGGGCTCCGTGTCGGTCGGCGGTGCCTGCTCGTACTCGCGGTCGTAGCCGGTGCGCCGCTCGCGGCCGTAGACGAGCCACACGAGGAACATCAGCGCGAGCGCCGGCCCGAGCCCGAGCGCGGCGAGGATCCCGAGCGTCCGGCCGGGATGCCGCTTCGCGTCGTCGATCTTCTGCCGGTTGTGCAGGTAGTCGGCCTGGTCGTCCGCCTCCTCCTGTCGGACCTTCCCGAGCCCGGGGCCCGCGACCACTCGTGCGCCGCCCGTGGAGCGCAGGAGCGAGCGAGGAAACGCGACGCGGAGCTCGACGAACTGGTTCGCGGGGACGGAAACCGCGCGCAACCGCGCCACGCGCGGGGTGCGCTCGACCACTCCCTTCACCCACGCCGGGTGGCCGTAGACGAGGTAGCGCGGGCCGAGCGGCGCCGGCTTCGGCAGCGTCAGGCTCGCGCGCAGGTCGTCGAGCGGCGATGCCCAGCTCGCGCCCCAGACCTTCAGATTGACGTCGACGACGTCGTCGTAGGCGACGGCGAGGCCGCGGAAGCGGTACGAGACGGTGTAGGTGTGCGGCTCGCCGGCGGCCGAGAAGTGCCAGACGATCCGCACCTTGTCCTCGTGCTGCTCGTAGTTGAACGTGTGCGGCGTGTCGATCGAGCCGAGCTTCGTCGAGCCGCCGCGGGTATAGCGCACGCCCTGCTCGGAGACGGCGATCCGGTCGATCGACTCGCCCTTCCGGAGCGGGATGTCTCGGTAGGCGCCGTGGAACGCGCCGGCGATCGTGATGTGCTCGGCGACGAGGAGTGAGCCGTCCGGCGCCACGCGGACGGCGACGTCGGCGGCCGGCAGCGTGTAGGCCGCGGCCGCTCCCGGCAGCGCGAGCGCGGCGAGCGCCGCCGCGACAAGAGCGAAGCGCTTCAGCTCGCCGGGGCGGTGCCGAAGTCGACGCGCGGAGCCTCGCGCGTCGCGTCCTCGGTCTGGAAGTACTCGCGCGGGCGGAAGTTGAACAGGCCGGCGATGATGCTCGTCGGCACCGTCTCGAGCGCGTTCTCGTAGCTGAGCACGGTGTCGTTGTAGACCTGCCGGGCGACGGCGATGTTCTGCTCGACGTCGGAGAGCTGCGCCTGCAGCTGCTGGAAGTTCTCCGTCGCGCGCAGCTGCGGGTACGCCTCGGCGACCGCGAACAGCCGGCCGAGCGCGGCGGTGAGCATGTTCTCGGCCTGCGCCTGCTCGGCGACGCCCTGCGCCCGCTGGGCGGCGGCCCGCGCCTGCGTGACCGCTTCGAACGTCTCGCGCTCGTGCGCCGCGTAGCCCTTCACCGTCTCGACGAGGTTCGGGATCAGGTCGTACCGCTTGCGGAGCTGGACGTCGACCTGCGCCCACGCGTTCTCGGCGCGGTTGCGGAGGCGGACGAGCCGGTTGAACATCGCCACCAGCCAGAGCGCCAGCAGGACGACGACCGCGACGATGGCGATCACGACCCAGATCACGGCGGGAACCCTACGTCATGCACGGCGGGCGAGCCAGATCGAGTCCTCGCCGCCGTCGTACGGCCGCAGGTCGAACCAGCCGTAGCACGCCTCGACGACGAACCCGGCGCGCTCGAGCAGCGCGCGCCACTCGTCGACGGACAGCCACGAGAGCGTCATCCTCGCCTCGGCGTCGGGGCCGCGCACGCCCAGCGTCAGCCGCCGTTTCCGCTCGTCCCAGTCCGCGCGCTCCCAGATCCCCGGCTCGCGCTCGAGCCAGCGCCCGTTCGTCTCGGCGATGTCCTCGGCGGAGGGGGCGAAGACGTCGAAGACGAGCCGACCTCCGTCGACGAGCAGATCGCGCGCCGCGCGCAGCGCCGCCAGCCGCTCGGCGTCGTCGGTGAGGTGCAGGTACGACCGGAAGGGACACGTCACGAGCGGGACACGCTCGGTCACCGGCGGGTCGCGCAGGTCGCCGAGCCGCAGGTCGAGCCGGTCGGCGACGCCGGCCTCCGCGGCGCGCGCGCGGCAGACCTCGAGCATGCCCGCCGACGAGTCGACGCCGATCACCCGGACGCCTGCCTCCGCGGTCGGGACGGCGATCCGGCCGGTGCCGACGCCGAGCTCGACGACCGTTCCGCGCGCCTTCCGGGCTTCCGCCACGTAGAAGGAGACGTCCTCGACGACGCTCCGGCTCCAGGGGTCGTAGAGGGCGGCAATCCGGTCGTAGGGGCTCGGATGACCGGTGCTAGATTCGCTCGGTGGGCTGGCCGACGGACTATCTGGAGGAGGCACGCGCCTCGATCGTAGGGGCTGCCGGCGAGCGGGAGCTCGAGCAGGCCCGCGTCGCGTACCTCGGCCGCAAGAGCCGGCTGACGGAGGCGCTCCGCAACGCGCGCGAACTGTCTGTCGAGGAGCGCGCCGAGCTGAACCGAACGAAGGCGGCGCTCGAGGAGCTGGTCGAGACGGCGCGGCTCGAGCTGCGCGCGCGGGAGCTCGACCGCTCGCTCGCCGAGGAGCGCGTCGACGTGACGCTCCCCGGGGAGCGTGTGCCGCGGGGGCACTATCACCTGCTGACGCAGATCCGGCGCGAGGTCGAGGACGTGTTCGTCGGCCTCGGCTACGGGATCGTCGACGGCGACGAGGTCGAGGACTCCTGGCACCTGTTCGACGCGCTGAACATGGGCCCGGCGCACGTCACCCGCTCGCCGCTGCACACCCTCTACCTGAACGGCGACGCCGTCCTGCGCACCGAGACCTCGCCGTCGCAGATCCGGGTGATGGAGTCGCAGCCGCCGCCCGTGTACATCGTCTCCATCGGGCGCGTGTACCGGCGCGACACGGCCGACGCGACGCACTCGCCGATCTTCCACCAGGTCGAGGGGCTCGCGGTCGACCGCGGGATCACCCTCGCCGACCTCAAGGGCACCCTGCGCTACCTCGCGCGCGCGCTCTTCGGCGAGGAGCGCGAGGTGCGCTTCCAGACCGACTTCTTCCCGTTCACGGAGCCGTCGCTGGGCGTCTCGATCTCGTGCTTCCTGTGCGGGGGCGCGGGCTGCAGCGTCTGCAAGCACAGCGGCTGGATCGAGACGGCGGGGTCGGGCCTCGTCGACCCGAACGTGCTCGAGAACGTCGGCTACGACCCGGAGGAAGTGTCCGGGTTCGCGTTCGGGATCGGGCTCGAGCGGATCGCGATGCTCCGCCACGGCGTGCCCGACCTGCGCATGTTCTGGGACAACGACCTGCGGTTCCTCCGCCAGTTCTGAGCCGATGCTCGTTCCGCTCAGCTGGCTGCGCGAGTACGTCGACGTCGACGCTCCGGTCGGGGAGCTCGCCGATCGGATCAACACCTCGGTCGCCGGCGTCGAGCGGATCGTCCGCCGCGGCGTCGCCGACGAGGGCGGCAACCTCGGCCGCTTCCGCGTCGGCCGGGTGCTCGAGGCCGGCAAGCACCCGAACGCCGACCGGCTGCAGCTGACGCGGGTCGACGTCGGGGAGGTCGAGCCGCGGCAGATCGTCTGCGGGGCGTGGAACTTCGGCGCGGGGGCGACGGTCGCGGTCGCGCTGCCCGGCGCAGTCCTTCCGGGCGGGCAGAAGCTCGAGCAGGCGACGCTGCGCGGGGTCGTCTCCGACGGGATGATCCTCTCCGAGCGCGAGCTCGAGATCGGCCCCGACCACGCCGGCATCCTCGTCCTCTCGGAGCCGGTCGAGCCCGGGACGCCGCTCGCAGACGTGCTGCCGCTCGGCGAGATGGTGCTCGAGCTCGAGACGACGCCGAACCGGCCGGACCTGCTCTCGGTCTACGGCGTCGCGCGCGAGGTGGCGGCGCTCTTCGACCGTCCGCTCGGGCCATGGCCGGGGACACTCCCCGAACAGGTCCCGAACGAACAGGTGCAGGTCGAGGTCGAGGACGCCGAAGGCTGCCCGCGCTACATCGGCAGGCTCTTCCGCGACGTCGCCGTCGCGCCGTCGCCGCCGTCGCTGAAGGCGCGCCTGACGGCGGCCGGGATGCGCCCGATCTCGAATGTCGTCGACGTGACGAACTACGTCATGCACGCGCTCGGGAGCCCGCTGCACGCGTTCGACTACGACACGCTCGGTGGCAACCGGATCGTCGTCCGCCGCGCGCGGCCGGGCGACCGGGTGACCACGCTCGACGGCGTCGACCGGCAGCTCGAAGAGCGCGACCTGGTGATCGCGGACGCCGAGAAGCCGGTGGCGATCGCAGCGATCATGGGCGGCGAGGCGACGGAGGTGACCGAGCGGACGACGAACGTCCTGCTCGAGGCGGCGAACTTCGAGCCGGTCGGCATCCTCCGCACCTCCGAACGGCTCGCGCTGCGCACCGACGGCTCGAATCGCTGGGAGAAGGGCGTCGACCCGTACCTCGCCGAGCACGCCGCGCGGCTGGCGACGGAGCTCCTCGTCGAGCTCGCCGGCGCCCGCTGGACGGGCGACGTCGACGTGAAGGGCGAGCTGCCGCAGCGGCCGCGGATCGAGTTCCGCCCGGGGCGCGCCGACGAGCTGCTCGGCGTCGAGACTCCGCCGGAGGAGCAGCGGGCGATCCTCGAGCGGCTCGGCTTCGAGCTCGACGGCTCGACCGTCGTCAGTCCGACCTGGCGCGCCCGCGACGTGACGCGCGAGGCCGACCTCGTCGAGGAGGTCGGGCGCTTCCGCCTCGACGACGTCCCGCTGACGCTGCCGCTGCGCCGGGAGATGTTCGGTCGCCTCACCGAGGAGCAGCGGCTGCGGCGCGTCGTCGAGGACGTCCTCGTCGGGGCTGGCCTGTCCGAGGCGTACACCTCGAGCCTGGTGCCGGACGACCCCGACCCGAGCGCGCTGCGCCTGCCGGTGCCGCTCTCGCACGAGCAGGCGGTCCTGCGGACGACCCTGCTGCCCAGCCTGGTCGAGGCGGCGGCGCGGAACCTCGACGCCGGCAACGAGCAGATCGCGCTGTTCGAGGTCGCCCGCGTGTACCTCCCGCCGGCCGAGCCGAGGCCGACGGAGCGCTGGCACGTCGGGGCGATCGTCGAGGGCGGGTTCGCGCGCGCGAAGGGGATCGTCGAGACTCTGTACGGCGCGCTGCGCGTCGAGCTGCGGGTCGAGCGGGCGCAGCACCCGCTGCTCCATCCGGGGAAGGCTGGGCGCACCGACGCCGGCTGGCTCGGCCAGCTGCACCCTGCGCGCCTCGAGGGCTCGTGGGGGGCGTTCGAGCTCGACCTCGGGATCATGTTCGCGGCGGTGCAGCCGGTGCCGGTCTACGAGGACGTGATCTCGTTCCCGGCCGTGAAGCAGGATCTCGCGTTCGTCGTCGACGAGGACGTCGAGGCGGGTGCACTCGCCGACGCGGCGCGCGAGGCGGCGGGGTCGGAGCTGCGCGAGGTGCGGGTGTTCGACGTCTACCGCGGCGAGCAGCTCGGCGCCGGCAAGAAGTCCGTCGCGCTCGCCGTCGCCTTCCAGTCGCCGGAGCGGACGCTGTCCGACGAGGACGCGGCACGGCTCCGCGACCGCATCGTCACAGCGCTGCGAGAGCTCTTCGGCGCCGAGCTACGCGCGTAAAACCGGTCCGGAGCGTGCATACGTATGGCTCGACGATGCGCCTGTTCGCCGCCGCCGTCACCGCCGTCGCGCTCGCCCTCGCCGGCAGCGCATCGGCGCAGGGCAACCCGACGCTGTTCGCGACCGTCGGCCCAGGCTTCTCGATCCGGGTCGCCGACGGCGCCGGCAACAGGATCACGCGCCTCCCGCCCGGCAGGTACACGGTCGTCGTCAAGGACCAGGCGAGCGAGCACAACTTCCACCTCAGCGGTCCTGGCGTCGACATGGCGACCGACGTCGATGCGACCGGCACGTTCATGTGGACGGTCGCTTTCCAGCAGGGCACCTACCACTTCCAGTGCGACCCGCACTTCACGACGATGAAGGGCGATATCGCCGTCGAGGCGGGCGCGCCGGGCCCGGTGGCGACGACGACTACGACGACCACGACCCCCGGTCCCGCGCCGTCGCCCCCCGCGCCGGTGCGGAGGCTGTCGGCCACAGTCGTGGCGACGGCGGTCTCGCTGAAGACGTCCACGGGGGCGAGGGTGACGCGCCTCAAGGCCGGCCCGGTCGTGATCGGCGTCAGCGATCTCTCTGCGCGCCACAACTTCCACCTGCTGGGGCCCGGCGTGAACCGGACGACCACCCGAGGGGGGAAGCTGAAGACGTCGTGGCGGCTGACGCTGAGGCGCGGAACCTACGTCTACCGCTCGGACGCCGCCCCGACGCGGCTCCGCGGGACCTTCAGGGTCACCTAGACGGTCTGGAGCTCAGTCGCGGCCGCGAAAGGAGAAGCGCGGCCTGTCGGACGTCGCCTCCTTGCGGCGCCGCGCGGCGCGCGTGACGGCGCCGAGAACGCCGGCCGCGGCGGCCGCGAGCGACAGCTTCCGCGCCGCGACGCCCGACTGGGAGCGCAGCGCCCGGACCGCGTCGCCGAGCCGAGCCCGCTCGGCCTCGAGCTCGCGCTTGACCTCGTCCGTCGTCCTAGCGGCCATTCGAGAGCAGCGTCTCGGTCGTCAGCCGTGCCTCCTGGATCGCTTCCTCGGGCACCGGCGGCGTCCCGGCGCGGAGCGAGCGGATGCCGAGCATCGCGAGCAGGAGCGTCAGGCCGAGCAGGATCCCGCCGACGACGAGCAGCGAGGCCCAGACTGGGAGCACGAACGCGAGCGCCGCTGCCCCGCCCGCGGCGAGAAAGCCAAGGGCGAAGAGGGCGACGACGGCGGCGCCGGCGCCGAGGCCGACACCGACGGCGATGCGGACGAGCTTGCCCTTCACCTCGAGCAGCGCCAGCTCGATCTCGAGGCGCACGATCGAGCGCGCGCGCTCGACCAGCTCTTTCGCCGCCCAGGCGACGCCGTTCGTCTTCAAGAGAGGCATCGGCGGGGAGATTACCTGCGCGCCCGGACCGGAAACGTGGGGCCTCCCGGGGGAGGCCCCACGTCGCCGAGGACTACCGCGTGCGCGGCGCCAGCCGGCGGAGCGTCATGCCGCCGGCGAGGAGACCGGCTGCAGCGAGCAGTCCGAGCCAGAGGGCGAGGCCCGTGAAGGGCAGCTTCGCGCCGAGCGCCGTCGAGAGGACGCCGGGGCGATCCGCCGTCGTCGGGGCTACCTGCGGCTGCTGGGTCATCGCCGTGGGCGTGCCGCCCGTGCGGACGTTCGTCCGCGCGGCGGTGCTGGCGTCTCGGCTGCGGGCGCCGCGGCTCGCCGCCGTGCGGGCCGATGCGGGAGCGCCGGCTGCGGTCACGCCGCCGGGCTCACCCGCGGTCGGGCCGCCGGGCGTCTCGCCGCCGGGCGTGCCGCCGCCGGGCGTGCCGCCACCGGGGGTCCCGTCGCCGGGGCCGCCGTCGCCGGGGCCGCCGTCGCCGGGGCCGCCAGGCCCGCCGCCGACGGTCGTGGGGCCGACCTGGGCGACGCCGACCGACTGGCTCGACGTGTTCGACGTCCCGACCTGGGCGACGCCGATCGAGTCGCTGGCGTTGTTGCCGGGGCCGTTGCCCGTGCCGCCGACGTTCACCACGGGGGCGACGTGCGTGTCGCCGGCCGAGGCGGTTGGAGCGGCGGTGAGCGGAGCCGACTGCACAGCGCCGATCGAGCCGGTCGAGGTATTGCCGCCGCCGATCTGCACAGCGCCGATCGAGTCCTCGGCGGCGTTGCCCGTTCCGCCGCCGATGCGGTGCGTACCGCCGACGGCGACGGACGTATGGAGCGGATCGACGTGCGCGCGCGCCGCCGGTGAGCTCTGCACCGGGCCTGACTGGACGGCGCCGATCGAGCCGGCCGACCGGTTGCCGCCGCCGATCTGGACGACGCCGATCGAGCGGTCGGCGCTGTTGCCGCCGCCGCCGATCCCGGTCGTGCCGCCGAGCGAGGCGGAGCCGACGCGGTCGATCCGCGTGCCGAGCGTCGGGCCGACGAATGTCGGGCCGATCTGGACGACGCCGACCGACCCGGTCGACGAGTTGCCGCCGCCCGCGACGCCCGAGGCGCCGCCGAGCGCTGCACCGATCCCCAGCCCGTCGTTCCGCACGCCGGCGTGCGGCGCGAGGATGAGCGAGCCCACCTGCGCCGCGCCGATCGAGTCGGTCGCGGTGTTGCCGCCGCCGGCCTGGGCGACGCCGAGCGAGTCGGTCGCGGTGGGAACGCCGCTGTTCGGCACGCCGGCGAGCGCGCCGGCGTCGAGCGTCGTCCCGAGCAGGTGGACGCGCACGTGCGGGTTGCGCACGAGCGAGACGATCTGGATCGTCAGCGCGCCGAGGTCGATCCGCACGTCGTCGCCGTCCCCGAGCTGGAGGACGCCGGCGTCGATCAGGCGCTCGAGCCCCTGCTCCGCCGGCACGCCGGGAAGGAGCGAATGCACGAGGCCGACGACGAACGCCGTCGCCGACCCCGGGTAGCCGGTCAGCTGGGCGAGATGGACGCCGAGCGTGTCGCCGAGCACCTCGTCGCCGCTGATCGCGACGTGGACGTGCGCGATCGGCGCCAGCCGGCCGGCCTTCGCGGCGACGGTCGCGCCGGCGGTCGTGGGCTGGATCTGGATCGCGCCGGTCGTTCCGTCAGTGTGGTTGCCGCTGCCGACCTGGGCGGCGACGACGGAGTTGTCGGCCGAGCTGGTGCCGTTCCCACCGATCGTTGCGGGCGCCGTCGCTCGGACGGTCGCACCGGCGACGTTCGCGACCGCCGTCGTCTTCGAGGCAGTGTGGCTGACCTGCGCGACGCCGACCGAGCGCGTCGCGGTGTTCTTGCCGCCGACCTGGACGACGCCGCCCGACTGGGAGGCGGCGTTCCCGCCCGTATCGCCGATCGTCGTCTTGCTCGTTCCGACGACGCCCGCAACCGGCGTGTCGGCGACGATTGGCGCCGGATCGACGCTCACCGGGCCGACCTGGACGACGCCGGCGGACTGGCTAGCCGTATTTCCGTCGTCGGTCGACGCCGGCGCCGGCGCCCCCGGATCCGGCAGGGGGCTCGGCGGAAGCGGCAACTGGACCTGCGGTGCCGGCCGTGCCGGGACCTTCGGCGCCGGTGGAAGCTGTGCGCTTGCCTGCGCCGCAGCGGCCGCGAGGGCGGACGCCGCGATCGCGAGGAATAGAAGTCGGAACCGGAAACGCATTACTCGCTCACCTCTCTTCTCCTTTCGCTTGACTCTCCAGAGCCTTCGCGTGCGCCCGGCACGTTCGAACTCACGGGCACAACGGGGAAGAGCCGTGCAGCGACGTCACCCGGTCGAGGGATTCGGCGCGGGTTCCCTCGGTCGAGGGACGGCTGCGATCAGTCGACGGGGCCGAGCGCCTCGACCTGCTCTGCGCTCAGCGCCAGGTGGATCTCGCCGTCGCGGATGTCGCCGACCGCTTCGGCGGGGACGTACGTCGCCTTCGAGAGCAGACCCGTCGAGACCGCGAGCCCGTCGAAGATGTCCCGCTCCTTGTCGCCCAGCATCTGGTGCACCGTGCCGACCTCGGTCCCGTCGGCGGCGAAGACCTTCCAGCCGGGCTCGACGACGAGCCAGGACTTCGGGTCGGGCACTAGACCACCTTGCCGCCGACGTACCAGACGGGCCCCTGCGTCCCCACCGGGCGCGTGTCGGCGAGCACGCGCAGGATGCTGAGCTCGCCGGGGATCCCTCGCTCCGCCAGCCGGGTCAGGCAGCGGCGCACCATCTGCGGCGACGCTCCGTAGCCGAACCGGCGCGCGCAGCGGAAGCGGAAGCCGGGGCTGCCGCCGAAACGCGCCGGGTTGAGCGGCGCGAGCGCGATCGCGGCCGGCTCGAGGTAGTCGCTGGACGTGAGCTGGATCTCGGCGTAGAGGTCGCTCCAGTCTTCGGAGAGGTCGGCGATCGCCTCGTCCCACTCCTCGACGAGCGACTTCCGGCCGCTCGGAGACGCCGCGGCCGCCGCCTCGCCGGCGCCGAGCAGCTCGAGCTCGCCGCCGATCCGCTCCTCGTCGAGCCGCGCGAGGGCGCGCTCGAGCGCGCTCGGGGCCGGACCGGGGCCTCGCCGCGCGACGTAGAAGCGAAGGCCGCGATCGGAACGGGTCGGCTGGAGCGGGGCGAGCAAGGCGGCGGCGCGCACGGCCGCGCCCTCCTCGCCGAGCCGGAGCGCCAGCCGGGCGTCGCTCCAGCCCTCGGGCAGGCCCGCCTGGATCTGCTCCCACTGCCGGGCCAGGCTCACGGGCCTGAGCATAAACTCAAGATCGTGGCCAAGGTCGAGAGCAAGCGGGGATCGCTCTCCCGGGAGCGGCTGCGCCAGTTCCTGCAGGAGATGCTGCTGATCCGCCACTTCGAGGAGAAGGTGGAGGAGCGCTTCCGAGCCGGCGAGCTGCCGGGCTTCCTGCACGTCGCGATCGGCCAGGAGGCGGTCGCGGTCGGCGTCTGCCAGGCGATGGAGGACGGCGACGTCTTCGCCTCGACGCACCGCGCGCACGGCCACACGCTCGCGCGCGGCACGCACCCGAACGAGGTGATGGCGGAGCTCTACGGGAAGATCGAGGGCTGCTCGCACGGCTACGGCGGCTCGATGCACCTGTACGACGTCGAGCGCGGAAACCTGGGTGCGAACGCGGTCGTCGGCGGCGGATTGCCGGCGATCACGGGGGCTGCACTCGCCTTCAAGCTGCGCGGCGAGCCGCGCGTCGCGGTCGCGTTCTTCGGGGACGGGGCGACGAACATCGGCACGTTCCACGAGTCGCTCAACCTCGCCCAGCTGTGGAAGGTGCCCGCGGTCTACGTGCTCGAGAACAACCACTGGGCCGAGTCGACGCCGGCGGCCCAGCAGCTGCCGATCGACGACCTCGAGAAGCGCGCGGTCGCATACGGCATGCACTCGATCAAGGTCGACGGCCAGGACGTCGAGGCCGTGCACCGCGCCGCGAGGCGAGCGCTCGACTACGCCCGCAGCGGCAAGGGTCCCGTGTTCCTCGTCTGCGAGACCTACCGCCTCGTCGGCCACTTCGTCGGCGACGCGCAGGTCTACCGCCCGAAGGGCGAGCAGCAGGAGCTGCGCGAGACCCAGGACCCGATCACGAAGCTCCGCGAGAAGCTGGACCTCCCGGACGAGGAGTTCGAGGGGCTGGACGCGGAGGCGCAGGAGATCGCGGAGGCCTCGGTCGCGTTCGCGAAGGCAGGGACGGATCCGAAGCCGGAAGACGCTCTCAAGAACGTTTATGCCTGAGCTCAGCTACCGCGAAGCCGTGCGCGACGCGCTTTCCCGAGCGATGCGCGAGGACGACGACGTCTTCATCATGGGCGAGGACATCGCCGAGATGGGCGGCTCGATGGCGGTGACGCAGGGGATGCTCGCCGAGTTCGGCCCGGAGCGCGTCCGCAACACCCCGATCTCGGAGATGGCGATCGTCGGCGCGGGGATCGGTGCGGCGATGCAGGGGATGCGGCCGATCGTCGAGATCATGTACGAGGACTTCACGACGCTCGCGATGGAGCAGATCGTCAACCAGGCGGCGAAGCATCGCTACATGTCGGGGGGTCAGGTGAAGGTGCCGCTCACGATCCGCACGCAGGGCGGCGCAGGGTGGTCGCCGGGCGCCCAGCACGCGCAGCAGCTGGAGGCGTGGTTCGTGCACGTCCCGGGGCTGAAGGTCGTCTTCGCCTCGACGCCGACAGACGTCCGCGGGCTGCTCTGGTCGTCGATCTACGACGACAACACGGTCCTCTTCTTCGAGCACCGGACGCTCTACCCGATCAAGGAGGAGGTGCCGGAGGAGCTGGAGCCGATCTCGCTCGGGCAGGCTCGCGTCCACCGGGAAGGGGAGGACGTGACGGTGGTCGCGACCGGGCGGCTCGTGCACGAGTCGCTGCGCGCGGCGGAGGAGGCGGAGAAGGAGGGCGTCTCGGTCGAGGTCGTCGATCCGCGCACGCTGCAGCCGCTGGACGAGCAGACGCTGGTCGAATCCGTGAAGAAGACCAACCGCTGCGTCGTCGCGCACGAGGCGGTCGTGCGGATGGGCTTCGGCGCCGAGGTGGCGGCGGTCGTCCAGTACCAGGCATTCGACTACCTCGACGCGCCGATCGAGCGCGTGGGCTCGAAGTTCGTCCCGCTCCCGTTCGCGCCCGTGATGGAGAACTTCGTCGTCCCGCACGCGGACGACGTGCTCGAGGCGATCCGCAGGACGGTCGGCCGTGGCTAGCGAGGTGATCCTTCCCCGGCTCGGTCAGGGGATGGAGTCGGGCACGATCGTCCGCTGGCTGAAGTCCGAGGGCGACCAGGTCGAGAAGGGCGATCCGCTCTACGAGCTGGACACGGACAAGGTGACGCAGGAGGTCGAGGCCGAGGCGTCGGGCGTGCTCCTGAAGATCCTCGTCAGCGAGGGCGAGGTGCCGGTGGGCACGGCGGTCGCCTACGTGGGCGAGGCGGGCGAGGAGGTGTCCGCCGCGGCCGCCGAGCCTGAAGCCGCCGAGGCAGGGACAGGCACGGAGCCACGGCAGGAAGAGACGGCACGCGAGGAGGTGCCTGTCCCTGAGGTTCGCGCCGCGTCGCCGACGACGAACGGCGGGCGGATCAAGGCCTCGCCGCTCGCGCGCCGCATCGCGCGCGAGCGCGGCATCGACCTCACCGCGCTCGCGGGGACCGGGCCGGAGGGGCGGATCGTCGCCGAGGACGTCGAGCGGACCGAGGTCGCCCCGTCCGCGGCTCCTGCGCCCGCCGCCGCGCCCGCGGCGGCGCCGGCCGAGGCGGAGCGCGTCGAGCTGACCTCGCTGCGGCGGACGATCGCGCGGCGTCTGACGGAGGCCTGGAGCGTCCCCGCCTTCCAGATCTCGATGTCCGCCGACATGACGAAGGCGCAGGAGCTCCGGGCGCTGCTCGTCGAGCGCCACCCCGAGGAGCGGCCGACGGTCACGGACGTCCTGACGAAGATCTGCGCGATCGCGCTGATGCGGCACCGGGAGGTGAACGCCACCTTCGCCGACGACGCGATCCTGCTCCACCCGTCGGCGAACGTCGGCATCGCGGTCGCGACCGAGCGCGGGCTCGTCGTGCCTGTGGTCGCCGCCGCCGACGCGCGGACGGTGGCGGAGATCGCCGCGACGCGGGCCGAGCTCGTGGCGCGGGCGCGCGACGGCAAGCTGCAGCCGCAGGATCTCGAGGGCGGCACGTTCACGATCTCGAACCTCGGCATGTACGGCGTCGAGCAGTTCATCGCCGTTCTCAACCCGCCGCAGGCGGCGATCCTCGCCGTCGGAGCGGTCGAGGATCGCCCGGTCGCACACGACGGCGCGGTCGTGGTCCGGCCGATGATGACGATGACGCTGACCTGCGACCACCGGACGATCGACGGGGCGACGGCGGCCGACTTCCTCCGGACGGTGAAGGACTTCCTCGAGGAGCCGGGCCTGACGCTGTGAAGGTGTGGTACCGCGTCCGCGACCTCGACGCCGGGCGCGCGTTCTACCGGGACGTGCTCGGGTTCGAGGAGGTGTTCGCCGACGAGGAGGGCCGCTGGGCGCAGCTCCGCCGCGAGGACATGGACATCGCGCTCTGGGAGGCGCACGGCGACGAGGGCGGCGTCGCCTCGGTGACCGTGCCCGACGTCCGTGCCGAGGCCGACCGGCTGCGCGAGGCCGGCGTCGAGGTCGGTGTGATCGTCGAGCTGCACGGGCAGGTCCGGATCGTCGACGTGTTCGACCCGGACGGGAACCGCATCCAGCTGACCGAGGAGGTGTAGCCGCCGTGATCCGGTCCGCCGGGTCGCAGGACATCCC
>Ga0070741_10011809_pt1 | contig 15992 bp, 12 predicted proteins | sample Coa_R1_4_FD_66440 | JGI IMG/M metagenome (GOLD analysis project Ga0070741, IMG submission 66440) | Surface soil microbial communities from Centralia Pennsylvania, which are recovering from an underground coalmine fire - Coalmine... | ecosystem: Environmental > Terrestrial > Soil > Unclassified ...
ATCGGCGATATTCGCCATGCCGGAGATTCTCTGCGTGAGCGTGGGCTTGGCGGCTCAGCCGTTGGGACCGGCATCAATACGCATCCTGACTATCGCGCCAAGGCTGTTGCTAATCTTGCCCAAATCTCCGGCCAAAAGCTTACTCCTGCTGCGGACATGCGCTGGGCCATGCAATCGAATGCCTGCATGGCGCAGGTATCGTCTGCGCTGCGCAACCTTGCGCTTGAGGTCATTCGCCTCTCCAATGATCTGCGATTGATCTCTTCCGGACCAAATACCGGCTTTGCTGAAATTAATCTCCCCGGACTGCAGCCGGGCTCATCCATCATGCCGGGGAAAATCAACCCAGTGATGCCGGAGCTGGCGGCAATGGTCTCTTTTCAAGTGGTCGGCAACGATACGGCGGTAGCTTTGGCCGTGCAGGCCGGCCAGCTTGAGTTGAACGTCATGATGCCGACCATGGCTTATAACGTTCTGCAATCCATTTCAATCCTCACCAACATGCTGCGCGTCTTTACCGACAAATGCGTGAAGGGACTTACTGCCAACGAAAAGCGCAATGCCTTTTATGCGCAGAGCACGGTTTCACTGGCTACAGCGCTCAATCCTTACATCGGCTACGCCAAAGCGGCAGAGATTGTGAAAGAGTCGGTTGCGACAGGGCGTTCCATCATCGACATCGCCCGCGAGAAGAAGTTGCTTACAGAAAAAGAAATTGAAGAGATTCTCGATCCGGTCAGCATGACCGAGCCTCAGGTTCCAAAGGAAGCAGCGAAGCATCGGGAGGATATTAAAAAGAAGGCTTAAAAGCTATAGTTGTGAAAAAGCAATCAGCAGTCAGCACTCAGCATTCAGCCCCTGAACAGTAAGGGCAAACATATGAAAAATTTTCGCGACTTGAAAGTTTGGGCAAAAGCGCATGCGTTGGTGCTTTTGTGCTATGAAGAAACAAAACCTTTTCCTCGGGAAGAAATCTTCGGACTGGTTTCCCAGATTCGCCGGGCTGGCGCATCAATCCCTGCAAACATTGCGGAGGGTTGTGGCCGACGAGGCAATGCCGAACTCCACAGGTTTTTACAGATTGCTATGGGTTCTGCCAACGAGCTTGAATATCACATACTTCTATCTAGGGATCTTGGCTATCTGAAACACGCGGATCATCAGCAAATGCAAATCCAAGTCGAAGAAGTAAAGCGCATGTTGGCCTCCCTTATTCGTAAGGTCGACTCGGAGCGAGTCTGATCTAGGGCTGAATGCTGAGTGCTGACTGCTGAGTGCTTTTTCAGCACGCCCACCGCAACAACGCTGCTCCCACCGTAAACCCTGCACCCACTGCCGCGATCAACACCAGATCGCCCTTCTTCAACCGGCCTTGCTGGCGCGCACTATGAAGTGCAAGTGGAATGGTTCCAGCCGTGGTGTTGCCGAATTCGTCGATATTGATAATGATGCGGTCTTCTTTCAATCCCAGTCGCTCTGCCGAAGACATAATGATGCGCCGGTTGGCCTGGTGCGGCACAAACAGCCCTACGTCTTTGCCGGTAAATCCGTTGCGCTTAAGCAGCGCCTCTGAAGTTTCGGCCATTTTCCTTACCGCATATTTAAAAACGGCCTGGCCGTCCTGATGAACGTAATGCATCTTGCGGTCAACGGTTTCATGGCTTGAGGGATTGCGGCTGCCTCCGCCGGGCATGTAGAGCGAGCATGCGCCTGAACCATCCACCTCATGCATGAAATCGATAAAACAATTTTCATCGGTCGCGGGCTCAACCAGTACGGCACCGGCGCCATCGCCAAAAATTACGCAGGTGGCGCGGTCCTGGTAATTAATGATGGAGCTCATCACGTCTGCACCAATGGCCATTACTTTTTTGTGCGCGCCAGATTCCACAAATTTCACCGCAGTCTGCAGCGCATACACAAAGCCGGAGCAAGCCGCGGAAATGTCGTATCCCCACGCGCCCTTGGCCCCGATTTTGTCCTGCACGATGCAGGCCGTGGCCGGGAAAAACATGTCGGGCGTGACCGTGGCCAGGAAGATGGCCTCAACTTCATTGGGAGCAAGCCCGCGCTGCCGCAGCGCTTCTTTCGCTGCTTCAATAGCCAGATCAGACGTGGCCATGCCTTTTTCCACAATATGGCGCTGGCGGATGCCGGTGCGTTCCAAAATCCATTCGTTGGAAGTTTCGACCATCTTTTCCAGGTCGGCGTTGGTCAGCAGGCGCGGCGGGACGTGCGTTCCAAGGGCAGAGATTTTCGCCCGTACAAGGTTGGCCAAAAGAGTTCTCTCCAGGTTTCAAAAAGTAAGTCTTAAAAATAAACCTTATATTGTATGCGGTTTAATGCATGAACGGGAATGCTTTATGGAGGATTGGAGACTGCGGTCAGCTCGTACGCCGAGGCCGCTGCTTCAAGAGCTGGCAACACTAAATAAGATCGAAATGCCAAGTAGTTCGGAGCGAAGCGACAGGACTTTCGGGCATCAAGGGCGAGGCCGACTTGCGTGCCGAGCCCGCTGCATCAGGAGCTGAAGACATTACCAGATTGAAAACGCCGAAGCGGTTTGGAGCGTAGCGACAAAAATTAAGACCGGGCGACCCGCTGCACACGCACTAGCCCGTTACCGTTGCTTCCTTCCGGACCTGGCGGGGTTGGCGGGATTGCGTCGCGCGGGACCCGGCCCATTCATTCTAACATCAGGATTGACAGTTACGTTGGGTCACCAGCGCCCGGTTTCAGCTTTCATCCTGGCCGCAATTCAGGGAGAATAAACAGGATGTCCTCGCGCACCATCAACCTGGCTGCACCCAAAGCGATTCCGGGCAGTGCAGACCGATTTTTCCAGTGGTCGCTCTATCTGCTGCTGGTGGTGGGCTTTGCCGCGCTTATGGGCACCAACAAGCTCGACCTTCCATCGCTGGCACTGGTGCTGCCGGCGCTGCTTTTGCGCGTATGCCTGCTGCTAATGCGGAAATCGTTCACGATTTCCGAACGCTGGACCAGCTATCTCACGATTCTTTATTTTGCTTTTTACGCAGCAGACTATTTTTATTTTTCCCAGAGCTTTCTCAACGCCACGGTCCACATGGTGTTGTTCAGCATGGTCATCAAGATTTTTTCCGTGCGCCGTGACCGCGACCTGGTTTACCTGGCTGTGCTCTCTTTTCTCATGGTGCTGGCAGCGGCCGTGCTCACCGTGGATACGCTCTTCCTGCTGACTTTCTCGCTGTTCATTCTGGTGGCCATCGCTACATTCATCAGCATGGAGATGCGGCGATCTGAGCGCGAATCGCTGACTGCAGGCGTTCCTGCCCGTCAGGACGTAAAGTTCCATAGCTCTCTGGCGGGCATCTCTGCCATTCTGGGCTTGCTCACGCTGGCTGTGGGAGCGATGATCTTTTTTATTCTTCCGCGCGTGAGTTCCAGCGGTTACCTGCGCAACCTTGGCGTTCAAAGCTCTATCATAAGCGGTTTTAGCCAGGAAGTAAGTCTGGGCGGGATCGGGGAGATACAGCAATCCAGCAACGTGGTAATGCATATCCAGGTGCTGGATGGGAAGCTGCCGGAAGATGTGAAGTGGCGCGGCATTTCTCTGGCCAATTTTGATGGCCGGCGATGGTATAACACGCCGGAAGTTCCTACAATTCACGGCTTGTACAACTCACCGCTCGACCTGACGCACATCAGCGACTTTTCTTTCTACTCTGGTGCCCAGCCTGGGCCGCATTTGCCCAATTTGACTTATCGCGTGGTGATGGAGCCGGTGGGATTGAACCTGTTCTTTCTTGCTCCGGTGCCATTAAAACTCAACGGCGATTATCGCCTGGTGGAGATCAAGTCTGACGGCTCCATTTTCAGCAGCCGCGCAACAGAAGGCCTTACCGCTGGCGACAATGATAATCCGCAGAGCATTGGCGTTTATACGGCTGAGGCTGATACGCGCAATCCTGAGCCTTATGTGCGTAATTCAGTTTCGCGCGACTATCCGCCACGCGTGGCGGTCCTTTATCTGCAGCTTCCGCGTGTCGATCCCCGCATTGCGCCACTGGCGCGGCAGGTCACTGTTTCCGCCAAATCGAATTACGATCGGGCCAAAGAGATAGAGGAGTATCTGCAATCAAATTTCGGCTACACGCTGGAGTTGCCAGGCCGCGAGGCTGATCCGCTGGCGCATTTTCTTTTTGAACGCAAGAGAGGGCATTGCGAGTATTTCGCTTCGTCCATGGTCGTCATGCTGCGCACGCTGGGCATTCCGGCGCGCGTAGTCAACGGATTTCGCGGCGGTGAATACAATGACGTTACCCACAGCTATATCGTGCGCGAAAAAGAAGCCCACTCCTGGGTAGAAGCCTATTTCCCGGAGTACGGCTGGGTAACATTTGATCCCACTCCTGCAGGGCCAAGTGCTGGGCCAACAACAGGCTGGTCTCGCTTTTCCATGTACATGGATGCAGCGCAGCAAATGTGGCGTGAGTGGATTGTGAACTATGACTTTAGCCATCAGGTACGGCTCCGCGCTGAGATCAGCACCAAGACCGGAAATGCTCAATCGAGTTTTCGGACATGGTTGTGGAAGAAATATCGCGAGCTGGTTACCTTCACTGAGAATTGGCAGCGCAGGCTGGAAAAGCTCTCGCCGGCTGAGATGGCGTTTTGCTGCATCCTGGTCGGATTCCTGGTAGCGCTGCCGTTCCTGCCCAAAGCATGGAGAAGAATCCAGCGGACACGCATGATGCGCAACCCGCAACGCGCCCCGCGCACCTCCGCCAGCTTCTGGTACATGCGCATGACCAAGATGATGGCCAAACGCGGCTCCCGCAAAGCGCCTTCACAAACTCCGGAAGAGTTCACGGCTTCTATTGGCGATCCGCTGATGCGCCGCCATGTGGAATTGTTTACTGAACACTATGAACGCGCCCGTTTTGCTGAGTCAGTAGAAGATGCGCAAAAGCTTCCGGAATTGTACGAAGAGATGGCCGAACGCAGATAAGCTTTCGCCCCGCAAACGAAGTCAGCCTTCCATTGGATCGCAGCACGCACGCATCTTAACGGGATATAATCCGCGCGGACTCCATGCTCGACCGTTTCAGAAAAATTGCGCACTGGCTCCTGGGACCGGAAGCTCCAGGAGAAACTCCGCGCACGCACCTGCTGGCTCGCTGGATCGTACTTCGCTCGCTCGGACTGATTTATTTTTCCGCGTTTTACTCTCTCATTTTTCAAATCAAAGGCTTGATCGGTCCGCAGGGCATACTTCCAGCCGGCCAATACCTGCCTGCTGTCGCCCATTACTATCCGGGTGTCCTGCGCTTGTGGTATGCGCCCACGCTTTTTTGGCTTGGCTCCAGCGATCATGCGCTCATGCTTGTGTGCTGGCTGGGATTGATCGCCTCAGTAGCGGTCGTTTTCAATTTCTGGCCGCGCGCCGCGCTGGCTATCTGCCTGGTTTGCTTTCTCTCTTTTGTTTCTGCCGCGCAGGAGTTTTCCAGATATCAATCAGACGGCATGTTGCTGGAAGCAGGATTTATCGCGCTCTTCTTTGCGCCACCGGGACTGCGACCACGATTGGGCGAGATGCACGCTCCTTCGCGTCTTAGTCTGTTTCTTCTGCAGTGGGAGTGGTTCCGCATCTACTTTGAATCAGGCGTGGTCAAGATGGCCAGCGGTGACTACTCCTGGCGCCACTTGACTGCCATGGACGACTACTACCAGAATGGCCCGCTCCCCACTTGGGTGGGCTGGTATGTGCAGCAACTTCCTCACTGGTTTCACGCGGCCACGGCATTCATGACCCTTGCGGCGGAGTTGGGGCTGGTGTGGATGCTGTTTTTGCCACGCCGTTTCAGGATCATCTGTTTCTGCATTGTTACACCATTCCAGATTGGCATTATTCTTACTGCGAATTACACCTTTCTGAATTATCTGGTGCTGGTGCTGGGCTTTTTGTTGCTGGATGATGGCTTTATTCGCTGGATCATGCCTGCACGATGGAAAAACTGGGGCCACAAGACCTTGCCAGCGAATGCAGAAACCGCTTTCAGGTTTACGCCGATATGGCTGCAATCCGTGTGGCGGAGCGTGGCCGCCATCTATCTGGGCTGGGTACTCTATGCCACCACAGCCCTGATGTTTGCCATAATTCCTCATATGGTCCACCTGCCGCTTGCTCCAGCCCGAGCGCTGGAGCCATTCCGCATTGCCAACCAGTACGGGCTCTTCGCCAACATGACGCATGAGCGCTATGAAATTGAGTTCCAGGGTTCTAATGACGGAGAGAACTGGACTGCTTACCCCTTCCGCTACAAGCCGCAGGACGTGACCAAACCGCCCGGAATCTACGCACCTTACCAGCCGCGCTTTGAATGGAACTTATGGTTTGCCTCTCTAGAAGACTGGCGCAACAACGAATGGGTGGTCAATGTTGAAGCGCGCCTGCTGCAGAATAGTCCTGACGTGTTGGCGCTCTTTGCCAGCAACCCATTCGCAAAGAGTCCGCCAAAAGAAGTGCGAGCCGTTATCTCGCAGTATTGGTTTACCAATCGCGCAACCAAGCGCAAGGATGGCGCGTGGTGGCGCCGCGAATTATTAAGACTTTATGCACCTGAACTGGAACGCACGCCGGATGGCCGGATTGTGTTAAGCCAATGATTCTGCAATCCCGAAGCGAAGCAAGGGAACCCACCCTAAAAAACCAGTTTCATTTCCTCCAAATTGACCTGGGTTTCTTCAAACTAAGTTATACATATAGGGTCCCTCACCCGCACAGAGCGCGGGTTTCGGGGATAAAAGGCCTGCTACAATTGAAGGACAGATGCCGGTAGAAAACTCCACAGTAGCGCCTCCGCAGCAAAAATCTGCGCCTTCCAAAGCCCCGTTGAAGGTGGGCTTTGTGAGCCTGGGCTGTCCCAAAAACCTGGTGGATAGCGAGGTAATGATGGGCATGTTGCAGACAGGTGGCGCACAGATCACGGCGCGAGCGGAAGATGCCGACGTGATTGTGGTGAACACCTGCTCGTTTATTGATTCGGCCAAGCAGGAATCGGTAAACACCATCCTGGAGATGGCGCAACACAAGATCAGCGGCAAGGCGCAAAAGCTGGTTGTGGCCGGCTGCCTGGTGGAGCGCTACCGCGCGGAGATACAGAAGAACATTCCTGAAGTGGATGCTGTGGTTGGCACCGGAGAATTGGAGCACATTCTTGCTGCTGCGGGGATCCATACGACCGGCGCGGCTGCCACAGAGAACAGTTCTCCGTTTGTGATTTTAAATTCCTCTTCCGCCAGCCAGAGCTTGAAGTCGGGCGTTCCTGCTCGAGCTGAAGGTTTGGCGCGGGAGCAGAGCGGGCGGTTTTCTCGCTCTGAATGGGACGGCGCTATCGCCGATCTACCCAACTATCTTTATGACGAAACGACGCCGCGCGTGCTGGCCACGCCCAAGGCTTCTGCCTACATCAAGATTGCCGAAGGCTGCGACCATCCCTGCGGCTTCTGCATTATTCCGCAGCTTCGCGGCAAATTTCGCTCGCGACATTTTGAGTCGGTGATTGCTGAAGCCGAGCGACTGGCCGCCAATGGCGTGCGCGAGATCACGTTGATCGGGCAGGACACGACTTGTTATGGCGAAGACCTGGGCCTGAAAGATGGCCTGGCGCTGCTGCTGGAGCGGCTGGCGCAGATTGAAGAGCTGCGCTGGGTGCGCTTCCTCTATGCCTATCCCAACAAGATCACCGGCAAGCTGCTGGAAACCATCGCCGGCAACGAGAAGATATGCTCTTACATTGATGTGCCGCTGCAACACGCTTCGGCATCCATGCTCAAGCGCATGAAGCGCGGCGCCGGCGCAGAGATTTTCCTGAAATCGATTGCCAAGATGCGGCGCACAATTCCCAATCTCATGCTGCGCACTTCGTTTATTGTCGGCTTTCCCGGCGAGACGGAAAAAGATTTTGCCGAGCTGTGCGAGTTTGTCCGGGAAGCACAATTTGACTGGCTGGGCGTGTTCAGTTATTCCGATGAAGAAGGGTCTGCGGCTTATCATCTGGACAATAAGGTCCCGCCACGGGAAATTGAGCGGCGACGCAGGAAGCTGATGCAGATCCAGCGGCAGATCAGCAAGAAAAACAAACGCAAACTCATTGGCCGTGAGTTTAACGTGCTGGCGCTTGGCCCGTCAGAAGAGACTGACCTGCTCTGGGAAGGCCGCACAGAGCTGCACGCCCCTGAAATTGACGGCAAATTGTTTATCAACGATTTTGGCTACCACGAAGAGCTTGTGCCCGGAACTTTCTATCGCTGCGAGATCACTGAGGCGCACGACTATGATTTAGTGGCAAAGATCGTAGGCTGAGTGGCCATCATCTAATTTGCTATGCCCGGAAAGAAAACACAATCGCTTCGCTGCCCCACCTGCCGGATGCTGGTGCTGCGCGAAAATAAAAACTTTCCTTTTTGTAGCGACCGCTGTCGGCTGATCGATCTGGGCAAGTGGGCCAGCGGTGGCTATGTGATCTCCACGCCCATTACGGATCCTGAGCAATTGGAGAATATGGCGGAAGAGCAGGCAAAGAACCGTCCTGAAGAGGATTCTTCCACCCACAAGCAATAATGCGAGAGAGTTTACTCGCAGCGCAATGCTGCATTTGGGTCCACGCGTGTTGCTCGCAATGACGGGATAAAGCATGCCACCAGAACAAAGAGCATAAGACAGAGACCCACGGCCACGAATGTTGCAACATCTGTAGTGCTGGTTTGATAGACCAGCGAGGCCATGAGCCGGCTCAACGCGACAGCTCCCACAATGCCTGCTGCAACACCGATGGCGCCCATTTTCATCCCCTGCCCGACGATCATGCGCAGCACGTCCCGGCGCTTTGCACCCAGAGCCATGCGAATGCCGATTTCGCGTGTGCGTTGGGTGACAGCGTAGGCCATTACGCCGTACAGCCCCGTACCAGCCATGACCAACGCCAGCACAGCGAAGATGCCGATCAGGGAGACAGAGAGACGCCGGAACGAACCGGCATCCGCCAGAAACTCATCCATGGATTTCACGGCAAAAAGCGGAACGCTCGAATCAACGCTGGAGACCGCATGACGAATGGAGTCCAGCAACCCAGCAGAGCGAGCGCTGCTCCGGACAATCACCGTGCCATATCTCCCCAATAATGGCTCAATGCTCTTCGGAAGTTGTGTGTATGGGTAATACGCGGTGGGTTCGGTGTCGGCATCCAGCCCCTGATGCCGGACATCTCCCACTACTCCCACTACGGTGTACCACGATGCATCCGGAATATTCGGTTTCAGTGTTTTCCCCAACGGGCTCTGGTTGGGCCAGTAGCGCTGGGCCAAACTCTGGCTGACGATCGCTACAGGCTGTGAGGCAGCGGTGTCTTCCTGTGTAAATTCGCGGCCGCGCAGCAGTGGTGTCTCAAAGCTTCGGAAATAATCAGCGCCGATGACTCGATAGCGTGTCACCACCTGCCCATCCGTCACCTGTGGAGTGCCGCCATCGACCGCGATGGGCATTGACGGATCGCCGCCGCTCAGTGGGACGTCGCGCGCCAGCGCTGCAGACTGTACACCCGGAAGTGCGCGGATTTTTTCTACTACCTGGCTGTAAAACGTAAATGGATGTTCCTTGAACGTGCCGGGTGCGGAGATTCGGAAGGTAAGCAAGCCGCCGGGGTTAAAGCCGGGATCGACACGGCTCACCTTCCACAAACTTTTCAATGCCAGACCGGCGCCGATCAGCAGAATAAAAGCGAGTCCTGTTTCCGTCACGACCAAAGCAGCACGGCTGCGTCCGCCCATGCGCGTTCCGCCGCGCGATGTCTCGCGCAGAGAGTTGCTCACGTCAACGCGCGAAGTAGAAAGCGCCGGTGCGATTCCGAACAGCACGCCCACAAGCAGACAAATTACCAGAGTAAAAACCAGAGCTGTGCCGTTGAGCTGGATCGTCTCCGGATTGGGAAGGCTGGAGAGATTTGCTGCCAGCAGCACGCGCAGAGCGGCAAATGCCATGAACAAACCAGCGATTCCACCCAAGAGGGAGAGCAACACGCTCTCCGTCAGCAACTGGCGGAAAACACGGCTTCGCTGCGCGCCGACCGCAGTGCGGATTGACATCTCAAGCCGCCGCGAGCTGCCACGGGCCAGAAGAAGGTTGGCCACATTGGAACAAGCGATGAGCAGAACGAAGCCGACACAACCCATGAGCAGAAGCAGCGGCTCACGCAGCCCGCCAGTATTGAAATCCTGGTAGCTCTGCAGAGCGACTCCAAACCCTGCATCCCCGTTTGGATCGTCATGATGCAAGCGGGTCGCGATGGCATCCACGGCGCTCTGCGCCTGTTTCAGCGAGCTGTCCTGTGCAAGCCGTGCGAAGGGCAACAGCCAGTGGATTGTTCGCGCTGTGGCCCGGGCATCGTGGGCATCGAGTTGCAGCGGCGTCCAGAAGCTCTCGCCCGGTCCAAAAATCTGGACCTTGGGTGGCAAGACCCCGATCACCGTGTACGGAGCGCCATCCAAAGTAATCTTTGAGCCGAGAATGTTGGGATCGGCGTGAAAATTCTTTTTCCAGAAGCTATCGCTGAGAAGAAGAAACTGTCCGGCGCCGGGGCGGTCTTCTTCTGCCGTGAAGGGGCGACCAAGGGCCGGTGAGATACCCAGCACAGAAAAGATTTCTGACGAAACCCTGAAACCAGAAACCCTCTCGGCTTGTTCTCCAGTCCCAAAGGTATGGATATCACCCACAACCGCCGCCATTTGCGAAACCGGGCTGGATTGGCGCTTCCATTCCAGGTAATCCGGAGTGGAGAAGACATTCGATGTCCCATTCGGCTGCTGCTGCAATACGACCATGACTCGGGCTGGATCAGTGAATGCCGGCTGGTGTAGCAGTATTCCATTGATGACGCTAAACATGGCCGTGTTTGCACCAATGCCCAGAGCCAGGGTAATTACCGCCAGCGCTGCGAAGCCCGGGGCTTTACGCAACATGCGCAGCGCATAGCGAATGTCCTGCCAGAGCTGCTCCATCCACTGGCCGGCGCGCACGGAACGCACCTCTTCTCTCACCTGCTCTACTCCGCCCATCTCCAGCGTGGCCTGCCGATGCGCGGTAGCCGGGTCCATGCCTTCCGCAATGTTCTGATCAGTGAGAAGCTCGCGATGGGACTGGATTTCAGCTTCCAGATCTCCATCCACGTCGGCGCGGCGAAAAAGATTGCGAAAGGAAGAAGAAAGACGGCTCATAACAAATCAAACTCCGGTTTAAGTGGCACGCAAAGCACGGGTAATGGCCAGCGAGATGCGCTCCCAGTTCTCGGTTTCAGCCTGCAACTGCTTTCGTCCTGCGGCGGTCAACTCATAAAACTTGGCCCGGCGGCGGTTTTCTGAATCTTTCCACTCCGAGGTCAGCCAGCCTTGCTCTTCCAGGCGATGCAGCGCCGTGTACAGCGAGCCTGGGCGCACATCAAAAGTGCCGCGCGTAATCTGGTTGATGCGCCGGGAGATGCCCAGCCCATGGTTCGATCCCGTGCGCAATGCGTTCAGGATCAGCATGTCCAGCGTGCCCTGCAATAATTCAATTCGGCTCATAATTGGCTTCTTGTATCGACTGTCGATAATAAGAAACGTTAGCGACAAACCTGCATGAATGTCAAATAGGAATGTTGTGGCAATCGTGTAAAGTTGGTATATGAACATTGCGCTTCATGATTAACCGTGTTAACACGACCGCACAGGCAGTGCGAAGCGCGATACGGTGGCATTGCGCGCATTTTGGCCAGTCCAAAATACTAGCGAAGCCAGAGCGCTGATGAAAAAATTACGCTACGTCAGCTCCGCGTGGAGATATACTCGAGACGAAATGAATGCCAGATAAAAACCGGGACGCTCCCAAATCCCTCCTCTCCTGGCTCATCGCCACTTTCTTTGGCGTAGGACATCTGCAACCTGGCTCAGGCACATGGGCTGCGGCCATTACGGTTTTGCTCTGGTGGGTGGCAAGCCGGTGGATTCCCGTTGCGTGGCTCCTGCCAATCGCGGTGATCGTTTCCGCTGCAATTACCCTGCTTGGCATTCCGCCTTCCACTGTGGTGGCACGGGAAAGCGGGCAGGAAGACCCCGGCTTTGTTGTGATCGATGAAGTTGCCGGGCAGATGATTGCATTGATTGGTGTTCCGGTGCATTGGAAATACCTTCTTGCGGGTTTTATACTCTTTCGTAGCTTTGATATTACGAAGCCGTTTCCTCTGCGCCGTCTGGAAAGATTGCCGGGAGGAACCGGCATCATGCTGGACGATGTGGGGGCGGGGCTGTACGCGCTTGTCCTGCTTCAATTGTGGCTGCATTTTATAGCGCGTTAGGCCACGAATTTCATGGGTATTGGAGAGAGTTTGCTGGGCAAGAAAAATGTTGATGGCAATCCTCATATTGATGCCATCGATCCGCCGGCGTCATTGCCGGGCGGCGAAGTCAGGATTGTAGGCCGTGCGCTCAAGCCTCCGCAACTGGCGCGACCGGAGGTGAACTTCAACAGCGTGCGCGGCTCCATCATAGTAAGTTCAGAAGATTTTTTGATTGCCCGGGTGCCGTTCGGCGCGGATTCCGGGAACGTCGACGTCACAGTCCAGAGCAATGGACACCGAAGCAACGCTCGCGAGCTCAAGATCGCCAAACTTCTTGTAGAGAGCCTGCATCCCGTGGCCAACCCGGCCATCGACCATGACGGCAATATCTATGTGACTTTTTCCGGCGGCCGCGGGCAGAAGGTGCCGGTGGCAATCTATAAGATCGATACGAACGAAAACGTCAAGCCGTTTCTCTCGGATCTGATGAACGCCACGGGAATGGCTTTTGACCAGCAAGGCCATCTTTATGTGTCCTCTCGTTATGACGGAACGGTTTACCGCGTTGCGCCCAACGGGACCATGACGATGTATGCCGAAGGCTTGGGCGTGGCCACGGGAATTGCATTTGATCGTGAAGGCAGTTTGTACGTAGGCGACCGCAGCGGCACTATCTGGCGTATTGCGCCGGACAGGCAGATGTTTGTCTTTGCCACGCTGGAGCCGAGCGTAGCGGCCTATCATCTTGCGTTCTCGCCTGATGGCACTTTGTATGTTACCGGCCCCACCACTTCCAGCTTTGATGCTGTGCACAGCGTAGATCCGCACGGCACTGTCTCTGTTTTCTATCGCGGGCTGGGACGCCCGCAAGGACTGGCCTTTGACAGGCAGGGCAATCTTTATGTGGCAGCATCCCTTGCAGGCAAGCGCGGCATCGTCAAAATTACGCCAGAGAAAAACGCCAGCCTGGTGGTGGCAGGACACGATCTGGTTGGCCTGGCTTTCACGCATACTGGTGGATTGGTACTGGTGACAAAGAATGCAGTTTTCAATCTCACCTGGGGCGTGCAGGGCATGTCCCTCATTTAAACTGCTCAAGTGAACGCTGAGATCATCGCCATTGGCTCGGAGCTGCTGACTCCGCATCGCATGGACACGAACTCGCTTTTTCTTACCGCCAAGCTCAATGAACTGGGCGTGGAGGTCAGCTTCAAGACAGTTGTGGGCGATCGCCGCGCTGATCTTGTGAGCGCTGCGCGCATTGCGCTGGCACGCGCCGATGTTGTGATCTTTATGGGCGGCTTGGGCCCGACCGAAGATGACCTGACGCGCGAATGCGTAGCTGAGACTCTTGGCCGTAAACTGCAACGCCATGCGCGGATTGTGGAGGACCTGCGCGCCCGCTTTGCTTCCCGCGGCTGGAAGATGTCTGAAAACAATGAGCGCCAGGCAGACGTGATCACCGGGGCGGATGTTTTGGATAACAAGCGCGGCTCTGCGCCGGGCCAATTTATCCACATCAACGACGAGAACGGGAATGCCATCATTATCCTGCTGCCTGGACCACCGCATGAGCTTAAGGCGATGTTTGAAGAGCAATGTCTGCCCAGGCTGCAAGCGCTGCTTCCGCGACAATCTATAGCTACGCGCGAATTGAAGGTCGCAATGATCGGCGAGTCTATGGCGGATAAACGCGCTGCGCCGATTTACAAAGCTCATCCGCTGGTTGAAACCACCATTCTGGCCGGCTCGCCCGGCGAGGTGCAGTTCCATCTGCGCGCGCGCGCCGATTCACTGGAGGATGCGCAGAAGCGTGTGGATGAGCTGGCCACAGCGCTTGATGATGAATTTGACGACGCAGTTTTTGCCTCCAACGGCGAGAGCATGGAGCAGATTGTCGGCTATTACCTGGGCATGCGCTCCGCCACGCTGGCCACGGCGGAATCTTGTACTGGCGGAATGCTGGCCGAGCGCATCACCTCAGTGCCGGGGAGCTCGCGCTATTTTCTGGGCGGGGCAGTGGTGTATGACAATTCTCTCAAGTCAGAGTTGGCGGGCGTGCCTGCGCTCTTGATCGCCGAGCACGGCGCGGTCAGCAGCCAGGTTGCAGCGGCATTGGCAGAAGGCATTCGCACCCGATGCAAGGCGACATTTGGCATCGGCATCACCGGCATCGCTGGCCCCGGCGGCGGATCAGAAGAAAAACCGGTGGGGCTGGTCTTTCACGCTCTTGCCGATGGCAAGAACACTGAGGTTGTGGAAAGAAAATTTCCCGGCGACCGCGACCGCATCCGTCAATGGGCCACGCAGCAGGCGCTGGACATGGTTCGGCGCAAATTGATGGGGTGAAGGCAGTACTTAGTTTTTGGTATTTAGTATTTGGTATTTAGTATTTGGCAGAGCATCGTGGAATAGCCGATCCTTATAGGCAACCCGAAATAAATTTGTGCGTTGTGGGATAGGCAATTTTACGGCTATGCAGTACAGATGCGCCTAAAACACAAAGCTAACTACTAAGAACTAAATACTAACTACTGAGAAAGACCATGCGCATCTTCATCGCACTCGACATTCCGGCAGATATCCGCAAGCGCATGAGTGAGTATATGGAGCGTGCCCGCTCGTTCGCGCCGGATGCTCGCTGGGTCCGCGTGGAAGGCCTGCATGTAACGCTCAAATTTGTAGGCGAAGCTAGCGATGCGCTGGTGCAGCAGATCAAGAGCGCACTCGCTGCCATCAAAGCTACTCCGTTTGAAGTGAAATTTGAAAGTGTTGGCTTCTTCCCCAACCCAAAAGCTGCGCGAGTGTTCTGGATCGGCGTTGATGGCGGAGAGCCGTTGACGCAGCTTGCCGCAGCGGTTGATGCCGCGCTGGAAAAGCTTGGGATCGAGCGCGAAGAGAAGGCTTACCATCCCCATCTAACCTTAGCGCGGGCGAGTTCGCATCCACTGCGCGAATTGCAGCCGCTGCTGAATGGGCGTTCACCACAGTTCGGTACAATGACTGCTCGGGAGTTCTTTCTGTACCAAAGCCAGCTACAGCGCGGTGGATCAAAATACACCAAGCTGGAGCCGTTCAGGCTGGAGTAATGCACCGCTACCGATGACTATCCATTACATCATCGTCGCCGTCGTTGCATATCTGCTTGGATCAATTCCATTCGGCTATCTGCTGGTGCGGATTTTTCGGGGGCAAGATATACGACAATCCGGCAGCGGCAACATTGGCGCAACCAATGTTGCACGTTCCGGCGCCAAAGGGTTGGGCATAGCGACGCTGGTGCTGGATGCACTGAAGGGCGCTGCGGCCGTAGGTCTGGCAAGCTGGTTTGCTGCGTCAAAATATAACGACTGTGGCGGCTTCGTCGCATTTCATTGTGTCAATACGTTGCCCTTCATGTCCATGGCTGCGCTCTTTGCTGTTCTTGGCCACATGTTTCCTGTCTGGCTCAAATTTAAAGGCGGTAAAGGCGTAGCAACTGCGCTGGGAGTGTTCTGCGTTCTGTTTCCCAAAGCTATCCTGGTTTCATTGGCCATCTTCATTCTGGTGGTAGCAGTCACGCGCTATGTCTCGCTGGGATCGATTCTTGCGGCAATTGCTTTTCCCATCGCCGCTTACTTCCTGCAAGCGACTGATGCTGTA
>Ga0070741_10011810_pt1 | contig 15989 bp, 14 predicted proteins | sample Coa_R1_4_FD_66440 | JGI IMG/M metagenome (GOLD analysis project Ga0070741, IMG submission 66440) | Surface soil microbial communities from Centralia Pennsylvania, which are recovering from an underground coalmine fire - Coalmine... | ecosystem: Environmental > Terrestrial > Soil > Unclassified ...
CTCCTCCGCAGTTGCCCACACATGAGTGGATCGACGCAGTCACACCGGACAATCCTGCATTTCTCCAACGCCACGATGGACACGAATCGCTCGCGAACGCCTTAGCGATGAAGGCGGCGGGAGTGACTGCAGCAACGAAGGCTCCTGCCGGCGGCGAGATCGTGCGCGATGCCCAGGGGAATCCGACCGGCATCTTCAAGGACGCGGCGCAGAGCTTGATCTACAAAGTCGTTCCCGAACCGGGACAAGCGGCGCGCATCAAGGCAGCCAAGCGTGCGCTCGATTACGCAGCGTCGTTCGGCGTGACCAGCGTGCAGGATATGGCGGTTGATTACGCTGACATCGCCGCCTACTCCGTGCTCGCCGAGCGCGGAGAGCTTACCTCGCGCATCTACGCTGCTCCGCTTGAAACCCATTGGAAGGACCAGGCGAAGATCGGAATTCGCCATGCGTTTGGATCTGACTTCCTGCGCATCGGTGCGGTAAAAGGCTTTGCCGATGGCTCACTCGGCTCGACGACGGCTTACTTCTTTGAGCCTTACGTCGATGCGCCCAACACACGCGGTCTGCTCTCGGACGAAATGCAGCCGGTGAGTGCCATGCGCGAGCGTCTGACTGGAGCTGACAAAGCGGGACTCCAGATCTGCGTTCACGCGATCGGCGATCAAGCCATCTCGATTGTGCTCGATATCTATCAGGACATTGAGAAGGCGAACGGCGAGCGCGATCGCCGCTGGCGAATCGAACACGCGCAGCATATTGCGCCAAAAGACTTCCAGCGCTTCGCAAATCTGCACGTGATTGCCTCCATGCAGCCGTATCACGCTATCGACGATGGCCAGTGGGCGGAGCGGCGCATCGGCCCAATTCGGGCGAAAACTACATACGCATTTCGCACGTTGCTCGATGCTGGCGTTCACCTTGCGTTTGGCACCGACTGGACGGTTGCTCCGCTGAATCCGATGCTCGGCTTGTATGCCGCGGTCACGCGCGCAACCCTCGACGGCAAGCATCCGAATGGCTGGATTCCAGAGCAAAAGATCTCGATCCAAGAAGCCATCGAGGCTTACACGCTCGGATCTGCCTATGCAGAATTCCAGGAGAAGGACAAGGGTTCGATCACGCCGGGCAAGCTCGCCGACCTCGTATTGGTCAGCGATAACCTGCTGAGAATCGATCCGCGCGCGCTACGCGACGCCAAAGTAGAAATGACGATGGTTGGGGGTAAAGTCGTTTACGGCGGCCCAGCAGAGTAATTCACCACGGAGCCACAGAGACGCGGAGGTTTCTTTGTCTTTTTGTCATTCCGAACCGGCTGCATTTGCCGGTGAAGAATCGCTGTCACTAGCGCCCTAAGGGTTCTCGAATCAATTTCCCGGGGGCAGCTGGTTGCGAGCAAGCCGGATTCGCACATCTGGCTTCTAGTAAAGTGGGTGGAAGTCTATAGCGATTCCTCACCGCTAAAAACCGCGGTTCGGATGACACTTCTGAAACTCTTCTCGGTGCCTCCGTGGTGAAAACACTACCTGCGACTCTCCTTCGAACCGCGCTCCAGCAACCGCTTCGTCATCAGCACTAACCCGACGATCTGGGTCCACTCGGAAACGATGTTGCCCACCACTTGGCCCCATTTCGAATTGGCATTCATCGCGCGGAACAGCATAATCCACGCGATGCCTGTGACCAGGAGAAAGATCGTGAGCGAATGATCATCGAGGAAGCACAGTACGCGGTTGGCCGGTTCCTGTTTGGGAGTGCGGCTCTCTGCCGAGCCTTTCTCGTACATATACTTCGTCGCCAGCACGGTTACTAGCACCCCGGACCAGTCGGCTATAGCGTTGCCGAAGAACGACCCCCAGTGTGTGCTCGGGTCGGCGTAGATGTACAGAATCGTCCAAAGAATGAGGATGATGGTAGTTGCCACACTAAGAGAATGGCGGTGCAGAAATCCCGCGCGATGATGATGTTTCTCTAAACCCGCTGTTTTGAATCGTTTGTCGGAGGTGTTCATCTAATTTCCAGGCTTCAAATTGAGGTTAAAGCATTGTTATACTGAAGCTGCACCGAGGAGAAACGAATGGCGACAACAACTACCCCGAACATCGAAAGCACCCCCAAGACTGCACCGGTTATTCTCACGCCCAACGCTGTGGCCAAGGTGAAGGAGATCATGGCGCAGCAGGATCCCATGCCTGCCGGATTGCGTATCGGCGTCGTTGGCGGAGGCTGCTCAGGTTTTAGCTATTCTATGAATTTTGAGAATGCTCCGGGCATGATGGACAAGGTGCTTAACTTCGATGACCTGAAGGTCTTCGTGGACGCCACCTCACTCATGTATCTGAACGGTTGCACGGTCGATTATCTGGAGACTCTGGAAGCTGCGGGCTTCAAATTCGAGAATCCGAACGTAAAGAGCACCTGCGGTTGCGGTTCATCGTTCAACGTGTAGCCACTCTCCTCCGAAACGTCAAAAGCCTCGCGCGCGCGAGGCTTTTGTTTTGTACCGCGACTTCTTAACGTGGCGAGCTCGGATTGCTGGTTCCCGTTCCCGGATTTGTCGTCGAACCGGGGCTCGTCGTTGGGGACATCGGGTTGCTGCCGGGCTGCCCGAACCCCGGCGGATTCATTCCAGGCATAAGCGCCCCCGGGGCTCCTATGGTTCCCGGCACTCCCGTCGCCGCTCCTGCTCCTGCACCTCCGCGCAACGTGGGATCCATGGTTGGGTCATAGACGAACTGCCATTCGTTGTAATGATTTTTCTGCTGGAACTCCTTCATCGATTCCTTTTGCGAAGGGATCGATACGCCGACGATTGCTCCCCCGCCGAAAGTCTTGCCTGTCAGTTGATCCGTGGAAAGCGGATTTCCTGCTGTGCCACTTGGGCTCTTGGAAGAACCTCCGGGCGAAGTAGCTGTGCCTGAAGAGGTGCTCTGTCCTGAGGCGGTTTGGCTGCTCGCAGATGTGCTCGACGAGGACGAACTCGAATTGTCGCTCGATGGGCCCATCCCGGTGCCGATCGTCGATGGAGCCAAGCCTGGTCCGGACGGACTCATCCCGCCGGTAGTTGTGATCTTCTGCCCAAAGAAGCCTGTCGGCGGTCTTGCCTGGCCAAACTGAATCGGCTTCCAGTCATCCTTTCCCGTAATGGGATCGAGGTACTTGCGGCGCAGGAAACGAATGTTGTTGGTGTTTTCGAGCTGGTCGAGATCCGAAGGGTAGCGTCCGAACTTCTTATAGAACCGGCGGATGGCTAGAGCATACTGCTCGCCGCGACGAATCAGCTCGGCTTCCTTCTGTCGCTGGATTGCCTTTGCTGCACGTGGCGCCGCTGCACCGAGTGCGATTACCAGTAAGGTCAGCGCGAACAGAATGGCCAGCAACACGTAGCCATCCTGTCTGCCCGATTGCCGCCTTAAATGCCTTCTGCGCATTGTTCAGCCCTGCGTCAACGGAATGGTCTGACGGTTGTTGTTGAGGACATCCTCAATCTCCACCTGATTACTCTGGATGCGCAGGATCTTGTACCTGCGATTCACGATGTCTCCCTCGCGACCGATGAACACCGCATCCCCGTTTGCGAGAAAAATACTCTTCGGCTCGCCCGGCTTATTAGCAAAGCCAAAAAACTTCAGCGGAATCGGCGGCGGGGGAGGGGGAGGCGGCGGGCCAATCGGAGCCTGATTCGGCACGACCGGCTGAATCGGGTGCGGCATCGGCGGAGGCGTCGCCTGAGCCTCAAAGATGTTCCGACCGCTGCCTTTGTACTCTGCACCCTCGCTGTTCTTCAGCAGGTCCGTACGCAACGTGGGGTCCAGCGGCGCTGACGATTTCGCTCTGGCCGCTCCACGCAGATTCGCTGCTTCCGGCTGCGCCGGTACCGCATTGGGAACAGAAGCCGCAACGCTCGGAGTCGGAGAGCCATAAGAAAAGAACATGCGCACAAGAAACACCACGGCAATCGCCATGAGCGCAAGCATGGCGTAGAGCTCTTTCTTGTTTTCCGCTCCAACCTTCATCTGGATCAAATGCGCAAGTAGGTGTCGAGCTTCATGTCGAGCCGTACTTCACCATTACTCGACCCCCTTTCGGACCTTTCTCCCGTCAATCCAACACTGTCAATGATGAAGAACATCTTGTCGCGCTCGACAGCATTCATGAATTTCACGATGTTTACATACGGTCCGGCAAGCCCGGCGTGGATCTCTAAGTCTTCAATGTTGTTGATCTGCCCAGGATCGGTTTTGTAGCTCACCGAAGTGATGCGTATGTGGTTCGCATTAGCCAGCTTTCCCAATTCGGCAACCACGTCAGAGTAACGGCTGGGCAAACGGTTCTGCAGAAAACGGGTATCGTCCTTCTGTGCCTGCTCCAGCTTCTGATCGATGCCTCGCAGCGGGACAGTCGTGCGGCTAAGTTGACGATATTCTTCTTCGGCCTGCTGCTGTACCTGAGCAGGTTGAGCGGCCGCTCCACGCAGCGGCAGCAGCAGATAGATCACTGCAGCGGCATCAATACAGGCGAGAACCGCAAGCGCAGTGATGATGCGTTTTCTCGACCGGGAGAGATCTGCCATCACTCTCCTCCCTCGATTGCCTGGTGCGGCAGGTATGACGTGACGATGTCTGACCTCACGGCGGCGCTGCCTTCTCCCGGTTTGCCGTGTGTCTCCGAACTTAACTGGGGAGATCGGAAATGCGGCGACTTCTCCATGTTTCTCAGAAGCTCAACAGCAGTATCGCGGGTTTCGCCTTCTACCTGGACCTTCAAGGTGAACCGATTTCGCTGGTCCACCACGGGAGCAATGGAGGTCACGCGCAGACCGGCGGGCATAACCTTTTCCATGTCCTCCATCAACTTCGTCCAGGAAAACGATTTTCTCAAAATGGCGTTGTTCAGGAATTGCGATTCATCGCGCGTGCCCCTGTTCTCCGGACGTGCAAGCACCTGTTGCGCCAGCGTCGATTCTTTCTTGAGCTCTGCCAGTTTTGCCTGCGCTTGACGCGCGCTCTCCCATTCGCGCTGCGAATTCTGATAGTGACGGACGGAGATAAACACCATGAAAGCGGTGAACAGCGCGGCAAGTGCGAGTGCCGTTCCCCAGTGGCGATAGAACTGTCCCTCATCCTCGTAAGGACGGGAAGCCAGATTAACGGCGATCTTCATGAGCGGGTCAGTACTCCGGCGATTCCGGCGAGCGCCGATTTGGGAATTCCGTCTCCGGAAAGGCTCTCGCCTACGTCGATTCCGGAATCGAGACCTTCCGGCCGCATACCCGTCTGCTCGTGCAACGCCTGGGCGAGATCTTCACTCGGGAAAGATGAAATTAGGAATATATGTTCGATCCTGGCGGAATAGTTGTCCTCAAAGAAGACGATAGAAGGATAGACTTCGTTCGCAATGTCAGTCCCGCTTCGGCTCGGTGGTACATCCAGGGTGCGATAGAAGATGATCTCGTTTCTCTGGGCAATAGCGATGGAAATGTAGTTTGCATCCAGCTTCACCAGCAAGGTTGGCCGCTCCGCCTCGATCGAACTGAGCGCCGCCAGTGTGGAAGGCAGTACGATGCCGGGTTCGTAGCCTGCGCCGCGAATCGCCGATTCGTATTCATTCAATACTTCGCGCGGACAAATTGCCGCCAGCACCTTTACCGCCGCCTCCTTCCGATAACTTTGAAAGGACAGAGCCGCGTGATCGGCGTCGAATGGAACCGATTTCCGTAAACGGAACCGGATAATCGGTTCGGCTTCCGCCGCTTTCTCGGGAAGGGAATCGAAGTCGAGCAGAAGAACGCGAATCGCTGCGTCGGGCAGCACCGCAACCACGTCGCGCTTGCGGCCCCCAACCGCCGATAAGGCACTTTCGATTGTCTGGCTGAGCGTAGCTGGATCGGCAATGTTTCCCGGAGTAAGGGAAGGCCGTACAAGATCTCGCTCCAGCTTTCGCCAAGTGTGTACATCGAGACGGCTGCCGTCGGATTTGGCGCGCGCGGCAATTACGCCTTGCGCCGTAATCTCGCACGCGAGCCTCGGTTTGGCAATGCGATTACGCGCCATGCTACCTCGATGTCTCGATGAACGTGACTTTGTTGATCTCTTTCAGCGTGGTGGTTCCCGATCGAACCTTTGCCAACGCCGACTCGCGCAAGAAGCGCATGCCCTCTTCGCGCGCCGCTTTCCGCACCTCCGAAGTTGGTTTTTTCTCCAGAATCAGTTCGCGGATGCGATCGGTGAGATCCAGCAGTTCGTGAATCGCCGTACGTCCCCTGTAGCCGGTCCCGGCACACTCAATGCAACCCTCGCCTTCGTAGAAGGTGAAATCGCGCCACTCGGGAGTATCCATGCCGCTTGCCTCGAGTTGCTCGGGAGTGTAGTGGACAGGCTTCTTACAGGAATCACAGATTACGCGTACCAGACGCTGCGCCAGGATGCAATTCAATGCCGAGACGAAGTTGTACGCCTCCACGCCCATGTTGAGGAAGCGCCCAATTACATCGACCACGTTGTTGGCGTGGACGGTGGTGAACACCAAGTGACCCGTAAGCGCAGATTGAATCGCTATTTGCGCCGTCTCGGTGTCGCGAATTTCGCCAACCAGAATCTTGTCAGGATCGTGGCGCAGAATCGATCGCAAGCCGCGCGCGAAGGTCAATCCCTTCTTCTCGTTTACGGGAATCTGCGTGATGCCGCGAATCTGGTACTCGACCGGATCTTCAATCGTGATGATCTTGTCCTCTTCGCTCTTAATCTCGTTCAACGCGGCGTAGAGTGTAGTCGTTTTCCCCGAACCCGTCGGACCAGTGACCAGCACCATCCCGTAAGGCTCTTTTATGTACCGGCGAAAGTGCCGCAAGTCCTCTTCATCGAACCCGACAACATCCAAAGTCAGCTGGCGAAATTTCTCGCTCATCGATTCTTTGTCGAGCACGCGAAGCACGCCGTTTTCGCCATGCACAGTGGGCATGATCGAAACACGGAAATCGATTAGCCTGCCTTTGTACTTGACGCGGAAGCGGCCGTCCTGCGGCACGCGACGCTCGGCGATGTCCAGTTCGCTCATGACCTTAATGCGAGAAACAATGGTCGAATGATGTTCCTTTGAGATCGGCGGCATCGCCTGCTGGAGCACGCCGTCGATCCGGTACTTCACCGCGACGGAATCGTCCATTGTTTCGATGTGAATATCGCTGGCGCGCCGTTCCAACGCGGTAAAGATCATCGTGTCCACCAGCCGGATAATCGGGCTGATATCCTCCTCTGAGGTCAGCCGCTCGATGGAGATGGTTTCGTCGCCGGCCTCATCTTCGCGAACAACATCAAAGGTGAAACCTTCAGTCGCCTCCTCCAGCACACGCTGCGACTGCTCGGTCTTCTTCAGGATCTCGTCGATCTGCTCCATCGTGGCAACTTTCGTATGCACACGTTTGTTCAGCAGCAGGCCGATCTCATCGATCATCATCAGCCGGCTGGGATCGGAGATCGCGATCGTGAGTTCATCGCCTTGTTCTTCCAGGGGAACGAAGTTATAGCGGAACATCAGATCGACAGGCACGGTGCGGAAGAGTTCGTGCTGGATGTGATAGTTCTTCAAATCCACGAACTCGCGGCGGTAGCGCTTCGCCAGATCGCGCGCGCGCGCTTCCGAACCGCTATCTGCGGCTCCGCCCACGAAAATTACAGAATCTGCCATTTCAAAAGTCCTTATCCGCCTGCAACTGCGCCCAACTGGAAGATGGGCAGGTAAAGCGCGATCAGGACAATCGCAACTATGATGCCCATTACGATCAGAATCGCCGGCTCAATCAACGACAACGCAGCTCCCAACGCCGTTTGCACGTCTTCCTCCAGGAACTCGGCAACCGAGGTCAACATCGCCGGCAGAGCTCCTGTCGATTCACCCACTTCGACCATCTCGAATGCCAATTCGGGAAATACTCCACTCTCCTCCATGCTGCGTGAGAGGGGACGTCCCTCGCGAACTTTGTGTACAGAGTCGAGTACCGCCTTTGAAACCAGGCGGCTCTCCATCGAATGACCGGCAGTGTCCAGCGCCTGCACGAGTGGTAAGCCACCGCTCAAAAGAGTTGACATCGTGCGCGAAAACAACGCCACCTGATACTTGAGCCAGATATCTCCGCCAAGAGGCATCGCGAGTCGCAAACGGTCGAATGCCAGCGCGCCGGCATCGGTCTTGCTCCAGCGCCACAATAAAACAATAGCCAGCGCTACCGCCGGAATCGCGAACAGGATCCAGCGTTTGACGAAGTCACCTACTCCAAGCACGAAGACCGTCAAAGCCGGAAGCTGCCCATTGCCAATTTGGGAATAGAGGGTTTGAAACTGCGGCACCACGTAGCTGAGCAGGAAAGTAAACATCAGCGTGACCATAGTCACCAGCAGCGCAGGATAGATGAGGGATGCGATCAGTTTTTTGCGGAAGGTCAACGCGATTCGCTGGAAGGCAATGTAGCGTCCCAACACCTCTTCCAGATTGCCGCTTTTTTCTCCTGCTAATAACGTGGTGGTGTAGACACCCGAAATCGCCCCCGGAGCAGCGTGACGAAAGGCGTCCGACAGCAGCTCACCTGTCCGCACCCTCTGCCGCACATTCTCGATAATCGATTTCAGATGGCGATTTTTCTGTCGTTTGCTGAGAAGGTCCAGTCCCTGAAGAATCGGCAAGCCTGCTCGAATCAGTGTCAGGAATTGTGAGTTGAAGATAACGAACTGCTCGAGCTTTACTTTTTTCTGCCGTCTCGGCGCGGCGCCGCCCAGCAACCCTCGTGTTTTGATGGACGTAACCAGCAGGCCTTGCTGAGCGAAGCGATCGCGCACCTCGCCCACAGAAGCCCCATGCTCCACGTGTTCGGAGAGGTGTCCACGCTCGTCTGCCGTCTGAACCAGGTATTCCGCCATGCCGGTTAATGAAAGTCTAACATTCGGAAATCACGCATACAGACACGTTCCCGAACGTAGTAACGCGGGTATCAAAGAGGTGAACGCAACAGAGAGACGAACTTGCAGGAGAAGCAAACGTTACTACAGATTGCTCAAGTAACCCGATTCTTGAGCCACTTGGATCGAGGGAAGAAGGCTACCAATCCCAAGCTATTCATCACGCGCAACGATTCTGCTCGCGGTTTGAATTCTAACCGTTCAAAAGAGAACCCTGCAGGCCCAGCGGGCCGAAAGAAGTGCAGCCCAGTGGCGTCAGCCCTGGGCAGGGAAGAACTCCCGATACAGAGCCCTGAAAGGGCGGTATCTCGTCCAGACTAATCACGGAATCGCACCGATCGATGTCGCCCTTACAGGGCTCGTCTTCTCTGCATGCTTACCCTAGGGCTTACGCCACTGGGCTGCACTTCTTTCGGCCCGTTGGGCCTGCAAGTCGCGCTCAGTTCTCGTTGTACAATCTCGCTTCTCCATGAACAAGAAGCTTCGCGCGATTCTGTTCCTCGTTCTCCTCTTTCCTTCTTTACACGCCCTCGAGCGCCAGGATGCGAGCGTCTATCGCGCTCGCCGCTTCGCGCTGTCGAAGAAAACAAATGGCGGAGTCGTCGTGCTATTCGCGCCTGTCGAGCGTCCCGACGAAATATTCGGCTTTCATCAGGACTCAAACTTCTATTACCTGACCGGCTGGACCGAACCCGGTGCCGCACTCCTGATCGCATCCGCTACTGAAGCCAAGAACGACGCGCGCGGCAACGCTCCGGCACGTCCATACACCGAAATTTTGTTTCTGCCGGCGCGCAATCTGCAGGAAGAAAAGTGGCTGGGGCCCAAATTGGGACCGGGCGATCAGGAGGTCACGCGAATCACCGGATTTGACAAAGTCGAGTCTCTCGACAAAATGCACGACGAACTGGCTGCGCTTCCCGAATCGAATCGCGGGCCAATTTATTCCGATCTCGGCGGGTACAACGAGGAATCGGCGTCGGTTGAGCCTCTTGCCTGGTTGCGGCGTGGACAATCGTTTGCGGGATTCGTCGGCTTCCGAGAGGTGAAGCCGCTCATCGGCCAGCTTCGAACGAACAAAGATCAGGGCGAGATCGATCTGATCGTAAAAGCGACGCGCGCCTCGATGGCCGGCCATCTCGCAGCACTAAAGGCGATCCATCCCGGCGTAACCGAGCGCGAGATTCAGGCGCTGATGCAATACGAATATCAGCGGCGGGGTTGCGAGCGTTCCGCCTACGCTCCCATTGTGGGATCAGGATTCAACTCGACTGTCCTGCACTATTCCGAAGACTCCGGCACCATGCGCGCGGGCGATGTCGTCGTAATGGACGTTGCCGGCGAGTACTCGATGTATGCCTCCGACATTACGCGCACTGCTCCAGTGAACAGCCATTTCACGGCGCGCCAGCGTGAGATCTACGACATAGTTCTCGGTGCACAGCAGGCGGCGATGCAGGCATTCAAGGCAGGCGTTTCGCATATCAGCGGCACTGGTTCGGACTCGCTCAACAAAGTCGCGCGCGATTACATCGATTCCCACGGCAAAGATCTGCATGGAGCGCCGTTAGGGAAATATTTCATTCACGGGCTCGGACATTACGTGGGGCTCGACGTGCACGATGCAGGCGACTACTCGATGCCGCTCGACAAGGGATCGGTATTCACCATCGAACCTGGAATCTACGTTCCCGAAGAGAAGATTGGCGTGCGCATCGAAGATATTTATTATGTGGACCAAAATGGGAACCTGGTGCAGATCACGAAAGACCTGCCGCACACAGCCGATGAAGTAGAAGCGGCGATGAAGGCGAGGTAATTGAGCCTTCGTGGAGCCGGCCGCCCTCGGCCGGGTGTTGGGAAATTTCGCGATTTCCTGATTTCGCGATTGCGTGATTTTTGCTTTCAATCGCGAAATCACGAAATCACACAATCATGAAATTGCAACGCAAAACCCGGCCGAGGGCGGCCGGCTCCACGTAACCAGACTTCACGTTTACTAATCCCGGGCCCCCACGTCTAAGCACCAACGCAGGAGACATCGATGGAAACTCTCTGGCAGGACGTTCGTTACGGTATCCGGCAATTGCGCAAAGCGCGTGGGTTCACATTAATCGCCGTGCTCACCCTGGCGCTCGGCATCGGCGCGAATACCGCGATCTTTACCGTGGTAAACACGATCTTCCTGCATCCCCTGCCGGTGCATGATCCCGGTCACCTGATGGGCATCTTCACTACCGACCAGCGCAATCGCGGCGGTCTGAATACTTTTCTGCCCATCTCGCAGCCCAATGCCAAAGACGTGGCCGAGCGCTCGCAGTCGTTCTCCAGCGTGATGATGTTCACCGGCACCGGCGTCAGCATGACCATGGAGGGAAAACCGCAGGCCTTCTTCGCGCAACTGGTCTCCGGCAACTTCTTCGATGTTCTCGGAGTGAAAGCCGCGTTGGGACGAACTTTCCGTCCGGATGAAGATCAGCAGGGCTCCGCCGGAGCTATCGTGCTCACGCATGGAGTGTGGGAACGCTACTTCGCTTCCAATCCGAACGTGATTGGCCAAAACGTTCTGCTGAACGGCCAGGGATTCACGATTGTCGGCGTGATGCCGCGCGGGTTCAAAGGCACCGCCGTGCTCGGCGGCCCGGACCTGTGGGTGCCAATGGCGACCCACGATCAGGTACTCTCCGGCGTGCTGAAGGAGATGTATAACGACCGGCGCTTCCTCAACTTCTTCGCTGTCGGCCGTTTGAAGCCTGGAATTGGATTCGATCAGGCGCGCGCTGAACTAAAGAATGTTGGTTTGCAGCTCGAGCACGACTATCCCACTCCGAACAAAGGACGCAGCTTTACGGTTGTGCCTCTGCTCGAATCGACTCTCAATCCCAACCTGCAAGGTCAGGCAGAGCGGGCTGGGGAATTGATGATGGGCGTGGTTGGGCTGGTGCTGCTGATCGCCTGTGCCAATATCTCCAATTTACTTCTGGCGCGAGCGGCAGGCCGGAAACGGGAAATCTCGATTCGGTTGGCGATCGGTGCGTCACGCGCGCGCATCATTACTCAGCTACTCACAGAATCAATCCTGCTGGCGCTTGCGGGCGGGATCGCGGGCCTTGGCGTGGCTTACATTGCGCGCGACCTGCTCTGGAGCTTCCGTCCTCCGTTCCTGCTGCAAGCCAATAATCTGGAGCTCTCGCTGGACAGCAACGTACTGATCTTTACGCTTCTCATCTCTTTCGCGACCGGCATCGTCTTCGGTCTGCTGCCGGCATTGCAGGCGTCGCGTCCCGATTTGGTCACTGAGTTGAAAGAACGCGCCGGTTCCGACATCTTCTCCGGAGGCCGCTTTGGCATTCGCAGCGCATTTGTCATGCTGCAGTTCGCGCTATCGCTCGTCGCCCTGATTGGAGCCGGGCTCTTCATGGTCAGCCTGCGCAATGCGCAGAAGATCGAGCCCGGATTCGACACGCACAACCTCGGAATGTTGTCCTTCGATCTGGGAGCGCTGAACTACGATCAGCCTCGCATACGGGAATTCCAGCGTCGCGCCGTGGAAACTGTGCAGACGCTCCCCGGCGTCACCTCGGCGACTCTGGCCACCAATGTCCCCCTGTTCGGAGGCACGGCAATTTCGCGCAGCGTCTTCCCGGAAGGGGAAGAGGGCACTTCGACACGCACTGGCATTCTCACGCAAACCGACAACATCGCTCCGGATTATTTCCAGACGCTCGGAATTCCCATTATTCGTGGACGCCAGTTCGACAGCACCGACCGCGAAGACAGTCCCAAAGTTGCCATCATCAACCAGGCCGCCGCCCACCGCTTCTGGCCCAATCAAGATCCAATTGGCAAGCGATTCAAGTTCTTCGGGCTTGACTATTTCGTACAGGTAGTCGGCGTAGCGCGCGATGCCAAATACGGAACGCTGGGTGAAGAGCCGACTCCCTATATGTATCTGCCGCTCGTTCAAACTCCGAGCCCCGCTTTGACGCTCTTTTTCCGTTCGAGCGGCGATCCGCGCATCGTGCTCGCCTCAGTGCGCGAGCGCGTTCAGGCTCTCGATCGCAATCTTCCGCTTACGAACGTATGGCCGATCGGCGAGGTGATTACTCAGGCTCTCTGGGGGGCAAAGTTCGCGGCCGGATTGCTCAGCGTCTTCGCCGCGCTGGCGATGGTACTTGCCGCAATCGGCGTCTATGGCGTAGTTGCATATTCGGTGGGAAAGCGAGTGCGCGAGATCGGCATCCGCATGGCGTTGGGTGCGAAGCGACAGGATATTCTTGCGATGATCGTGCGCCAGAGTTCCGTTTCCTTATTCATTGGCTTGGCCGTGGGACTCATCGCCGCCCTCGGTTTATCCAGAACAATTACAGCGTTGCTTTATGGCGCAAGCTCCGCTTCGCCGATCCCATTTATTCTGCTGCCGCTGATACTCGCGGTGGTTGGACTAATTGCAACGTATATCCCCGCGCGAAGAGCAACGGCAATCAATCCGATTAGTGCTTTGAGGCAGGAGTAGCGAGTCAACGCGGAGCCGACCGCAGGAACGGCGAACACGAAGGTCACAAAGGCTACACAAGAGGTCAGGAGGAGTCATCCTTGTGACCTCTTCTGTTTGCTTCGTGACCTTCGTGTTCGCCGTTCCTGCGGCAACTGCTACACGTTTGAGACCGCCATTTAGCGGTTCACGAACGCAACCGTAATTCCGTCGTACCCCTTATTCCCAACCGTCTGAATCGTCGTCGCAGTCACACGTTTTTCTTTCGCGAGCATCTCGTTCAACTTGCGCACGCCCTGGACATCGGGATCCTTGGTGTCGGCCTGAATCACTGCGCCTTTCCGCACGACATTGTCCACAATGATCAGGCTTCCCTGGCGCGATAGCTTCAGCGACCACTTGAAGTAATCGGGAATGTTGGCTTTGTCGGCGTCGATGAAAATCAGGTCAAACTTGCGCGATTTCTCCTTTGCCAATTTGGGAAGGCTCTCGAGCGCAGGCCCAAGCCGAATCTCTACTGACTTCGATAGCTTAGCGCGAGCGATGTTGGCGCGCGCAACCTCGGCGTGCTTGGGATTGACCTCCAGCGTGATCACGCGTCCGCCTTTTGCCAGCGCGCGGGCGAGCCAGATGGTGCTGTATCCGCCGAGCGTGCCGATTTCGAGGATGCGGCGCGCATTTACCAGCTTTGCCAAGATGTGCAGGAGCTTGCCCTGATTCGGCGTGACCGCAATCGCCGGAAGTTCTGCTTTGGAGCTCGCCTCAAGCGCTGCATCCAAAGCCCGATCGGAAGGTACCACGGTGGAACTGATATAAAGATCGACCGCTGTCCATTGTTCCTGGTTCATGCGATTGATTAAAACAGAACCGTCGCCGGTAAGGCGATGGGTCGGAGCTGGCGAGGCCAGCTCCGAGCTACACGACGACGTATGGATCACTGCAGCCGCTAAAAATGCGGCTGCCCCGCTGCGTATTCTGGCTGTGTAGTTTTCGCTTGACTTTCGCCCCATTTCGCGATAGCACAGAATATGGGAGTCGGACCAACGAGCGCTTCTGCACCAATTTGTGAAGTCGTCGCCAGCGGCGGACCGTGCGGCGGATCGCGTTATTTCTCTCCGTGTTTCTCGTTGTGTTTTATCAATCCTTTCTCCGATGACTCACAACCCATCGGAGGCAGGGTAAGGCTGAGGAAAACTCAGGGTAACCCTGAGGAGAAAGTCAGGGTAACCCTGAGGAAAACGATGGGTAACCCTGTGGAAAATACATGGTTCGGACCTTCAGGACGGCGCACAATCGGTGAGCCCGATTTGAGAATTACTCCTTAATCATCAATGAGTTGCCTATGTATGCAAGTCCAGGAAGGTGAGCAAAGTAGCCCCGGAATAATGCGTTTGCCATTGGATCACGAAGGTACTTTCGAGTTCGGTCTCGGTGATCAGGCGTGCTTCCTTCGCAGCAGAGCGGCCACGAGCGACAGAAGGAAGACGACGGCAATCACAATTTGCGAACTCACGCAGTAGATACACCAGACGCCTAACACCCGCCATTCGATCCAGGTGAGGCGCAGGGCGAAGATCAGAGCAATCAAGGCAAGCAGGACGGTGATGCGTAGATAGCGTCCAGCAAAGGCGATCAGCACTGCGTATCCGACGATGCCGATCAGCGCAACGGGAACTTCGCGCAGCCCGGCGTAAGGACTGGCATTGAAATGCAGGACGGCGTAGGGACTATGGTTCACGATCCCGCAATCCCAACGGTCGTTGATGCTGCACGGCGAAGGCTTTGTGTTGTAGTGCTCGCCCAGAGCCATTCCCGAAATGAAAACTCCGGCGAGGCACAGGATCACGATGAGGATGGTGAGAATTCGTTGCAGAATTTATCCCTTTCTCAGTTTGCGCTTTGTGGGCGTCTTACTCCGTTCAAATCGTTCTCGTTCTTTTTTGGGCAGCTTTTCAAACACTAGTTCATATGAGCGTTGCAGACAATCTCGCAGTTCCGAATGTGTCAATGCATCGCGAGTTTCCAGTCCGACCCAATGGTTCCGCGCGAGATACGGAGCAGGGATGATGTTGGGGTGTTCGGTCAACTCGGCAAATTCTTCGGCAGTGGACTTGAAGGAGATCCAGACTGTGGCCGGTTCGAGCGAGACCACGGCGAACATCTTGCCGCCGACCTTCAGGACAAGGTGGTTGCCCCACTGGATCTGCTCGGTCGCGTGCGGCAGAGAAATGCAGAATTCGCGAACTGAGTCGATGGTCATGAGTGACAGAACCGCAGGCGGTAGCCGGTGGGGCAGCCGCGTCGTGTGCGGCTGCGCTTTACAACATTACCGCCTGAGCTGCCAGCCCGGAGTTGGCCATTTGGCCAACTCCGGTCCACCGCGTAGCACCCAGCAACCGCAACACCGGCGGTTGTCGGGGACCCCGCCTACCCGCGGCGGTTCTGATGACACGTGCGGCGCAGAGCACAAATATGCACGAACACTGCGTTAAACTCGGAGTCCAGATGCGAGTCCTTGGGATCGATTGCGGAACCGAATATAC
>Ga0070741_10011811_pt1 | contig 15989 bp, 14 predicted proteins | sample Coa_R1_4_FD_66440 | JGI IMG/M metagenome (GOLD analysis project Ga0070741, IMG submission 66440) | Surface soil microbial communities from Centralia Pennsylvania, which are recovering from an underground coalmine fire - Coalmine... | ecosystem: Environmental > Terrestrial > Soil > Unclassified ...
CAACAACTCATCCTTTTCCTTAATCACTAAGTGCCTCCGGGTCCTTAGCGACTGCCGCTAAGAAATTCGACCAGGACGGGAGCCAGTGAGGCAAGAGGCTGCTAGAATCTGCCGCCAACCTGTGGCTGCTGCTGCTGCTGCTGCTGTGACATCAACAAGAGGGGAAGCAGGGACGCGATAGGACTCTGCTGCTGGCCGCCAACCTGTGGCTGCTGCTGCTGCTGTGACATCAACAGGAGGGGAAGCAGGGACGCGATAGGACTCTGCTGCTGCACCTGCGGTTGCTGCTGCTGCTGCGATGACAACAGGAGGGGAAGCAGGGACGCGATAGGACTCTGCTGCTGCTGGACTCTGCCGCCAACCTGTGGCTGCTGCTGCTGTGACATCAACAAGAGGGGAAGCAGGGACGCGATAGGACTCTGCTGCTGCACCTGCGGTTGCTGCTGCTGCGATGACAACAGGAGGGGAAGCAGGGACGCGATAGGACTCTGCTGCTGGCCGCCAATCTGTTGCTGCTGTGGTGCCATCAGAGTGGAAAACAGGATGGGAGCCAGAGCGGCGAAAGGACTCTGCTGCTGCTGCCCTCCGAAATACCCTCCACCACCACCAGTGCCGCGCTTGCTAATCTCTCTCGATACGATCTCCTCGATGATGGGATCAAGGCGCTCGCGGATTGCTTCACGTATAGAAGTTGTCGTCATAAAAGTCTCCTTTCAATGTCCATGACAAATGGATGAGATGGGGAAATCCCACATTTCAGGGAAAACAACAGCAGGTTCCTGGTCTCTCAACACGCCCGGACGTAGTGTAATATAGTGGGAAAACCCTCTATTACACATCCATCGTAAAGGTGATTCTGGTATACACCTTTCGAGTGAACACCTTCTTATTTCTGCGTGCTGGCCCCTCATTTTAAATGAGGGCTGTTTTGATCCCTGGGATCTCTTACACCTGTCATTTGTATTCCCTTTTTCAATATACACACAGAGAAAAATAGTATGTATTTGCATATGCCAATCTAGAAATATCCGCGCCTGCGGCACAGGTTTGTGAAAATTTCTTCCCATTTTTCCCTTCGGGAAAAATGGGAAGAAATTTTCACAAACCTGTGCCGCAGGCGCGGTTGGGCTCAATATCTACCAGACGCCTGTATCGGGTAAAGGGGTGGGATTGGGGACGGGGACCGTATGGGGATCTGGTGCCTGCTTGTTATAAGCTGGTGGCTGGAACGCGAAACTGTAGCTGCTTGGGCAATAGGGATGCGCCAGGGGAACAGCTCGCTCGGTCTGCGTATTGTTATTATTGCCGTTATCACCATTATTCCCATTATTATTATTGTCACCGGCAGGATTTGCGTTGGTATCGTGTCCGTGCTTCGAGAATGTTGGGACGGTGCCAGGTAAGAACCAGTCGGTGGTCTGGACGCCGTCGGGATAGGTAACGGTGACTCTCTGGAGGCCGCCCGGATTGGTGAAGTCGCGAATGGGATGGCTCTGCTCGGCAACGAGCATCGAGTCGTGCCAGATGGGTGCTGCACCCTGTACACCGGTTACGTCGATCATTGGCGAGTTATCATCATTGCCCGCCCAGACGCCCATGACGTAGTCGGTAGTGTAGCCAATCGTCCAGTTATCACGGAAATCGTTGGTGGTGCCAGTCTTGGCAGCTGCTGGACGTACCGTTCCTCGATTGCCGTACCAGCAATCCTGCTGAGGGTTCGCGTACAACTGCAGCACGTTGCAATCGAAGAATTCAGGGGTGCGCGATGCATTATCGCTGAGCACATTCGTCATCATATATGCCAGTTGTGGGCTGATGACCTGCTTGCCAGGATTGAGGGGGTGTCCATAGGTCTGTCCCGTGCGGGCGAAGACGACTTTATTGATAGCATAGTATGGCACATGCACGCCTCCATTGGCGAAGGTTCCTATCGCCGAGGTGTGATCGATCAGGTGCACGCCCAGACCGCCAAGCACCAACGAATAGCCTGGCGTTCCGTTATAGCTGCCGATGCCCATATCTTGCGCCGTCTTCATTGCGTTGGGGATGCCTACATGCTGCAATACCTTGACCGCTGGTATGTTCAACGAGTTCTGCAAGGCGCAGCGCAAGGTCATATCTCCATGATATTGATGATCGTAGTTTACGGGCGTAAACGTTGGGGGGTTAGAATCTGGAATTGCCAGCGTGATAGGCTGATCGACGATGGCTTGCGCGGGCGATGCTCCTTGCTCGAAGGCCGTGACATAGACATATGGCTTGAACGAGGAACCTGGCTGGCGATAGCCTTGCGTGGCTACGTCGAATTGCCCATCGATGCTCTTATTGTTATAGTCGATACTGCCGAGCAGCGAAAGAATTGCACCGGTATGATAATCGATCAGCACCTCTGCCGCATTGCTGACATGATGGGTATCGTGCAGTTCGGCGATATGTTGCTGAGCAATCTTCTGGATCTGATCCTGCAAGCCGATATCCAGGGTCGTGTAGACGCGCATATCGGAGAGCGACAACTGGGCACGCTTAAGATGGAAGGTCTGTTCGAGTTGTCCTAGCACGAATTCAACAAAGTGTGGCGCTCGATTCACCAGGCTGGCCGGTCGTTTGAAGAATTTAGGACTCTGCGCCTCCTTTGTTGCATCGATAGCCTGTGAACGACTAATATACCCATTTGCCAGCATGAGGCTCGTGACAATCTGGAAGCGCTGAAATGCTGCTTGTGGATGTTGCAGTGGATCAAACTCATAGGGGGAATTCGGGATACCGGCCAGCATGATCGACTGGGCCAGGTCCATTTGCGCCGAAGCTGGCTTGCCTGGTTGATCTTCCAGGCCGAAATAGACAGTTGCTGCCGCATCGATGCCATAGGCTTGTTCGCCATAGTAGATGCTGTTCAGATACATCTCCATAATATCGTTCTTGTTGTAGTAGTTATTAAGATCAGGGGTCAGCATCACCTCCTGGAGCTTACGCAAGACATTGACATCACTGTTTTCGAGCACCAGTTTTTTTATCAGCTGCTGGGTGATCGTGCTTCCTCCCTCAACCACGCGTCCGTGTGTCAGATCATCTATCGCTGACTGCAAAATGCGTTGGATATCGACGCCGGGATTGGTCCAGAAGTTTTTGTCTTCGGTTGCCACCGTAGCATTGATTAAATCGGTCGTGATATTTTTCAGTGGCACGTATGTATGTATGCCCTGATCGGTCAATTGTGCAATCGGTATGCCCTTACTATCGTAGATCTTCAGGTTGTCTCGCGGCAGCAGATCGCGCAGCGTTTGTATCCTGGGAAGAAACTGAGCGCGCGTATCCGTATAGAAGCGATAGGAGGCATAGGTAGCGACCCCCGTGACAGAGAAAAAGATGGTCACTAGAGAAACAATGCTGCCGATAACCATGAACCAGAAGCGGTTGGCAGCGTGTTGTTTTTCGTAACGATCCTGGCGCAAATGTTTGCGCGAGAAGTGACGCAGCAGCAATTTTCGCTGCCGCTGCCGACGCAGGAGTTGTATTCTATTATAATGAGAAGGTTCTGGCATATGCGTGTCGCGTGCTGCAGTTGTCTCGGCATGTGCAGGACCTTGAGCAGTTAGAGCTGTGTCAGGCTCAGCGGAATGTGGTGCTGAGACGGCATGAGTATCATCTGCCTGCATGGCTGCGAGGCGTTCGGCGCGTTCGTGCTTCTGTTCAAGGTAGCGCAGCGCTCTCTCTTGCCTTGTTGTCATCCCCTGTTCCGCCTCTTGTAGAGAGGGAGAAACAACAACTGCCGCTCTTTTATCCGTATCTTCGTCATCTGCTACCTGCCCTACAGTATTTTCCTTCAAGTTTTCCAGTTCTCCTGGATCTCGATGATCGTTTGACATAGAAATACCTCGTGAGCGTCTGAAGTCCAGATCATTTTCATAATACAAGTATAGCAGGTGTACTAGAAGAGCGAGCGAGCATAAAAGTACGCCCGTTTCAGATGATCTCCTCCCCGCCATGATCTTTCGTTTTTTAAGTTGGTCCTGCGCCTTGACATGCTGGGTTTTTACTAGATTGAATGGTTAAAAATCATGGCGGGGATTCCGCGCGATACACTCTAAATAATAAAACGAGATATAGAGCAAAATGTCTCAACGGTGGATTAAGAGGGATTGGTTTGCTTCTGGGCTTGTGCGGCTTCGATTAATGCAGGCAGCAATTCGTTTGTGATGACGATGATATGATAGAGGCTCTCGATCCAGGGGATATCTTGATCGCGTGCACCACGTACCTGCGCCAGGTGCAGCACTTCCTCATCGAGCAGTGTGCGAAAATAAAGGAAGGCGCGCACGGCATCCGCGAGTGGCACATTCGACTCGCGGGTGATCGAACCATACTCCCTGCCCAGTTGGACAGCTTCCTGACGCAGATCATCGCGGTCGCTACCTTCGCTGAGAGCACGCAGCAGCAGATCGAGAAAGCGCCGTCCCAACAGACGATAACCCTCTCGCGCGGCATCATCGGCGTGCAGATACCAGGATAATGTTTTCAGCGTACCATCGGTGAACGCCAGGCGCACTCGTCCCATCAGACTCTGGACGAGCAAGAGTGCAGCCGGATTTGGTTTTGGTTCTGCCTCCTGACGTAAGCGAGCCTCGATATCTGCTCGGCGGAAGCGGCGATGTCCCCCGCTGGTGCGACGTGAAGGCAGCTCGTTGCGATCTGCCCACAAACGCACCGTCGCCGGGTGCATCCCCAACAACTCAGCCGCCTCACGCAGGCTCAGCCACTCGTCCCCTGTCTGTGACGACACTATGACACCTCCCTGAAGAATTGATTGCCGAGAGAAATTTCCGCATTATAGTTTTTCTGGACGATTTGCTGGACTCGACCAGAAAGCTCAGCTAGAAAGTTCTAATGGGTGTTTAACATGTAGCTTTGATTGTATGGAATTCGTCACGCCACGTCAAGTGGAACATAGAATTTAAAAGATTTTGTAAATCTTCTATGACGAATTTGACGTTGCCTTCCTTTTGAAGCTTTCGAGAAGGCCGCCTGGTATGATACTCCCACATTGCACTTCCTGTTGATTATCGTGTGTTTGCTGCTGTTGCTCTCAGCGGTTGTGTTCTGGCCTCTCGGCTTCCTTCGTGGTGCCAGATCAAAGCGGGAAGGCAAGCGGGTGTCAGGTGGTCGCGGTTCTCGGCTGCTCCATATGCTGGCCGGGATCGTGAGCGGACTGGATATCCTCTTCGTAGCCGGACTCGCATTCCTTCTCGCCAGCAATCCTCAATCGCTCGAATTCTCTGTCCCACCGATGCTGATTGTCCTGCTTACGCTGGCTCTGATCTCCTCTGTCCTGGCCGTGGGAGTTGTCCTGAGTCTTGTGCCAGTGTGGTGGAGACATTTCTGGACTCCTGGGCAGCGCATACATTATACGCTAGTAGTATTGGCCGCGCTGGCTTTCGTTGGCGAGCTGGCCTACTGGAATTTGCTGGGATTCCGATTTTAAAACGCCTTCCATCCATTGTGGCACCAGGATAGCCGCTTTTCTAACACAGCATCTTGGTGGACAAGCCGTTCGGGAGAGCTTGTCCACCAGATGCTGTGTTGATGCTGACTGGGAAAGAAAAGAGATACATAGACAGCTACTATTGGTGTCAGGAATGTAGTCTTTAGCCCTTCCAGGCGCTATTTATCCATGTACCTTGCGATAAGAATCGGCCAGTTCCTGTTTGATTTTTGTGCCTCCTTGATCGAGCCAGCGCTTGATTACGTCGGGCAGGGTGCTCATCGGGTCCTTGCCGGTCACGATGCGCTGGAAGTCGCTGGTAAGCTGCTTTGTGAGTGCGAAGTTCAGCTTGTCCTGGGTGGGAGAGGAGAGGCCCCAGCTTGGGTCCGGAATGGCCTGATCCATCATCTGGCGCGTCATTTGCTGCAAATAGACAGAGTATTGCGGATTGGCCGGATAAAAGTAGACCTGTGGACTACTGGTAACAGCGGTCAATTCGCCAATTTCGTTCATTCCACGAGTAGTGGTTTGCCGCAGGTGATTTTTGTTTAAGGTGCTGTCCCAACCATCGATGCCATAGGCGAGGAATTGTTGCTCGATGCTGAATACCGGTGCTGACAACCAATCGAGCACACGCAGTAGCTCTTTGATGCGGTCTGAGTCTCCAGTGGCATTGGTTGGAATACCGGTCATACCCAGATATCCGACATCGCGGTAGCGCAGGACTTTCCCCTGGTTATTCATCGGAACCATGATATGGATCATGGCGTTGGGGTTAATGGCCGTTGCTCTTGTTTGCTCAGCCGTCATAGCGCCAGGACCATCGAGATAGGAGGCGTAGTTGCCAGCCTCAAAACCTGTTTTTGATTGCTTGTTGTTGGCGATGGGAGAATCGGGATGGTAAGTTCCTGCTGCCCATAAGCGCCGCTCCAGATCGAGTGCCTGCTTGAACTCATCCGTCTCGATGGCATTGGTAAAGCTGCCGTCGCTCTCCACGCGCCAGTTGTTGGGCACACCGTAAATGCTGCGTATATAGCCATTCATGCCGAAGAAGGCCCGACCACCAAAGCCATAGACTTTTTTGCCTGTTATCTTACTGTTGGTCATAGTCACCATCCACTTATAGAACTCATCGGGATTTTGTGGCATGGCGAGACCAAGCTTATCGGCCCATTCCTGATGATACATGAGGACAGTCGGTAGTTCGGTTCGCGAGCGCGGTACCCCATAGATCTTGCCCTGGTAGCTGCTGTTCTGCCAGACCGAGGGAGCAATCAGCGAGAGATTGGGAAACTCTTTTAGCGCATTGCCTGAGAGAAAGGATGTAAGGTCATTAAAGGCCCCCTGCGCCATTGCCTGAGTAAATACGGGGTCAATTACCGCACCAGTATCACCATTATTGAGCATGAGAATAAAGTCTGCCGGTTTGTTGCTGCTGAGTTGTAGTGCTGACTTCGTACTGTAGTCATCGGAAATGACCTGAATAACCTCCCAATCGACGTTCAAGCGCCGGTCTAGTTCCTGCCAGAATTTATTCTGTGCCTTGGGTACCGAAGGCGTAGCAAAATATACCTCGAACGCCTGAACCCTTTTCCCGGTACCTGGTACGTATTTTACTGTCTGGTAAAGCGGGGGTGGTGCCGTGTAAGCAGCAGGAATATGGAGTTCTGCAGGGAAATAAGTCTTGCCAACAGAGGCCGTGACCGTGGCATCAATCTGGCTCTGAGGCAGGGTACCGGTCGTTGGTGCTGCTTTGAGTGGTGTCGTCGAAGTGGGGTTACCACCACACGCGGCTAAGAGGGCACTGCCAACCGTCGCCGATGTCGCGACCTGCATAAAGCGACGGCGGCTCACTACGTCTTTGGATGGGTGGCTGGTTTCTTCATCGATCATTAGAGGCTTCCTTTCTCAAACATTGATAGATCAGAGAGATATTGCCTGGTTGAGTGTCATGTATGATTGGTTTTCAGTTTTGCCTCGGGCTTTTCATGAAAAGAATACAAACGTTTTCTTCGTTTGTCAAGAGTTAATATTGCGAAATATAGAGCAAACAGGTCAATTTTGTGCTCGTAAACAACATGAAACATCCTTGCAGTGTATCCTTTCATACGATTTCGGCTCGAAAATTTATGAAAATGTTTTCTTTTGCAATCACGTTTTCAGGCGCATAAGTCATCCCTAATTTTTTGGAGTGCTCGTTTCAGATGATCACCACCCCGGCTGCGGCGGGCACTCACGAGAAAAAGAACTTCTTTCACCAACTGCCGGAGGCAGTTGGTGAAAGAAGTTCTTTTTCTCGTGTATGAATGTTTTGAACCCCGAACTGATTATCTATGTTGACTTGTGTGGACTATGTGCGTCGTTTGATCGGGGATAGTCTGGAGTGCGTCACGCAGGCACTCGGGCTGGATCAGAGATTGTGCGAACTGGCTGCGCGGGAGCCATTCAAAGATCAAAGGGAGTTCGGGCGTAGTCTCGTCAATGCGTATGAAAGGACCACTTTCTTTATAGAGGTATGAGTCGGGAGGGAAGGATATCAGAAAATACAGGCCCAGTTCATGGTGGGGATAGGGATCAATAAAAAAATTCTCGATCACGTAGAGCAGACGCTCGATTGTAATATCGACGCCCAGCTCCTCCAGCATCTCTCGCTTCAACGACTCCGTTGCCTGCTCGGATAATTCGGCGCGTCCTCCTGGCAGAAAATAGAATGGCCCGCTCGTATTTTCTGTGGCGGTCTGGAAGAGCACCGAATCGTTATGAATAGCGATGCCGCCGACGCGATAGGTGAATTTGACATCGCCACTTTTGAAGGTGATCATGGTTCGTATCGTATCCACAAAGGCTCTCTTTCCTGATTTGCTATCTCTGCCCGGCGTCTTTTGCGAGCGCAAAGTCATATGAGGGGTCTCCAGAGAAGGATAAAGGTCCTGCTCTGTCTCCGCTGCTTGCTGTCAGCCTGTGCTGTCAGTTGTCTGGGAATACTCGCCCGCTGGCTCGAAGATGCGGGTGTTTGGAGATCGACGATGCTACATTTACATCACAACATTTAGGATGATATCATGACACATCAAAATCAGCAAGGGGAGCAAGCAGGCTAAGGTACATCCATACGTTCCTACCCCAACCGTGCAGCTGCACGGTTGGGGTAGGAACGTATGGATGTACCTTAGCCTGCTACGAGACGCCAAGCAGCATAGCGGCCGACAAGGCCATGACTTTCATTGCGGTCAGCAGGTCTGCTATAGCTAGCGATTCATCGATGTTGTGCGTTTGCGTGATTTCACCAGGTCCGTAGATGATACATTGTTCGATGCCGGCATTGTGAACTACGAAGCGCTGATCATCGCTGCCGGGGCTACAAACGTAGCCGGGAGTACATCCCAGCACTTGCTGGATTGCTTCTGCGAAGGCATGTACCAGTGGGGTATCGGCGCTTATCCAGGTCGGCTCGGTGGCGTAACGTTCGTGATAGCTGTAATCAAAGCCTGGCGTGGTCTTGACGCGTTCCTGCAAAAGATCCCATAATTCGCGGCGCGCTTCATCGAGCGTCTCACCCATGACCAGACGGCGATCAAAAGAGATTGTGCAGCGGTCGGGAACGCTGTTCACATTCGTGCCACCATGTATAGTATTGAAAGAGAAACTGGCGGCGCTGGCACTAGATGGCACTACTGGCTGAGGATTGATGCGTTGCTGTAAACGTGGCTTGAGCTGTTTGGTGGCATCGGCGATGAAACATGCCATTTGCTCCACTGCGTTAATGCCACGCTCGGGTGTGCTGCCGTGCGAAGGGGTGCCCAGTGTTGTAATTTCTCCCCAGATAGCACCACGATGACCCAGGCAGATATTGTCGACGTTCAGCGGCTCGGTAATTACTACATAATTGGTACGCTCGCGCGAGATATAGCCGCGCTCAACCAGAAAACCCATACCCGCGTTACGGTTGCCGGTACTCTCTTCATCCACAACGCCGCTCTGCTCGATGGTCCCTTGCAGTTGCAGGCCAGCGCGCCTGATAGCTTCTATCGCATAGATTTGAGCGGCAAGACCACCCTTCATGTCGGAAACACCGCGACCATAGATACGCCCATTGTGGATCTCTCCGCCAAAGGGATCGGTGGACCAGCCGGGACCAATCGGAACGACATCTATATGGCCGTTAAAATGAAGTACAGGAGCAGATCGTGTCCCTGGCAGGCGTCCGATGACGTTTGTGCGAGGAAGATCACCACCATATGGCGCGAGTTCGGCAACCTCAGCGGGAGTAAGTTCGCAGTATTCTACCGTGTAGCCCAGAGTGTGCAAACGTTCGCCGATGTATTGTGCACATTCGGGGTAGCCATGGCCGGGCGGGTTAACGGTAGGGATGCGGATCAGACCTTGTAAGAAGGCGATAGCTTCATCCTCCAGTGCCTCAACAGCGTGTAATATGGCTTGCTGCTGATCAGGATGCAGAGGTGATGGCATTGAGTTGGCTCCTTATACGATATATCTGAGTCAAGACGAGAGAAGAGGGAGGGCTGGCCATGCTATTTACTGTGCGCTGGCGCTTCTCCCAAATGTCGATCCATTGGACAATGGAGAACCCAATGTCCAATGGTTGTCAAGCCCTCAATCCGCTCTATAAGAAGCCGGAAGGGGTCATTGGACAATTTGACAAGGTTAAAATGGTGCCACGAAATTGATTACTATTGTAATTATCGTTGCAAGGACAATGAAGGCGAGTGCCTGGATATCGAAACGCGTAAAGCGTAGAGCACGACGTTTCGTGCGATGCCAGCCGGGGCGACCTCCATAGCAGCGAGCCTCCATTGCAATGCTCAAGACCTGCGCACGCTTGAAACCGCTGACGAAGAGCGGGATCATTAACGGCGCAATTTTATAGATGCGCTGTATGAAATTGCCCTGATCAAAACGCACACCACGAGCGGTCTGGGCTTTCATCAAGCGTTCAACTTCAACCACAAAAATGGGCACAAACTTGAACGCGATGACCAGGACCATGATGAACGCGTTGATCGGGATACCGATTCTTTGCAATGGCGAGAGCAGAGCTTCCATGCCATCCGTCAGATCGACCAGCGAGGTCGTAAACATCATCATTGACACGAAATAGTATAGGAAGAAGACGCGGATCATCGTAATCGTACTGGCGAGAATCGCCTGGACAGAGATGTTCAAGAACGACCAGTGCCACAGGATGGTTTGATGCTGACCGGATGGGGCATAATAAAAAAGGATCTCAATGATATAGATAAAGAGCAGAAAGCCGAGAAATGGCTTATAGCCGCGCAGTACATAGGCAGTTGAGATGCGCGATGTCCGCTGCACGACCACGCACAGCAACAGGCAGAGCGCGAAGGCAAGAAAGCTATTCACAATCGAGGCCAGAATGATCAAGAGCAAGGCGCTGAGCAGTTTGGCGCGTGGGTCCATGCGTGTTAGCGCCGAGCCGTTATTGACGTATTGACCGAAAGTGATATCACGTGATAATTCGATCATTGAAGCTTGTGCTCCTTACTCTGCGTGGGAGTTGCGCAGGCATATACTGCCTGCTCCAGTTCGTCCAGGTTCAGCACATCGGTGCGCATCGCTGGCATAACAGAGCGTAGTGCGAGGGCGATCTGTGTGACCTCTGGCAGCGTGATGTCCAGTGCTGCCAGTTCGTCGGCGCGGGCAAGGATCTCGCGTGGCGCACCAGAAAATGCCACACGTCCCTGGTCGAGCACATGAATGATATCGGCCAGATCGATCACGTCTTCGAGACTGCTGGAGGCATAGATAGTCGTCGTTGTCAGGTCATGGCGCTGTTTAAGTGTTGCAATCAAATGCAGCAGATCGCGGCGACCGCGCGGATCGAGTCCAGCCGTAGGCTCGTCAAAAATGATGACCTTGGGTTGCAGCGCCAGCACACCGGCAATGGCGACACGGCGTTTCTGACCGCCACTCAAGGCATAGGTATAGCGGGTACGGAAATCCTCGTAGGGGAGTCCCACAGCCTCCAGCGACTCTTGCACCAGGCGGCGCGATTCCGCCAGGGAGACGCGTTTGCGGCGTGGTCCGAACGAAACATCTTTCCCTACCGTCTCCTCAAAGATCTGAGCTTCAGGAGATTGAAAAACCACTCCTACTGAGTTGCGCAACTGGTCAATATCAAAGGTTGGGGCCGCAACATCAGCGCCCTCGAAAAGGAAAGTGCCGGGAGCAGGTTTAATTAATCCGGCCAGGATATCTACCAGGGTAGATTTGCCAGATTTGGTGGGTCCAATCAGCGCCACCGTCTGACCAGCTGCTATGGAGAGCGTCAGGTTGTGCAGCGCTACCGTCTCAAATGGCGTATTGCGCAGGTATGTATGAGACACATCCTTTAGTTGAAAGAGCATATTCCAGCTTTCAATTGTTCGGTAGTAAGTACGACCTCGGGCAGATGCGTCCATCCCTGGGCGCGTAAGCGTCGTCCCAGGTGCGTAACCAGAGGGACATCCAGCCCGATTTCTTGTAGTTCGTCAGCATGTGCAAAGATCGCTGCGGGCGTATCATCCATTAACATGCTGCCTTCGTGCATAACGATAACACGTTGGAAAGAGGTAACTTCGCGCATAAAGTGGGTGATGTGAATGATGCCAATACCGCGTTCCTGCGCGAGATGGTGCAGCGTCTCCATTAAATGCCGGGCTGTCTGACCGGAGATCATCGTCGTTGGCTCGTCCAGCAATAAATACCTCGGACGCATCGCCAGCACACCGGCAATAGCGACACTCTGTTTCTGCCCTACCGAGAGCTCGCTGATCGGCAATTGCGCATAGTCTTCCAGGCCGAGGAGCGTCATGGCTTCTTCCACGCGCTCCACGATCTCCTGACGCGGTAAAGCCAGATTCTCAGGGCCAAAGGCGATATCATCGATAACCGTATTCGCCACAAGCTGATCATCGGGATTCTGGAACACAATCCCCACGCGCTGGCGGATCGTCCACAGTGCCTCCCCTTTGCTGGTGGTTGACAGGCCATCCACCAGAACCGAACCGCTGGTAGGATGCAGGATCGCTGCCAGCAATTTGGAAAGCGTCGTCTTACCGGAGCCGTTCTGGCCGATAATCGAGACGGTTTCGCCCGCTGAAATGCGCAAACTTACATTATGAAGGGCAGGAGGGACTTCCTCCTGCGCGCTGTAACGAAATGTCACGTTTTGAACTTCTAACATGGTTTAGTACGGTAACTCGTCGCGTGGCTTCGTATCAGGAGCACGCACCAGACGAGCCTCCAGGATATAGAATACACGCGCCAGAACTACAGTAAAGAGAGCCGCCACAATTGCTTCGCCGATGGCCTGCGGGATAACTGTGATCACAAAGACAGGAGGAAGATAATGACGGATTAACAACATCCCCACGACAAGCACGGTATTTGTGACAGAGCCAAGAAAGCCAGCCAGCGCGGCTGCGGCATCCCGATTGAACCTCGCCAGAGCGGCGAAGACTGCCCAGGCGACCAGACCGATAAATAAGCGCGGCAGAATCGACACGGTCGGATCTTTAAAAAAAGGTACGGTAGCGCGTGTAAAACTGAGAAGCCCAAAGACGAGACCGGAAACTATTCCTACCAGTGGCCCGGCAATGACTCCACCAAGAATGGTTGGGATATGCTCTGTGGTTGCACTGCCAACAGCATTGGGTAGGGGAATAAAGCCAAGACCAGGGACTACACCCAGGATAATCGTAATCGCGGCCAGTACACCAGTGATCGCAATGCGCTCGGTCGTGATCGTCCAGGGATTGGTCGTAGCGGTCGTGCGTGTTGTCTCGTGTCTGGGTGGAGTATCAAGAGACTCTTTGCTCAAAATAAGCACTCCTTTGTGGGAAAAGGGACGGGGTGATGATATCCAGTGTACACAGTCTACGAATGATTTAGTATAAATATACTTGGCTGTCTTTGCCTCTGTCAAGATATATCGATTGCTTGCCGAGATAATTTGAATGACTCAGATTTGACAATTCCTACATACGAGGGCTATCATGCTAATAATAAAGAATATGCCTGTCAAAGGCAGCAAGCAGGCTAGTCACGCCTCATACACTGGAGGAGCAACTACATGTCAGAAACCACAGCCAACGGCACTGTGTTTTATACCCATACTCTTAGTAATGGTTTGCAAATCGTGGGTCAGCCCATGCCCGATTTTGAGTCGGTAGCCGTGTCATATTATGTGCGTACCGGCTCGCGCGATGAGCAAGATCCCTCTATCGCAGGCGTCTCTCATTTCTTAGAGCACATGGTCTTCAAGGGCACCAAGACGCTTGACTGGCAAGAGATTACCCTGGCCTTTAACAAAATCGGTGCCGAACTCAACGCTTTTACTTCCCACGAGTCCACCGTCTACTATGCTCGTGTGCTCGGCGAGTATCTGGAGCGCGCCGTAGAACTCTTGAGCGACATGATGTATCCACGCCTCGCCGAGAGCGATTTTGAGACTGAGAAAGAAGTTATCGTCAACGAGATTGCGCGTTCTGAAGATCAACCCTATAATATTACCTACCGGCGCTTGATGCAGACCTACTTTGGCGATCATCCTTTAGGCCACGATGTGCTGGGTTCGCGAGAGAGCATCCGTAGTATGCGCATCGAGCAGATGCGTGATTACTGGCAGCGTCGCTATGCCGCCAATAACTTGATCCTCTCGGTTGCCGGAAATTTTGACTGGGATTTCATCGTCAATCTGGCTGAAAAGCACTGCAACTCCTGGCGTACAGGCGATGCCGGGCGTGATGTAGCACAGTACCAGCCCGCTCAGCCAATCAACAACATCATGGTTGATAAGAACCTCAAGCAGCAGATTATGATCATTGGTATGCCTGCGGTTGACGTGAAAGATCCCGATTACTACGCTGCTGTGCTGGGTGGCAGTATCCTGGGCGATAGCGATGGTTCGCGTCTGTACTGGAACATCTACCAGCGCGGTCTGGCTGAATCGGCCAGCGCGGGTATCTGGTCTATGGAAGGCACCGGCATTATGCTCATGGAGGCCAATTCGACGCCTGAGGGTGCGCCCCGCGTACTCAAAATGCTGCGCAGCGAACTGGATAACCTGCTGAACGAAGGGATTTATGATGACGAGCTGCGCCGCGCCAAAGATAAATGGATCAGTGGCATCGTCTTGAGCAGCGAATCTACCTTCTCACGTATGCGCTCTCTGGCCAACGACTGGGTAACCGAAGGGCGGCTCGTCAGCGTCGAGGAAGAAATCGAGCGCGTCGAAAACGTGACCAAGGAAGATGTAATGCGCGCCCTACATCGTTTCCCCATGCGCGACAAACAGGTTCTTACCGCGTTAGGGCCATTGAGTGAAGCAGAACTTTTAGCCTGACGTACCACAATACCTAATAGGAAAAATTTTTCTTTCTTACTCCCGTGTTCCGTACGGAGCACGGGAGTAAGAAAGAAAAATTTTTCTATTTTTTCTACTTGACGAGTGAAAGAAAAGGGCTTATAACAACGCTTATGATATCACGCTCTTGACGAGGGATTTTCATGAAAAAACATAATACTATGTTGAAAACAGCCCGGCTCAAAAAAAGCTGGACAGCAGAATTTGTGAGTGGCAAGGTGGGTGTAAGTCTCAATACCTATATTCGCTGGGAAGCGGGAGTGCAAACACCACGCCTCTCATCTCTTGAAGCTCTCTGTAAAGTCTTTGAAATGTCCCCAGAAGAGCTGGGTTTCTCTGGCAAAAAATCTGTCACAACTCAGGAAAGCCCCTTAGAACAGGAAGTGCCCGAGGCACAGGAGGCACCGGCTTCAGACCAGCAGGTTTCAGCGGAGGTGCTTGCGCTCTGGACGATGGGTATTTCTTCTTGCTGGCAACTATATATGTCTGGAGGGCAGGCAGAACTAGAGCGCCTGCTTCCTACCTATCTGGCGAACTTGACTAAACCTACACTCTATCCTGGACCCGATCAGAAGACCGCCGCGAGTCTCACGTCTCAAGTCTACCAGCTGATTGCCCTGCTTGAGTTGCAGCGTGGTGATTTCGTCTCGGCACAAATGAACGGAACGCAGGCCCTCGTCTATAGTCAGTTATCCAAGGACTGGAATATCTATATCGCAGCGCAGATACGTATGGCTCAGATTTTCTCTGTGCGCAAGCGTATCGGCTCCGCCTTGAGTGCTTATAATGATGCCCTGCGTCGTGTCAATGCTGGCAACTACAATATCTCTCCTGTCTTGCACAGCTGGATCTTTGCGGGACTGGGTGAAATTCAGGCCACGATGGGGCGAGAGAAAGAGGCTTTGCAATTTTTGCAGCTCGCCGTTACCGTCTTCCCGGAGAATCCTAGCGAGGACGCTTGTTTTTCTTATGCGCAATGCGACCGCTTCATACTCTATTTATATGAAGGCTTGATCTTCTTGCGCCTGGGCCAGCCCAAATATGCCTGGGATGCCTTCGCACAGGTTGATAGTTTAAAGCCTGCGCCACCAGAGCGGGTCCGGGCCGAATTCTTGAAGCACAAAG